>Ga0070735_10004115_pt1 | contig 12387 bp, 9 predicted proteins | sample Coa_R1_FD_66443 | JGI IMG/M metagenome (GOLD analysis project Ga0070735, IMG submission 66443) | Surface soil microbial communities from Centralia Pennsylvania, which are recovering from an underground coalmine fire - Coalmine... | ecosystem: Environmental > Terrestrial > Soil > Unclassified ... | reverse complement strand
GCACCTCATCGACGACACCCCCGCGAACGCCGACGTGGTCTCCGGCTGGATCCAGAAATGGAACCCGCTCGCCGCCCGGGCCCTGGAAGCCTTCGCCGAAATCCTCGCCGAGGCGCCGGCGCCGCTCGACGCCCACGCGGCGGCCGCCCGCATCAGCAACGAGGTGTCACGGGACACCGACGCGATGCTGACGGCACCGCCACGCGCCGCCGGACCGTAAGGCTGGTCAGGCCTGCCCGGTCCGGCGCAGGCTCTCAAGCGTGAGCCAGACCATAGTGGCCAGGTGAAGGTTCGTCCGGGTCAGCCCGTCGTTCAGGTCCTGACCCAGCAGCTCCCGGACTCGCTTCAGGCGGTACTTCAGCGTGTTCCGGTGTATGGACAGCGCTGCTGCCGCCTGGTCGACATTGCAGCCGCTGTCGAAGTACTGCGCGAGCGTGACGAGAAGATCGGAGTGATGCCGCTTGTCGTAGTCGAGCAGCGTGCCGAGCTGCTCCTTCATGAAGGCTTCGATTCCGGCGGGGTCAGTGACCGACGAGAGCATCCGGTACACGCCCAGGGAGTCGAACAGCAGCACCGGGACGGCGAGATGGCCGACTGCGGACGGGGGCAGGCTGGCCACGAACTGTGCCTCGCGGTAACTTGCGGCGACTTGCCATGCGCTGGGGTAGCGAGATCCCACGGCGAGCCGGCACATGCCGTCCCGCAGCTGGCTGGTGATGCCTGCCTGCAGCTTGGCCCAGTTGGCCTCGCGGTAGGCGATGACCACGACGTAGCTGGACCGGCCGACGACCAGGGTGGCCACGTCGAGGTTGCGCACCTCACGGACGACGGCCTGGAAGAACTGCTCGTCGAGGCCATCCCGTGGCGGCCCCGTGGCGATGATGACCCGGTGGGGTCGCTCCGGGTCGTACCCCAGAGCGTGCGCGGATGCCTTGACTGTGGCTTCGTCCGCGCCTGCTAGCAACTCCTCGGCGAAATCGCGGCGGCTGCGCAGTTCCGCCTCGGCGACGCTCTGCAGCCGGGAGAGTTCCACGCTCAGCACGGTCGCGGCGTACTCGAGCGCGGCCAGATCGGTCTCGGTCGCCGTGCGCGCGGGGTCGGCAAGCGCGATGACACCGAGAACGCCGGGCCGCGGGTTGGCCAGGACCAGCCAGGTCCGGCGGTGGTAGAGGGCCCGGCGGGTGACCTGCAGCTGACGGATGAGCTCTTGCCGCTGTCCCGGCGCGTCCTTGGCACGCGGGCCGCCCGGCACGTCACCGGCGGCCGCGCGAGTATTGCCGTGCACGTCCTGGATGAGAACAGGGAACCCGGTGAGCTGGTGCAGGGTCTTGGCAATGCCGGCCTCCCCGGCATTCGCAACGATCTCGTTTAGCTGCCGGTGAGTCTCCATGGTCTTCGTGAGCGTCGAGACCGTCGACTCGAGATCGGCGTTTAGACTGGCCACCCGCTCGGTGTTCGCTTGCTCGGCCGCGAGCAGCTCGAGCTTGGCGATCACCGTGCCGCACTGCTGCGCGAGGACCGAGAGCAGGAATTTGTCCTGCCCGGATAGGGGGCTGGTGCCGGCAACGACCAGGAAGACCGGGTTATCCGCCAGCGCAGGCGCAAGCGGGAACGCCCACCAGGAGGAAGACTCGTCCACCTCAAGCTGGCCTGGCATGGTGATGCTGGCCAGCGTGCTGCCGATGCCGCGGGGGGCGCGCTCGTAGTAGCCTCCCGACCTGCTCGGATGCCAGGCCAGGACCGTATGGCAGGACGTGATCGACGGGACCGCAGTGGTGAGCAGGCGGATGGCCTGGCGGGGCGAAGCCGCCTGGGTCAAGATCAGCGACAAGGTGAAGACCGCGTTGAGCGACGACAGCGTCGCGGTGGCGGCCTGGTCCGAGTTCGCCGCGGTCGCTTCACGGCGGGCGGCTGAAGTCATGAGGTGCCTAGAAACTGCCTGGCGGGGATGACGGGCGGAATCGACGACGGTGGCGTCCACGTCGCTGCCTCCATGACCGAAGGGGCAAACGCGGTCACCGCGGCTTGGAGCCCAAGGTCAGTGATGTCTGCTGCGCGCAGGATGACTACCCACCTCCAGCCAGAGACTGCCGGTAGTCTACGCCCGGCGGTGGTCCAGATAGACAAACTGGCGGCCCAGGTTGGTCCAAATGGCTAACGACTGAGCGGCACCGCGGAACGACAGTAGGAGTCAGCCAAGCCGATGCCATCGCCGGCCACAGCCGACGCGGTGACGTGATCTCAGCGATTTCAGGTGACGTGGCCGTGCTCGGCGGCCGTACGCAGAGTATGGCTCCGGTCAACTCGCGCAGAAGGGAACTCCTGATGTCTACCACGACCGAAAGCCCCGCAGGCACCGCAACGGTCCGGCCGTTCACGGTTCCGGTCACCCCCGAGCCGGAACTTGAGGCGCTGCGCGCCCGCATCACGGCCACCCGCTGGCCCGACCAGGAGGTCGTCGCCGATCACTCGCAGGGGCCGCAGCTGGCCGTCATGCGGGAACTCGCCCGCTACTGGGCGTCAGAATACGACATGCACCGTTGCGAGGCGCGGCTGGGCGCCCTACCGCACTTCATGACCGAGATCGACGGACTGGACATCCATTTCATCCACGTCCGTTCGGCACACGCCAACGCGCTACCGGTCATCATCACGCACGGCTGGCCCGGCTCTGTCATCGAGCTGCTGGGGGTCATCGACCCGCTCACTAATCCCACCGCCCACGGCGGGACCGCAGCGGACGCCTTCGATGTGGTGATCCCGTCGATGCCGGGCTACGGGTACACCGCCAAGCCGCGGGAGACCGGCTGGGGCCCGGACCGCATCGCCCGGGCCTGGACCGAGCTGATGCGGAGGCTGGGCTACACCCGGTTCGTGGCCCAGGGCGGCGACTGGGGCGCGATCGTCACCGACCTGATGGCCGTGCACGCCCCGCCGGATCTGGCCGGCATGCACACCAACATGGCCGGCGTCGTCCCGGCCGAGGTCTCCATCACGCTCGCGCGGAACGTGCTGGGGGCCGGCGGCCCGCCGCCCTCGGGGCTGTCCGCCGAGGAGCAGCGCACGTACGAGCAGCTGAACTTCTTCTACACCAAGGGCATCGGCTACGGGATCGAGATGATCACCCAGCCGCAGACGCTGTACGGGATCGCGGACTCACCGGTCGGGCTGGCCGCCTGGATGCTCAACCACGACGCGGCCAGCTACGCCGACATCGCCGACGCGGTCGCCGGGCACCCGGTCGGCAACCTGACCCGCGACGAGGTCCTGGACAACCTCACGTTCTACTGGCTGACCAACACAGCGATCTCCTCGGCCCGGCTGTACTGGGAGAACACGTTCGACTTCTTCGGCGTCAAGGGCGTGAAGATCCCGGCCGCCGTGAGCGTCTTCCCCAAGGAGATCTACAAGGCCCCGCGCAGCTGGGCCGAGCGGGCCTACTCCAACCTCATCTACTTCAACGAGCTCGACGCCGGCTGCCACTTCGCCGCCTGGCAGGAGCCGGCGCTGTTCACCGCCGAGCTCCGCGCCGCGTTCCGGTCCCTGCGCTAGCCGGCCGGTACCCGGTCGCTTGCGCATCCCTCTCCCGGCGGGACCGGTGGCTGCATTCCAGGCTCCGGGCCCGCCGGGACACATCACATCGTCCCGCGAAGGCGGCTGGCCGGACAACTAAAGGATCTGTCATGACAGCACAATGGCAAACACCCGCCGGGCTCCACACCTCACCAGCGCGGCTGCCCGTCGAAAGCCGGCTGCCGTCTTTCGACGGTGCGACCGGATGGCTCAACTCACCGCCGCTGACGGCGGCGGCGGACCTACAAGGGAAGATCATCCTCGTCAACTTCTGGACCTACACCTGCATCAACTGGCTCCGCCAGCTTCCCTACCTCCGCGCCTGGGCCAGGAGGTACGCCGGCCACGGGCTGGCCGTGATCGGGGTGCACACCCCCGAGTTCGGCTTCGAGCACGAACTCGGCAACGTCCGCCGCGCCGTGCGCGACATGCGGATCGATTACCCGGTCGCGGTCGACAACGACTATGCGATCTGGGGCGCCTTCGCCAACCACTACTGGCCCGCCCTGTACTTCGCCGACCCGCAGGGCCGCATCCGGCACCATCACTACGGCGAAGGAGAGTACCAGCAGTCGGAAATGGTCATCCAGCAGTTGCTGGCCGATTCGGGAACCCCCAGCCATGACCATGAGCTTGTGTCGGTCGATGACAGCGGCGTGGAGGCACCGGCAGACTGGGCCACCCTGCGGTCACCGGAGACATACACCGGCTACGAGCGCACCACGAACTTCGCGTCCCCCGGCGGGGCCGTACCGGGCGAGCGTCACCATTACAAGGCGCCAGACAAGCTGCGCCTCAATTACTGGGGCCTGTCCGGCGACTGGACGATGGAGGAACAGGCCGTCATCCTGAACGAGGCCGACGGCCGGATCGCATGCCGCTTCCGCGCCCGCGACCTTCACCTGGTCATGGGCCCGGCAGCACCGGGTGCCCCGGTGCGGTTCCAGGCGCGCATCGACGGACAACCGCCAGGTGCGGCGCACGGGGCCGATACCGACGACGCGGGCAATGGCACGGTGGCCGGGCCACGGCTGCACCAGATGATCCGCCAGCCTGGCCCTGTCATCGACCGCACCTTCGAGATCACCTTCTCCGATCCGGGCGCCCAGGTCTACTCATTCACCTTCGGTTAGGGGCTTCACCATGACCGGCAGAGGGCTCCGGCCGTTCGTCCTTGCGCGGGCCGCGTGCTCGACCAGCCGGCTGAACCCGGATGACTGGTATCCGGTCAGCGTCCCGGTCGCCGCCGCCAGGCGTGAGGCGGCCGCCGCCATCGCGGTCTGCGCCGCCTGCCCGGTGCGCGGTGAGTGCCTGGAGTTGGCGCTGCGCAACTGGGCGATCGGGCAGTTCGGCGTGTGGGGCGGCACTGTCCCAGCCGAACGGGAAAAGCTACGCGCCGGGCAGGTCACTCAGCTCGCCCAGGTGCTGCCCGGAAATCAGGCCGCTGGACAGGTGGCGTCGTGACCGCGGCCGGGCAGAGCCGTGACGCAGGCCGGCCTGGAGCTACCGTGAGCGGCGGCACTGCTGCCGCAGTCCAGCGCGAACCGGAACTGGCCGGGCAGACGGTCGTAGTGATCGGCGGCAGTGCTGGCATCGGGCTTGAGACAGCCCGGCGCGCCCGGGCGGAGGGTGCCGAGGTCATCCTCACAGGCCGCGATCCCGTCCGGCTCATCCAGGCGGCCAAAGATGTCGGGGCGCAGCGGACGGCGGCCTTCGACGCGAATGACACTGCTTGCCTGCAGCGGTTCGTCCGGGATCTGCCAGCGCCGATCGACCACGTGATGGTCACAGCCGGAGGCCCGGTCGGCTGGCGCACTTGCACCCGCTGCGATGGCTCGGCCAGCGCGACCGAGGCTTCACCGCACTGCGCCGTGCCGCCGCAAGGGAGCAGGCGCCCTCACCGCGGACTGGGCCGCGCTCCTCACGGCAATCAAAGAAAGGCGCCAAACCCCACGACCTAGTGCCGCATCAAGCTACGTTTGCCCTGTCGACGATGCGGCGGAGCCGTTCGTCGTAGGCGTGGTTGTTGCGCCAGATGATGTACCGGCGGATCATGCTGGCCTGCTCTTTGTGGCTGGCGTGGTCGGTGCCGTCCAGCGCGAAGTACCGCAGCGCGGTGAACTGCGCTTCTACGCGGTTTAACCAGGACGAATTCGTCGGCGTATAGGCGATCTCGACATGGTTCGCGGCCGTCCAGGCGCCGACCCGGCCGTCCCGCCTGGTGGTCAGGTGCAGGCTGAAGTTGTCGCAGATGATCGCGATCCTGGCCGCGGGCGGATACAAAGTGCGCAGGTAGCGGCAGAACTCCAGGAACCGGCCCCGGGTCTTGCGCGGCTTGATGTGCCCGAACAGCTTGTCCTCGCCCAGCTCCAGGGCGGCGAACAGGTGCCGGACTCCCTGCGTGCGGGTATAGGTGGCGCGCATCCGCGGCCGCGGCGCCCGGCCCGGCTCCTTGCCCTTCCCGCTGACCGCGGCCCACTGCCGCCCGGGCCGGGGCTGCAGGTTCAGCGGCCCGAACTCATCCAGGCAGAAAATCACGTCCGGCTCGCCCGGCTCGCGCACCACCCCCCGGTCGGCGATCGCGTACAGGTGCTCCACCCGGGCCTTCTTCACCGCGTAATCCGGATCCCTGGAGGTCTTCCAGGTCTTCACCCGTTGAAAGCTGACGCCCTCCTGGCAGAGCAGGACCCGCAGGCCCTCGTGGCTGATGTCATCGACCACCCCCTCAGCCACCAGGAAATCGGCCAGCTTAGCCAGGCTCCAGGTGGAAAACGGCAGGTCATGCTCAACAGGCTTAGACTTAGCGATCTTCTTGATCTCCCGCCGCTGCCCCAGCGTGAACTTCGGCGGATGGCCGCCCTGGTACCGGGGTAGAGCGAACCGAACCCGTCGGCGTTGAAGTTCCGGATCACATCCCGGACCCGGTCCTCGCTGGTAAACGCGACCTTGGCGATCGCAGGCACATCCATGCCCTGCGCCGACAGCAGCACCATCTGCGCCCGCCGCCAGGTCACCACCGACCCGGTGCCCCGGCGGATAATCCGGACCAGCCGATGTCCCTCGTCATCATCAATCTCACGCACCCGTACCCGTTCCGTCACCGGGCAAGTCTCCGGGATCAGCTCGGTCGGCGCAGCTTGACCCCCTGCGTGAAACAACCTGTGACGAAACTTGGGGACCTCGGCCTGGCGCGCGGCAGCGCCGGCGCAGCCGGCTAACTGGCGGGCCGGTGCAGTGCGGCGAAGGTCAGGCTGCCTGGCCTGGATTATCCGGGGACGATGGTGGTGGGGCGCCGTCGCCGGGCTGGGTGATGATCACCTGCAGGCCGAGCCGGGCCAGGGCATTCTGGTGGTAGCGGACCAGGTGCTCGCGGTTGCGCTGGTCGCGCCGCTCGTAATAGTCGGCACCGGCGTCGATGTAGTCGGCGTCGTAGCGCATGACGGCCCAGGCGATGCTCAGCAGGGTGTGCGCGACGGCGATCGCGGCCTTCTTCTCGTTGCCTTTGCCGAACCGGCGGGCCAGGCGGCGGAACCGGGCGCCGGGCCGGGTGGCGGTGCGCCAGGTTGCCCAGGCGGCTTCGACCATGGCGGTGCGCAAGTGCGGGTTGCCCTGGCGGGCGGGCGCCTTCTTGCGCTTGCCGGCTGATTCGTTGTCGCCGGGTGCCAGCCCGGCCCAGGCGGCCAGCCGGGCCGCGGTGGCGAACCGGGTCATGTCGCCGCCGGTCTCGGCGATGATGACCTCGGCGGTGCGCTGCCCGATGCCGGGGATGGTGACCAGCCGGGCGATGAGGGCGGCGAACGGCGCGGCGGCCTCGGCGACCAGGGCGTCCAGTTCGGCGATCTTGGCGGTGAGGTGGTCGTGGGCGTCCAGGTGCAGCCGGCACATCTGGCCGTGGCCAGCGGTGAACCGGCCGTCGCAGGCCATCGCCAGCTCCTCGGTCTTGCGGCGGAGCACGCCCAGGGCCAGCCCGGCCAGCCGGGCCGGGTCCCGCTCGCCGGCGATCAGCGCCTCGATCATCGCCCGCCCGGACTTGCCCAGCATGTCACTGGCCACCGAGTCGATCTTGATCCCGGCGTCCTCCAGCACCTTGGCCAGCCGCTGCCCCTCGCTGGAGCGCTGCTCGATGAGCTTCTTGCGGTACCTGGTCCGCTGCCGCAGCGCCGCCACCTGCGCGCCCGGGATGAAGCTGGGCCGCAGCAGCCCGTATTCGTGCAGCTCGGCGATCCACTGGCAGTCTTTCAAATCGGTTTTGCGGCCCGGGACGTTGCGCATGTGCGCCGCGTTGCAGACGCACACCTCGATCCCGGCGCCAGCCAGGGCGTGATAGACCGGCCACCAGTACACCCCGGTGCTTTCCATCGCCGCGTCACTCACGCCCAGCTCCGCCAGCCAGTCGGCCATCGTCTGCAGCGACCGCCAGAACGCCTTGAACCTGCGCACAGTCACCGCGCGCTGACCAGGCTCTTGTCCGGGCAGCCGGACCGCCACCCAGATCACCTTCTTGTGCACGTCGATCCCGGCGACGCGCGGATGGACGATATCCATCGCGACCTCCCTACCCCGATACTGGATACGGGCGCGCCGCCCGCGGAGCCCGCGACAAGATCAAGATCCTGTGACACGCGCTCGCAGCAGCAATCCGGGGTACCTACCGGGCGGGCTCCAGCGTCAGTCTTCTAAACAGGCACGCAGCGCCAAGGTCGAACGACGTCAGCGGGCGGCGCGCCCTAAGTTTCACTCATCCGCGGGAGTCCCGAAAGGGGCATGAAGTCTTCTAATCAGCCGGTCACCTGGCGCCAGCTCTTGCCTAGGCAGCTCAGCTGACTTCCTCGCCATCTAATGTTCCTTCCGCGGCCACCGCGTCTAGGTGGCCTGCGGGCGTCGCGCGCGATTGGCTTTGACGAGTTTGCACCCGGTACCCGCTCACGACGGGATTCTCGTTTGAAGAATGGCTTGGGGAGGACCAGGATACGGCGTCCTCGCCCGCCAGTTAGCGCTAGGCGATCCGGTCCGGGAAGGCGCGTGTGACGGCGGCGGTACGACTGGAGACGTTCAGCCTGCCGTAGAGGTTTTCCAGGTGGGTGCGTACGGTTCCCTCAGATATGCCCAGGCGGCGGGCGATCTGGGTGTTGGTGTGCCCTGCGGCCAGCAGGTGCAGCAGGTCCTTCTGCCGCGGGGTGAGCCGGGGCACCGGATGGCGGCGCCGCTCGGCATCCAAGAGGGCCTGGTGCAGGTGCGGGCGCAGTAGCGTGAGCACTGCCCGGTCCCGCTCGGTGAAATCCGGCCCGGGCCCGCGGTAGAGGTACAGCCGGACGGTCCGCTCGGGCCCGGCGCTCAGCTCCGTAGGATCGGGCAGGCACAGCTGAATGTGATGCTCGCCCCCCTGCGGCCGGAGGATATCGCTGTACATGCGGGTGCTGTGCCATTGCCGCGCGGAGTAGAAGTCAGAGGGTTTGACGACGCTGCGCACGTCGCTGGTGCGCTCGGGATAGCAGCAGGACTGGCAGTCCCAGTGGCAGGCCCACAAGCGCTCCAAGCACGCTGGGTCCAGGTCCTCACATGCCTTGACTTCGTCGTCGCTTAGAGCCGTGGCCTGCAGGAGCGAGTACGCTTGCCGCCCGCTGTCGCAGCGCTCGACGCTGATTCCGTCGCAGCGGATCTGGCTCATCAGGTCGGCCAGAAGCGAGGGCGGCAGCCCTTCCCCGTCCGGCAGATCGGGACGGTCCTGGCTGACGATGGCCGCCAGGGCGCGCAGATCTCGTTCGCTGGCCAGCAGCGGAGCCACCACGAGGCACCCCCTGGTTTATGTTACTCCGGCTGCGCCGGGTCTGGGTATCCGCAGAACGTCGGATGATAGTGATGAGGCTGGGTCCCGCACACTGGCAATTACCTCAATGAGTTAGACAGGCCGAATCGCTGATCAGGACGGCGGCCGGAGATGACAAACCGTGACATTGGTGCGGAGACTTCAGAGGCGGCCGCACCATCTGGCGAGTTTTCTGAGGATCAGCTCATAGACAGGGATGCGCGTGTGATGGCGGAACTTCTCTCTGAAAGGTGCCTTAAATGACTCTGGAACTCGATGACAATGTCTTCAGAACAACGCTGGAGAGGGCCGCCCGGCGCAACAGACTGGACATCAACACGTCAGAAATGCTCACCGTCCTGCGCTGCGACTCGACGCTGATACTCGCGCCGCTCCGGGAATTCGACGCCACGCCCGCCACCGCCCTGCGCAACGGTGTGGACAGCCTCTTCGCCTACATCGACAGTGCAGCCAAGGGCATCCCAGCGGGCTTCTACACCCTTCGGGTAAGTTCCGACGAGGTTAAGCTCGGAGAGGTATCAGGGACACTGGAATACTTGGACAGCCGGGGTCAGGTCACCGGCCGGTCTTCCATACGGCTGGACATCAAATCACTGACCGTACCCGAACCGCCACCGTTCCCGCATGCGGTGGTCAGCGTAAGCGGCGTCGAGCCGGCCGAGCAGACGAATTCCGGGACAACCCGGACGGACGACGGTGATCTCGTGATCGTCTGCTGCCCCAATGGCTACTGCTGGTTCGAAAAGAAGAAGGCCAGCGCCAGCGAATAGGACGTGACAAACGAGCAAGAGCTTAATGATGGCGCGAGTTTGATTCCCGCCCCAAGATGGAAGGTCCACTAGTGCCGCGACCGGCAACATTTGCCCGTTCCTCGGAGGCCAATGCGGCTGTGGGCGCCGCTAAGCTGACGAATTACCATCACCTCCCGGAGTGGCGCTCCGAAGGGGTTTGGGGGCGACAGGGATGAGGGTCGGCATTATCGGGGGATCGATCGCCGGATGCGCGACAGCGGCGCTCTTGCACCGGGCGGGCCACGACGTCATCGTCTTCGAGCGATCCGAGTCCGACCTGGTGAGCCGGGGGGCCGGGATCGGCACGCCGACGACCGTGTGGCAGGACATGAAGGCGCACGGCCTGATCGATGAGACCCTGCCGGCCTTCCGGATCAACTCCTTGCGGTTCGTCACCCGTGGATCGGGGACCGGCCAGCCGCGATGGCTGGGCGACGCCCGGGGCCAGGGCAGCTTGATGCTGGTTAACTGGGCCCATCTGTACCAGTGGCTTCGGCGGGGCGTCCCTGACGAGCTGTACCGCAGCGCCGCCGTCGTCGAGCTGATCGACGCGCGGCCTGACGGCACGACGTTGCATCTTGGCCCGGGCGGCGCAGTGGACTTCGACCTGGTCGTCTGCGCTGGCGGGTACCGATCGATCGGACGCAGGCTCATTGACCCCGACGCCGCGCTGCGCTACCGGGGGATGGTGACTTGGCGCGGGCTCCTGCGCGAGAGCGACCTTCGCGCCGATCCTCTCGACGGCTGCGATCTGCTGCGGGTCGGATACCAGGGCGGGCACGGGGTCCTGTATTACATCCCTGGATCCGGGCAGAGCACCGAACCGGGGAAACGCCTTCTCGTGTGGGGTTACTACCTCCAGGTTCCGGAGGGCGCCCTGTCCTCGGTGCTGGTCGATGATCAAGAACGGCAGCAGTCCAGCTCGGTACCGTTCGGGAAGGTGCATCCGCAGGTCAGGGCGGGCTTCGAGGCCCGCCTCGCGGACCTGTTGCCCCCGGCGCTCTTCGAGGTGGTGCAACAGAGCAACTCGGCGATCCACGCCATCTACTCCGTTGCGCCCCGCAGCTACGCCCGCGATCGCCTGTGCCTGGTCGGCGACGCCGGTGCGGTGTTCCCCCCGTTCACCGGTAGCGGCGTGCTCAAGGCGGTGGCCAACGCCACCTCACTGGCGGACGCCCTCGCCGGCGCCCCAGCCGTAGATGATGCCCTGCGCCGGTGGGATCAGGCCCAGCTCCAGGTCGCTGCCCAGGTCATACCGTTCGCTGAATTCGGCGAGCGGAGCCAGGTGTTCGAGATGCCCGACCTGGCCGCCATGTCCACCACGGCGACCAATGACTGGCTGGCCTCCGCCTATTCCGGGTTCGTCCTCACGCTCCCCGGCGTGTGACCGGCAGACGGCAGATGCAGACGTCCGTCACGCTTCATTCGGCCAGACCGGGTGTGGCGCAGAACGCTCCATCTCGCGCTGTACCTCGGATGGACATGCTGCGACGCGTACGCCGGGCTCGGCGTTCGGCGTACCGTCCCGCCTCCCAGCAGAAATTACCCAGCGGGGCAAACGTTGCCGGTCGCGGCACTAGAGCCGCCATTGACCCGCTTCCAACCCGGAGAATCGCAGGTTTGAAAGGGAGGTTGTGGCCCGCCGCGAGGTGCTTAACGACCCCAGTCCGTCTTGGTGAGCGCGCACCGGACATCCTGATCTGCGCAGCCGCCAGGCCGCCCAAGCTCACCCCCGCGGCCGCGCCGAACGGCGGGTGCGCGCGCAAGCTACGCCTGGCGCAGGTCCGGGTCTGCTGTGACACCCCGCAAGAAGCCTCGGTCGTGGACGTGCTCGCCTCGTTCGGTGTGGTGCACGCGGACATGCCCGTGACGCTGGCCGATATCTGGCTCGCCATGCAGGGGCCGGCCTGTTCGGAGGGACCTGCCCGCCGGTGGTTCCCCTTGAACCGCCGGGGCCTGAAGAGCCGCGGCGCTGCTGCAGGTCGTTATGGCCCGGCGGCCCGCGCCTGGAGCTTGGCCCACGTGTCCCTGAGGCCGAGGGTGCGGTTGAAGACGAGCCGTCCGGGCGTCGAGTCTGGATCCGGGCAGAAGTAGCCGAGGCGCTCGAACTGCACGGTCTCACCGACCGGCAGTTCCGTGAGCGCAGGCTCGACCAGGCACTCCTGGAGCACCGTCTCCGAGTTGGGGTTGAGGTCG
>Ga0070735_10004114_pt1 | contig 12389 bp, 14 predicted proteins | sample Coa_R1_FD_66443 | JGI IMG/M metagenome (GOLD analysis project Ga0070735, IMG submission 66443) | Surface soil microbial communities from Centralia Pennsylvania, which are recovering from an underground coalmine fire - Coalmine... | ecosystem: Environmental > Terrestrial > Soil > Unclassified ... | reverse complement strand
CGCTGAAGCCCGGCTGAGTCGACTTCCTCGATCTCGGAGGCTTCGCCCTCGACCAGGAGATCGGGCTCGATCGCCTGGACGCTATAGCTCGTCAGATTGCCGGGGAGCGGCTTTCCCGGCGTGATGCCGAGCTTGGTGAGGGTGCGGGCGCGCGGCAACAGGCGGTGATTGATCGAGGTGACGAGCTTGGTGAAGCCTTCGGCGGCGGCCTTCAATCCCTTGCCGATGCTCCCGGCGTGACTGAGTGCCACACTCAGGCTCTCGAGGAGGCGGGCGCTCGCCTCGGTGATATGTTCCTGATTCTCGATCTGGCGCATGAGATTGATCTCGGCCGCGGCCAAGGAGAGGGCGCAATGAAGCCCGGCGGGGCCGGCGGGGATGATCTGGGCGGCGCGCGCCTTGTGGAAGAAATCGGGATCGGCGCGGTAGAGCTTCTCGAGCGCCGCCTCGTTCGGCAGATACATGACGCTCAAGACCCGCGTGATCTCATCGCCGCGCCCGGATTGGCGCCAAGTGGTGAGGATGGCGTTGCGATAATCCTTCTCGACGAGGCTTTTCAAATGCTGGTTCATGGTGCGCGCCAGCCCCTCATAGGCGCCGGCCTCTTCCGTGGCGATGTCGACCAGGAATTTGGAGGCCTTGCAATCGATCACCAGCGCGCTGTTGCCGGGCAGGAACACCACCGCGTCCGGGCGGAGCCGCCGGCCGCTCTCCTCATCGGCGGTCGTCACTTGCAAGAGAAAATCGCGCCCGCTTTCAAGGCCGAAGCCTCTCAAGGTATTGGCAAGACCGATCTCGGCGAGCTGACCTGCGCCGCCGGGCGAGGATAAGGCGCGCCAGAGCGTATCGAGGGTCTTGCCCTTCTCCTGAAGCTGGCCATGGAGCGCCGCCACCGCCTTGGCGATCTCCTCGACTTGCTTGGTGAGACCAAGGCTTGCCTCGCGTACGCGGGTCTCGGCCTCCTCGCGTTGCGCGGTCGCCTCGCGCTTGTGATCATCGAGAAGCTTCGAGGAGAGCGCTTGCGCGGTGGCAAGCGCCGCCGCCTTGGCCGCTTCGACACTTTCCTCGCGAAGCCGCGCGAACTCCGCGATCCGCTGCTCCATGGCGCCGAGCGCCCCTTCCGCGAGGAGGCACTTGGTGCGCGCGGCGTCGCGTTCGGCGGTGAGCGCCTCGATCCGTCGGGCCGCCCTTTTTTGCGCCATGAGCAGCGCCAGAAGCCCCAGGAGGGCGGCAAGGAGCGCGGCGGCAAGAAGAATGGGAAATGTTTCCATGACGGAATTATCGGCCCCCTTGCATTGCCCTGCAAGCTTGGTGAGGATGCCTCGTCTCACGAGGAAAAGCATGCGCTGGCGGAGTCTCATCGGCATTCTGGTTTTGGTGGCGGGTCTTGCCTTCTATGGCCTTGCCGTCACCGCGCTTGCCGCACACCTCCTTCCCGGCGATGGCATCGCGGAGATCGGGTTCTATGCGGTGGCGGGGATCGTCTGGATCCTGCCGGCGGCGCGGCTTACCCGCTGGATGGTTGGGTCCAGCGCCTTGACGCCGCGGGATTGAGCGCATACCTAGCGTCTCATGGCCCTCCTTCCGATCATCACCGCGCCCGATCCACGCTTGAAGCGCAAGGCAAAGTCTGTCCCCGCCGTCACCGCCGAGGTGCGGCGTCTCATGGATGACATGCTGGAAACGATGTACATCGCGCCGGGCATCGGGCTTGCCGCGCCCCAGGTGGCGGTGTCGCTTCGCGTCATCACCGTCGATTGCGCGCGCGAGGGCGAAAATCCCAATCCATTGCGCATCGCCAATCCCGAGATTCTCTGGGCATCTCCGGAATTGGCCACCTATAACGAGGGCTGTCTCTCGCTTCCCGAACATTACGCCGATGTCTCGCGGCCGGAGCGGATCCGGTTGCGTTATCTCGATCATGAGAACGAAATCCGGGAGATGGAGGCTGAAGGATTGCTCGCCACCTGTCTCCAGCATGAGATGGACCATCTCGAGGGCGTGCTCTTTGTCGATCACCTCTCCTCGCTGAAGCGCAATGTGATCCTCCGGAAGCTCGCCAAGGCAAAGCGCCTCGAAGCTTCCGCCTGAGCGGAGCCGGGGCATATGATGTCGCTGCGCCTTGCCTTCATGGGAACGCCCGATTTCGCGGTGGCCCCGCTTGAAGCGCTCATTGCACACGGCCACCGGATCGCCGCGATCTATACCCAGCCGCCCCGCCCCGCCGGGCGCGGCCACCAGCCCGCCCTGTCGCCGGTCCATGAGGCGGGTCTCGCCCATGGCATTCCCGTTCATACGCCGCTCCGCTTCGATGAGGCGGTGCTCGCCGATTTCCGCGCGCTCGATCTCGATGCGGCGGTGGTCGCGGCTTATGGTTTGATCCTGCCGAAACCAGCATTGTCAGCCCCGCGTCTTGGCTGCATCAATATCCACGCCTCGCTTCTGCCGCGCTGGCGGGGGGCGGCGCCCATCGAGCGGGCGATCCTCGCGGGCGACACCCTCACCGGCATCACCATCATGGCGATGGAGGAAGGGCTCGATACCGGCCCCATTCTACTCGCCCGAAGCCTCGAGATCGGCGAGAAGACGACCGCCGGCGCGCTTCATGACCGGCTCAGTAGAATGGGCGCGGCGCTCATCCTCGAGGCGCTTCAAGGCCCGTTGCACCTGATCCCGCAGGAAGCGCGAGGTGCTACTTACGCGAAGAAGCTCCGGCGCGAGGAAGGGGCGCTCGATTGGCGGCAAAGCGCTGCCATGCTCGAGCGCAAGGTGCGGGCGCTCAACCCGCGACCGGGGACCTGGTTCGAGCATGGGGGGGAGCGGATCAAGGTGCTCGAAGCGGCGGTAATCAAGGGGGTGAGGGGGGCCGCGGGGACCGTTCTTGACGAGGCGCTCACCATCGCGTGCGGCGAAGAGGGCTTCCGGCCCTTGCGTTTGCAGCGGCCGGGACGCGCGGTGCAAGCAACAGACGCCTTCATGCGCGGCTATGGGATAGCAGCCGGCACGATGCTGCCATGCCCCGTTACAAGCTGACCCTCGAATATGCGGGGACCGGGCTGGCCGGCTGGCAGCGCCAGGCCAATGCCCTCTCGGTGCAGGAGGTCCTCGAGCGCGCGGTCGAGAAATTTTGCGGGACCTTCGTCACCGTGCATGGGGCGGGGCGCACCGATGCCGGGGTGCATGCGCTGGCGCAGACCGCGCATCTCGATCTGCCGAAGTCCATGCCTGAAAACGTCATCGTGAGCGCCCTCAATCACCTGGTGCGCCCCGCCCCGGTGGCGGTGCTCGCGGCGGAACGGGTGAGCGATGATTTCGATGCGCGCCGCCAAGCCAGGGGCCGCGTCTATCGCTATCGCATCCTCAATCGCCGCCCGCCGCCGGTGCTGGAACGCGACCGGGTCTGGCATGTGGGAACGCGGCTTGATGACCGCGCCATGCACGAGGCGGCGCAGCTTTTGGTCGGGCGGCATGATTTCACCAGCTTCCGCGACACGCTCTGTCAGGCGAAATCGCCAGTGAAGACGCTCGATGGCCTCGATGTCGTGCGGCGGGGCGAGGAAATTCATATCGAGGCGCGCGCACGTTCCTTCCTCCATCACCAGGTCCGCAACATGGTGGGAACGCTGAAGCTCGTTGGTGCCGGGAAGTGGGAGGTCGAGGAAGTACGCCGCGCGCTCAAAGCCCGCGACCGCCGCGCCGGTGGTCCGACCGCACCGCCGGAAGGGCTTTATCTCGTCGAAGTGATCTACGCCGCCGGCACCCGATAGAGGTTCTCCGCGCCCATCGTCACCAGTATGGAGAGAAGCTGCTCGATGAGCACCATCGCGCACGCCGCGGCGATGCCGGCATCGAGCGTCACGCGGGCGATGAAATATTCATAGGCGAGCGACGCGAGCGAAGCGGCCAGCAAGATCAATGCCACCATCGCCTCGGGCAAGAGCCCGCTCGCATCGATCACCATCACGCTCAGGAACAAGAGGGTCTGGAGGATTTGCGACCAATTGAAGGCGATGATGAAATCGAGCGCCTGCGCCTCGCGGCCGAGCCAGCGGCAAAAGCGCAGGACGATGAGCGGGTAGCCGGCCAGGAGAATGACGAAACCCAGGCTGTGAATGAGCAGGATGAAGAGCGGGCCGGAGCGGCTCCAGGCGTCGGGCGGAGCGGCCAGCGCCACCATCGCGAGAAAGGCGGGATAGGTGAGGAAGGCCGCGCGGAAGGAGCGCCACACGCCACTCGGGCTGCGGTCGAACCAGGCCATGGCGCGGCGGTCAAAGCAAGCAAAGCGCCACGCTCCATAGACCCCCCGGGAGAACTCACGGACCATGGTTCACGCCGGGAAGTAGCGATCGAGAAGGCGGCGATAGATTTGGGTCAAGCTGGTCATATCCGCGAGCGGCACATGCTCATCGACCTTGTGCATGGTGAGACCGACGAGACCAAGCTCGGCTACCGGCGCGTAACGATGGATGAAGCGCGCATCGGAGGTGCCGCCGGTGGTGCTGAGCTCGGGCGCCTTTCCTGTCACCTCGCGCACCGCCTCGCTGACGAGCGCGGCCAGTTCATGCGGGGGCACCAGGAAGGATTCGCCGCTCACTTTGATGTCGAGCTCGAACCGGCCGCCCACTTGCGACAAGCGCCGATCGAGCCATTCGTGCAAACCGGCGCTGGTCCAGTGGTCATTGAAGCGGATATTGAACACCGCCTTGGCGGTTCCCGGAATGACGTTGGTGGCGGGGTTGCCGATATCGATGGTGGAGATCTGAAGGGTTGAAGCTTGGAAATGCGCGCTCCCCTCGTCAAGCTCGGTCGCGGTCAAGGCATGGAGCATCATGACCAGCCGATGGGCGGCATTGTCGGCGAGATGGGGATAGGCGATATGGCCTGGGGTGCCATGGACGGTGAGGATGCCGTTGAGGCTGCCGCGCCGGCCGATCTTCACCATGTCGCCGAGGGTACGGGCGCTGGTCGGCTCGCCGACGATGCAGGCATCGATCCGCTCGCCGCGCGCCTCGAGCCAGGCGAGAAGCTTGGCGGTGCCGTTGATCGAGACCCCTTCTTCGTCCCCGGTGATGAGCAGGCTGAGCGAGCCGCCGAACGAGCTCCCGCGCGCTTCGAGGAACTGCGCCGCCGCCGCCGCAAAGCACGCGATCGCGCCTTTCATGTCGGAAGAACCGCGTCCCCACAGCGCCTCATTCACGACCGCGCCGGAAAACGGATCCTGACTCCAGGCGGCACGGTCGCCGGGGGGCACCACATCGGTATGGCCGGCAAAGCAGAAATTCCGGCCGCTCGTCCCCACTCTCGCATAGAGATTGAGCACGGGCTCGGTGCCGGGTTCGGAAAATTCCTGGAGATGGCAGGTGAAGCCGAGGCTTTCGAGGACCCCGGCGAGATAGGGAAGGGTGCCTTCATCGCGCGGCGTGACGCTCGGCCGGCGGATGAGGTCGCCGGCCAGAATGATGGGATCGAGCACGCCGCTCATCCCCGCAGGAGATCGTTGATCGAGGTCTTGGCGCGGGTCTTCTCATCGACGCGTTTGACGATCACCGCGCAATAGAGGCTGGGGCCGGGGCTCCCGTCGGGAAGGGGCTTCCCCGGAAGGCTCCCGGGCACCACCACCGAATAAGCGGGGACGCGTCCCTGATGAACCTCGCCGCTTTGGCGGTCGATGATGCGGGTGGAGGCGCCGATGAAGGTACCCATGGCGAGGACCGCGCCCCGTTCGACGATCACCCCTTCCGCCACTTCCGAGCGGGCGCCGATGAAGCAATCATCCTCGACGATCACCGGCTCGGCCTGGAGCGGCTCGAGCACGCCGCCGATCCCTACCCCCCCGGAGATATGGCAATTCCTGCCGATCTGGGCGCAGGAGCCGACCGTCGACCAGGTATCGATCATGGTGCCTTCATCGACATAGGCGCCGACATTCACAAAGCTCGGCATCAGCACCACGGTGGGAGCGATGAAGGCGCCATGGCGAACGACCGAATTGGGTACCGCGCGGAAGCCCGCCTGGCGGAACCGCGCCTCGTCCCAGGTGGCGAATTTCGAAGGTACTTTGTCCCACCACCCGGCACCCCCCGGGCCTCCGTCGAGAAGGGCATTGTCATTGAGGCGGAAGGAAAGGAGGATCGCCTTCTTGAGCCATTGCCGCACCAGCCAGCGTCCCTCGATTTTCTCGGCCACCCTGAGCCTTCCGTCATCGAGCATGGCAAGCGCGTCGCGCACCGCCTCTCTCACCGGGCCGGTCGTGGCGGTGTTGAGGGTCGCGCGCGCCTCGAACGCGGCGTCGATGATGGATTGAAGCGCGGAGCTGTTCATAAGGCCGGACCATGGAGAGCGCGCCGCGCCCTGTCAACAGCGGCTGCGGCTACCCTCACCTCCCACCGCTTCGCGGCAGTTCCCCCCTCTCCCGCAAGCGGGAGAGGGCAGCCGCAAGCCAGGTGGCGAGATCGTCGATTACATAGTCGATGTCGGGAGCGGGAGTTCCCCGATCAGCGGGACCGGGAACCCAGGCGGTACGTATGCCGAGTGCCGCCGCCGGGGCGAGGTTGCGCGCCATATCCTCGAACATGATCGCGCGCTCCGGGGCTATCGCGTGGCGGGCGAGCAGCAGATCGTAGCCGGCAGCGTCGGGTTTGGGGCGGAAGCGGCAATCGGCGATGTCGTGAATATCGATGAAATGTTCGGCAACACCCAAATGCTCGAGGACCCGCTCGGCATGCTTGCGCGTGGCGTTGGTGAAGACGAGCTTCTTCCCCGGCAGGCCCGCAAGGGCAAGGGCTAGTTCGGGTGCCGGCGGCACCGGCGAAAGATCGATGGCGTGAACATAATCGAGGAACCCCGTGGGTTCGATATCATGCTCGAGCATGAGGCCGCGGAGCGTCGTCCCATGCTCGTGGAAGAAGCGCCGGCGGAGGCGGTGGGCCGCCTCCTCATCGATCTCGAGCGCTTCCATGATGAAGTGCGCCATGCGCGCTTCGATCTCGGTGAAGAGATTGCAGGAGGGGGAATAGAGGGTGTTGTCGAGATCGAAGATCCAGGTATCGATCCCGGCCAGGGGATCAGCGCGCATGGATGAGCGTGCCGGCACCTTCGGCGAAAAGCTCGAGCAGGATTGCATGCGGGACCCGCCCATCGATGATCACCGCCGCCTCGACCCCGCCCGCCACCGCGTCGAGGCAGGTTTCGACCTTCGGGATCATGCCGCCCTTGATGGTGCCATCCTTGATGAGTACGCGCGCGGCATCGGCGGAGAGTACCGAGACGAGCTTCTGATCGCGATCGAGGACACCGGCGACATCGGTCAAAAGCAGGAAGCGGGTCGCGCGCACCGCCGCTGCGATGGCACCGGCGGCGGTGTCGGCATTGATGTTATAGCTTTCGCCTTCATCGCCCACGCCCACCGGAGCGATCACCGGGATGATGGCAGAACGCTCAAGGGTTTCGAGCACGGTCGTATTGATCTGGCGCGGCTCGCCGACAAAGCCCAGATCCTTGGGGTGATCGAGCTTACGCGCGCGGATGAGATTGGCGTCCTTGCCTGAAAGACCGACGGCAAGCCCGCCGGCGCGGTTGATCGCGGCCACGATCTGCTTGTTGATCGATCCCGCAAGCACCATCTCGACCACTTCCATGGTCGCGCGGTCGGTGACGCGAAGCCCGTCGATAAAGCGGCTCTCCACCCCCAAACGCTCGAGGAGGGTCCCGATCTGCGGGCCGCCGCCATGAACCACGATCGGATTGATGCCGACCTGCTTCAAGAGCACCACATCGCGGGCGAAGAGATCGGCGGTCGCCGTGTCGCCCATGGCATGGCCGCCATATTTCACCACCACGGTCTTGCCGGCATAACGGCGCAAATAGGGAAGGGCGGCCGAGAGGGTCGCGGCCTTGCTCGCGGGGTCGATCATGGGTGAGGCATGCTGAATGGTGATCATGGGAAGACAGGAATTCTAGCGCAAGGGCGCGGGAGCCGCCAGCGCGGCGAGGTCGGCCCGCAACGGGGCAATCCCCAATCCATCATGCGCGCTCGTGCGTAAGATCACGGGATGAGCCGCGACATGGGCGGAAAGTGCTCGCGCGGTTGTCTCCTCGAGGCGGGAGAGCGCGGCCTCGCTCACTTTGTCGATCTTGGTGAAGACAAGCTGGAACGAGACCGCGGCGCGATCGAGCTGCTCCATGAGCGGCTCATCGGTGTCCTTCAAGCCGTGGCGCGCATCGATGAGGAGAAGGGTGCGCCGGAGGCTCGCGCGGCCTTTGAGATAGAGAAGCGTCAACTCGGTCCAGGAGGCAATCTCGTGCTTCGGGGCCTCGGCGAAGCCATAGCCGGGAAGATCGACCAGCATCAGCCTTTGGCCGAGATCGAAGAAATTGAGCTGGCGGGTGCGGCCGGGGGTACGCGAGATCCGGGCCAAGGTCGTGCGCCCGGTCAGGGCATTGATGAGGCTCGATTTCCCGACATTCGAGCGGCCGGCGAAGGCCACTTCCGGCAAGCTGTCGGGGGGAAGTGCTCCGATGGTGGTGGCGCCTGCGATGAAGCGGCATTCCCTGGCGAAGAGAAGACGGCCTTCTTCTTCGTCCATGAATTCAGGCGGCCACCGCGGGTGCCGCGCGACGCATGATTACCCATTGCTGGGTGATCGAGAGGAGATTGTTCCAGGCCCAGTAAATCACCAGCCCCGCCGGGAATTGCGCCAGCATATAGGTGAAGATGAGGGGAAGGAACATGAACATCCGTGCTTGCACCGGGTCCGCCATTTGCGGCGAAAGCTTCTGTTGCAGGAACATGGTGGCGCCCATGATGAGGGGCCACGCCCCGATCATCAGCAAGGAGGGCGGGGTGAAAGGGATGAGGCCGAAGAGATTGGCGAAGCTCGTGGGGTCAGGTGCCGAGAGATCGTGGATCCAGCCATAGAAGGGCGCGTGCCGCATCTCGATCGTGACATAGAGCACCTTGTAGAGCGAGAAGAACACCGGGATCTGGATGACCATGGGCAGGCATCCCGCCATCGGGTTGGCGCCGACGCGTTTGTAAAGCGCCATCATTTCCTGATTGAGCTTAGCTTTATCCTCGCCATAGAGTTCCCGGAGCTTCGCCATCTCCGGCTGGAGGAGCTTCATCTTGCTCATCGCGCGATAGGATTTGTTGGCGAGCGGGAAGAAGACCAGCTTGATGATCACGGTGAGCAACAGAATCGCCAGACCGAAATTGCCCAGAAGATGGTGGAAGAATACCAGCGTCAGGAAGATCGGCTTGGTCAGCCAATAGAACCAGCCGAAATCGATGGCGCGATCGAAGCGGGGAATGCCGAGCGTTTCTTCATAGTGATCGAGAAGATCGACCTCCTTGGCCCCGGCAAAGATATGCTGTTCATGGGTAAAGGTGCCGCCCGCCGGGAGTGCGTGATCGCTTCCCCGCCAGAGGGTGCGATAAAGATCGGTGCTGTCGCTCTTCTCATGGACAAAGCGCACGCTCGCCGCTTCCTTCTGATCGGGAATGAGCGCGGTCAGCCAATATTTGTCGGTGATGCCGAGCCAGCCGCCGGTGGTGGTGCCATCGACCGGCTCGCCCACCTTGAGGCTTGAATATTTATGCTCCTGCAGGAAACCATCGATGATGCCGAGCGGCCCTTCATGGAGGAGATAAGTGCCCGATGTGGGCGGCGTGCCGACGCGTTCGACCATGGCGGTGGGGGTGAGGGCGGCGGCGGCGCCCTCGTTCCTGACCGTGTCGGTGAGGGTGAACATATAGGCGCTATCGATGGCGAAGCGGCGCTCGAAGACGAGGCCCTGGCCGTTGTTCCAGGTGAGGGTCACCGGGTGATCGGGGGTGAGGGTGGAGTTGGTATCCGCCACCGACCAGCGCGTCTCAGGCCCCGGTACCGGCTGCGATGAGCTCCAATCGAATTCGGCAAAATAGGGATGCTCGGACCCCTCGGGCGAGAGCAGCACGATCTCCGGGCTCGAAGGCGAGGTGGTCTCGTGATAATCGACCAAGGCGAGATCGTCGATCTTGGCGCCCATGAGATCGATCGAGCCATGGAGCCGCGGCGTGTCGATCGTGACGCGCGGGGCCGAGGCCAAGGCTTCAGCGCGGGGGAGGGTTTTGATTTCCGCCGTGGGCGGCGCTTCGGCCGGTTTTGTGGGTGCGGTGAGCTGGTTTTGGGCCTGGTTGTCGGCGGGGGGCGTGCGGTGACGCGGCGTGTCAACGAAGAATTGGAAGCCGAGCAGGATCGCGACAGAGAGCACGATGGCAATGATGTAGTTTTTTTGCTGGTCCATGGGCCGCGATCTAGTGGTAATGAGGATGGGGAAGAGGAACCGGGTCATAGCCGCTGCCGCCCCAGGGGTGGCAACGCACCAAGCGGCGGAGCGCCAGCCAGGAGCCTGGTCCCGGCCCATGGAGGGCGATCGCCTCGGCCGCGTAATGCGAGCAGCTAGGGATGAACCGGCAGCGCGGCGGGAAAAGCGGGGACACCAAGAGCTGATAGAGGCGGATAAGGCCGCGGAGGATAAGGCTGGCCATGGTCATGCCCGCCACAGATCGAGCTTGCGCAAGGCCATCTCGAGATCCTGGAGCAACGCCGCGAAGGGGCGCCGATTGGTGTCGGCACGAGCAATCAGCACGTAATCATATCCTTCTGCCGCGTGAAGCGGCATGAGCAAAGCCACCGCGGCTTTGAGCCGGCGCCGCGCCCGGTTGCGGATGACCGCGATGCCGACCTTGCGGCTTGCCGTAAAGCCGATGCGCAATCCCCCGGTTCCGGAACCATGATCCTCGGGCAATTGCGGGAGCGCCTGCAAAATGAGGCCCGGCGTCGCCCATTTCTTGCGCCCCGCCGCGACCCGGAGAAACTCGGCGCGTCGTTTGAGCCGCCAAATCTGGGCGATCAGGCGGAAAGCCGCTTGCGCCCCTGCCGGCGGCGATTGGCGATCACCTTGCGGCCGCCCACCGTGGCCATGCGGCTCCTAAAGCCATGGCGGCGCTTGCGAATGAGTTTGCTCGGCTGGTAGGTGCGCTTCACAACAGGAAACTCCGGCAACACAGAAAAAACATTGGTCGAGGGCAAAACATCGATTGAGGGGCAAGGGTATAAGCGAGCGCGCGAGCGAAGTCAACCGCCTTCACCTCGAGCATCCAGTAGATTAGGATCGGCTCTTTCTCGTGAAAAGGGTGTGGGCGGAAGATGGGGAAAAAAATCGGGCGGTTCTTGCCGCTCTTCCTGGTGCTGGCGGCGGCCGCCTTCTTCTTTCTGATGGGGTGGGGCCGTTATGTGAGCTTCCAGTCTCTGGCCGAAAACCGGCTATTGCTTCTCGAGGAAGTAGCCCGCCTCGGCCTCCTCGCCTTTCTGCTTTATATCGGGATCTATGCAGCGCTCGCCGCGATCTCGGTGCCGGCGGCGGCGGTGCTCACCATGGCGGGCGGCTTTCTGTTCGGGGTGTGGTTTGGCGGGCTCGCCGCGCTTACCGGTGCGACACTCGGGGCCACCCTCCTGTTCCTGGTCGCCCAAACGAGCCTCGGCGAGCTTCTGCGCCGGCGGGCGGGTCCCTTCATCCGCCGCCTCGAGGAGGGGTTCAAGGCCAATGAATGGAGCTATATGTTCATTCTCCGCCTCATCCCGATCCCGTTCTGGGTGGTCAATCTGGTGCCCGCGCTCCTGGGCGTGAGGCTCCGTGTCTTCGTCGTCGCGAGCTTCTTCGGCATGGCGCCCGGGGCTTTCGTCTATGCAAGTCTGGGGAATGGGCTGGGTGCGCTCTTCGAAAAGGGCGAAAGCCCGAACCTCAAGATCCTGTTCGAGCCCCGGATCCTCTGGCCGATCCTCGCCTTGATCGCGCTTGCCCTGGTGCCGGTGGTGGTCAAATGGGTCCGCGCCCGGAGGCAGGCGGTATCATGAGCGAGACCCTGAAGGTCGATCTTTGCGTCATCGGCGCGGGGTCGGGCGGGCTTTCGGTGGCGGCGGGCGCCTCCCAGCTCGGCGCCTCGACCGTGCTGATCGAGCGCGGCTTGATGGGCGGCGATTGCCTCAATTATGGCTGCGTCCCCTCGAAGGCGCTGCTGGCTGCCGCGAGACGCGCCAAATCGGCGCGCGCGGCCGAGGTGTTCGGGGTGAGAGCCACGGTGACCATCGATTTTCCGGCGGTGATGCGGCATGTGCAAGGGGTGATCGCGGCGATCGCGCCCCATGATTCGGCCGAGCGCTTCGCCGGGTTGGGCGTGCGTGTGATCAAGGAGAAGGCGTGTTTCGCCGGTCCCCATGAGGTGATCGCCGGTGATATCACGATCCGCGCGCGGCGGATCGTGATCGCGACCGGCTCACGGCCGGTGGCGCCCGCGATCCCGGGCTTGGCCCAGACGCCCTATCTCACCAACGAGACGATCTTCGACA
>Ga0070735_10004113_pt1 | contig 12391 bp, 7 predicted proteins | sample Coa_R1_FD_66443 | JGI IMG/M metagenome (GOLD analysis project Ga0070735, IMG submission 66443) | Surface soil microbial communities from Centralia Pennsylvania, which are recovering from an underground coalmine fire - Coalmine... | ecosystem: Environmental > Terrestrial > Soil > Unclassified ... | reverse complement strand
ACTACCTTCGCGCCAATCTGCATCGCCCGGTGAAGCTCGGCGAGCTTGCCAGAGTTGCATGCTTCTCGGAGTTTCACTTCCATCGGATCTTCGGAGCAGTTTCCGGAGAAACTCTGAATAGTTTTACGAACCGGCTTCGTCTGGAAAAGGCCGCACGGTTGCTTCGTTATTCCGGCCACACTGTCACCGATATCGCTCTCGATTGTGGTTTTTCATCATCGGCCACGTTTTCGCGCGCCTTCCGATCCGGTTACGATACTTCCCCAAGTCAATTCCGAAAACACGGCGAAATAAGAAAGAGCAAGATTTGCAAAGAACTCTTCGACGACGATGGCTACGATCTCCCCATGAGCGCGGACGAAAAAAGAGCCGCGTTTCCGGTGACATTGATCGATCTTCCGGAAAGGCAGGTCGCCTACATTCGGGTTGCGAACGCGTTCGAAGAGGGCAGAGTAATCGCCGCCTTGAAGGCGCTGATCGCGTGGGCGAAGATGCAGAATATTTTTTCACAAGGAACTCTTTTTGGAATGACGGTCGACGATCCACACGTGACGCCGAAACATCTTTACCGTTATGAAGTTTGTTTTGCGTCGCGGCTTCCTTTCAAGTGCATGCCGGGAATGTCGAAAATGAAAATGCCTCCCATGCGCTACGCTGTAACCACGGTCTCCGGCGATCTTCATAAGGTCGCCACAGCGTGGGACTACATTTACAGAAGTTGGTTGATTCAAAGTGCATATGAGCCTGAGCATGCGCCGGCGCTTGAGGTTTTCTTAGATAAAGAAAACGCGACGGATTGGTCGCATTGTGAACTGGAACTGTGTCTTCCAGTTCGCAGCCGAAAATCCGGCACAATCAAATCAAGGGGCAACAAACGGGTCACTGCTCAACGGAGGAGTTTATGATCGACGGAATCGGCGGCGCTTTTCTTTTCTCGAACGATACGAAGAGATTGGCCGCCTGGTATCGCGATTGCCTTGGAATCGTTTTCCAGGGCGAAGACGCGGAGTGCAGTTCGGTCTATACCTCATTCGAGTATCGGGATCTTAGCGATCCGAAGCTCAAGAGAACAATCGCGTGGGCGATCATGCCCTCCAAGGAAGACATCAAGGACAAACCGCGGACGGGCAAGATTAACTATACGGTGAAGAATATGGGTGAATTCCTCGACCGCCTCAAGAGTAAAGGCGTGACGATCGAAAAAACCGAGGCATACCCCGGCATGGGGACTTTTGCCTGGCTTAAAGACCCGGATGGCAACCCTATCGAGCTTTGGGAGCCGGGCGAAAGTGAATAATCAATCACCGATGTTTGGGTTAGAGGCGAGATAGATGATCTCCCGTCTTTGCTTTTCAATCACTTAGCTCTGCCTTGTTATACGGTTTCTCTTCTCTTCAGAGGGTATTCTGTCTTCGCTTGTTCCCGTTTTATTCCTGCAACGGCGCCCAAACCATGCGGCCGCTAAACAAGCCCAACTGAATTTGAGGCATCAAACTCCGCCCCCAACGCGAGAATTTGTGTAACGAACAGGCTCCAGGCGCCACTACCTGCTGAAGGCAGTTTTGCGGCACTACCCAAACGCAGTCTTGACATTTTGTTGGGCAGGAGTAGTGTTTATGGCCAAGCTGTGCGGTCCAATCTGTGCAACGCTGATTGGAGTTTTTGTGCTCCGTTGCCAGGAGCTTCCGGATTTTCGTTTCGAGCCTTGAATAAGAAGTTGTCAAGAGGGAATGCTCTGACTGCAGACCTCGCTTGACGCAGGAGTTTTCGTGTGAAGACTCCGTATGTGCCAAATACTGGGCTGCTGACGAAGCGGATGGACTGCAATCGCCACTATTTTTACGGTTCTAGAACGCGCTGTATGGAGGACACCATGAAGATTCGAAAGTATGTGCTAGGTCGTGTGACTCGTTTCACGTTATTACTGGTTTTGGCAACGATGGTGTCCGTTATTAGTCTGTGGGCGGAAGAGGTCGGCGCCCCCGACCAGTGCTCGGCGCCCACCGTAGGAGTGGGGACGGGGGCCGTGGGCTCAGCCAATGGCTCGGCCACATGCGGCATTCTGATAACCGTTACTGGGCCCGGGCAGGCTGTGATCACCTCCCCGGGAAACGGAAACCCCTATGACGGCGACGAAGACACGCTGGTGGGAATCCAGAACAATTCCGGCGGGTACCTTACTTCCATCACTCTAACGTCGACGAGCACCGATATTTTCGGTTTCGATGGTGACGGCCCCTGCGACACGCAGTACCATAGCCCGGCATATTCGTGGTGCTCCAATCCCGGCTTCACCGGCTACGAGGGGCCGGACAATACCTTTACCAACATCAGCGGCAACCAGAGGACTGGAACCGTCAATTTCACGACCCCGATTCCAACTGGGGGCAGCACATGGTTTGCGCTGGAAGGTGCGCCTTCGACCATCTCGGGGATCGGGGTTTCGTCTGACATGCTGACTTTGACCTTGGCCGGACTGGGCGCTGGAACCGTGACAGACAATAGCTCTCCTACGATGCTGATCGACTGTACCGAGGCCGGTGAGGGCGTGGCGCAGACAGGTTCCTGTTCGGCCAGCTACGCTTCCGGAGCCGCCGTGACTTTGACCGCGACTCCAAACCCCTCGGCGCCCAATGGAGGGCCATCCACGTTTGCCGGATGGGGCGGCGCGTGTGCGAGTTCGGGAACGAACTCCACCTGCACATTGACTTTGAATTCGGCGCAAAACGTTACTGCCAGCTTTGCCGCGCCTCCCAGTACAAACCCGATAATACCCACGACATGTTCCGGCACGAACGTGAGCGGCACAGTCAACTACTGTCCGAACAATCCCAATGCAATCACGCCCGAAAATCCTTGCACGGACCCCAATGGGGTTCAGTTCAATGTCACCATTCCAGTAGTTTCGCCGCCGACGCAGGGCGAGGCTTGTTTAGCTATCAGTGTCACTGCGACGGAAGTGTCGGGTAGCGGACTCTGTGTTGCAGGAGGAACGGGACAGAGTGGAACCGGGCCGGGCAGCTCCTTCGATTGCCGCTTGGTGAATTTCTATAACTATGGGACCGATCTCACGACCGGGAGCACCGTTGTTCCGCTTTGCTATCCCTACTCTAACGGTAATTGTATTTTCTACACTCTCGCTCTGACTGGGGGCGGCCTTCCCAACCCGGAGTTGTATAGCGGAGGAGTGAACTGGGAAGTTGCCTTCAACAAGGTCTACGCGCCACCGGTGGGATATTGGTTTGGCAGTTCGCCAAGTTTGCTCGACGATCCGGGTGAGGATGAGGTTCCGCCACTGCCTTGGGGAACCGATTGCAGCACACCCATGACCGATGATCCCGGTGGGCCCTCAGGTACGTATTACTGCCAGTTCGATAACAACATCACGACGTTCTACCAGCCCGGCGGGGGGAGCTATGACCCAATTGGCGGGACCACCAAACAACTCAATGATGTGGTCGTGGCATTCCTGCCGACAAGTACGGGAACTGGATCTACGCAGATGCCGCCTACGCAAACTGCTCCGACGATCGCCGGAAGCTGCCTCAATGGGTGCACGCTGGCCGGCTCTGCCATTACTTTTGCCGATGGCACCGGAGGCACGTTCCAAGTGCAGGTGACAGCAGGTTATCCCGCACCCACCCTGAGCGCTGCTACCACCGGGACGACGACCGCCGCTACCGAGTCTGTAAACACGGTAACGCTAACCTCAGTCGGCAGCTATGGTCCCCAAGCGGTAGCCGGCAATACTGTGGTCGTAGGGAATTGCACTCCCTCTGGGTACAACGGGACTTTTGCAATAACGAGCGCATCAGGTGGAAATATGCTCACCTACACCGATAGCGCAGCGGCGAACTTAGCTCCCGGAGTCGGCTGCCAAGCTCTGGTGCTGCCGAACGGGCTGACATTCAATGCGACGAACGGCCTTGTGGGTGGAACGCCGGCAAATGGTTCAGAGGGTAATTACGCTATCAGCATTACCGCAAGCAATATCGTGAGCTCCGCCACCTTGAGCTACACGCTCACGGTAAACTCTGCTGGGACGCTGACCATCACTGCCAGCAGCCCATCCATGACTTATGGCGGGACTGTACCCGCCATCACCCCGAGCTATGCTGGGTTTGTCAACGGTGACACGCCTGGGAACCTGTCCACCCAACCCACGTGCACTACCACAGCCACTAGCTCGAGCCCTGTAGGAAGTTCGCCCACAACCTCCTGCTCGGGGGCGGTGGATCCGAACTACAGCACGATCAAGTACGTGAATGGTACGGTGACGGTGATGCCAGCGCTTCTGACGATCATTGCGGGGAACGGCACCATGACATATGGGGGAATGCCTCCGGCCATCACTCCTACCTTCATGGGGCTTGTGAATGGCGACAATGCCACGACCCTGGGCGTAACCTGCACGAGCAACGCAACCAGCTCGAGCCCGGTTGGTAATGGCTACGTCAGCTCCTGCTCGGCATCGGCGGGCACGAACTACACCATCAGCTATGTGCCGGGCACGGTGACAGTAACGGGAGCACCGCTGACTATAACCGCGAGCAGCGGCACCATGACCGATGGCGGGATCGTTCCGACTATCACTCCGAGCTATGGCGGGTTTGTGAATGGACAGAATTCTTCCATCCTGACCACCCAGCCCACTTGCACCACCACCGCCACCGGCGCGAGCGCTCCGGGTAACTACCCGAGCTCTTGTTCGGGCGCGGTTGCTCCGAATTACACAATCAGTTACGTCAACGGTACGGTGACGGTGAGCACTCTACAACTTTCTGCAACCAGTTTGAACTTCGGCACGGTATACCTGAACGGGTTGGGCTTCCAATTCGTCACCCTGACCAACAGGGGGACTACTCCGTTCACAGTGTCGGCGATCAGTATCACAACTCCTGGGAACGCGACCAGTGACTACATCGGCGTGCCTATCGGGCTGTGTCCGCCAATGATTGAGTTCCTGCCGGCCTCAATACCCGCAGGGAAAAGCTGTACGATTGCCGTACCGATCTACCCCACGGTGAAGATATTCAGTCCAACGGCCTCGACCGCTACACTAAAAATTACTGACACCGCGGCAGGGAGCCCGCAACTCGTGGCGCTCACGGCGCAGGTCATCGACCCGGTGGCTTCGCTGTCGTCAACCAGCTTGAACTTCGGGAATCAGAAGACGGGAACTACCAGCACGGCGCAGAAGGTGACGCTGACCAATACAGGATTGACGTCGCTGCAACTTACGGGCCTCACGATCAAACCCACAGCCAACTTCGCCCTGGCAACAGGAACGACGTGCACAAGCAGCACGTCGCTCTCGCCCGGAGGGACATGCTTCATCTACGTGACCTTCGCGCCAACGTCGAAGACGCGATACTCAGGCAGTGTGACCATTACCGATGTCGCACAGTTCAGTATCCAAACTATCTCGCTGTCAGGGACGGGAAACTGAGCGGAGTGGATTGCCTCAATGCGTGGAGCTCACCGAGGAGTCATGAGTTACTCTGCAGTTAGCATTGATCGAGTTAAACGGGGAACCTTTGCGTGACTAGCTTGAGGAGTGGGCGTAGATGGCGCTGAGGTCGCTGCGCTTCACGATGCTATCGGTCTTCGCTTCGGTCTTAATCTCATCCACAATTTTGCGAGCTTGCGCGTAGTGTTCCGTGGCGTCCGACGCTTTGCCGGAGAGTTCCAGATCGCGCGCCAGCAGATAATGGCTTTGGGCAAGCAAGCTCTTCAGGCCAAGCCGTTCGCTTTTGCTGAGAGCGCTCTCCAATTCTTTTCTTGCGGGCTCATAGCTTTTCAAGTTCATGAGAGCTTCCGCCTGGTAAATCGAAGATTCCACCGACACATACTTCGATCCCATACCGTCCGCATCCTGTGAGAGCTTGCCAAGCGTCATTGCCGCGGATTGAAAGCGACTCTGCTTAACCTCCGCTTTTGCGACATTGAACTTCGCTAAGAGGATCAGATCCAGATCGCTGGTGTGCGATGCAGTCTTCAGAGCCTGATCGTAAAGGGCACCGGCGTTTTGGTAGTCGCCACGATAGAAAGCGATATCGCCCCGGTAGCCCTGAACTTGCGCAATGATCGCTTGATTCTTGAGCTCCTGGGCCAAATTCATCGCTTCGTCAAGACTCTTCTGCGCGTCCTCGTTTCGGCCGACCTGAGCCAGCGCGTTGCCGTAGTACGCGAGAATTTGTGCCAGCCAGTAGCCGCGCTCCTGCAGGTCGCGGAATGTCTTGAGCGCATCCTCTTCCGCGCTCAGAGCGGCGCCGTTACGGCCCTGATAACCAAACAGAATGCCAAGGCTGGATGATTCCAAAGCCGCGCCACGTTTATCTCCCGTACTGCGCCGCAAATCCAAGGCGCGCAAATATTGCTGCAGCGCCTGGTCATACTGCCCCATCTTGCTCGAAGTATCCCCCAAATTGTGAAGAGCGTCGGCAATATCACCCGGGACTTGCAGTTTCTCCCGAATCTGCAGGGCCTGCTCGAAATAGGTGAGCGCGTTCTGATAGTCGGCCTTGAAAAAATACGCGTTGCCGATATTGTTTAAAACCAGCCCCTGGTTGTCCTGGTTTCCGACATCAACCTGGGCTTGCAAAGACTGCTTAAACAACTTCAAGGCTTCGTCATACTGCCCGTGATTGACGTAAAACTGGCCCAAGTCGTTGAGTATGTCTCCGGTTCCAGCTTTGTCGCCGACCTCTTGCCACAAAGTGAGCGCCTGTTTGTAGTCCTTGAGGGCCTGGTCCGATTTGCCCAGAACATCTTCAGAGGAGGCCATTGCGTCCAAGCTCATCGCCATGCCCTTCTTCAGTCCCAACTTGCGCTTGATTTCGAGCGACTCCTGGAGGTTGCGAAGAGCGTCCTCATGCTTGTTTAAAGCGGCATAAGCGACTCCAATCGCCTGAAGAGTCTGGGCTCTTTGTTCATCGTTACCGAATTCGACGGCCAAGGCTTGAGCACGTGTCAGGTATTCCAGGCCCTTCTGCGGGTTGCCACTTTCAACTTCGACCCGTCCCAGCGCCAGTAAGGCATCGCCGCGTTTGGGATCGAGTGTAAGCACCTTGGCATATTCCCCTCGCGCCTTGTCGTACGCGCTCGACTTCTCGTAGAGGCTGCCGAGTTCAAACAGCACGTCAGAATTTTCGGGAGCGGATTTCGCAAGGTTCTCGTAGGCCTCGATTGCCTTTGGATAGTCCCTTTGGATTTGGTCGTGGCTGGCCTGGATCAGATATTTTTCCGCGGGGGGAAGCTGGTCGCTCAATTCAACTGCTTTTCTTGAAGCGTGCTCTGCATCGTCGTCCTGCCCCAGGCTGGCGTAGGTTTTCGCCAGTTCCGAGTAAGCCAGCGCAAATTGGGAGTCCTCTTTCGTGGCAGCCTCGAATTGCTTGCTCGCGTCGAGGAAATTGCCGCGACGCGCGAGTTGCAGCCCGTCGTCGTAATCGCGCATGGCCGCCAGGGAGTTGGTCGAGGGCTTGAAGGATTGCCCCTGAAGTTCTTTTACCGTGCTCCGGGAGAGAGACAGGTTTGACCGGATATCGCCTGCAAGAAGGTCGATTGCACTGAGAATGTTGTTCTCGGTCGCGGACTCCGCCAGGGTGGTGGTACGGCCATGTTTCATATCCTGGATCGTTGCGTCGATGCGAATCTGATCTCCAAAGCGGGTGAATCGGCCCCAAACTACGTTGTCGGCATTGCTGAATTCGGCCAGCCGCTGCACCGTATTAGGATCAAGGGAAGTGTCGGGAGAGATCCGCAAATCGCGCAGGACCTGGCTGACGCGTTCAGGGGAAACAATACGAAGATGGGATGACTGCCCCACATCTGTACTCAAGGTTTCTGCCACGCTCGATCCCAGCCAGTTGAGATTCTGGTCTGCCGATGAGTTGCGAAAAGGCAGGATGGCCAACGAAAGCGCAGGACCCGATTCGCTTTTGGTTGCGGAAGGTGAGAACAGCGGCCCGCGAAAAACGTAGCCGACAATTGCGAGAAGAAGAACGGCTGCAACGCCTGTAACCAGAGGCCAGTGAATCGTGCGCCCCCAGGGTTCGACGGCGGATTGAAAACCCAATGTCGCCGCCGCGCTTTTGCCCTGCCATGCATTAAGATCCCGCAGTAATTCGGTAGCACTTTGATAGCGGAGGTTGGGATCGCGTTCCAGGCACTTGCTGACAATATTGCTGAGCGCGCGCGGGATCTTTCCATCATGATCGGAAACCGGAATCGCGCGTTCCGAGTTGCGCTTGATCAAACTCGCAACCGCACTTTCAGCATGGTATGGCGTTATCCCAGTCAACATCTCGTAGAGGATCAGCCCCAAAGTAAAAACATCGGAGCGTTGATCCAGATCTTTGGCCAGAGCCTGCTCAGGCGACATGTATTCCATGGTCCCGACCAGAGCCCCGGTCTGGGTCATACCATCCCCTCCAACCGTGCGCGCCAAGCCGAAATCCATCACCAGTACGCGGCCGCTCGCATCGCGCATGATGTTTTGCGGCTTCAGGTCGCGATGGATCACGCCAACGCTGTGGGCGGCCTCGAGGGCCTGACATGCCTGCTCGATGATTTCCACCGCTTCTTCCGGGGAGAACTTCTTCTTGTCCTTTATCAGCGCACGCAGATCGCTGCCTTCGACGAACTCCATGGTGATGAACTTCACGCCATCGGCGTCGCCGAGATCGTAAATTCGAATTACATTTCTGTGCGTGACCTGGCGGGCCAGCAACAGCTCTTGTTTAAATCGCGCCAGTATTGAGGCATTCGCGGCGAATTCCGGCCGGATCACCTTCAGCGCAACGGGCCGGCTCAATTCCCGGTCCATGGCCTTGTACACTGCTCCCATTCCGCCTTCACCCAGCAGTTGTAATATTTCGTAGCGCCCGGCCAACACATCGAAAGGCTGAAAAACGACCCCGGGTTGAAAACGAGGATTTACACGACCGACGGAGCCGGCCGGCGGAGTTGCATCCACCTGTGTTTCGAGGGCATCCACGAGAGTAGCGTCCGAGTCAGGCAGTTCGGTAAACGGGATTAACGTAGCCTCAGGGTCGACCGGGGAATGGGAACTGGAACTTTCACCTTTCGCAGGGACACTCACCCCTGTGTGATTGGCCGAGTTCGGCCGATCCTGAGGATCGGGCCGTGGATTCCGGTTGTGCATGGTTCGCCCTGGATGGGACCAGACCAAAAAACCCCAAAAACAAACGCGCCGCAAGTAAAACTGTGCAAAAGTATATACCCGCACTAGCCCCAGTAAAGCAGAATTTGGGCCAGTCTAAGCTCCCGTTCACCTTTAACGAGTACAGATTTAACGTTTGGTTGTCGAACGTTTTACGTCGACACGGGCACGGAGTCGCCTCGCCGGTTCTTCTGCAACAAGTTCTTCTATAACAGATGGTGACCGCCGCGGGCGAAACGTTTCACATGAAAGATGAACGACCGGGCCGTTGACTGAAAAATATCGACTTCGTAGCTGATGCCCTCCGCAAATACGAGTCCCCTGGCCCGTCTTGGGTTCGCGAAGCCCGTGGTCAGTTGACTCTTGTCTACACTGCGGGAACTGCTTTCGGCAATTTTCCAAGCCCGTCTCTTGCCAATCAACAACGCTGGTCCCCTGCAACGCGATTCGAGCGCCATACATCTCTCAAAGGCACGAGCTACTACTGCGCTCAGCCATCCCAAGATTTCCGCGCTGTCTGTGTGCCAAGTATGGGCCGGAATGCGGACTGTTTGCCGTGAAGATACCGCACCGATCCAAGATCAAAATGATCCTTTTTTCTCAACAAGACTTTCTGCGCGTTTACCGATCTTCTTTAGTGTCGCTTCAAGTTGTTGCAGCTCTGCTGAGGAGGCATCCTGAAATGCACGTTTTAGGAGCGCCTTGTGTCGGCGAAAGAGAGGTAGGAACATTTCGGTCCCCTCCTTAGTCAAAGCTACGGTTCTCACCCGACGATCTTGGCAGCTCTCTGCGCGGCTGACAAACCCTTTCTTGTATAGGCGATCCACCGCGACGCTGACCGAGCCTGGATTGAGGTCGACCTTCGGGCCAATCGCATTCACCGGCATGGCTCCTTTGTGCAGCAGTACTTCGAGGACACGAAAGTCGGACTCTCCTAATCCCTCATCCATCATGGTAGGAAGAAGATAGTGGGTTATCGATTGCCAGGCCTTCAGCATGATCAGCCAGGCATGGAGGGCCTGCGGAGCCTTTTTGCGCTCTTCCATAAAAATGAATCTCTTTCAGTATACTCGATATCAGATATATCGATATCGATACGAATGATATCGATGCAATAAAAAAGGAGACTATCATGAGCAATACGACCACCGCAGCTCCGCAGACGTCAATCAGCACCTGGAACATCGACCCAGCTCACTCCGTCGCTGAGTTCAAGGTCAAGCACATGATGATTGCGAATGTAAAAGGCCAATTCTTGAAGATTTCGGGCATGTTGGTCCGGGATGAATCCAACCCCGCGAACGATCGCGTCGAGGCCACGATTGAGGCGGCTTCCATTCATACCCGCGATGAACAGCGGGATGCTCACCTCAAGAGCGCCGACTTTTTTCACGTGGAAAGGTTTCCAACTTTGCACTTCAAGTCAACGGCCGTCAAAGTCGTGGGCGAAGGAGAATTGTCTGTGGAAGGTGACCTGACTATCCATGGCGTTACCCGCATGGTCCACTTTGCGGTTGAAGGGCCAACTCCACCTGCGAAGGATCCCTGGGGCAACACTCGAATTGGGATCTCCGCGACTGCAAAGATCAATCGCAAGGACTTCGGTTTGACGTGGAACGCAGCTCTTGAAACCGGCGGAATTCTCGTTGGAGACGAAGTCACCATCACTCTCGATGTGGAGTTTATGAAAGCTTAACAGTCAGCTAGAAGCGCCATCCGCAATAGGGTCTTATCAGAACGAGCTATCGCCTGACGCACTCGCACCAAGAGGGGACAAGCGGGTGCTGAGGCGAAGGGTTTGGCACGTTTCGGATTGCTTCACCATCTTAGGAAATGAAGGAGAGAAGTTTGTGATCGGGCGCTGCGTTCTCGGCTACCTGTCGCTCACCCGACCTGAAATGTAGTTTTACAGAAATGCGGCAAATTCGTTGCGTCAGGCGATTCAAAGGCGAGCAGCGTGCCAAATCCGTTCCATTTGCGCCGGACGCACTGGTGACGAGAATGGCCACTTGCAGATTTACGCCGCTTGGTCGCTGGTGCTGCTTTGTCCTGAATCTTCAACTGCAATTTGCGAAATCGCTGACCAATCGAGCGCGTCGCCGCCTCGGGCGAGCAAAGCCAAAAAGCGGTCGCGAATCAGGCTGGCAATCGGAAGTGGAACGCGGAATTGTTCGCCGGCCGCAAGGGTGAGCCGGACATCTTTGAGACCGAGCGGAGCGGCGAAGCCGGCAGGCTGAAATTTCTTGTCAGCGATAAGGCCGCCGTACGTTTTATATACTGGCGCGACAAAAAGAATCGAGGTGAGAAAATCCAGATACTCGTGCTGCTCGATGCCTGCTTTGCCGACAAGCGCCAAAGCTTCGCTGAGAGACTCAAGTACCGATGCGATCAGGAAATTCCCGCTGAGCTTGATCAAATTGGCGGCCGAAGGTTGCTCTCCAAAGCGGAAAGAGCGCTGCCCGATCGCGTCGAAGAGAGGCATGCAGCGCTCGACGGCGTCGTCACGGCCGGCGACGACAACGAATAATTTGCCGGCTTCGGCGGCTTCCGGGCGTCCGAAAACAGGTGCGGAAATAAACTGCTGACTGCGCTTTTCGTGCTCAGTTGTGAGCTTCTGCGAGAGCTCGACGCCGATGGTGCTGGAAGAAATGTGGACTGATCCTGGTCGCAGATTCGCCAGGATTCCCGATTCGCCGAACATCACGCTTTCAACCGCATGATCGTCGGCGAGCATGGTAAACACGACGTCCCCACAAGAGGCTTCGCCTGCATTCGCAGCAGCGCGGGCGCCCTGCTTGAGAAGTGGCTTCGCCTTCTCAGCGGTGCGATTGTAGACGGTAAGGTCGTGCCCTGCCTTGAGCAGGTTCATCGCCATGGCTGAGCCCATGTTCCCAAGACCAACGAATCCGATTTTCATAATTGCTCTCCGCATTCTCTAGCTCTCTGCTGTCGACCCAAGTCGTGGCAGATTCTGAATCAATCTTTGTTTAGTCTGCCGCGGCGGCACTCAGCGTCCGCAATTGCCTTAGCGTTTCCGAAGGCTCTGAACGGATCGTGTAATCCGCATTCAGATCGGCTGCGCGGATAACGCCCCCTGTATCTATTACATATCGTGCAGGTATCGGCAAGCGATATTCCGGCTCATCGTTGAATCTGTCCAGCGTACTGCCAAATGATTTGTAAAGGTCGCGCAAATAATCCGGCAGT
>Ga0070735_10004112_pt1 | contig 12393 bp, 3 predicted proteins | sample Coa_R1_FD_66443 | JGI IMG/M metagenome (GOLD analysis project Ga0070735, IMG submission 66443) | Surface soil microbial communities from Centralia Pennsylvania, which are recovering from an underground coalmine fire - Coalmine... | ecosystem: Environmental > Terrestrial > Soil > Unclassified ... | reverse complement strand
CGACGACCAGAGCTGGAAGGCCTCGCCTTCGAGCACTTCGAGGATGCCGACCGTTCCGGTAAGGAAACCTCTAGACGCCCGGGCTACCTCGCCCTAATGGAGCGCATCCGGACCGCACCCGTCGGGCAGATTGGCGCGGTCGCCTTTTACGACGCCGATCGCCTTCACCGCAACGACGTCGAGTTCTTCCGCTTCATGGCCGAAATGACCGAGCGCCGCATCCTGGTCTTCGACGCCAACGGCCTGATCAGCAATGTCGATCGGCTCTCCTGGAAGATCAAGGCCATCGTCGCCCAGGAGGAACGCGAGAAGGTCTCGCGCCGGGTCCGAGACAACCTCCGCTACCTACGACGCAATGGGCAGCTGCTGGGCACGATCCCGCAGGGCTACCGCCGCGTCGATGGGCGGATCGACGAAGACCCCGATGCGGCACCCGCGATCAAGGAGATCTTCCGGCTATACGCCACCGGCCGTTTCAGCCTGCGATCGCTGGCCGAGCATCTAAATCGGTCTGGCATCAAGCCTTACCGCGGCGCTGATAAGGCGAACCACAACCGCTCCAAGGCGATCATCTTCACCGGCGACGTGCTCAAAGACCTCATCGGCAACCCGTCATACGCCGGCAAGGTCCTCGTCGAAGGCGGGCTCGTGCAAGGTCTCCATCCCGCGCTGGTCGACGAGGAGACCTGGCGAGCCTGCCAGGACGTGAAGAAGCGCAACGTCAGGCGCACCAGCAAGGCCTGGACCAAGCACACCTATCCGCTGACCCCGATCCTTCTGTGCGCCCGCTGCGGCGGTCCCATGCACGGCGAGGCCGATAGCCGCAAGGGACGGATTCAGCGCTACTACGGCTGCCACGTCGCGCGACGGAACCGTTCCGCAGTCCATCCCTCTGGTCCGCGGTGCGATGCACGCATGTTCAAGAGCGAGCTGCTCGAGGATGCGATCCATCACGAGCTGTCGCAGCTGGTGCCTACCGGCGAGATGCATGTCGCGCTGCGGAGTCGCCTTCGCGCTGCCGGCCGGCCAACTGCATCCCGTACAAGCACGGCTGTGGCGGTCCAGCGTCTGGCTGCCCAGCTTGATCGCGCCAGGAGGCTCTTCGAGTACGGGGAGTACGACTGGGAGATGTTCTGCAAGAGACGTGACGAGCTCAACGAGCAGAAGCGTCAGCTTGAGAACGCGACCGAGGCAGGGTCGGTCGACGTCGAGTGGTGCGAATCCCAGCTGCTCGATTTCACGACCGCATGGGAGAAGGGTGACTCAAGCCAGCGGGAGCGCCTCGTCGCAGGCATCTTCGAGCATCTCGAAGCCGAGGCTTTGCCGGAGGGTTCGCTGCGAGTGGTCGCCGTTCCTCGCGAGGCTTGGCGACCGTTTTTTGAGGGCTTGGTACTGGAGCACCATACGTTCGCCTGTTCGAACCCTGGCGAGCTGCGTCGAGTGCTGGCCGATGTTGCCAGGGCCGCCGGATGGTCGCGTTGAGGAGTGCTGCGCTCGGTGTGTATGAATTGTCCCCTGACAGCACAGCGGTCATCGTAAGACCAGATTAACCCTGACCTGATCTCGCGGCATGTAAGCACGCCGATCAGCGTTGTGTATTTCGGCGAGAGCGATCAGTCATTCCGGAGTTTCCGAATCACCCCACTCGCAGCGTGCACAGGCCGGAACTCCATAAATCAGGGCAGCGATCGACGCATTGACACGCCCGAACGGCCCGTTGAACCGCTAAGCGCTGCTAAGCCTCTCCGTAATATGTCTGGCAATTTCCTTGCGTCCAGCGGACGGCCACGCAAGAAATTTGAGCTCACGGCGAGACCCTCGCAGTCGCAGGCGGAGACCTCCCTGGTATTCGGCAGCCTCAGCCATTTCGGACCACGGAACGTCCCATGTCGGCACCAGCCATGAAAGCCAGCGACCGTTTGGCCCTATCCTAACGCCCTCTTCGCGACGCTCGAGGACGACAAACGGGGAGGACACACGCCATGGCATGCCGAAAACGCGCCAAAGTAGTCCGCCCACCAGCTTCTGGGCCGCTCTCGTCTTAGGGTCGAACCGCCGGCGCGCTGGCGGTTGAGGCAGGACCCTCGCGACGACCAGAGCGAGCACAAAGACTCCAATCGCGTAGACAAGCAGTATCTCCATTCGGCGTGGTCAGGCCGTCCCTGATGAGGGAGGGCACGTAGCGTTGGCGGATAGACCATAGGTACCGCAGCCTTTTCTAGGGCCAGGCCCAAAGACTCCGTTGACATACGTGTTAGAGCCACCTGCATGTACTTCAATGGGAAACCCAACACCGAGCCCAACACCGACTGAGCCCACATATATGTCGCGACCGCAGCTTGTACCTCTTGAGCCTTCAACAGTTCCCACTGGACCAAAGCCTGGCGGCCCAACGCTGCCACCAGCGCTAGCAAAAGGCCCGTTCAGGTCATAGATCGTGTCCGCATTACTTGCTTCGAGGTTGGCGGTTCCGGAGGCGGATAATCCAATCCCAAATCCAGCCGACTTTGTAAACGACGTTCCAAGATTGCCGTGTTCGTCAACGACAACGCAGCCACTCACTGCGAAGTGAACACCTGGCACCGTGATCCCGAAGCTGGCACACAGCCCGCTTGTGTTGAGTCCGGTCGGATCGGTTCCGTTGACAGGATTTTGCGCCGTGTACGCGTATGGCTCCCGCGTCGAGCTGACCGCCGGATCCAAGCTGAGAAACTGGCCAGTAGCCGGATCGTAGTAACGAGCCCTCAGGTAGATGAAGCCATCCTCAGCATCGCGGTATTGGCCGCAGAAGCCGAACGGCGTGGTGGCGGTTCCGGTGGACGCGGTGATGTTGCCATAGGGGTCGTAGGTGAAGGTCGCGCGGACTGTGCCGGTGCCGTCGGTGAGCATCCGGGTGCTGCCGAGCTGGTCCTGGTGGAGGTAAAGCAGGCCTGGCGACGATGCGGGTTGAGCCAACGCCAACGCCACCACCACGGTAGTGAGGTTCGCGGTCTTGCCAAATGTGGAGGTCCGGGTCCCGGTCGCTCCCGCAGTGCTGACAAGTTGGTCCGCCAATCCGCCCGAGACATTGGCCGTGGAGTTGTTTTGCGCCCGCTCGGTGGTCCCGCCGGGAGCCGTCCAACCGGAGCCCGAGAACGTCCCTACCGCGCCCTGGAAAACCAGCAGCTGTTCATTGATCGACGAGGTGGTGACCGATGGTCCGACGACTGTCTTGCTGGCCGCTGCCGAACCGGTGGCGGTCACGTCGATGGGCTGGCTCGGGTTGACACCACGATAGACGCCCAGGACCACAGACTGGGCGGTCGTGTTGGTGCTGTAGGTCAGGGTTACCGAGCTGTCGCCGCTGACCACGGTATGGCGGAAGACCGTGGTCGTTGCCAGGGGGGCCGAACCGCCTGAAGTCACGGTGGTGACTTGCGTGTAGCCCGAGGGTGCGGTCACGGTCGTCGTGGAGGGTTGCGTGCTCGCGACCACCACCTGATCGCTGGTCTGCACTCCTGACGGCAGGGTGATCCTGATGCTCGTGCTCTTCCCACTCCCCGCCGCTGAACCCACCAGGATCGCGGTATGCGCCGGCGCCAGGGTGACTATTAAGGCGGTGAGGTTGGCGCTGCTGCCGAAGACCGACGATCGGGTACCCGTGGCCCCGGAGCCGAGCGGCTCGTCGGCGAGACCGGTCGAGACATTCGCCGTGGCGTTGTTCTGCCCCTGCTCGGTGGTCAGGGTCGGCGCTGTCCAGCTGAAACCCGAGAAGGTCCCCACGGCTCCCTGGAAGTCCAGCAGTTGGTCGCTCGCGTAGTTGGGTGTCACCGACGGTCCGACGACGGTGGTGCTGGCCGCCGACGAGCCGGTCGCAGTCACATCGATCGGTTGGTTCGGATCGACCCCGCGATAGACGCCGAGCACCACCGACTGGGCGGTCGTGCTCGTACTGTAGCTAAGGGTGACCGAACTGTCGCCGCTAACCACGGTGTGCCGGAACACCGTGGTCGTGGCCAATGGGCTCGAGCCACCCGATGTTACGGTCGCGACCTGCGTGTAGCCCGAGGGTGCGGTGACGGTGGTGGTCGAGGGCTGGCTGCTGGCGACCACCACCTGGTCGTATGGTTGGATCTCGGCTGGCAGCGTCAGTCTGAGGCTGGTTGCCTTACCGCTGGCGGTTGCCGTGCCAACCAAGGTGATGGCCGGCGGCACGATCTGCTCGACTGGTGCTCCACCTGGTCCGTATATGTAGTCGTACGTACTGTCACTGAGCAACAGCGGTACCGACCCGCTGACATCCCAGGTGAACGGCACTGCCACCCCGCCGACTGTCTTGCTCATCCGCAGGCCGTCCCCGTTGTAGGCGTAGCTGGCAGTCGTCGAGCCTTGCTGAAAGCTGGTCAGCCGATTGGCCTGATCGTAGCCAAAGCTGGCCGCGCTGCCCGCCGGCGGAGTTGCGGCTGTGCGGTCTCCGCGGTTGTTGTAGGTGAACGTGGTGGCCCCGGTGGGAGCGCTCGCGCAGCCGTTGCCGCTGCTCCCCGGCACCGACCAGCAGAGCTCGTCCGCGGCATTGAAGGCCTGCGTGGTCCCGTTGTTGCCGGTTAGATTGTCAGCGGCATCGAAGCTGTAAGGCTGGCTTCCTGGGGGTGGCGCCGTGCAGGCCGACGAATTGCTCACCCCTGCGTAGCACAGCTGGTTGAGCTGGGTGTATTTGTAGGAGCTGACCGCCGACGGTAGCGAGCTATCGCTAGCCACCTGGCCGTTGCCATCGCGGCCGTAGCTTGCAACGAACAGGTTCGACGAGCCCTGCGTGTCAGCGATCGCGGTCAGCTGGTCGGCCGCGTTGTATGTCAACGTGTCGACTTCCCCGCTGGTGGCGGGAAACGTCTTGGTCGTCAGATTGCTGTTCGCGTCGTAGCCGAAGGTGACGCTATTGCCGAACCAGTCCGCGACCGAGGTCCAGCGGCCGGCGATGTCGTAACCGCGGAACACGCTTGGACCGCCCGGGTACGTCATCTGGGTGATCAGGCCACGCAGGTTGTACTGGTACCGGACCGTGGCGCCCCGACCGTCGGCAAAGCTCGTCAGCCGCCGCAGGCTGTCCCAGGCCCAGCTCGAGGTCCCTGTGCCGTCGGTCATTCCCGTGCGCTGGCCATCGTTGTCATAGGTGATATTGGTGACGTTTGGGGTCACGCCGTCCGAATAGGTCGCGCTGGTCAGCTCGTTGTCGGAGTCGTAGCCCATCGTGGTGCATCCGGTCGGAGGCATGCCACCGCAGTTGCCGCCCGGATCCTGCTGGCTGAGCTTGTTGCCGCTGCCGTCGTACGTGAATGACGTCACGTTGCCCAGCGCGTCGGTCCGGCTGGTCACTCGAGCCAGCGCGTCATAAGCGAAGCTGACGATGGGGTTGCCCTTCCCATCCTTTTGGTCCAGGGCTGTTCCGTCGAGGTTGTAATCGGTGTGTAGATCGGTACCGTCTGCCCGCCTGATGTCAGTCTGCTCGTTGGCCAGATCGAAGACGTAGGTCGTGGGGTTGCCGACGGCATCAGTGGTGGAGGTAAGGTTGCGGTCGGCGTCGTACGTGTGGGCCACGGTGTGCCCGAGCGGATCGGTCAGCGCCTGGACATCGCCGAATTCGTCGATCTGGCTGTTGAGCTGCGTGTAGCTGTAGGTCGTCTCGTATGGCGAGGAAGGCGGCGGGTTACTGCAGGTAATGCTCCCCGCCTTGGGGCTGTATGTGGCCAAGGTCCAACCGTCCGCGTTGTAACAAGTCGTAGCAACGTGGCCCAACGGATCGGTGACGGTCATCCGGTCTCCGTACGCGTCATAGCTATAGGTCCAGTTGTTGCTATCGGGGTCGGTCATGCCAGTGACATCACCCGGATGCGAGCCGTCCGTGTAGCTATATGTCGTGACCCGATTCGTGCTCGTTCCCACCAGCGGCGTGGAGACGGTTTGCAGATTCCCATGGGCGTCATAGGCAAAGCTGGTGGTGACTCCGTTGCCATCGGTTTTGGTGAGCGGCTCGTTGAAGCTGTTGTAGGTCGCGGTGGTCTTCCGACCCAGCGGGTCATTGGTTTCCAACAGGTTGCCGCTGGCATCGTAGCCGTACGCGGTCGTGTGGCCATTGGGGTCGGTCTCCGTAATCGGACCGGCTGTATTCGGGTCATAGGTCCAAGACCAGGTGGCGGCCTTTGAAGTCCCGTATCCCTTGGTCTCCGACACGCGCACACCGTTTTGATAGGTGTCGAGCGTCACATTCCCCTTGGGGTCGGTGATCGTCGTGGTGCCGCCCGAGGCCGAGGTCGGGTCGCCGGAGTAGTTGAACGTGGCCTGCCGGCCCAGCTGGTCCTGCTGGGAGCCGACCTGACTGGAGCCGTTATAGCCGATGACGACCCCATTGCCGGCATTGCAGGCGCTGCCGGCCGCGTAACAGTTGGGATCGTACTGGTTGGTCAGATGGTGAGAAGGGTCATAGGCATAGTGGGTGTGCCCTCCATTGACGTCTGTCACATCGGTCAGGTTCCCGTGCCCGTCGTTGTATCCGTAGGTCACCGTCCGGTTGGGGCTCACGTTAGGATCGGTGACGCTCGTGATGTTGCTTCCGGTCCAGCTGAGGCCGAGGGTGCGGCCTGCCGGGTCGATAATCGTGACCAGCTGGCCATTGCCGTTGTAGCTCAGGGTCGTGGTGTAGCCGTTGAGGTCTTTCTCGCTCAGCAGCTGGCCGGTGGCCGAGAAAACGTAGGTGTCCTGAGCCAGGCGCGTAAAGGTCCAGGTTCCGTCGCCGTTGTGCGTCAAGGTCGCGATGTCCCGAGGCGCTGCCGATGCATATAGAGGGCCGTTTGGATTGAAGACGACCTGCGCTCCTGCCTCCTGCGTGATCGTCACCGGACCAGTCCCTCCTGGCTGACTCAGGGACATGAACAAGTTCGTGGTCCACCCATAGCCAAGCGGTCCATTGGTAGCCGCGTTGAGTGAGTCATAGGTTCGGGCGAACTGGAGCGGGATCCCTCGGCCGGGGATCGAGATGTCGGTGGAGCTCTCCGCGAGATCCCCGAATTCGGGGTTGACGGGATCGCCCACGAGAGCTCCCGCGGCAATCTGTCGCAAGGCGCATGGAAAACAGAAGTTGCCATATGGGCTTTCGGACGCCGTGATCGGACCACCGCTCAGCGGCTGCTGGAGGAATTGGCTTGCCCAAGAGCTCCCGTTCCATAGCTCAGCGAACACCAAGTTGCCGATGCCCTGCATGTGATAGTTACCCACCGCGGCGCACGCACTGGCCGTACCACAGGACACGCCAAACAGCTGGTTATTATCACCCGGGCTCGGAGTTGGCTGGACAGCCCAGGAGGTACCATTCCATCTCTGGGCGAGGGTCAAATCTTGTCCACTGACCCCCACGTAATAACCCGCACTCGTACACGTGCTGGTGGCGGTGCAGGACACACTCCACAGAGAGGCCCCGCTCAGGTTAGGAGTTGTCTGAACGCTCCACAAGCTCCCGTTCCATGCCTCGACCAGCGCTCCCACCGCTAACCCGACCGCGGTGCAGGCATTGGAGGTGGGGCACGACACGCCTTCCAGTTCGTTGATGTGGCCGTTGTTCGGGTTGGGGGTCGACTGGGTGGTCCATGATGTTCCGTCCCAGCGCTCGGCCAGGGTGTAGTACGCGACATCGTAGAGGCTGCCGTAATTGGTGTAGTAGCCGACGGCGGTGCAGGCACTCGCGGAACTGCACGATATGCCGAATAGAAAACCATCGGCATTGCTCGGGCTAGGCGTCGACTGAACGGCCCATGAGCTCCCGTTCCACTGTTCTGCGAGCGTTAGATAGCCGGCGTTGTAGTCGTAGCCAACGGCGCTGCAGCCGTTGCTCGCGGCGCAGGAAACAGCGTAAAGGAGACTTGCGCTTGCGCCAGTCGGGTTGGGAGTCGCAACCACGGCCCATGAACTCCCGTTCCACTGCTCAGACAACGTCAGCGTGGCTACGCTGGTGTAGTAGTACCCCACCGCCATGCAGGCGCTGGCAGCCGTGCAGGACACGCCATCCAGGAAAGTGTTTGTGGCGCCGCTGGGGATGGCGACCGCCAGCGCAGTCCAGGAACTCCCATTCCACTGTTCTGCAATCGCGGAAGCTACGGAGCCATACGACGCCTCGGCGTAGCCCACCGCAATGCAGGCGTTGCTCGCGCTACAGGATATGGCCGTGAAGGTGGCGTAGGGCGCCGCCGTCGGCGTGTTTCCTTGCCGGGTCTGACTCGTTGAGGTCCGGGGCAACCGCACATTGGCCGGAATTCCGGGTGGGGGAACCGGAGAGACCGAAATCGGGGGTGCCAAGGCTGGGCTCGTGTCGGCCCAGTTGGCCGCGGTCACCGATGGAGCGACTGCTGTTGAAAGCGTCGATGATGGTTGAGCACCACTCGCGCTGAGGGTGTTGGCATGCGAACTTGCCGAGTCAGCGGATGTGGCTCCACTCGTGCCGGATGCATGAACCACAGGCATGGCCTGCAGCAGGAGTTGAACCTGGACGACGGCGAGTGCAACCAGCCAGAGGCCAATGTGACGAGCGCCCCGACGCACCGTGAGTCTCATCTGGCCGGCGACCGGAGTGGTGCGGCTGCCAGGCCGATGTCGACGTGCAGCAGAATACCTCGGCTCATGCGCCCTCCCTATATCTCCGATTCCCGCGCCCTGCCCGCCACGCGGATCGAGTTCCCTGTTTCATCGACCCGGCTTGCTGCCGCTCACCGCGAACAGGACGATTCCATTGGCGCTAGCGCTCGGCCAGGCGCGCGGGCACGAATGAACAATGGAAATCCCCCCCTCCCACATCGAGGCCGCTCAAACCGCCTCGGGCTACAGCCGACGAGTTGCGCCGAGGGTAAACGGGATGCGGTTAACTGTCAAGAACCAATGAATTAACGCAGGGGCTAGCAATCTGTCGTCCAACGTTCCGCGCGATCTTTGCGTCCCAGTACCGGCCCGAGCGGCCTGGCCAGTATTTGTCAGGACGGCCATGCCAGTACGCACCGTCAACGAAAACCGCAATCTTCGCGATGCCGAAAGCAAGATCAGGGCGGCCATGTAGGTCGCGCCGATGGCACCGCCACCCTTGATCCCGACAGCCCATAAGGTCCGTCTAAGGGTCAGCTCAGGACGCGTATCACGGCTACGGACCGCTCGCATTGCCCTCCTTCGCTGTTCGGGCGTGAGGTCATCCCTTCGCTCGGCGATCATGTCACCCCGGATCGGGGTGGCAAGTGAGAGCCGCAGCCTCCATCTCCTGGGCTTCGGACGGGCCGCTCTAACCCATGGACCGCCGACGCGGAAGTACATCACTTGTCGAAAGGAATCGCACCCGCTGATGACCCAGTTCTCGGGTGTCAGGTCAGGCTGATGTCGCCGAGGCAGCAGGGATGGGTCCGGTGAAAGATTGATTAACAACCGGCTCCCGGGTGCGGCCTGGCGGCTGTCCACCGTGCCAAGGGCCGGACCTAGTCCGCCACCTGCTCACGATCCGTTCGAACACGCCCGTCGATCTCACCGGATCAACTGGTGCAGTAGGCACCTTCACGCGAGCCCACGAAGCAACAACTCATTGAGCTCGTCCGAACCTATGCCCGCGACGCCGATCGCCCAGATCTGCTCATCGGAAAGACCAGCCCCTCGCAGCGAGATCTTTTCGTCGCGGGTCAGAGTCTTCACTTTGAACGCCGGCCTAGGGCGGTCGGGATGGGTGGGTGGTCCGGCCACCCGGTCGCCGCGCATCACCCATTGGTGGAATCGAAAACCTTCAGCCTTGAGCGTGGCGCGCAATTCCCCGACCAATCGCCGCGTCTCAATTTGCGCCCAGCGATGTGCAGCACCAGCGATCGGTCCGACGAGATCCATTCGTAACAAGCGCCGGGCATGACGGATGGACACGCCCAGCTCCGCGGCGATGGGCACGACGTCGAAGCCAAGTCCGCGAAGGCCATGTGCGCAGAGAAGTCGATAGGCGCGCAAGTTCAGCGAAGGCCTCGTTTTCATCGCCTGGAGGAACGGTAAGAGCTCGTCGAACGCGCGCGGCTGGCGCCGCAATCTCTTCGCCATCGCCTCCCAGGCTGCCTCCCGCTCTTCAGCTCTTGGGCGCCGCCGCTTCCATGGCGGTGGCTTGCGCACGCGAAGGCTTCGTAACGAGCGGGTCGAGATGAAGTAGGCGCCGTGCGGCCCGCGAACTGCCTTCAGCCTGCCAGTCCTGATGCGCAGTCTGAGCGTCTCGATGTGGCAGCCCAGACGCTTGGCCGCAGCGTCGAGCTTGATCAGTCTGGACTTCACCTGTCGCGATCGCATTTGCAGCTTGCAGTTTCAAGGCGAAGGACGCAAATCGTCCACATTCAGTATCTGTAGACGCATTTGTCGGGACGCCCATGGCTTTTGACCCAGGGCCCTCGGTGCAAAGCTGAGCGGCCAGACCGGGGTCGGCCGAAGGCGATTTCGCCGTCCACCTCCGCTCTCGACCTGCCTTGGACGGCGCTCGGAGGCAAGCGCTCGAGAGTCCGGCGATCTTGCGGCAGGGGTCAGACTCCGGCCCCCTCTATAACAATCTTCCAACCTCGGCGAGCGCCCAGCGCGCGCTCTGCGTGCGGTCGACGGCTGCGGCCTTACCACGTTGATGGAACTCAGACACCGAGGGGACGGCAAGCGTGAGGCCATCTCATTCCGACTGGCTGGACGACGACGATTTCGAATCCGAGGACAAGTCAGGCGACCTCGACCAGGAGCCAGAGGACGCCTCCGAGGACGGTTTTGAGGAAGAGGCCAAGGACGACACCAATTTCGTTTCGTCTTTCGCTTCTGGGGGTTCGCTGCGGCCTGCGCTTCAGGAAGCGAAAGACGAGGACCCCACCTTCCAAGATCAAACTGAGCCTCCCGACGAACCAGGACAGTCTCTCCTCTCAACTCATCCGATCATCCTCCGAGACCTTCCTCCCCAAGCCGACGCTCGTCCAACCCAGGCTCAACTCAGTCGACTCCACCGATCACTCACCCAACGCGACCTGGTCATCCTTCAATTCCTCCACGACTACCGCTACCTGAATACCCTCCAGGTCAAAGAGCTCTTCTTTCCCAGCCTCCGCTCCTGCCAGATCCGGCTCCAACACCTCAAGCTTCTCGGACTCATCTACGTCTGGAAAGTCATCGAGACACCCAGCGTCAAACGTCGTCATTCCCTGGTCCTGATCTCGGCGCGGGGGGCCAGGGTGCTCGCCGACTGGCACGGCGACGATCCGCGCGACTACGTCGAGCGCAGCCACGACGCCCGCGACCACTGCTGGCACTCCCTCCACGACCTGGAGGCCAACCAGTTCTTCGTCTCTCTGATCAACCGCAGCCGGCAGCTGGCGGGCGAGGGGCTGTTGCTCTGGCACGGCGAGGAGCAAGTGCGGGCCGAGCGTCGCGAGAAGGCGCGCGAGTACAAATGGCCCACGCCGACGCCGGATGGCTGCGGCGTCTATCTAGCCGACGCGAGTCGAATCCTCTTCGACCTGGAGTGGGATCGGGCGACCGAGTCGATGGGCCGGATGCGCCAGAAGATCGCCTCCTACGTCGGCTACTTCGAGCACTTTCGCAACGCCGAGCAGCATCACGTGCTCTTCGTTGTGCCGACCGACGATCGCGAGGACAAGCTCCAGTACACGATCTGGCAGGGACGACCCCACTTCGGCAGCGATAGCTGCTGCAGTTTCTGGACCACCACCTCAGATCGCCTTCGCTGGTGGGGTCCGCTGGGGACGATCTGGCTAAAGGTGGAGAACCGTGCCGCCGCCCCGCCGCCCCTGAGCGTGACCAAGCTTGGTCAGCGCCTCCCGCTCAAGCGACTGCCTCCCATGCAACCCAGCGAGCGAGCGAGCACCGATTGCATCGGTAAGCCGGCATGGTGGGAGCGCCGGCCTGGGGGCGGTCAGGTCGCGTGACAGCGCATGCAAGGCGGTTGTCGGACGGGAGGGGTCAAGCGCTTGACCCCACTAGAGCTGGCTCGCGCATGCAGCCAACCGGGTCCAACGTTGGACCCCCACCGTCCGATGAAGCCACCGAATCGCTGCGCCGCCTGGCACGAGCTTTGATCGTTTCCGCAATGGAGGCATACGCGCTGCAGCGGACGGCAGAGCCGAGCATCGCTCCCTCTACCGCGGTGGTATCCAAGCCAGCAGACCGCCCGGTAGGGATCTACAATCGGCGGCGAAAGAGGTGGGGTCGCGCCGCGTGAACGGCCGACCCCGTGGCCTCAACCCTGATATGGAGGGTCAAGACATGAGCGAGTCTATGGCATCGCCTTCACCGCGTTGCGTGATTTATCTTCGCGTCTCCACGGAAGAGCAGGCCCAGCGCGATTTCACCGAGGAGGGCTTCTCGCTGCCGGCGCAG
>Ga0070735_10004111_pt1 | contig 12394 bp, 12 predicted proteins | sample Coa_R1_FD_66443 | JGI IMG/M metagenome (GOLD analysis project Ga0070735, IMG submission 66443) | Surface soil microbial communities from Centralia Pennsylvania, which are recovering from an underground coalmine fire - Coalmine... | ecosystem: Environmental > Terrestrial > Soil > Unclassified ... | reverse complement strand
CATCGTCGCGTCGCCTGCCACGGTCTCGTCGTCCACGTCCGCCGCGACGCCGACAATCCGCGCCGGGACGGCGGCGCCGGTAATGGGGTGCTTCCACGACAGCTGGCGGTTCAGCGGCTGGCGCCCGGCGAACATGCGCTGCGCGATGTTCTGACTGATGATGCAGACCAGCTCGCTGCCGGCGTCGTCTGCGTCGGTGAAATCGCGGCCGGCGAGGATCGGCACGCCGAGGACGGCGAAATAGTTCGGCGCGACGACCCGGAAGCTCGCGTACGGATCGGGTTCGCCGTGTGCGGGCTTGTACCCGGCGACGGTGAACCCGAGTCGCGGGGACTCGTTGGTGTCACGCCACGGCACGAAGCTGCCCACCGCGACGCCCGCAACCGACGGAAGCCGCGCCACACGGCGCGTGAGCTGGTTGTAGAAGTCGAGCGTCCTCGCGTCGGCGACCGCCGTGACCGACGGCGGAATGTCGAAGGCGAGCACGTGGCGCGTGTCAAAGACGGTGTCTGCGCGCTGCAGCGAGACGAGGGTGGCGACGAGCATGCCGGCGCCGGCGAGCAGCACGAACGAGAAGGCGATCTGTGCGACCGCGAACGTGCGGAGGCGGCGGTTCGTCACCGGCGTCAGCCGTCCGCCGCCCGGCAGACCGACACCGCCCGAGGTGTGCCCGGAGGGCAGGCGCGGGATGAACGCCAGCAGCACCGCGGCCCCGATGGCGAGTCCGATGCTCACCCACAAGACGCTCGGATCGACGGTGAGATCGAGCGCACGGACGGAGAACCGTGCCGCGTACCGGGCGACGAGCCCCACGGATGGCCGCGCGATCGCCAGTCCGAAGACCGCGCCCGCGCCGCAGAGGACGAGACTTTCGGCCAGCAGTGTGCGCCGCAGCGCCCCGTGACCCGCCCCGAGCGCCGCGCGAATCGCGAGTTCGCCCTCGCGCCGGACCGAGCGCGCGAGAATCAGGTTGGCGACGTTCGAGCACGCGATGATGAAGACGACGGCGGCGGCCGCAAGGAGCACGAGCAGGATCGTCCGCGCGGGCGACGCGATTTGATCGCGCAGCCGCGTGACGCGCACCTGCACGTGCGCCCGCGGCGAATACGCGTCCGGATGCTCGCGCATCATCGCCGCGTGCACGCTCGAGATCTCCGCCAGCGCCTGACTCAGCGTCGCTCCCGGCGCCAGCCGGCCGAACAGTTCCGTCATGCGATGAATCCGGCTCGTCTCCATCGTCGCGCTCAGGTGGTGCGGACTGGTGACGACGTTTGCGATGATCTCCGTCTCGGCAGGATACGGAACGGACGGTTCGAGGACGCCGACGATCGTCGCGGGCTTCGGTCCCAGGCGAACGGTCTTGCCGATGAGCGTCGGGTCGCCGTTCAACGCCGTCGTCCAGTACCGGTATGTGAGCACGATCGCGCCGGCTGCCTTCGGGCCGTCGTCGGATGGCGCGAGGAGCCGCCCGAGCACCGGGCGCAGGCCCATCACGTCAAAGTACGAACCGCCGACCACGCCCGCGCGGACGACGCGCGGTTCGGCGCCGAGGCCGAAGATCGTGAAACCGACCGTCGAGAAGTCGCCGAAGGCCGCGATCGTCGTGACGCGAGCCCGGAAATCGTTGACCTCGGGCACCGAGAACGTCAGGTTCTCTGCGTCGACGCCGGGCGCGGACTGCCGAATGTAGACGAGACGATCTTCATCGCGATTGACGAGCGGACGCAGGAGCACGCCGCGCACCACGCTGAAGATGGCGGCATTGGCGCCGATGCCGAGTCCGAGCGTGACGATGACGGTCGCCGCGAGCCCTCTGGCCCGCCGCAGAGAACGGAACGCGATCCGTACGTCGCGCGCGAGCCCCGCCGCCGCGTCGAACCAGCGGCTGTACCACACCCGCCGCATCGAGGCTCGCACGTCCCCCACGTATCCCAGCTCCGCGAGCGCGCGCTGTCGCGCGGTCGCCAGATCGGCCCCCCGATCGAGGTGCTCCTGGATGCTGAGCGCAAGGTGCCCGCGAATCTCGTCGTCGAGCTCGCGCTCGTCGGGGCGCATGGCTAGTCCTTGTTGGTCGCGGGGTTCATGATCCGGCCGATCGCATGGACGAGCTGCGACCACCGGTTCTGTTCGCGCGCGAGCTGCGCTTTACCGGCCGTCGTGAGCTGGTAGTACTTCGCGCGCTGATTCGCTTCGCTGACGCCCCATTCGGCGTGCAACCACCCGCGTTTCACGAGGCGGTGGAGTGCGGGGTAGAGGGAACCGGTCTCGACCTTCAGCAGATCGTCGGACTGGGCACGGATCGTCTGCCCGATGCCGTGTCCGTGCCGGGGGCCCCACTGGAGGGTCCGGAGAATGAGCATGTCGAGCGTGCCCTGGAGGAGCTCCAGGCGCCCGTCATCCGGCGGATTCTGTGCCGCTTTTGCCATAGCCGTAGAGAGTCTACGGCTTAGACGTAGGCGGTCTACGTCGTGTTCCCGCGGGCATGCGCGGCGTCGCTTGGCAGGACCGCAGCGCTACGCCCGCGGCTTCAGCGCGCCCCGGAGCTTGTCCGCGAGCGATCCGAGTCCCTGCGTCGTCGAGGGGTCGTGCCGCTCGTCGATCGTCTCGCCGCGGGCGATCGCGGCGCGTGAGGAGCCCTCGGGCACGAGCGCGACGCCGATGCGCTTCTTCTCCACATCGATGCTCACGATCTCAAACGCCGCGGACGCGCCGGGCGCCACGTGCCTCGTCCATTCGTCCGAACGCCCCGTCGGCGCGAAGGTGGACGCGTGCGCCAGGGCCTCGATTCCCGGCTCGAGCTCGACGAACGCCCCAAACTCGGCCACTCGCGTGACGCGGCCCATTTGCACCTGCCCGACGTGATAGTGGCCGGAGACACTCGCCCACGGATCGTCCGCGAGCTGTTTCAGTCCGAGCGCGATCTTCTGTCCGTCGTCTTTCATTGGATCGACGCGCAGCACCTTCACGGTGATCTCGTCGCCCGGTTTCATCAGATGTGAAGGATCGGACACGCGCGACCAGGACATCTCGGACACGTGCAGCAGGCCGTGCACGCCGCCGCCGAGATCGACGAACGCGCCAAATTCGCGGACCGAGGCGACGCGGCCCGTCAGCACGGCTCCCGGCACGATCGATTTCTTCACCTCCGCCGCCTTCGCGCGCGCCTCCTCTTCGAGCAGCGCGCGCCGCGAGACGACGAGGTTCCGGCCGCCGTCCTTGTACTCGGTAATCCGGAACGCATAGACCTTCCCGACGTGTGTCGCCGGTTCGCCGCGATGGACGTCGATTTGCGAGTACGGACAAAAGCCGCGCTGGCGCGCAATCCGTACTTCGTACCCGCCCTTGATTTCCTGTTCGACCTTCCCTTCGACCGGCAGGCCGGTGCGAAACGCGTCTTCGAGCTGCCGGCTGGTGGCCGCGCCGCGGGCGAGGCGCCGCGACAGCTGCAGGCCACCCGCCACGGAGACGACCACCGCCCGGATGCGATCGCCGATGGCGACGTCGATGTCGCCGTCCTCGTCTTTGAGCTCGTCGACGTCGATCGTCGCCTCGCCTTTGCCGCCGACGTCGATGAACGCCACGTCCGGACCGATGCCGACGATGCGGCCTTCGAGCGTTTGCCCTTCCTTGAAGCGCTTCGCCTTGATCGAGGCCTCGAACAGTGCAGCGAAGTCGTCGTCCCCGGTGGGATCAGTCACGCGTCTTCCTCCGATCCCATTATCCGGCCGCGCCACCCGTCTGTGGCGTTTTCCGTCGGACGGGGCTGGTCCGTGCTAGTCGGCGCGCAACGCCTGAATCACGTCCACCCGCGATGCGCGTGCAGCCGGGAGGAGCGAGGCGACGACGCCGGCGGCGGCGAGCAACGTCGCGGCCGCGACGGTCGGGACGATACCGGGCGCGTGGACGCCGGATACGAACCCGCCCGCGACGCGGGTGAGCAGGTACCCGCCGACCGCGCCGGCGGCAATCCCGGCGCCCGCGATCGTCGCCCCTTCACCGACCACGCGCGTGAGGAGCTGGCGCGGCGCCGAGCCGACGGCGAGACGGATCCCGAACTCCCGCGTGCGCGCACTGACCGAGAACGCCAGCACGCCCGCGACCCCGACGACCGCGATCGCGACCGCCACGCCCGCGAAGACGCTGAAGACGAGCGCGTTCAGGCGATCCGGCGCGAGCACCTCGGCGCGGATGTCGTCGAGCGTCGCCGCCTTTTCCACGGGCTGATCCGCCGACAGGGTCCGCACGATTCGCGTGATCGACGGCACGAGCGCGTACGGATCCATCCGCGTGTGCACGAACAGACGTCCGCCGCCGATCTCCTGTTCGAACGGATGGAACACGCTCATTGCGGGCCCCGGCACGACGTTCTCGTCGTCGAGGTCGGCCGAGATGCCCACGATCCGCCGAGGTCCGGTGCTGACGTCGATGAACTTCATGACCGGATCGGTCCACATCAGGCGGCGGTTGAGCGCGTCCTGGTTCGGGAACATCCGCTGCGCCACGCTCTGGCTGATGATCACGACCGGCTCGGCGCCGTGACGGTCGGCTTCCGTGAAGTCGCGCCCGGCGACGATCGGCACGCCGAGCGCGGCGAAGAACCCCGGCGACACCGTGCGGAAACGCGCGCGCGGATCCTCTTCGCCGTTCACTTTCGCGTAGCCGTCGACCGTGAACTGAAAGCCGGGCCCGAACGTGCCGGCGTCGCGCCACGGGACGATCGTGCCGATCGCGACGCGCTCGACGCCCGGCAGTTCGGAGACGCGCCGGATGATCTCCTTGTAGAACCCCGCCACCTGGTCGGGTTTGCGCTCGAACGAGATGAGCGGCACATTGACGGCGAGCACGTTGTGCGTCTCGAAGCCCGTCCGGGCGCGCTGCAGCGCGAAGAGCGCGGTCAGCAGCGCGCCGGCCCCGGCGAGCAGCACGAAGGACGCGCCGATCTGCGTGACGGCGAACATGCGCAGGCGCCGGTTCGTTCCGGCCGTGATGCGCACGCCGCCAGACGCGACCGCGATCCCGCGCGACGGATCCGTCGACGGCAGCCGCGGGACGAACGCGAGCACGATGGCGGCGGCGAGCGCGAGGCCGACGCCGACCCACAGCACGCTCGCGTCCACGGTGAGGTCCAGCGCGCGGACGGAGAACCGCGCCGCGTAGCGCGCGAGCATCCCGACCATGGGCTGCGCAATGGTGACGCCGACCACCGCGCCCGCGCCGCAGAGCACGAGGCTTTCCGCGAGGAGCGTTCGCCGCAGCGCCCACGCCGTCGCGCCGAGCGCCGCCCGCACCGCCAGTTCACCCTCGCGGCGGACGGACCGCGCGAGGATCAGATTGGCGACGTTCGAGCACGCGATCAGGAACACCAACGCCGACGCCGCGAGCAGCACGAGCAGGATCGTCCTGGCCGGCGCCACGATCTGATCGCGGAGCTTGACCGCTTCGATGGCCCCTTGTGCCTGCACCGAATAGGCTTCCGGATGTGCCTGGACCATCGTGGCGTACACGGTACGCAGCTCCGTGCGCGCCTGGTCCAGCGTCGCGCCCGGCGCCAGACGCGCGAAGAGCTCTGTCATCCGGTGCACGCGGCCCTCGACCATCGTCGCCGACAGGTGATGCGGGCTCGTGACCACGTTCGCGATGATTTCTGTTTCCGCGGGGTACGGGACGCAGGGTTCCAGCACGCCGATGATCGTGGCCGTCCGATCTCCGAGCCGCACGACTTTGCCAATGACCGAGCGATCGCTGCCGAGCGTGCTCGTCCAGAAGCGATAGGTGAGGACGGCGGCTCCGGCGGCCTTCGGCCCGTCGTCGGTGGCGTCGATCAAACGGCCGAGCACGGGCCGCAGGCCCATGACACTGAAATACGAGCCGCCGACGACGCCCGCGCGCACGACGCGCGGTTCGCCGAGGCCGATCATCGTGAAGGTGATTTGCGAGAAGTCGCCGAAGGCGGTCAGGGACCGCACCCCCTCGCGCAGGTCGCGGATTTCCGGGACGGAGAAGTTGGCGTTCTCGACGTGGAGTCCGGGCGCGGTCTGGCGGATGTAGATGAGCCGGTCCTCGTCGCGGTTGACGAGCGGCTTCAGCAGCACGCCCCGGACCACGCTGAACATGGCGGCGTTGGCGCCGATTCCGAGCGCCAGGGTCACGATGACCGTGAGGGCCAGGCCCCTGACCCGAAAGAGCGATCGAAGGGCGAAACGAAGGTCTGTCATGAGGTTCATATGTGCTCTATTACTGGTCGAACGGGATCGCCTTTAATCGACACCCTCCACGTACGCCTTGAAGCGGGCGAGCGCATCATCCCACTTTCGGGCAATGAGATCGATGTGGCGGCGTCCATCCTCGAGGCGGTCCGCGTTGACCGACCAAACATGCTCACGGCCGCGGTAATGGCCATCGATGACCCCGGCGTCGCCGAGCACGTGCAGGTGTTTCGATACCGCCTGCCGCGTGACGCTGGGGAACCGTTCCGCGAGGGTCGAGACCGACGCGGGGCCGCCGGTCGACAACTGCTGCAGCAGAGCCAGGCGGGTCGGGTCGCCGAGCGCCGCGAACAGGACCGCCGCCTGCGTCAGCTGACGAGGATCAATGCGCCGTTTCGACATAGCTCTGGAACCAGGCGAGCACCTGCGTCCATCCGTTGCGGTTGTCGCTGAATACCTTCGCCCGGCGTGCGAGCGCCACCGCCGTGAAGCCGGTCTCCGACAGCGTCAGCCGCGTCCCCCCGGCACACGGCTCGAGCGTAAAGGTCACCCTCGTGCGTGGCTCGCGCGAGTAGTCGACGGCCGGATCGACCGCGCCCGGATGCCACTCCCACGCGAATCTCCGCGGCGCCTCCATCTCGACGATGCGGACCCGGAACCGCTTGCCGGCGTGCTTCGCCTCCGCCACCGTCATCCACACCTCGCTCCCGGGCGTCAGCGGCCCCTCGATGGCGACCCGGAACCACGCGGCCATCTCGCTCGGGGTGGTGAGCGCTTTCCAGACGCGATCGGGCGGGGCAGCCACCTCGATCGTGCGATCGATGCGGTCCTCAGTCAGGTCCATGTGCAACCTCGAGGTTGCATATTACACCAAGGCACGCGCGGAGTGCAACTGTACGGTTGCGCATTCCCACAACCCGAACGGACGCGGCGTCAATCGACCGGTGTCGCGTCTCCGGGTCCGCCGCCGAAGCGCGCCCGAAATCGGTCACGGAACCGATCCCGCTCTTCGGCGGTCATCGTCGCCCAGCGAGCGGCCACGCGGTCCGCCATCCGATCGGCGACGCGCCCGCGGATGTCCATCCGGGGACCGGCGGGTCCGCCGTGCCGCCCGAGGCCGCCAAAGAGGATGCGGCAGAGCGCGAGCACACCGAGCGCCTGCCAGAACGTGATTTCGTGCCATCCGAAGATGACGGGCGCAAGCCAGTTCCACAGGAGCCGTACGGCCTCCCCGCCGAGAAACAGGAACAGCGCGATGGCCGCCACGCCGAGGGGCGCGATCCAGATCAGTTTCTTTCTCATGTTCGTCCTCGTTCACTCGTCAATTCGTCATAGATGCGCTGCAGCCTCTTACGGAGGTGCAGTACGGCGTACCGTTTCCGCGACAGCAGCGTGTTGACGCCGACGCCGCTCGCGGCCGAGATCTCTTTGAAGCTGCGTCCGTCGAGCTCGTGCGCCACGAACACGTCGCGCTGTTCGGGCGGGAGCTCGGCGAGCGCCGACGCGAATTCATCGAGCACCGCGTTTCGCATGAACAGGGCGTCGGGTCCCGCGTCAGGCGACGGCAGCAGCTCCTCGAGCGTCACGCCGGCGTCGTCGTCGCCGCCGCGAAGGTTGGGCAGCCCCTCCGGGACCTTCTTGCGAAACACGTCCGTGATCCGGTTGCGCGCCACACGGAACAGCCAGCCGGTCACGTGCTCGATTGGCATCAGCAGCGCGTTGGCTTCCACCAGCTTCGCGAACACGTCCTGCAGGATGTCCTCGGCGTCGCGCCTGTCGCGGACGCGGCGACGGATGAAGTTCCGCAGCCGCGACTGCTCCCGCGCGACGATCTCCGCAAGCTGGGAATTCTTCACACGGTGTTGGAGACGAATGAAGGGATGCGGATATTGTAGGGACATGCGCGGACCGCTCGCAGGCCTGACTTGTGTCCTGTTACTGCATGTCCCGCCCGCAGTGGCGCGGCAGTCGCCGCCGGCGCTCGAACGGCACGAATTCGTCATCCACGACTTCCGCACGGAAAGCGGCGCCGTTCTGCCAGCGGCGCGGATCGTCTATACGACGCTCGGCACGCTGAACGCCGCGGGCGACAACGCGGTTCTGTTGCCCTCGCACTACATGGCCAACTTCAACGGCTACAGCTGGCTGATTGGAGCAAAGGATCGGGCCCTCGATCCCGCGCGCGACTTTCTCGTGCTGACCGAGCTGTTCGGCAACGGCCGTTCGTCATCGCCAAGCAATACGCCGGAGCCGTTTCATGGCCCGCGCTTTCCGATCACGACGATCCGCGACAACGTGGAAGCGGTTCATCGCCTGCTGGCCAACGAACTCGGGGTGAAGCACTTGCGCGCCGTCGTCGGATTCTCGATGGGCGCCGAGCAGGCGTTCCAGTGGGCGGTCAGCTATCCGGAGTTCATGGACGCCATCGTCGCGACGTCGGGTACGGCGAAGTGTTATCCGCACGGGTACGTGCGCCTCGAAGGACAGATCGCCGCGCTGACGACGGACCCGGCGTGGAACCACGGCGATTACACCGAGCCGCCCGCGAAAGGTCTCGAAGCATTCGGCGTCGTCTGGGCGGCGTGGCTCTATTCCCAGGAATGGTGGCGGCAGGAGTTGTGGCGGACGACGCCGCGTCCGCCCGCCACGTTCGAGCAGGCGTGGCAGCAGTTTCGGACCGCGTTTCGCGCGGACGCGAACGATTACATTCTGCAGGCGCGCACGTGGCAGCGGCACGACGTCGGCACCACGCCGGGCTTCAACGGCGACACGGCGCGCGCGCTGCGGGCGATTCAGGCCCGCGTGCTCTACATGCCATCGGAAACCGATCTCTACTTCCCGATCACCGATGCCCGGTACGAGCAGGCGTTCATTCCGCGCGTGACGTTCACGCCGATTCCGTCGCTCTGGGGACATACGGCAGGGGCCGGCAGCAACCCGGCGGATCTGACATTCGTCAACGAGCACGTCGCCGCGTTTTTGACGGAAGGGCGATGATCGGGCTCGAGGCGAACCGGATCGGGGATCTATCGGACGAACAACGGCACAACCTGCGCGCGCTGTCGCGCTATCGGCGGCGCAACGCGGCGACGATCGCGCTGTTCCTGCTCGCGACCGCCGCCATCCTGATGTACGCGCCGAATCCGCGGGCCACGCTCGTCCACCGCGAACTCATCGCGGCCGGGGCGGTGCTCATCGCGGCCTTTCTCGTCGTGCGCGCGGTCACGGGCAGCGACGCGCTGACGCGCGATCTGCGGGACTCGCGCGTCGAATCGGTCGAAGGCGCGATCGGCAAGCGGCGCCTCAGCGGCGGGCGCGCGCGGGGCACGTACTATCTTGACATCGGCGAGCGGTCGTTCACCGTGGGTCCGGCAACGTATAACGGCGCGCCGGACGCCGGCTGGGTCCGCGCGTACTACCTTCCGCTGAGCAAGACGATCATCAACCTCGAGCGGCTCCCGAATGCGTCTCCTGTGCCCGAGTTGACGCGCGACGGCATCGTCCACGCCCTCGGCGCGACCTTGTCGGGCAACCGGCGCGAGGCGAATGAAGCGCGCGCCGGCATCGCGAGCGCCGGCGAGGCGCTGAAGGCCGCGATCGAGGGATCGTCGCAGCCGCCATCCGCCGCCGCGCGCGACCCGCGCCCGCTCGCCGAAGCCATTCTCGGCACCTGGAAGAACCCGCTCATCCGCGTCACGTTCTCGGAGAACGGGCTCGCGACCGTCCGTATGTTCGGCGGCGACAAGAACGGGCAGTGGTCCGTCGACGCGGACGGAAAGCTGCGCGCGGGACTGATGGGGCGCGAGCAGGCCGCCGAGGCGTGGATCGCCGGCGATCAGTTGACGATCGTCGCCGACGGCCGCGCCGTGACGTTCACGCGCGAGCCCCTCTGAACGAGTCGGGTGCGCCACCGACCCAGACTCACTCGTGCGCCGAGCACCGCGCGGCGTGGGTCCACGAACACCGTCGGCCGGCCGACCGTCGCGCCGAACAGGTTATCGCTCGCGATGGCTTCCGCGGCGGTGCTGTTGAGCGCCTTGAGAACGTCCGCCATCAGGTCGATCGATCCGGCCGGCGGACGCGGTACCGCTTCGACAGGCGGAGATCCAGCAGCGACTGTGACGGGCGCACCTCTCGACCGTCACGGGCGGCAACTTCATCGCGGGCACCAGTCTGCAGCTGATCCAGACCGCGCTGCGCGGCCTCTGGCTGACGCTGATCGGCAACACGAGCGTCGTCGTCACGTTCAATCCTGACGGAACCTTCACCGCGACCATCCAGCCACCGGGCGGCCCGGTGCCGCCGGACGCCGGCACCCGACGCCGCCAGTCACGGTGCAACCGTTCGGAAATCCGCAGGGGTCGTTGACCGTCCTCGACTCGCAGGGCGCCGTGCTGCCGTCCGGCACGGTGCTCCTCATCAACGTCGACCAGCTCGTGATGGAGCCGGCCGTGTCGAGCCTCAGCACCGCTCCGTCGACCGCGATCCTGCCGATCACAAAGTTCGCTTCGTAAGCTTCACGGCGGACCCGGCAGAACTGCCAGTGTGATCAGCGGGCGTACGCCGGCACACTGGAGGGATGACGACACGCTGGCTGCTCACCGTTGCCTTCCTCATGCCGCCGTGCGGCGGGGTCACCCGGGCGCAGCATGCGGCCCCGGCATCCGACACTCCGACACCGGACGCCGTGCTCGCGGACCTCAAGGCCGGCAACGATCACCACGCGACCAAACACTACGCGCATCCGCATGAAACGGCTGAACGCCAGCGGGAGCTGACAGCCGCTCAGCACCCGCACGCCACGGTGCTGGCCTGCGCCGACTCGCGCGTGCCGCCCGAGATCGTGTTCGACCAGGGGCTCGGCGACCTGTTCGTGGTCCGAGTCGCTGGTAACATCGCGGCGGACGACGAGCTCGCGAGCATCGAGTACGCCGCAGCGCACCTGAGCGTGCCCGTCGTCGTCGTCCTCGGTCACGAGAAGTGCGGGGCCGTGACGGCGGCGGTCGAGGGCGGCGAGGCGCCGGGCCATCTGCCGGCGCTGATGAAGCTGCTTGCGCCGGCAGTCGCGAAATCGAACGGGATGCCTGGCGACCGGGTGTCGAACGCGGTCCGCCTGAACGTGCAGATGGTCGTCGATCAGTTGCGTGGATCGCGTCCGGTGCTCAGCGAACTCGTCGCACAGAACAAGATGCGCGTGGTCGGCGGGGTGTACTCGCTCGACACGGGGCGCGTCGACTGGTTGCGGTAGAGCATCAGAGCCCGAGGTGCGCGCACGCGTACTCGATCGAGCGATTGACGTAGTCGATTTCGAGCGCGTACCGCTGTTCCTCCGATAACCCGGTGATTCGCGGGAGCGGCCCGCGCGGCGGGTTCGCGCGAATGTCGCGGACCGCACGGGCGAGGACGGCGCCGCCCACCTCGGTGAAGGTCGCCCAGTATTTCTCCGTGAAACACGGGACGTCCAGCGGATCGCGCGTGATCATCTCGAGCGAGAACCGCACGTCCGGGCGCGCGGCGCGGATCGCCCGCACCATGCGGGGCAGGTCCAGCATGCCGTCGCCAAGCGGCACTTCCGACAGATGAAAACCGGTCGCGGTTTCCTCGACCGCCATGTCCTTGAAGTGTGTATTGAACGTGTAGGGCGCGAGCTTTTCGACGGTCTCGTACGGATCGTCGAGCACCGACAGGTTGTTCCCGGTGTCGAGCGAGACGCCGACGTACTCGCTGCTGTACTGCCGTAACAGTGCGACCTGTTCGTCGACCCGCCAGTCCTTGTGGTTCTCGATGCCGAGCGGCATCTTGTGCCGCTCGACGATCGGCACGGCGGCGGCGATCTGCCGATGAAATCCCTTCACCGCCTCGAGCCATTGGTCGCGTGACTCGAACATCTCGTAGCGGCGTCCGAGCAGGCAGACGACGCGCAGGCTGGAGGCGCCGGCTTGCTTGGCGACTCTCACGGCGTGCTCGAACACCGACGGATCCTCGCGCGGCAGGAACGTCTGGATCTCGACGTAAAGATCGAGGTCGTCCTTTTTTCGGCGCGCGCGCGCGGCCCAGTCGAAGTCGATCTCGGTCATGCCGCCATGGACGCCCGCCGCGCCGACGGCGATCGCGAGATCCATCAGCCGGTCGACCGGCAGGATGCGCTGGGGCGTGCGGAACCGGACCGATTGAAATGAATCCGCGCT
>Ga0070735_10004110_pt1 | contig 12395 bp, 11 predicted proteins | sample Coa_R1_FD_66443 | JGI IMG/M metagenome (GOLD analysis project Ga0070735, IMG submission 66443) | Surface soil microbial communities from Centralia Pennsylvania, which are recovering from an underground coalmine fire - Coalmine... | ecosystem: Environmental > Terrestrial > Soil > Unclassified ... | reverse complement strand
GCGGTGACGCCGGCGCCGGCAAAACTCCGGGAGCCAGCAACACGAAGTCCAGAGAGTTTCGACTTCGCACCGGCAATTCCTCGATGCGCTCGCCGTCCACGGAATACACCACGGACGTCTGAGCGGTGTCCAGCATATCCGGCTGGGCATTCACGGTAATTTTTTCGGAATACGACGCAGGAAACAGAACGATGGCGAGGTGGGTGGTTTGTCCCACGGACAGTTCGATTTCCGCCTGGCGGTAGGGCGCGAATCCGGCCTGATCGACGTGAACTTCATACGAACCGACCGGCAGCGCCTCGGCGTGAAACGAACCTTCGGCGTCGGTCACCACTGTGCGTTGCTGATTTGTAGACGGATCGCGCAAGACCACCGCCGCCCCCGCAACCACTGCGCCGCTGCGATCCTTTACCGTTCCGTCCAGGGCCGCGGCAACTCTCGATCCCTGAGCGCTCGCCCGGCAAGGAAGCAGGAACGTCACGATCACAGCAGCGATGAAAAATGTTCCCTTTCGATGTCTGGACGAACGCGCATATTGAATCATCGGACCTCCTCGACGCTGGGACATTGGTGGTGTGGACAATCCGAATCGCGCCGGCGCTTTTCGTCCAACGCCTGGGCTGAACGGCCGGGTTTGTTTTGCGCCCCGAGGTTTCTCAACAATCGCAAAACGGCACACGCACACCGAGTGTGCTATTTCTCTGGGGAAGGCTGGAAGCTCTAGATGCGCAGCGCGGAGGATGGAGGGCTTGCGGCGAGTGGAGCGATCGAGGAGTGCCGGGCTAAGCCCGGATGGAAGAGAGGGGAACGCAGATAGAAATCAATCTTTGGCGAAGAGTCCATCCCACCGTCGGCGGGGCTCATCCATTTCAGCGAATAGGCCGCACCTACGCAAAGGGCCAGGACGACGAAAGTATATTCGGTATCGTCCCCTGTCTGCACGGTATGATCCCATTGGTCGAACATCTCGGCCAGCTGGCCGCCAAAACAGATCGCCAGAACCACAGTGGCGACGAAGATGGACGTTCGAGACCTCACACAGAAACCTTACCGTTATCCCCAGTCCAGCGTCAATCTGGAAGGCCAATTTGCCGGGTTGAGGTCGCGGTGTGACAATGGAAGTACGGCCGCGAAGCTCTCTCCGGTAAAATACAGAGAGATTGAGGAAGTGTTTTGATGGGAGCGCGGCTCTCAAAGGGGCTGCCCTCCGGCGTTCGAGTCCGTCGGCATACGGGAGACCACGTTGGATCGCAGAGATATACGAATCGCCGCGCTGAAGAGCCTCCTCCAGGAGAGGATCGTCATTCTGGATGGCGCCATGGGCACCATGATCCAGGCGGAGCAATTGGATGAGGCCAAGTTTCGCGGATCGCAGTTCCTGGCGCACCCGCGCGATCTGCGCGGCAATTTTGACATTTTGAACATCACCCAGCCGGAAATCGTGCAAGCCGTGCAGCGCGCCTACCTGGAGGCCGGCGCGGACATCATCAAGACCAATACGTTTAACGCCAACGGAATTTCCGCGCTCGACTATGGCCTCGAAGGGCACGTTCATGCCATGAACGTCGCGGGCGCGAAAATCGCCCGGCAAGTGGCGGACGAGTTCGAAGCCGCCCACCCCGACCAGTTCCGCCTGGTGGCCGGATCGATGGGGCCCACCAATCGCACCGCATCCATGTCCCAGGACGTGAATAGCCCCGCCTCGCGAGGGGTCACCTTCGACAAATTGCGCGAGGTGTACTACGAGCAGGCGCGCGGCCTGGTCGAAGGCGGCGCCGACCTGCTGCTCCTGGAAACGATCTTCGATACGCTGAACGCCAAGGCCGCGCTCTTCGCCATCAGCCAATGGAATGACGAACAGTTCGAGGCCACTGGACGGCGCGTGCCGGTGATGGTCTCCGTGACCATTACCGATCAGAGCGGGCGCACGCTATCCGGGCAAACGGTGGAAGCGTTCTGGATTTCCGTTTCGCACATGGATTTGCTGAGCGTGGGCATCAACTGCGCGCTCGGCGCGAAGCAGATGCGTCCCTATGTCGAGGAGCTCTCGCATCTCGCGCCCGTCCACATCAGCTGCCACCCCAATGCCGGGCTGCCCAACGCCTTTGGCGGGTTCGACGAGACGCCCGAAACGATGTCCGCGGACTTGCGCGACTTCGCCTCCAATGGCTGGCTGAACATCGCCGGCGGCTGCTGCGGCACCACACCCGCGCACATAAAAGCCATTGCCGAAGCCGTGCGCGGCCTGAAGCCGCATGTGCTCTCGAAGCCGGAGCGCTACACGCGGTTCAGCGGCCTCGAGCCGCTGGTGCTGCGGCCGGATTCGCGCTTCATCAACATCGGTGAGCGCACGAACGTCACCGGCTCACCCAAATTTTCCAAGCTGATCCTGGCCGGAGAACTGGAAGCGGCGCTCTCTGTGGCGCGCCAGCAGGTGGAAAACGGCGCGCAGATCATCGACATCAACATGGACGAAGCCATGCTCGATTCCGAGCAGGCCATGACCACATTCCTGCATCACGTCGCCGCGGAGCCGGACATCGCTCGCGTGCCGATCATGATTGATAGTTCCAACTGGAAAATTATCGAGGCCGGCCTGAAGTGCATTCAGGGCCGCGGCATTGTGAATTCCATCAGCCTGAAGGAAGGCGAAGAGGCGTTTCGCGAACGGGCGCGCCTGGTGCGGCGGTATGGCGCCGCCATGGTGGTGATGGCCTTCGATGAAAAAGGCCAGGCGGATTCGCTGGCGCGAAAAATGCAAGTTTGCGAGCGGGCCTACCGGATTCTGACGCAGGACGCCGGCGTGCCTCCGGAAGATATCATTTTCGATCCGAACATTCTGACGGTGGCCACCGGCATCGAAGAGCACAACAATTACGCCGTCGATTTCATCGAAGCCACGCGCCAGATCAAGGCCCGGCTACACTACGCAAAAGTGAGCGGCGGCGTCAGCAACATTTCGTTTTCCTTCCGCGGCCAGAACGTGGTGCGCGAGGCAATGCACTCTGCCTTTTTGTACCGCGCGATTCAGGCCGGCCTGGACATGGCCATCGTGAACGCCGGCCAGCTGGCGGTGTACGAGGAAATTCCGAAAGATTTGCTGACGCTGGTCGAGGATGTGCTGCTCAACCGGCGTCCCGACGCGACCGAGCGTTTGCTGGCCTTCACCGAAACGGTAAAAGCCAAGGAAAAAGGCGCGGTGGAAGAGGACTCCTGGCGCAGCGGCACGCTCGAGGAGCGCCTGACGCACGCGCTGGTCAAGGGCGTGACCGACTACATCGAGGAGGACACCGAAGAAGCGCGGCAAAAATACGGCAAGCCGCTGGCAGTGATCGAAGGCCCGCTGATGAGCGCGATGAATGTGGTGGGAGATTTATTCGGTTCGGGGCGCATGTTCCTGCCGCAGGTGGTGAAGAGCGCGCGGGTAATGAAAAAAGCCGTCGCCTATCTGCAGCCGTATCTGGAAGCGGAAAAGCAAGCGGGCGGCGTGTCCGTCAAGGGCCGCATCGTAATGGCCACCGTAAAGGGCGACGTTCACGACATCGGCAAAAATATCGTGGGCGTGGTGCTCGGTTGCAACAACTACGAAGTGATCGATCTCGGCGTGATGGTGCCGGCCGACAAAATTCTGAAAACCGCCCGAGAATCGGGCGCGCAGTTGATCGGGCTGAGCGGATTGATCACGCCTTCGCTTGAGGAAATGACCCACGTGGCGAAGGAAATGGAGCGCGAGGGATTCAGCGTGCCGCTGCTGATCGGCGGCGCCACCACCAGCCGCACGCACACGGCCGTGAAAATCGCGCCCTCCTACCACCAGCCGGTGATACACGTGCAAGACGCCTCCCGCGCCGTCGGCGTGGTGGGGAGCTTGCTCAGCGCCGAGATGAGGGATCATTTCACGGAAGAAAACAGCAAGGAACAGGAACGCTCCCGGGAAAAACATTCCTCGCGGAAAGCGCAGCCTCTCTTGCCGTTCGCGGAAGCGCGGAATAAAAAACCCGTCTACGATTGGTCCGCGTACGAGCCGCCGCGGCCTTCGTTCCTCGGAACGCGAGTCTACAATCCGGTGCCGCTGGAGGAAATTGTTCCCTACATCGACTGGACTCCGTTCTTCCACGCCTGGGAGCTGCGCGGGATCTATCCGAAGATTTTCGAGCAGGAAGGCGTGGGCCCCAAGGCCAGGGAATTATTTGACGACGGGCAGAAACTGCTCGGCTGCATCGTGCGCGAAAAATTGCTGGAAGCGCGCGCCGTGATGGCGTTCTTTCCCGCCAATAGCGTGCAGGATGATATCGAAGTCTATGCCGACGAGTCGCGCCATCTGCTGACGACGTTCCACACGCTGCGCCAGCAACTGGCAAGAGCCAACCAGGAACCCAGCTATGCCGTGGCGGATTTCGTTGCTCCGCGGGAAAGCGGCCGCATGGACTATCTCGGCCTGTTTGCGGTCACCGCAGGATTGCGCATCGAACCGCTGGTCGCAAAATTTGAGAAGGACAATGACGACTACAACGCCCTGATGGCCAAGGCGCTCGCCGACCGCCTTGCCGAAGCGCTCGCCGAACTTACGCACCAGCGCGCGCGCATCGAATGGGGATATGGCAAGGACGAGAGTCTCAGCCATGACGATCTCGTTCATGAACGGTACCGCGGCATTCGCCCGGCGCCAGGATATCCCGCGCTGCCCGATCACACCGAGAAGCGGCCGCTGTTCGATCTGCTGTGCGCGGAAACAAACACCGGCATCACGCTGACTGAAAATTTCGCCATGCTGCCCGCGGCATCGGTCAGCGGATTCTACTTCTCGCATCCCGAATCGAAATATTTTGCCGTGGGGAAAATCGGCCGCGACCAGGTGGAGGATTACAGCCGCCGCAAAGGGCTCGATTTGCGCATCGTGGAACGCTGGCTGGCGCCCAACCTGAATTACGATCCGGACGCCTCCGAGTAGAAGGGGCTCCGCCATTTCCGGACAAAGTGCTCTTCCGCTGTCATCCTGAGTGAAACGAAGGATCTCTCTTCGATTTACGCGCAGGCAAAACCCCAGAGAGATTCTTCGCTTCGCTCACAATGACAAAATGAGTGTCCGAAAGCCAAGCGCCGCACGGCTAGACCGCGAGAAGCCATTCCTGAAAAAAAAGGCAGCGCTTGGCAACAGCGCTGCCTTTTCCCGTCTTTAGCACCCGGATCAACCCGAACTAGGGCAGATCGTAGCGCAGGTCCACGTACACCATGCTGGTGTGCGCAGTCGAGGGTTGGCCTGCGGCCACCACCCACGGCGTACGCGACACGTACGAGTATTGCGTGATGATCTTCAGGTCGCCATACGCCGGATTGCGCCACATAGTCTGCACGACGCCAAAGGTCGGCTCATACAGATACCGGTTAGCGGAGCTCGCCGAGCCCGGCTGACCGTACCCGGAGAATGTTGTCACCGGCGGAGTTCCCGCGGTCACCGCGCTGAAATTCTTCCCGAAGTACGCGCCGCTGTAATACCCGTAGATCATGGAGTTCGGCCGCACCTGGTACTCGAACCCGCCGATCGCCGATCCCGAATGGACCCCGGAGAGCGTCCCATCAGGACGGATGATAAAGTCCGGACCGCCGGTGCTGGCGATGTAACGCCCGCCGCCGGAGCTCCAGTAGCCGGTGCCGATGACGCGGAAGTTCTTGAAGAGTTCCACGTTCATTCCGACTTCCCCGCCACCGCCATGAATTGTGTTGGTGACCGTGCCCGCAGCCGTCACCGTCGAGCCGGAAATCGTGGACTGCACCAGGTTAATGGCCTTGAAGGTCCGGAACAGTCCGGCGAAATCAAAGTGTACGTGATGCCCGCCCGGCACAAAGTCAAACGCTGTCTTGACGATCACGTCTGGCGCCAGGTTGGGCGTATTGGGGTTGTTTACGCCGGTGGCGCTGCTGGTGTTGCCGCTGTTGCTGTCAAACTCCTGGAAGTTGTTGGCCGTGGAAGTCAGGTTCGCCGGCTCGGTCACCGAGCTGGGCAGAGTCTGCTCGGGATTTTCGATCGAAACGCCGAGCGACCAGCTCGTGGTCGGGTGGGCAATGATGCGGAACGCCGGCTGCCGAGCCCAGGTGAGGCCCAGCAAGTAGTTCGTGTCCATTTCCTGCCCGTAGAAGAGATCCCCAGGCAGCGCCGATAATCCGTTGCGGTTGGGGGTCATGAAGCTCCAGCTTTGTCCGCCGAAGACTTCCCACATGCCGCGCCGGTAGTCCACCCAGTAGAGGCGCATACGCAGCGAGTTGCTGTTGCTGGTGTCATTGGCATTGGCTGGTTGATAGCCGAGGAAGTCAGCCTCGAGGTAACCGGTCACGGAGGCTTCGCCAAACTTGGCCTGGGTCCGCAAACCGATGCGCGAGTTCTGCGCAGAGAACCGCAGCTCGCTGAGCCGGCCCGGGAACGTATTGTTGTACGGAATCGATCCGAAACTGGTGCCGATTCCGCCCAGGTTGGTCGAGCGGTAGATGCCCGTCAAATCCATGAAGCCGAGCGGGTAAAATTCCGCGCCGCCAATCTTGAAAAACAGCGGCGATTCTTCGGGCTTTTGCGGCGACATCAACGAGCTCGCCTTGGCCACCGGAGCGCCGAGAGCCGCGGCGGAGGATGACGCGGAAGAGATCGCCGCCGTCGAAGTGATGGCGGGCGAACTCGCCGGTTCCGGCTCTGCTACGACCGCAGCGGGTGGCTCGGTTACCCCCATTTTCTTTTCCATCGCTTCCATCTTCAGTTGTTCCGCCTTCAGCGCAGCGCGTTGCGCCTCCAGTTCGGCCCGCTGCTCCTCGACGAGAGCGCGTAGATCCTGCACTTCGCTCTCAATGGCCGAGGCTTCCGGCTTCACTGGCGTCGGTTTATCTGGCACCGCCGAGGCGCTGGTTGCCGCCGCGGGAGTGTCTTCCTTCCCGGTCTCATTGGCGTTACGCGCCAGAAGCGGCGACGCCATAAGACTTATGCCCAGCAACACTGCTGCGAATACTCGCATTCCATTTCCTCCTGAAAATAAAATCCTGCGACTCGCCTTCGTCCGAAGCGAACGCTTTCAGCCAAATTGGTCAGTGCCAAGCTGACCGGCCCCCACCAGGGAATGGCTTTTTCCGACTACCTCGGCAGAGTCTTCGGTGGCGCGACCGCGATCAAAATTCACTTTCGGGAAATCACGCGCTGCTTGGACACTTCCGGGCACTGGCACACTATCGGCACGGGCTTAATGGCGGGTGAGAGGAATGTTAATTCTGTGTTACAGGCGCGAATGGAGGTTTAACGGTGCAAAAACCGAAATTCTAGACAGTATTGCATGTTGATGTAACAAAGGCATTTATGCTCCCAGTTTACGGAGGCGGCGCAGGGCCTCTAATTGAGACCCATCCCCAGGAATTTCATTGGAACTGTTACGATTTGGCTTTTGGTAATTTTTGTTGCGTTGCTGTGTTGCAATCCGGCCGCGTCTCTAAAGAATCCTGGAACGGCGCCGGCCAACGGTATGGTGCGCAGATTTCGTCGATTTGCAGGCGTGGCGGTCGCGCGCCCTCGACGACAAATCGCGAACCTCCAGGCGCCGGCACCGCATCCGATTCCTTAGTCGCCTAACGGAGGGCCACAATGAAATTCGCGAAGATCGTCTTCCTTGTCGCCGGTATCTACGGCTTGCTCGTTCTGGCGCCCATGTATTTTCTGGAAGCTAAAATCAGCCGCGATGCTCCTCCAGCCATCACCCATCCAGAATATTTCTACGGATTCGTGGGAGTGGGGCTGGCCTGGCAAGTGCTGTTCCTGGTGCTCTCGACCGATCCGGCACGCTACCGCGCGATGATCCTGCCGTCCATCCTGGAAAAAATCAGTTTTGGTATTGCCTTGATCGTTTTGATGGCGCAAGGCCGAATTCCGGCGTCCACGGTCGCGGTCGGCTCGGCAGACTGGCTCTGGGCGTTCCTGTTTCTAGCCGCGTACTTCACAACCAGAACCGCTACCACCCCCGCTTGATAATCTGTCCCGAACTTCACAGTTGATTTATAATTGCAACGCGTTCCATAAACTCCAGTTATATAAAGTGGGGCAGACTTCAGTCTGTCGGGTTCCATAGGATCTTGGCAAGAGCGCAGCCGCCTAGTTCCGAACGAACCCCCACAGGCTGAATCCTGTGCCACTCGAAAGGACCCATGGACTTATCCCAGCTGCAAGTGTTTCTAACCGTAGCCAAAGAGCAAAGCTTCTCCCGCGCCGCGGAAAAGCTATACCGCACCCAGCCCGCGGTCAGCATAGTCATCCGCAAGCTGGAAGAATCCGTGGGCCAGCCGCTCCTGGTGCGCGGCGCCCGCCAGGTGAAATTAACGGATGCCGGCGAACTCCTGCGCGATTACGCCGAACGCCTCCTAAATCTGCGCGACGAAATCCAAAAGGGCATGGAAGACCTGGGAAACCTGGGCCGCGGCGAGCTGCGCCTCGGCGTGAATGAAAGCTCGATTCACGCCCTGCTCCCGGCCCTGGCGCGATACCGGAAGCTGCACCCCGGCGTGAAACTGGTGATGCACCGCACACTTTCCCGGGACATCCCGCAGGAAGTGCTGAACTACCGTCTCGACCTCGGCGCCGTCTCCTACGTCCCCGAAGACTCGAAACTCGAAGCCATCGAAATTTTGCGCGACGAACTGGCCTTCGTAGTCCCGCCCAGCCATCGCCTGGCGCGCCGCCGCTCGGTGGACATCAAGGAACTGGGCGAGGAAACCTTCATCGCCCACAGCGTGGATTCCCCCTACCGCTCGCGGGTCATCCAGCTCTTTGAGAAATACCGCACCACGCTGCGCCGCGACGTGGAAATGCCCACCATCGAAAGCATCAAGCGCTTCGTGCAAATGGGCATGGGAGTGGCCATCGTCCCGCGCATGTGCGTCCAATGGGAAGTGGAAAGAAAACTCTTGGCCGAAGTCCGCATCCGGCAGATGAAGCTGCCGCGCTCGCTGTATCTGGTGTCGCGCCGCGGCGCGCGGCTCTCGCACGCGGCCGTGGGGTTAATGCGCCTGCTGCACGAATGACATACAACGCTGGGATCTGAGCGAAGTGCAGAAACTCTCCGGCGGTCTCAGGCACAACGAAGAGATTCTTCGGACCAAACCAAGAGAGGTCCAGGCTTAAAACCGCGAGGGTTAAGGTTTAAATCTTGGCGAGGGCAAGGCGCGGAAACGCCGCTTTGAAAAACTGCGCGTCCAGCGTGAGGAACGAAAATCCGTTATGGAGGGCGTGTGCGCCAATCAGGAAATCGGCTACGATGCGGTGCGGCCCAGGCTCGCGTTTTCGCCGCCGGCGAACAGCATGGGCCCGGAATGCGCGGCCAGCGATTCGCCAGATCGTTTCGTCCAAATTCCAGTCCACTGAGATGCCTGTTGCGACGAGAAACTCATCCAAGAACTCTTCGTCTCTCACGGGAGAAGCCATCAGTTCAGAAAAAACCGGTGCCGCGATGACTAGACTCCCCCGATCGAGCGCCCCGCGCATGGCGGCCTTCGCCGCCTGGTTCAAGAGATCATCCTCATTCCAGAGTGACACAAGAACGTTCGTATCCAGCGCAGTAATCATCGTCCCCGCATCTGGCGAGACCAACGAAGGACTGCCTTTCGCCCGCGGCCAATTCCCGGCGTTCCAATTCCTCGGTATTGTTCAAACGGGTCCTCGGTGCGCACGGGCCGGACGCGAAACTCGGCGCCGTCTTCTTCAAATTCCACGCGATCGCCAGAACGCACGCCCATTTTACGCCGAACCTCGAAAGGCAGTGTGATCTGCCCTTTACTGGTGATTCGAGCCTGCTTTTTTAGCATCGATTCTGCCTCTTCCTTACTTTAACACATTGCTCCTTACTTTCGTGGCCTTGAACCAACCTTGCTACAACCGCAAGGTTGGGGCGCCCGCCACTCGTTGTCGTTGGAGTTCCAAAGTTGGCGGTCTAGCTTGGTGCGTCCACGCAAAAGTGTGACTCGATCAATCCTCGTTCCGCCCGCGGCCCTCGATCCTAAACAAGACTCTACTAAGGACCATCGCAGCGGCAATCGGGAGAACCGCGTCAACGAAAGTATTCTTGTTAAGAATCAGAAAGAGAAGTGCGCCGGCAAAGACCACATTACTTACAAACTCGCTCGCCGCTCGCAAGCCGTCTGGGGTTCCAAGACTTTGGACCAAATAATCGCAGTGGGTTTGGCGCGCACGAGCCGAACGTCGCCAGCGATTTCGCTTGGAATTTTTTGGCATAAGGTCCTCTCGGTGTTGAGTCAATGTGCAGTTGGTGTACCACAAGCACACAACTCGCAATCCGAGAAGGAGTTCCGAATTGGACCGTACTAACTGGTTTCATTGCAGCATCGACTCAAGGGCGCGTCGCTATCTGTCACCGCATCTTCGCTTTTCATTTGCATCCGCAAAATTTCTCGTAGTTCGCTTTCGAAACTCCTTCCCAAATTGAACTTTGTTTGCGGATGGAAGCCCACGACGGAAGCCGACAGGCCGCCGTGTCGAGCAATGATCGGCGCAGCAATGCGATGGGGCCTAGGCTGCGGCTGAACTGTCGGCCTAAGTGGCACAGCGACTCTTTACTCTGAGCTCTTGCGAAGAGCTCGCTGTGCGCCTTTTGCAGCGGTCAGCAAGTCTCGCGGACACAGACATTCAGAAAATCAGGCGGAAGCATTTAGGAGTTTGGGACTTCAGTCCCGACGAAACTGCGCAAGGCCAGGGGGGTAACCCTGAACTTCAGGGGCTGAAGCCCTTCCTGGCCCGACTTGAGCGGCCGAGCTAAAGCTCGGCCCTCCTAAGATCGTGTGGATGGAATAAGACACAACCGAATCGCACCGTCCAAAATCAGAGCGCGTAGCAGCGAGGTCAATCTCAGAACGGTCCCAAACTCCTGGGTGCCGCACCCTTCACGATCCTTGTGAAGAATGCGGATTTTCGATCCAAAGGTTCGGGAGATTCCCACACGGCACACCCGGAGGGCTGGGCTACCCGCCAGTCATGGCAATTTTATGTCTCTAGGATGGAGAACAGTCAGTCCCGGGATTTGCTTGAAGTCGTTTTTCTCATCAAAGGTCAAGATTTCGCTGATCGAGTGATTCTTCATGATGACGCTGTGAATTATGTCTCCCACGCCGGAATGATATTTCAGGATGCCCTGCCGAACATGGTAGAAAAACTCTGAAAAGTCGTAATCTTTTCGGGGGCTTACCTCGGTGATTAGTTGCACCTTCAGAATATCCAGTCGCCTTTCACTCACAAACTGGCTTCAATTTGGGCGACTTCACCGGGAGCCATCCTCTTGCTCGAAATCAGGACGTTCACCATTTCCGTAACAGCCCAAGTAGATGTCCAGAGTTGAAGATCGCGCAGTTCAGCTAACACTTTTAGTGCGTTTTCTACCAGCACTTTTTTCGGTTCTTCTGCTTTGTCGAGAGAAAAGTGAGCTATCAGGATGTTGCTGTCTAAATAGATACGCCTCATTTCTTCCTGGCGCGAAAGCGGACCACGGTCTTCTTCTCGAAGGTTTTCACGGCCTTGAATGAGACCGTTTTGCCCGACTTGGTCTTAAACCTCACCGTAGTCGGTTTCTGAACTGTCTTTGTGGCTGCGAATCGGACACCTGTTTTAGCCATAAAACTATCTTATCACCAACCGAGGTTTGGAAGCGGATGCGTGAAACGAGCCGCGAGGTAGAATCTAAACCCGGACCCTTGCAAACCAAAGGGTCCGCCACCCGGAAATTCAAAAGCTGGGCCACCCCGTCCCCACCCCGCCAAAAGGCGCAAGGGTGGGGCGCCAGCCGGGCTCGACCCTGCTAGGGCTAATCCACATTATCTTGAGCGTCTTTGGGATCTATAGTAAAAGTATTCAATACCTCCCCGAAGATTTCTGAGAATGCTTTTCCAAATTCGGGTTTTTTTCTCATTTCCAAAAACAAGGGCCAATCCCGATAGTCATTCTTCTTCACCTCGCCGTCATTTCCTATTCTCTTCATGATTTTGAGGGTCTCTTCGAGATCATTTAGAACCACGGCTTGTGCCAACTTGAATCGGTCGCTAGCGGCCGTCCAATCTTCACTTGATACTATCCTCCTAGCAGTCTCTTCATCCCCCGACCACTTGTATGCCTGAGCTCTGTTGACAACCATAGTCATCCGACTCTGTTCCTTCGAGTGCTTCTTCAACGTTTCCGTTGCAAAATCGCCGAGAACACGCGCTAAACTGTAGCGCTCCTCGGATAGTAGCTCATAACATACGGCTGTCAGTGACCTGCCCCCCGTTTTTGGTCCAGTCATAAGTTAGCACTCCTAGGTTCCTGCACATCCGAACCTTCCCAAGTCGGGGCGATGGAAACGACCGGCGTGGGGGGAGACGCCGGTCGCGCG
>Ga0070735_10004109_pt1 | contig 12395 bp, 13 predicted proteins | sample Coa_R1_FD_66443 | JGI IMG/M metagenome (GOLD analysis project Ga0070735, IMG submission 66443) | Surface soil microbial communities from Centralia Pennsylvania, which are recovering from an underground coalmine fire - Coalmine... | ecosystem: Environmental > Terrestrial > Soil > Unclassified ... | reverse complement strand
GGCCCCATGTTGTCCGGTTTGATCGATTTGAAGAGATCGCCGGAAGAGCCGTGTTTGAGAAACTTGGTCGAAAAACCGGCATACGGGCCGAAAAGGAGCGAACGTTTTCCGTCGACGAAGCGCGAATCCAAATGCGGAACGGACATCGGCGGGGCTCCGACTGACGCTTTGCCGTACACCTTGCCGTTATGGCGATCGACGATCGCCGGATTATCGCATCGCAGGAAGATGCCGCTCACCGGGAAGCCGCCGAAACCTTTGCCTTCCGGGATGCCGCTCTTCTGTAGCAGCGGCAGCGCGCCGCCGCCGGCGCCGAGGAACACCGTTTTCGCGGATACGGTGCGAGTCGTAGCGCTCTTCAAATCTCTGACCGTGACGTTCCAGCGGTTGTCCTGAGAGCGGTGCACGTCGGTTACTGCATGTGAGTATGCAACGTTGACGCCCGGACGCGTGCGAAGATGCGCCAGCAGATGGCGCGTCACGGCGCCGTAGTCGACGTCGGTTCCCGTGGCCATGCGCGTCGCGGCAACGCGTTGCGAAGGATCGCGCCCTTCTATCACGAGCGGCATCCACTCCGCGAGCACGGCTTGGTCCTCGCTGTATTCCATGCCTTTGAAGCAGTGGTGCGCGCTCATCGCTTCATACCGCTTACGTAAGAAGGCGACGTTCTCGTCGCCCCACACGAAGCTGATGTGCGGAACGTCGTGAATGAACGACTCCGGCGTGCCCATTGCGCCTTTGCGCACCATGTAGGCCCAAAACTGCCGCGAGAAGTCGAATTGCGTGTTGATTTTGAGCGCGCGCGCGATGGAAATACTGCCGTCCGGATTCTGGGGCGTGTAGTTCAACTCGCAAAGCGCGGCGTGGCCCGTACCGGCGTTGTTCCAGGCGTTGGAACTTTCCGCCGCAGGCACGTCCAGCAGCTCGAAAATCTCGATGGTCAGATCGTCCTGGACTTCCTTTAGCAGCGCGGCGAGCGTGGCGCTCATGATGCCGCCGCCGACCAGGACGATATCGACTTGGTTTTCAGGCATAGCGCTCCCACAGTACGGCCTGCGGCGCCGGATGGCAACGCCTTATCCGGCAACCATGTGCCGGCCTCTTGCTAATGGGAACTGGCTGCGGTTTCGGTCGTCGTTGCGTCGTCGGCCTTAATCCACCGCTGATAGACGATTTTGACCGGCGAGGAATGCGAACGGTCGCGCAGGGTGCCGGATATGCTCAGTTTCTCGTTGAGCGCCAGGAGCAGCGGTTCGCCGCGCAACGCGTAATAGGCCGTCCCGCTCATGCGCATCGCCCCGGTGATGGACATTTGCGCATGATCCGGCAAGGGGCCGACCATCGGCCCGGTCGCATCGAAATCGACCGCAAGTGCCGGACGCGAGCCGACCCGGCCTATGCTTCCCCGCTCCAAATAGCCGTGCAAGGTTCCCCCGGTCATGGGCGCCGGAAAAATGAACGGCAGGCGCCCGCGCAGGTGCAATAAGCCGCTCAGCGTGGCGGCATCGAGTTCGACTGCGAACGGCTGATTGAGGACCGTGAGGTAGTCGGGGTCCAAATCCATGCGGTCCTTGAACTCGCCTTGCGCGTTCAGCTCTTGGACGAACGCGGCGGACGCGGGGACACTACCGGCGGAATCCGAGCGAGTGTACTTCGCTTGTGCCGTAAAGCGCTTATGCGTGCCTTCCTTGGTGATGCTCAGTGTCTGCGTGCCGCTGTAGGCGATGCTCGTCTGCAGATCAGACTGGCCGATCTGATACCGGTCGTTGCCCGTGACCGCATAGTGCTGATCCGCATTGGCGGGCAATCCCAGCATGAGCGCCGCTGCCAGGCCGAGGCCGACGATCTTGACGCGTTGCCGGATGATGCTCGCTCTCTTTCTAGGTGGTTTCTCAGTGCTGTGTCGTATGTATATTATCGCCGGAAATCCGATTCTGTGAAACTGCCGGTGATAATTTTTTCACTGTACGTGGAACGGTCGGATTGCCGATACTGTTAATGTAGATGAGGAACGCTTAGTGGAAAGCACCGCGGGTATAAGACGCGCCGTCATCGCCATGGGGACGATTGTGGCGATCTTTTGCTCTGTGTTTCCCGCGCCGGCCTCTGCTGCCACCACGCCCCCGACGCCGCATCCCCCCGCAACGGTCGCGATGACGCTGCAGCGCATCTATCAGCGCGCCTACGACGAGGCGTACAGCCGTCATGCGGTCCTGGAATCCGACGGGACGACGTTCGTATCTACCGGGGACATCGATATGGAGTGGCTGCGAGACTCCAGCGCAACGATGACCCCGTACATCGGCCAAGCCGTAACGGACTCATACGTTCGCACGATGCTGCGCGGGGTTATTGCACGGCAGGCGCGGTACATCCTCATCGATCCGTACGCGAACGCCTTTACCGAAGACTACCGCGTTTCCGAGCGCAAGTTCGAAATGGACTCGCTCCTCTATCCCGTGTGGTTCGCATACCTCTACTGGAAAGGCTCGGGGGATCGGAGCATCTTCACCCCGCAAGTTCAGCGAGCGTTCGGCGCAGTATTGCGCACGCTGCGCACCGAGCAGCGCCACACGCGCCGCTCCCACTATCGCCATCCGGAACTAGCCAACGACGGGCGCGGCACGCCGACCGCGTACACGGGCCTGGTGTGGACCGGGTTCCGCCCCTCCGATGACGCCGCACGCTATCACTTCAATATTCCGGACAATATGTTCGGCGTCGTGGTTTTGCGAGACCTGACCGAGATGGAAAAACACGTGTACCGCGACAACCGCATGGCGCAAGATGCGTGGGGACTTTCGGTTCAGCTTCAGCGCGCCATCGAGCGCTATGGTTTGGTGAACGTGCCGGGCATCGGGCGCATTTACGCCTACGAAGTCGACGGCTACGGTCACGCGAACCTGATGGACGACGCGAACATTCCGTCGCTGCTCTCGATTCCGTACTTCGGTTACGTGGGCGGGCACGACGTGGTATACCAGGCGACGCGCAAGTTCATTCTCTCGCCCCGCAATCCGTACTACTTCCAAGGCAAGTACGCGTCGGGGATCGGCAGCCCGCATACGCCGCACGGCTACGTGTGGCCGCTTTCGCTGGAGATGGAAGCCCTCACGTCCACGGATCAGAGCGAAGTGGACCGCGTCATGGGGTATCTTGCCGCATCCGACACGGGAGACCACCGCTTACACGAATCGTTCAACGCGGATTGGCCGGAGTCGTACACGCGCGCCGATTTCGCTTGGCCCAATGCGCTCTTCGCGCAAATCATGCTTGGCCGCCAAGGCCGCCTGCCTCCCGTTTTAGAGGCAATGTCCATGACCCGCCCGTAGCGCTACGCTTCGGTGCGTTTTTCCTGAGAGACTGTGTCCAGATAGGCGACGGTGTAGAGCGCGGCCAGCGGCGCCGCGAGCAGCGTTTGCATCAATAAGTCGACCCAGAGGCGCGCGTCGATGCCTGCGTGCAGCGCGCCTTGCTCGGCCAGCAACACCGCGATGTCTAGCGCAATCTGCACGGCAAGCAGAGCAAACACGCGCGACATGTTCACCCACGCGAGCATCATGCTTCGCAGTATCGCAAACGGGACGATGGTCAGCGTCTGAGTGTCTTTTTCGATAGCTGCGAACGGTTCCGCATATAGCAGCATCCCTGAGAGCAGCAGCGTGAGAAACCCGAAGACGACGTCGAGTGCATCGCCCGCCTGCACGGTTTGCAGGCCGCTGGCGTTTACGAACGAGAGGCCGACGTCGATGATGATAATTGCCCATGCGCGTTCGAGGACGCGCTCCCAACGCTGTGCGAGCGAAAGCGTGCCGGTCGCGTCCGCGCTCACGAACACGGTTACCGCCGTTATGACGAGCGGCGGTCCGAGCAGTTCGGCGTAAAGTTCCGCGAGTTTGACGTGTACGAATGTGACGAAGACAGCCTGCAACGCGAAGACGACTGCACAGACCAGCAAATACAGCATCCACCGCCGCGCGAAGAGTCGTGCGGTGACGATGCCGAGCGGACGGTACGAGGGGAGCTGATCAGGCCAGTTCAGTGTGCGTCACCGGACGGCGCGAGGGAATGAAAAACCGCACGTCTGCAACCTCGCCGCAAACGACGACGGCGTCAGCGTCGCCGAAGAGGCGTCCGTTGATATCTACGGTGAAGCGTCCGGACGAGAGCCCATGCAGCGTGGTGCGTAAACTGCGCGCGAACTTGTCCGCGGGCGCTCGTGCACCAAGGGCCTCGCGAACGGCGAGCGAGAGCAGATCCCTCACGCGCAGGGGCGTGGCAAGCGCGAACGCGCCCGAGCCGTTGCAGGAGACGGCATGCAAATCCAAGGGCACGCGAACGCGTATCATGAGGTAAGTTTTGCCCATGTTCGAGGAGCCGCCTGCCGTCAGGGAGTAACGATTTGCTCAATGTCGGTATTCGGCAATTTCGCCTCGGACGAGGTCATCGACGCGGCCGAGAAAGTCATCAGTAAAATGGATGAATCAGCGCTGGCTTCCGCAATTGAGCGCAGCGAGCAAACGATGTCTCCTCAAGGCAGAGGGTTGCTCGTCGAAGCGATCTTCGGCGCATTTCGCCAACGCGGCGAATCCTCGGAAGATGCAGCCGAAGGAGCGGGCGCATCGCTCGAAGAGATCCAACGTCACGATTCGAACGCGGTGCGCAAACTGCTTACGTATGCGCGCGCAAACCCCGGTTTGTTGAAGGAAGCGACCGTGGGCCTCATCGAGCGCGAACCCGATATGCTTGAAGAACTGTCGCCCGAAATCGCCGGCGGCGTGCGCGAACGGCTGCTCGAGCGATGAGCGACGATTTCGGCCGGCGCCGCCGATTGCGAAACTCGCCCTCGCGCAGAAAAAGCGGCAATGGCAACGGGAATGGAAATCCATGGGTCGTCACGATTGTTGCGGCGGTCGTGGTGATCATCGGCGGTTGGTTTTTGGGGCGAGCACTCGCGCACGTGTTCAACGGTTCGCCGAAACCGGGAACGGTTGCGCAAGCGCCGACGGCGCTTCCCGTCGTCACACCGGTACCCTCGCCTTCTCCCGCACCGACGATTGCACCGACTGCGAAGCCGAAGCCGACACCGACCGCGCAAGCGTCTCCGACGGTTACACCGGCAGCGCTTGCAGCAGCGAGTCCAACGGCTGCGCCCACGGCGACGCCTGCGCCGGTATCTACGCCGACGCCGTCACCTGTGGCGGAACCGACGCGTTTACAGCCCACGCCGACCGCTGCGTCAATGCCGACTGCTGCACCGACGCAAGCGCCGATATCGGCGTCGAATCCCGCAACGCACGTCGTGCGAGCATACATCGACGCGTTGCGCCGCGGCGATCCTTCGGACGCTTCGACTTACCTGGGCAATGGCTCGCCGGATGAATCATTCATCGATTCGTCGACGCGCATCAGCAGTGTAACGACTTCGCGCAACAACGACGGCAGTTACAAGGTCGAAGTCGACATGCAGACGCAGCAAGGCGAGTACTTCGAAACGTTTACGGTTGCGTCAAACCGCATCTTGGACAAAACCGCCATCAAAGTGTAGCTCGTCCATCGAGTAAAAGACGCGAGCGCCGGCGCGTTCCAATGCGCCGGCGTCTTCATGCGCGGCGTAACCGTACGCGCGCATTCCGGCTGCGCGCGCCGCAAGCACTCCGCTAGGCGAATCTTCGATAACGATGGTTTCTTGCGGCGAGTAGCCCATGCGCTTCGCGGCATACAGAAACAGGTCCGGCGCGGGTTTTGGATTGGGCACCATGCTCGCGGTAAAAACGTTCTCGCCGAAATAGTGATTCAAGCCGGTGATATGCAGTGAGAGCAGAACGCGAGGCAGCGGCGACTGTGACGCCACGCAGATTGCCGCACCTGCCGTACGGACGCGTTCGATGACGTCTTGCACACCCGGAACGGCGTGCAAGTCCTGCGTCAATCCGAACGCCGTCGCCATAGCCCAATCGTAGACGAACTCAGCGGATAGCGGGTGACCGATGCGCGATTCCAGTGCGTTGGCAACCTGCTCGACGGTTTTTCCCTTGAACTGCGTGATTGCTTGTTCACCGGTCATCGGTGCGCCGATTTGGGTGAAGCATTCCGCTTCTATTCGGTTGATCAGCGGTTCGCTGTCAACCAGAACGCCGTCGCAGTCAAATATTACGAGGTTCAAGACTCGTCCGGCCACGCGGCAAGTTCACCGATGGCCGCGCTTTTGAGGACTTTGAGGCCGAGCATCGCGCACTTCATGCGCGTTGCGCTGATTCCGATGCCGACGTTCTCGAGGACCGCTTCCTTCGGAAGCGTCGCAACGTCTTTGAGAGACTTGCCTTTCACCGATTCGGTGAGCATCGACATCGAGGCTTGACTGATCGCGCAGCCCTTGCCCGAAAAACGCACGTCACTGATGTGGCCCTGCTTGTCGACCTGTAGCTCCACGCGAATTTGGTCCCCGCAGAGTGGATTGAGGTCTTCGGCGGCGACGTCCGGCTTGTCGAGATGACCGAAGTTCCGCGGATTCCGGTAGTGGTCTAGAATAAAATCGCGGTAAAAATCGTCCATTTAAAAGGCGCTCCGCCCTAGGCTCCGCGCCCCCCAACTGCGTTGGGGCCCCCAATGCTTCATGGCGCCTACACCCTCTGCTAGCATGAACATTCCCCGTGGGCGCCGCTAAAGTTTAAATACATCGGCGGCTTTGTGCAGCGCGTCCACGAGTGCGTCTACATCTTGTTCGGTGTTGTAGATGTAGAACGAGGCGCGCGTGGTTGCCGGCCAGCCCATCTTTTCCATCAGCGGCATCGTGCAGTGATGCCCCGCGCGCACGCAGACCCCTTCGGTGTCGAGCAGTGAAGCGAGGTCGTGCGGATGGATGTCGCCCATGTTGAACGAGATGACGTCGGCGACTTTCTCCGGATCATGCGGACCGTAGATGACCAAGCCGCGCTCCTGCACTGAGCGCAAACGTTCGAACGCATACGTCATGATGGAGCGCTCGTGTTCGCGCACCCACTGCATACCGATGCCGCTCAAATAGTCGATTGCCACGCCGAATGCGATCGCGTCGGCGATGTTGCTCGTGCCGGCTTCAAACTTCCACGGGAGATCGTTGAACGTCGTTTTGGCGTACTCGACCTTGCGGATCATGTCTCCGCCGGTAAGAAACGGCGGCATCCCTTCGAGCAGCGCGCGTTTTCCGTAAAGGACACCGATGCCGGTTGGGCCGCACATCTTGTGCGCGCTAATCGCATAAAAGTCGACGTCGAGCGCTCGCACGTCAACCGGCATGTTCGGCGCGGCTTGCGCACCGTCGACCAGCACCACCGCACCTGCCGCATGCGCTTTTGAAATGATGACGTCTAGCGGAGCGATTGTCCCGAGCGTGTTGCTCACATGCGAGAGGGCGACCATCTTGCAGCTCTTGAGCAACTCGTCGAGATCGTCGAGCACGTGCACGCCGCGTCCATCAACCGGAATGAAGCGCAACTCCGCGCCCGTCTTCTCCGCCAGCAACTGCCAGGGGACCAAGTTCGAATGGTGCTCGAGCTGCGTCGTCAGAATCGCATCGCCGCGTTTGAGATTGGACAGGCCCCACGAATAGGAAACCAAGTTGATGGCTTCGGTCGTGTTGCGCGTCCAGATTATCTCTTGCGGCTGCGCGTTAAGAAACTCTGCGACCTTGCCGCGCGCTGCTTCGAATGCGTCCGTCGCACGCGCCGCGATTTCATAGACGCCGCGATGGATGTTTGCGTTGTAGTGCGAGTAGTACTCGACCAGCGCGTCGATGACGACCTGCGGTTTCTGTGAGGTGGCCGCCGAGTCGAGGTACACGAGGCGCTTCCCGCGGCTCGTTCGCTCGCGAAGAATCGGAAAGTCGCCGACGATACGTTCGAGCTTCGGGTCGAGCGTGTGGATCATCCAAGCACCTTGCTTTCGAGTGCGGTGCGCAAACGCTCACGCAACGCCTGCGTCGGGAAACGCTCGAGTGCCGGCTCGAAAAAGCCGAGCGCAATCATTTTCTCGGCTGAATCGCGATCGATGCCGCGGCTGGTCATGTAGAAAATCTGTTCTTCGTCGATGGCGCCCACGGTAGCACCGTGATATGCCTTGACGTCGTTTGCGGCGATTTCGAGCGCCGGAACGGAATCGATGTGCGCTTTTTGCGAGAGGAGCAGCGCATCGTCATGCAGCCACGCCTCGGTGCCTTGCGCGTGTTGCACGATGCGGATGTTGCCGACGTAACGCCCCTGCCCACGGCCCGCGGCGGCCGATTTTACCATCGTGTCCGATTGCGAGTTGCCGACGTTGTGCTCGACGGTCGAGATCAGATCGACGTGCTCCTCGCCGTGCGGGAAAAAGATGCCCGCGACGTCGGCTTGCACGCCGGGGTTTTGCACGTTCACGTCAACCGACGTGACGGAGAGACGCGCGCCCAGTTCCGCAACCGCCCAGTTCACGCGTGCATCTTTTCCGGGATTGGCGCCGCGTGTGAAAAGTACGGTAGCATCGGTGGGCAGCTGCTGGTCGACGGCGTACGTCGCGGTTGCGTTTTCCGCGGCGACGATTTCGGTGATGCCGCACACGAACGCGCCCGCACAACCGGTCAGGCGTTCGATGATGGTGCATTGCGCGCCGCGCTCCAAAACGACGAGCGTGTAGGGAAACAATGCGCCATCGGTCGCGTCGTAGGTAATCTCGATTGGCTCGTCAAGCGCGATGTCGGCAGGGACATACACGAACGCGCCCGTATTGTGCAGCGCTGCGGCGAGCGCCGCAAATTTGCTTGCGCGCGGGTCAACGGCTTTGCCGGACGCGCGCTCGGCGATCTCGCGATGCGAACGAAGAGCTGCGCGCAGGTCGATAGCGACCACGGCACTGTTGCTCGGCGTGGAAACGTGCGGAGCAGCCGGCGATGCAGCCAGCACGGCGCTATAGTCGAGCGCGTCGATATCGATCTTCCAAAAGCGCCCGGGCCGCTCGCGGCCGGAGCGCATCTCGAATGCGCGCGCGAGCAAGTCGCGACGGCACTCCTGCTCGGCCGGGTCGCTTTCTACGACGGCAATCGACTTTTCCAGATTCGCGGGAATGCCGATGGTTGCAACAGCGCTAGGCAAGTTGACCGATCTCCTCGCGAATCACGTCGTAACCTTCGCGCTCGATGCGCAGTGCGAGCGACGCGTCGCCTTCCTTCACGATGCGTCCGTCCATCATCACGTGCACGACGTCCGCCGTGATGTGCTGCAGAATGCGCGGATAGTGCGTGATAATCAGGAATCCCGTGTCCTTGCCTTCCTCGCTCTTGCGCATCGCGTTTACCGATTCGCCGACCGCGCGCAGCGCGTCGACGTCAAGCCCCGAATCGGTTTCATCGAGAACCGCATACTTCGGCGCAATCACTGCGAGCTGCAGCATTTCCAGGCGCTTCTTTTCGCCGCCGGAAAACCCGTCGTTGAGATAGCGGCCGAGAAAGGCCGGATCCATGTCGAGCAGCTCCATCTTTTCCATCAGCATCGCGCGGAATTGCGTGGGTGTGAGACTGCCCGGGCGCACGGCTTGACGCGCGGCGTGCAAAAAGTTCGCAACCTTCACGCCCGGAATCGCCGCCGGATACTGAAATGAGAGGAAGAGCCCCGCGCGCGCGCGTTTGTCGGGGGCAAGCGCGAGGATATCTTCACCGTCGAGCGTGACGCTGCCCGATTCAATCTCGTAGCGCGGATGGCCGGTCAACCCGAAGGCAAGCGTCGATTTTCCGCTGCCGTTCGGGCCCATGAGCGCGTGCACGCGCCCGGGCTCGACCACCAAGTCGATCCCCTTGAGAATTTGATTGCCGGCGACGTTGACGCGCAGGTCGCTGATGCGAAGGCCCCCTTCGACAGGCTCAGGACTGCGCGCACTGCGTGCGCTTGACGCTAAGGAATTCCCTTGGTTGCTATCTGTATTCATGTGCTCTGTTATCCTACCGGCTGCGTTCGGAGAAAGTCAAGGAAAACCTGGACTATCTTCGGATTTCGTGGTAGCATCGCGGTAAGGACATGCAAGCCGACCGCTTTTTCCAGACCACCCGGGGTCGTATCGTCGAGGAGCTGCGACGCCGCAAGAGCGCGTCCGCGCAGGACTTGGCCGAGCATTTCGACCTCTCGCCGAATGCCATTCGGCAGCAGCTGGTCGTGCTGGAGCGCGACGGCTTGGTCGTGGAGCAATCCGTGCGACGTGGGCGTACGAAGCCCACATATGAATTTTCGCTGACGCAAGAAGCCGAGAAGCTTTTCCCTCAGCAGTACGACAAGATGCTTGGCGCGGTGCTGCGCGAGGTCAAGGAGCAGTTCGGCGACGACGGCGTTACCCGGGTCTTCGACGGCATTGCCAAACGCACGGTCGCCAAAGCGAAACGCCGTCTGACTGCGCCCGACACGCAGGGGCGCGTTTCGCAGCTGGCTGAGGTGCTTCGCGAGGGCGGTGTCGTTGCGGACGTGAGTCTGATAGACGGCGGCTACGCGTTGCATGAACACAACTGTCCGTACTCGGAGGTCGTGAAAGACCATCCGGAGGTTTGCTCCGTCATTCATCACGTGCTCGACCAAACGATCGGCGGATCGCACGTGCAAACCGAATCCATCGCAACCGGCGGACGCGAGTGCCGGTTCGAGGTTAAAGCTAACTAAAGGAGCGAGAGCCTTGAACTTTCCCAAGTTTCAACGCCTGGTTGAAGACCGCACCGGATTCCGGACGATGGAGAATGCCACCGCCAGCGGCGAGTATTTCAGCGACTCGTGCGGCGACATGTACAATTTCTTTCTAAAGGTCGGCCCGGGCGCAGTCATCGAGGACATCTCGTATTTCACGACCGGCTGCGGCTTCGGAACGGCAACCTGCAGTTTGGTCGTCGACTTGGCAAAGGGCAAGACTATCGACGAAGCTGCAGCGATTGGTGCGGACGACATCGAGAGCGCGCTCGACGGTTACCCGGAGAAGAAGAAAGACTATCCGCAGCGCGCGCTCGAAGCGCTGCACGTCGCGCTCGACGACTACAGGCAGAAAGTTGCGTCAGGCTCGATTCCGGACTATGGCGCGATGCCGGCTCCGGAACGCCAAGCCGAATCGGTTGCGCAAACCGCACCGCCCGAACCGCCGCAAACCGAAGACGGCAAACTACTGATCAAACTGCGCTAGAATTGATGCGCAAATGCGAGAGCGCCGCAATTCGCGGCGGACTGAAGACCTCTGTGGGTTGGCCGTTCAGATAGAAACGCGCTAGGTCATCGCCGGATGATTGACCCCAGGCGTACGCGCCGCCGTACATTTCACCGCTGTCATTTATCGCCCAGGGCTGAAGGACGCCCCACTGTTGCCAAGGACCAGGCCGCCGCAGTTCGCGTACCGTTCCGTTGGCGAAATAAAGCGCCAGTTCTACTTTGCCTTGCGGCCCCATTGCAATAGCCCACAGCCTGCCCAAGTGTATTAACACTCGTCGCCGTTGTTGTTCCCGGCTGGCAGTTGGGATCCGACGCAAGCAGCGTGAGATTTCCATTCTTGTAAATCGCAGCTCGCCCATCGTCAGTGCCTGGTATCTCGCCGTTCCTCGTCATCGCGTACGGAACGCTGCGTTATTTCCGGATCTGCTCGAGCTGCCGCCGATGAGGTCGCCGTGGCCGCAGCCTCCAAGCGCCGCAATGAACGCCAAAGATACTGCAATATATGCGCATCGCATCATACGAAACACCCCCGTTTAACGGGGTGTGGCTCCAGTAAAATAGGCGTACTGCCGGGGGCGGTCAAGGGCCGTTTCCCCCAATTTTTTCGCGTGGCGCTGTAAGAGCTGACTAAGGTCCGAAAGCGAGACCCTCGGGAAAGTCTACGCCGGTCGTAATTGTTACAAACGGTGCGCCCGTGTACGGCGGGGCGTAGGCTTTGACGTTGCTGTTAACGGCGTCGGCCACAAAGAGATTGCCGCTCGAATCGACCGCCAATCCATAAGGCGCGTTTACGTCTTTGGTAATTGTCGCGATTGGCGCACCCGTATAGGGCGGAGCGTATTCGAGCACTTCATTAACCGGGGGTTGGAACTTCGGATAATAACCAATGAACAGGTCACCACGTGCATCGAAGGCCAGAGATCTCGGGTAGCACTGTGCGTTCGGGATCGTCACCGTTGGCGCGCCCGTGTAGGGCGGGGGATACATGGTGATGGTACTGTTTCCTATATTCGACACAAACAGGTCGGACTTCGAATCAAAGGCGACCGTATTCGGCTGATTCACACCATTTGTGACTTCACCGATCGGCGTGCCGGTATACGGAGGCGCAAAGATTTGGACGCCGTTCGGAGTGGAGACGAACAGGTCTCCGTTTTTATTTACGGCTAATCCGCCGGGCTGGCTGACATGTTTGATCGTGGCCATCGGTTC
>Ga0070735_10004108_pt1 | contig 12399 bp, 9 predicted proteins | sample Coa_R1_FD_66443 | JGI IMG/M metagenome (GOLD analysis project Ga0070735, IMG submission 66443) | Surface soil microbial communities from Centralia Pennsylvania, which are recovering from an underground coalmine fire - Coalmine... | ecosystem: Environmental > Terrestrial > Soil > Unclassified ... | reverse complement strand
GCCGCGGTGCTCGCCAAGGTGGGCCACGCCGCCGCGTCCCTCGACGACTCGTACATCCACTTCCAATACGCGCGCGCGATCGTCGAGGGCCACCCGTTGCGGTTCCAGGCGGGCGAGCCCGTCACGAGCGGCGCGACGAGCCTCCTCTGGCCCGCCCTCCTCGCTCCCTTCTGGGCGCTGGGCGCTCGGGACGACAACATCGTCTGGGGGGCGTGGGCCCTCTCCTATCTGGCGCTCGGCGGCCTGGCGTGGGAGGCAGGGAAGCTCGCGTGGCGCCTCGCCGGCCCCGCCGCGGCCTGGGGCGCGGGCGCCATGATTCTCTCGTTCGGAGGCCTCGCGTGGTGCGCCGCGAGCGGGATGGAGGTCGTGCCGTTCGCGTGGGCCGTCGCGCGGGCCACGCGACGCGCGAGCGAATGGTCCGAGGGCGCGGCGGACGTGCGGAGCGGGCGGCGCGCGGCCGAGGTGCTGGCCCTCGCCTGGGCCGCCGCGCTCCTACGCCCGGAGGGAATCGTGACGGCTCTCTTCGTGTGCGCCACGCTCGTCGCGTTCCGCGGGCCGCATCCTCGTCGCGAACGCGCGTATGCCGTGGCCGCCGCCGCCGCCGTCGCCGCTGCGCCGATCTTGCTCTGGGCGACGACGGGGTCTCTTCGGAGCAACACGGCCGTGGTCAAGCTGCTCCCCGGCAACCCGTACTACGTCGGAGACGCCCTGGCCGCGAGGGTGGGCGCGCAAGCCCGCCAGCTGGTCGGCGATCTGCTCAACGGGGACATGTACTCGATCGAGTTCTTGCCGCACGGGGGCGCGCCCTTCGCGATGGCGGGGCTCGGAGCGGTGGCGCTCCTCGCGACGCGGACGAAGTCCTGGTGGCGAGGCGCGGGCGTGCTCCTCATCGCGCTGACGATGTTCGCGCCGTGCTTCTACGACACGTTCCTCTGGAACCGGCTGCGCTACCTGTGGCCCTTTGCTCCGGGCTGGATCATCGGCCTCGCCTGCCTGGCCCGGCTCGCCGGAGACGCCTGGGGGGTCCTGCGTTCGAGCGCGCCGCTGGGGACCGCCGCGCCCGCCCCCGCCACCCGCGCGGGCTCGCTGCTGACGACGGCGCTCCTTTGTGGAGGATTCGCCGGCCTCTTCGTGTCGCGCCTCGAGGGGGTCATCGACGACGTGGCCGAGTCGGCGAGCGAGATCGACCGTCAACACGTGACGCTCGGCCGGTGGGCCAGGGCGAACTTGCCGCCGGAGGCGCGCATCGGCGTCAACGACACGGGCGCGATCGCCTACTTCGGCGGACACAAGACGTTCGACGTCGTGGGCCTGACGACGCGCGACGAGGGACGCTACTGGGTCGCGGGCGCCGCGTCGCGCTTCGAGCACTACGAGCGCCTGTGGGCGAGCGACCGGACGCGCCTCCCCACCCACTTCATCGTCTACCCCGAGTGGCTGGGGCTCGACGCGGTGCTGGGCGACGAGCTAAGTCACGCGACGGTCCCTCACGGGACCATCCTCGGGGGCGAGACCATGCGGGCCTACGTCGCCGACTGGTCCAAGCTCGGCAGCGGGGAGCGGCCATGGAGCTCGTCGGCCCGCATCGTCGACGCGCTCGACGTGGCGGACCTCGAGAGCGAGGCGGAGCACGCCTACGATCTGCTCGGCGCGCACGAGCGCGAGGAGACCGTGATCGACGGCAGCAACCCGGACGGCGGCGACGTGGTGGACGGCGGGCGGACGCTGCGCACGCGCGAGCGCTTCGAAGCTCACCTGGTGCCAGGAGCGCCGTCGCGCGGGATTGTGCGACTCAAGGGGTCGGAGGGCGCGCTCGTCCGGGTCCTTGCCAAGGGCCAGCCGGTCGCCGTCCTGTCGTTCGCGGACGATCCGGACGGCGCGGAGGACGAACCGGAGGCGGACGACTGGGTCGAGCGGACGTTCGACATCCCCGCGTCGGCGACGGCCGCGCGTACGCCCATCGAACTGGTCGTCGAGGGCGGGACCGTGTCGACGTTCCACTACTGGTTCGTCGCGCAGGACGTCCCGCCCGGGTAGCGGCTATTTCTTGGGTGCGGGCGTCGCCGGCGCTGCCGGCTTTTTGTCGGTCGCCTTGTCCGCCTTGTCGCCTGCGGCGGGCTTCTTTTCGGCGGCCACCTTGGGGGGCGGCGGCGGCGGCATCACCTCGCCGATGTTGCCGAAGGCCCACGCGTGCTCCACCTTGCCGTCGGAGGTCGCCTGGAAGATTTCGCCCGCGTGCAGGGTCACGTCCTTGCCCGTCGGCGCCGCCGGTCCGAGGCGCCCCTTGAGCGCGCCGGTGATCGTCCGCTCGGCGATGACGTAGCCATCGGCCGCCCAGACGCTCGAGATCGCGAACTGCGCCTTCGGGATCGCCTTGAAGAAGTCCGCGTTGAACTTGTCGAAGTCCTTGCCCGCCTTCAGGACCTTGGCGCCGGCAAAGTAGAAGGTCACGTCCCCCTCCGCAGTGAGGAGCGCCGACAGCGCCTTCGGGTCGTCCTTGTTGAACGCGTCGTTCTCCGTCTTCATCCAGTCGGCGAGCTTGTCCTCGTCCGGCGTGTTCTTCGCCACGTGCCACTCGGTCGTCGCCGGGAGCGTCGCCACCGGAGGCGCCTCCTTCATCCCCTTCATCTGCGCCACGGCCCCGAGCTCGTCCGTGTACTCGTGACTGCCGGTCATCAACCCGTCGTCGTTGAGCGACGTGATCACGAGCCGGTGCAGGCCGAAGGGCTTCTTCGTCGCCTTCATTCCCATGAGGTCGCCCGTCATCGTGCCCGTGGTGACCCAGTCGACCGCGATCACGTTGCCCTTTGCGAAGAGCCTCGCGGCCCCGCCCTTGGCGTCGCTCGACGCGTCGAACAGTCGTTGGAAGTTCTTGGCGATCTCGTCGCGGCCGTGAGCCTCGCCCACCCCGTATTCGGTCTGCACGGCGTCGGCCGTGAAGTTCGCGGCGAACTTCTGCGAGTCGTGCGCGTTGAACGCGTCCGTCACGTTCTTCAGCGTCTGCGGCACGAGATCGGCCATCGACGGCTTGGCCGGCGCGGCCGGCGGAGGCGCCTCCGTCGCGGAGGCGGCGGGCGGCGGCTCGGCCGGCGGCGGCGGGGGCGGCGGCGCGGGCGGCGGCGGCGGCTCACCTCCGCACGCGACGGCCGAACAGGTCAAAGCGACGAACGCTAGAAGAGTCTTGGTGTGCATGGTCCTCCCTCACTTTTGTTGGTTCTTGGCCGCCGCGTCGGCCGTTGCCCCCTTGGCCGCCGCGGCAGGCTTCTTCTCGCCGCCCGGCGGCCTCAGGGCGCCCGTCTGCTGCATCATCTCGATGAGGTTCGCGTAGCCCCACCCGTGCTGGACGTTCCCCTCAGCCGACGGCTGAAGGATGTCGATCCAGTGCCAATCGCTCACGACCTTGTTCGACGCGGGCAGCGGTCCGAGCCGCCCCTTCTGGGTACCCGACATCGTGTGCTCGACGATGGCGAACCCGTCGACGCCCATCGCGCTCGTCGTCGTCCACTTCTGGTCCGGGAACGCCGAGAACCACCGCTCGAGGTCCTTGGTCAAGTCCTTCTTGCCTTTGGTGGCCGGACCGAACGACACGCTCTGCCAATAGTCCGCGTCGTCGGCCATGAGCGCCGCCGCCGCCTTTGCGTCGTCCTTGCTGAAGACTTCGTCGATGGAACGGGCCCACTCGGCGAGCTTGGCCTCTTCTCCCGGAGGCGCACCGGTCGCCGTGTGCACCTGCGGCGGGTTCGTCGGAAGCGAGGGGACCGCGGGCGCGCCCTTCTTTCCGGCGATCTGCGCCAAGAGCCCGGCGTCGTCGCCGTATTCTCGCATCTCGCGGACGAGACCGTCGTCGGTCAGCACGAGGACCTGCACGCGCATCGCGCCCAGCGCCTTCTTGGTGGCCTTTATTCCCATGAAGTCGCCGGTCATCGTTCCGGCCCAGGCGAACTCGTCGACGACGACGTTGCCGCTCACCCACACGCGCAGGTTCGCAGACCTGGCGTCCCCGACGAAGTCGAAGAAGGCTTGAAGGCCCCGCGCGAGTTCGTCCCTGCCCCGCGCGGACGGCGCTCCGAAGGCGGAGACGACGCAGTCTGCCGTGAACGAGTCCGCCACCTTCTTCGGGTCATGCGCGTTGAACGCGTCCGCGAGGGCCTTCATCGTTTGGGGAATGAGCTCCGAGAGGGCAGGCTTGGCCGGAGGGGGCGGCGGTGCGGGCTCTTCGGCCGGCGGCGGCGTCGGCGGGGGGGGAGCGACCGGCGCGGCCGCGGCTCGAGGGGCCGGCTGCTCGCCCGCGCACGCCATGGCGGCGAGCATCGAAAGAGCCGCCAGAGAAGTGAAGCGCATCCCGGGTCCCCTCGCGTGCCAATCAGGGCATTGCTACGGTAGCCTCCTTTACCCGGTTTGAGCTCGACCGGGAAGCAGGATCCACCTCCTCCCGTGCGCCAGCGACCCCTTGGAAAGACCGGCCTTCGCACGAGCGAAATGGCCATCGGCACGTGGGGCCTCTCGGGCGACGCCTACGGCCCGGTCGACGAGGGCACGCAAGAGCGAGTCCTTCGCTGTGCCCTCGAGATGGGGTTCACGCTCGTCGAGACGGCGGACGCGTACGGGGCCGGGCGCATGGAGCGCCTCGTCGGTCGCCTCGTCGCGGACTACCCGGAGGTCGTCGTCGTCACCAAGGGCGGGACGGACCGCACTACCGTTCCCGCGCGCAAGCGGTTCGACGCGCCGTACCTCCGCGAGTCCGTCGAGCGGTCGCTGCGGCGCCTCGGCACGCGTCGAATCGACGTCTACCTCCTCCACAACCCCAGCGAGTCGGCGATCGAGCTCGGGGAGGCGTTCGATGCCCTCCGTCAGCTGAAGCAAGAGGGCAAGATCGGGTACTGGGGCGTGAGCGCCGGGGGGCCGCCCGTCGGCCGTGCGGCGCTGCGCCGTGGGGCCGAAGTGATCGAGCTCGCGTACAATCTCCTCCATCCATTCGAGGTCCACCGCCTGGCCGGCGAGATCATCGTCGGGGGCGCCGGCCTCCTCGCCCGATCGACGCTCGCGCACGGCCTCTTGGCGGGCGCTTGGCCGCGCGACCGGGCCTTCGCCAGCGGCGATCACCGCGCGGACCGGTGGAACAAGCCCGAGTTTGAGCGTCGGGTCGAGCAGGTCGACTCGTTCCGCTTTCTCGTGCGCGGCGACGTCGAGACGCTGCGCGCCGCGGCGGTGCGCTTCGTCCTGGCGAACTCGATCGTCTCGAGCGCCGTCCTCGGCCCGCGGACGGTGGAGCAGCTCGAGGAGCTCGTGCGCGAGGTCGGGATGGGACCGATGTACCTGCGCGACGCCGACCTGGCGCAGATCCCGCGCCTGCTCGAGCAGATGGGGATGGAGACATGAGCGACCTCGGTCGTCTCGCCGAGGTCGCCACCGCCGCCGCCCGCGAGGCGTCGGGGCTCATCATGAGCGTCTACGGGACCGCATTCGAGGTCCAGTACAAGGCGAAGGACGACCCGGTGACCCGGGCCGACCGAGAGGCGAACGACCTCTTGTGCCGGCGACTGGCGCAGGCGCTGCCCGGCGTGCCAATCGTCGCCGAAGAGAGCGACCCGAGCTCCTACGCGGGCTTCGCCCAGGCGGGTAGCGCCTGGTTCGTCGACCCGCTCGACGGAACGCGTGAGTTCGTCGAACGCAACGGCGAGTTCGCCGTGATGATCGGCCTTGCCGTGGGTGGAAGCGCCCGCATCGGCGTGATCGCGGCGCCGGCCTGGGGCCGGACGTTCGTGGGCGTCGTGGGGGAAGGGGCGTGGGAGGTGGCGCCGCACGGCGACCGGACCCCGATCCGCGTGAGCGAGCGCGCGACGCTCGCGGGGGCGTCCGTCGTCGTGTCGCGCTCGCGCCGCCCCGCCCGGCTCGCGTCGATCCTCGAGAAGATGCGCGCGTCGGCCGCGTTCCCCCACGGCAGCTCGGGCCTCAAGGGGGCCCTCGTCGCGATCGGAGCGCACGACGTGTACCTGCAGCCCGGCAACGCCGGCATGCGATGGGACGCTTGCGCCACCGATGCCCTCGTGCGCGCTGCCGGGGGCCTCCTCACGCAAGCCGACGGGACCGACATCGACTACGCCGCGAACGAACTGACGAACGCGAGGGGAATGGTGGCCACCAACGGCCGCCTGCACACCGCCGTCCTCGACGCGCTCCGCGAGGACTGAGCCCCGCCATGCGTGATCGGGCCCAGGTGGTCGTCGTCGGCGCCGGCATCATGGGCCTCTCGATCGCCTACCACCTCGCCGAGCGAGGGGTGCGCGACGTCACCGTCGTCGACCGCGGGTACCTGTGCGGGGGCGCGAGCGGACGGAACGGCGGAGGGGTGCGCGCGCAATGGTCGAACGAGTACAGCATCCGCCTGATGCTCGAGAGCATCCGGATGTGCCGCGAATTCGCGAGCAAGATGAAGATCAACGTGTGGTTCCGCCAGGGCGGGTACCTCTTTCTCGCGAGGAGCGCGGACGTCCAGCGCACGCTCGAACAGAGCGTCGCGCTCCAGAACGAGTGCGGGCTCGCCACGCGGATGCTCACGCCGCAGCAGGCGCGCCGGATCGTGCCGGAGCTCGACGCGAGCGAGATCCTCGCCGCGAGCTACAACGAGGACGATGGCGTGGTCTTTCCGTGGCCCTTCGTGTGGGGCTACGCGCAGGCGGCGCGCAAGCTCGACGTCGACGTGGCGACGTGGCACGAGGTCGTCGGCTTCGAAACGTCCGGCGCGCGCATCGACGGGGTGCGCGTCCGGCGCGTGGGCGAGTCGGCCGGTTCGGGAGCCGAGTCGGTCATCCGGACCGGCACGGTCGTCAACGCGGCCGGAGCGTGGTCGCCGACCATCGCGTCCATGCTGGGTGTTGCGCTCCCGAACGTGCCCCACCGTCACGAGATCTGCTCGACCGAACCCCTCAAGCCCTGGCTCAAGCCGCTCGTGGCGGACTTATCCGACGGCCTTTATTTCTCCCAATCGACGCGCGGCGAGATCGTGGGCGGCATCGCGAACGAGTACGTGGCGAAGGGCCTCGACGCGACGAGCTCCCACGCGTTCCTCGGCAAGTACGCTCGGTCGCTCGTCCGGACCTGCCCCACCCTGTCGCGCGTCAAGGTTCTGCGCCAGTGGGCCGGCTGCTACGACCTGACCCCCGACGCGAACCCCATCGTCGGGGAGGTGGACGAGGTGGAGCGCTTCTTTCAGGCGAGCGGTTTCATGGGGCACGGCTTCATGATGGCCCCCGTCGTCGGCAAGCTCTTGGCGTATTCGATCGCCGAGGGGCGCGCCGAGCCTGCCTTCGAGCGGTGGAACCTGCGGCGCTTCCGGGAGGGCAAGCTCCTGTCGGAGGGCATGATCCTGGGCTAACTCCGCGTTGACACTCGCTCGGCGGCCCTTGTACCGTCCGCACGCGGTTTTTTGCCGTGGGTCCCGCGCGAGCAAGGCCGATGAGGGTCGCGGCGGCGCCAATCCAGGGAGAGGGTCACATGAAGACCATGCGTAGGCTCTGCTGCACGCTGCGCCTGCTTTCGGCGGCGGCCGGCGTCGCCGCGCCGTGCCTCCTCGGCGCGGCCGTCATAGCGTGTGAGGACGACAACGACCCCAAGACGTGGGTCAAGCGCCTCGACGACCCGGCCCAGCGCGCGAACGCGATCAAGCGCCTGACGCAGTTCTACGAGGACGACATGACGCGCGCGAGCAACGACGCCAGCGCGCCGGAGGTCAAGGAGCTCCTCGCGGTGATCGTCGACCCGCTGGCGAAGCAGTACACGGGCGGCGGTCTCGACGACAAGACGCGCGTCGACCTGATGAAATTTCTCGCGGAGACGCACGACCCGCGCACCCAGCCGGCGATCGCGAAGGCCCTCAAGGACTTCGAGATGGGCAAGACGGACGACGAGGTCCGCGTCGCGTGCGAGTCGGTCAACGCGATGGCCAAGTCGGGGGTGAAGCTCGAGCAGACCGTCATCGACGAGCTCTGGAACGTCTTCTCCAAGTTCCAGCTCTCGAAGACGAACAGCGAGCGCCTCTACAAGGCGATCCACGAAGCCATCGTGAACGTCCACGACGCGAGCTACGGCGACAAGGCGATCGAAAAGCTCAAGGGGACCGTCATCCCGGACAGCGTGGACTCCCAGAAAGATCAGCTGATGTGGTGGCAGCTGACGAGCGTCCAGGTCCTGAGGGAGCTCAAGTACACGAAGGCGGTCAAACCCCTCATCATCACGTTGCTCACGCCGACCAAGACGGCGACGCTCGGCGCGACGATCCAGTTCGTGCTGCTGAAGATGGGCAAGGACTCCGAGGTGGAGCTCATCAAGGCGCTCAACGGGGAAGACCCCGACTACGTGAAGGCCGGCGAGGGCTTCGAGGACAAGGCCGCGGTCGGCGTGGTCGCCGAGGTCCTCGCGCAGATCGGGCGCGCGCCGGGGCGCGACGCGATGCTTGCGCGGCTGCCCAACGCCGAGACGGACACCGTTCGGACGGAGCTCGCGCAGGCCCTCGTGCAGATGCCCCCGGACCCGCGGGTCGAGCCCGCGTTCTTGGCGGCGTACAACAAGCTCACGTGGGACTCGAGCGACAAGCTCGTGTCGATCAAGCCGCGCGCCGCGCTCGCGCAACAGTCGGCGAACTTCTACGACCCGAAGCTCCTCGACTGGCTCCTCAAGGAAATGAAGAAGGCGCCGGACTTCCAGTCCAAGATGCTGCAGATCGAGCCGGCGGTGAAGATCATGACCGTCGAGCGCGTGAAAGACGTGGCCGACGCGATGGCCAAGCTGAAGAAAGAGACCCCGGCCGACATCTTCAACCTCAGCCAGCAGATGTTCGACAACGCGAGCTCCGCGCTCAACACCTGCAAGGCGGACACGAACTGCTACATCGGCCTGCTCGATCAGCCGATCCCCACGAACTCGCCGACCGCCAACTACAAGGCGATCAAGGCCACCTGGATGGCGGTGATCTTCGGGTCGGCGAACGCCGCGGCCACGCGAGCCGAGCTGCTCAAGCACCTGGACAAGGTGAAGAACACCGGGGCGCGCATCGCGATGTGCGAGGCGATCGACGAGCTCGCGCCTCAAGGCGATCCCGCCGCGGCGGACGCGTTGGACAAGATCATCGAGTCCGACGCCAAGAGCGGCGAGGCAGAGCTCATCGCGTCGGACAACACCGTCGCCCAAGTCGCCTGGCGCCTGCGGGTCCGCGGCCAATAGAAGCCCCGACGCACCAGAACGAAGCTACTATCGCACGGGCGATGATCCGCCTCGAGGTCACCCACGGCCTGGCGAAGGGGTCGCGCCACGAGTCGTCCGCCGAGGTGATCCGCCTCGGCCGCGCGCCCGACAACGACGTCGTCCTGCCGGACGAGCACGTCTCGGGCGAGCACGCGCGCGTCGTCTTCGGCGGCGACCAGTACGTCCTGCGCGACCTGCGGTCGACCAACGGCACGGGCGTCGTCCGCGGCGACCGACGGATCTCGCTCGACGAGCACAACGGCCGCGAGGTCGCCCTCCAGTCGGGCGACGTGGTGGAGTTCGGGAGCGAAGAGCCCGTCGTGCGGGTCCGCGTCACGCTGACCGAGGACGCGGACGAAGAGGGCCGCGTTCTCGCGGTCCGCACGATCGACGAGCTCAGCCGCGCCGAGTCCAGCGTCGAACGCGACGCGGGCCGGCTCCGCGCCCTCTACGAGGCCCAGAAGCGGATCGGCGCGGCCGACGAACCGGGCGACGCCGTGGTCGCGATTTGCGAGGGTGCGTTCTCACTGGTGCCGGGAGCGACCCACGTCACGGTCGTGCTGAGGGACGAGGACGACGACGGGGGGCGTGAGGGGGGCACGGCCAGCTACGTCCCCATCGTGACGCGCGTCCGCGGACAGAAGGGGCCCGCCACGCATCCCATCCCGATCACGCGCACCGTCTTCCGCAAGGTCGTGCTGGAGCGCGCCGCCGTCATCGCCGCCGACGCGCCGAACGAGGTCGGACAGACCGAATCGCTCCTCGGGGCGAAGATCCGGAGCGTGCTCGGCGTCCCCCTGTGGAAGGGCGAGGAGATCCTCGGCGTCCTGCAGATGGACAATCGCGAGAGCACCGGCGTCTTCACGAGCTCCGATCTCGACGTCGCCGCGGTGCTCGCGCACCACGCTTCGTTGGCCGTCGCGAACGCCCGCCTGGTCCAGCGGCTTCGCGCCGCCGAAGAGCGGCTGAAGAAGGAGAACACGTTCCTCAAGACGCGCGAAGAGTCGCGCCGCATCGGCCCCGGCGAACAGGAGATGATCGGCAGCAGCCCCGCGATGCGCGCCCTCTTCGACCAGCTGGCCAAGGTGGTCGACACGCGCGTCACCGTGATCATCGAGGGTGAGACGGGGGTCGGCAAGGAGCTCATCGCGGCCGCGGTGCACTACCGCTCGCGCCGCCGGAGCCAGCTCTTCGTCAGCCAGAACTGCGCTGCGATGCCGGAGAACCTCCTCGAGAGCGAGCTGTTCGGACACAAGAAGGGCAGCTTCACGGGTGCCCACGAGGACAAAAAGGGTCTCTTCGAGATCGCCGACGGCGGCACCCTCTTCCTCGACGAGGTGACGGAGATGCCGCTCTCGCTGCAGTCGAAGTTGCTCCGGGTCCTTCAGGAGGGCGAGATTCGGCCGCTCGGATCGACCCACGAACGGAGGGTCAACGTCCGAATCGTCGCGGCCACGAACCGCAACCTCGAGAAAGAGGTCAAAGAGGGGCGCTTTCGCGAGGATCTCTACTATCGCCTCAAGGTCTTCCCGATCCGCGTTCCCCCGCTGCGCGAGCGACGTGAGGACATTCCGCTCCTCGCCGATCACTTCCTCGCCCGATACGGGGTCGAGCTCGGCAAGCCCGCGGCCGGCTTCTCCCAGCAGTCGATGGAGCTTTTGCAGGCGTACGATTGGCCCGGCAACGTCCGGGAGCTCCAGAACGAGGTGCAGAGGCTCGTCATCCAGATCGAGGGCGAAGGCTACGTGACGCCGGAGCTCCTCTCCCCGCGGATCCGCCAGATCGAAGGGGTCATGGACCGCGTGCGCCCGAGCAAGGGGACCCTCAAGGAAATGATGGACCAGCTCGAGCGATGGCTGCTCATCGAGTCGCTCCGCGAGCACGGCAACAACAAGACGTCCGCCGCGAAGGCGCTCGGGATCACGCGCGAGGGACTGCACAAGAAGCTGCGGGGCTTCGGGCTATGACGTTCAGAGGACGTCGTCGGTCCTCCACACGTCGCCGTGCGGGGCGACGTACGCGGCGCCGCTCCGCGGATCGCGGGCGTCCGGGGCCACCTCGAGCATCGGGAGGAGTGCGAACGCGCGCTCGGTGAGCCGCGGATGCGGCACGACGAGATCCCCTCCGTCGACGGCGACGCCGTCCACCCACAGGAGATCCAGGTCGATGACGCGCGGTCCCCACTTTTCCGCTCGAACGCGTCCGAGAGCCGCTTCGATCTCGAGGAGCGCGCGGAGGAGCGCGGCGGGAGGTCCGCCGTAGGCGACGAGCGCCGCGGCGTTCAAGAACTCCGGCTGGGCGGGGCCCCCTACGGGCGCGGAACGGTACACGTGCGATCGGCGCTCGACCGCGGCGACGCCGGCGATCGAGCCCACCGCCCGGCGCAGGGTCGCGAGCCGGTCGCCCAGGTTCGACCCCAGGCCCACCACCGCGCGCAGTCCGCTGGCTCGAGCGAAGCGAGAGAGCGGACGACGCACCCGACCACTCAAGGACTCGTCGGCTCGAGCATCAAGGGGTCCGCCACCGGCCCCGTGTAGCCGCCGTTGGGCTGCCCGTTCTCGACGAAGAAGATGAAGGACTTCCCGCCAATCTGCCGCTGTCCGTCGACCTGCGCGTCGAGCGTGACGGTCCCTCCGGGCGGCGTGTCGAACGTCACGCCGTCCACCCCGGTGGTCGTCGTCGTCGTCGCGGTGACCTGGCTCATTGCTCCCTGCGAGAGCTGATCGCCCGTCTCGAAGGCTTGCGACGCGAGGTTGGCGATGGCTGCGCTCGTCGAGATTCCGATCTGAAAACCGCACGAGAGGCCGGTCAGCGACGTGTCGCAGGTCCACCAGACGTGCCAGTGACCGCCCGCCCGGTATTCGACGTACACGCCGACGCCCTGCCCTCCCGGCTGCGAGAGCGTCTGGTTCGTGTCGACGTCCACGAGCTGGGGCGGCATGCCGCCGCTCGACGCCCCGCTCGCGTAGGGGGCGGGGCCCGCGCCGCCGTACGAGCCCGAGGGGGGCCCATCGCCGCCGCCGCACGCGACCATCGCGATCGCCGATGCGCCCGCGAGCACGAGGCCCGTGCCGGTCTTTCCGCTCTTCATCCCGTGCCTCCTGATTGAAAGAAGCCCGCCCGACTAACGGTGCCCGCCGTGACCCCCGCCGCTGTGCC
>Ga0070735_10004107_pt1 | contig 12400 bp, 9 predicted proteins | sample Coa_R1_FD_66443 | JGI IMG/M metagenome (GOLD analysis project Ga0070735, IMG submission 66443) | Surface soil microbial communities from Centralia Pennsylvania, which are recovering from an underground coalmine fire - Coalmine... | ecosystem: Environmental > Terrestrial > Soil > Unclassified ... | reverse complement strand
CGACGGCCTGGGCGTCGGCGGCGACGTTCCGCGGCTCCGACAAACGCGGTGGCGCGAACGGCGCGCGCATTCGCCTCGCGCCGCAGAAGGATTGGGAAGTCAACCAGCCGGCTCAACTGGGGAAGGTGCTGGAGACCCTCGAAGGGATCCAAAAGGAGTTCAACGCTTCGCAGTCCGGCGGCCCGCAGTCCAATGGAAAAGGAAAGAAGGTTTCGCTCGCTGACCTGATTGTTCTGGGCGGCTGCGCGGCCGTCGAGGCGGCGGCGAAGAAAGCCGGACACGACGTGAAGGTCCCTTTCACGCCGGGGCGCACGGACGCTTCGCAGGAGCAGACCGATGTGCACTCCTTTGCGCCGCTTGAACCGATTGCCGACGGGTTCCGCAACTATCTCCGAAACGGACAGCCCCTGCCGGCTGAGGAACTGCTGCTGGATCGGGCTCAGTTGCTGACGCTGACCGCTCCCGAGATGACGGTTCTCATCGGCGGCTTGCGCGCCCTGAATGTAAACGCCGGGCAGTCCAAACACGGCGTGTTTACCAACCGGCCCGAGACGCTGACGAATGATTTCTTCGTCAACCTGCTCAACATGAATACGAAGTGGCAGGCCTCCTCTACAACCGAAGGCGTGTTTGAGGGGCGCGATCGCGCGACGGGCGAAATCAAATGGACCGGCACCCGGGTCGATCTTGTCTTCGGTTCTAACTCTCAGCTCCGGGCCGTCGCGGAAGTCTATGCATGCGACGACTCGAAAGAGGCGTTCGTCAAAGACTTCGTGGCTGCGTGGACCAAGGTGATGAACCTTGATCGCTACGACCTTGCCTGAGCTCGGCGGAAAAGAGAGCTGTCAACTCGGTACTTACCCCCGTTCCTGTTGTTGGGATCGGCAAAAACCGAAGTTCGTCGCTTTTCTTAGCTCGCTCGGGCGGATCGCGCGGGCTCTAATTCTGCTAGGGCCATAATCGCTGAAGTCAACGAGTGGCTTGGAAGCTTTCGGTCGAGGACTGGAATCGGTAAGGCCATCAGGTCCTCGATCGCGCTTCTTAACTTCGCAACGACCGTTCGCCTAGGCCTCAGTGAGGCTTGGCCCCCGCTCGTGGACAGCCGAGTCCCGTGCGCTTCAGCAGCGGGCGGCGCGTGAAGACCTCGATGTGGCGTGCCTCGTCGGCGGCCTGTATCGCGAGGACCTGCATGACTTCGCGGAAATGAAGGATGAAGTTGCGCGATGAATCGGCTCGGGATGATTAGGGCCGCGGTCTCATTTTCAATCAAATACGTCATTACCTGAACGACCGCGTCCTCAACCTCGTCGGGTAAATTGAATTCTGCGGTCCAGGGGACCGCAATCTGGCGGTCCCATTGTGCAGCAGCTGCCTGGCCAGACCTCGAGCTTATCGACGAGAGTGAACCCGAACTCCGGACTGCCGGCATCGACCCTGGCTCCCCGCGTCGGCAGGATCTACGCGGGGGGTGCTCTACCACTGCTTCAGGTTGAGAAGCGCTTGGCCCGCCAGCACGCTCGGAGCCGGTCCACCGCGCGGCTTCCGCACCACCGCGAGTGATAACAGCTGGGAATCAGGCAAGCTGTCTGGCAGCCAGCGGAACGAATGTCCCTCCGAACGGCACCAGGCGCGCAGGTGGCTTTCCAACTCTGGCGCGCTGCCCGTGACCCTAATCTCCTCGCCCACGGAACCGCGTCGCAATGCCGGCTTTACGAGCAGATGACCACCTTCGTCAAAACCCAGCCTCTCGAGGTCTACTTGCACCGGGCCACTACCGCCTTAACGAATTCGTCCACAGTTCCGAAACGGCATAGCGCTGCATCTAAAGCTGCATATCCTTCCGTGCGGCCTGGCTGCCATTGCTTTAGTCCTTCCATGTCGAGCAGCGGCCTGACTTCCGGATCGGAATACGACATACCGAGCAGCAGTTCGCGGAATCGATGTACCTGTTGCGCCGGCGCGCCGTCCAGAACCGTGAAGTTGCAGTGATCGTAGGCTGGCGTGTGGGCCACTACGCGCGTGGCGCCGGCCGGCAGGATCGCTTCCTGAGTGAACAGAAGATGATTCCCATCGATGCAGCAGGCTGCGTCGGCTTCTCCGCGGAGCAGAGCCCGAGCGGCGTCACGCTCACCGCCGATGTGATCTCCGTGCTTGCCAACTAGCTTGTCAAAGGGAAGGACTTCAAAGTCCTTGCCCGGATCCAGTCCCTGGTCCGCGATGAAACTGAGCGGTATGAGGGTGGCCTGTGGCGAATCGCTGGCGCCCACGGCAACGCGCTTCCCTTTCAAATCCTGGATAGTGTGAATCCCGGCGCCGGAACGCACGAAGACAACCGAGGTTAAGCCGCGGTCCGTATCGCGCATGCAGATCGCTTCTGCGCGCCGGCCGAGGGCGCTGGCGATGCGCTCGCATTGTAACCACGCCAGCGGTGAATTCCAGGCTACGTGAATGTGACCGGCGACGTGCGATTCCACCTGGCGTTCGTAATTCGAGAAGAGGACGTAATCGAAAGCCAGACCATGGCGCGCAAAATAGCGCTGGAATCCGTCCCAAATTGTGACGACCTTGGGATCGTACGCGACAGCGCCCAGGAGAAGAGTCGTGTTGTTGTTCATGGATTTCTTACCCTAAAACAGAGGTAACCCGCAGACGGCCTTCCCTATAAAGTCGTAGAGGACGTCCGTGGTCGGCGCCATGACTCCGGCCGCGCGCGTGTCCCGGAAATATCGTTCCACGGCCACATCCTTGCGAAGCGCGGCCCCGCCACACGCGCGCATCGCAAGGTCGAGCACCTCGGTCGCTGTTTCGCCCGCCGCTGCTTTGCACTCCAGCACCCGCAGCATGGTGTCACCACGATTCGCTCCCATTGCTGCGATCGTATCATCCAGTAAGGTGCATGCCGCGTCCGTCTTCACCCGCATTCGTGCGATGTAGTTTCGGATTGTCGGCAGCTCGGCGAGCGTTGCGCCCGTGTCGGAATGACGAATGCCGGACGCGTGCTCCGCAGTCCTTCGCACCGCCGCCTCCATTAAGCCGACCGAGCACGCGGCATTCAGGACATTGAAAACCGGCAGCACGATTCCCATCATGATGTCGAAACCCTTTCCGTCGCCGCCCAGCATCGCCGCCCGAGGGATTCGAACGTCCTTTCCGTTGACGGGAGAGGAGTCATTCCCGCGCAAGCCGAGGCCCTCGAACGGGCCTTGAACCGTGATCCCGCTCGCACCAGCAGGGACCAGCCAGATCGTGCTCGGTCCTTCAGCCTGCAACGGCTTTGACGACCAGACGTAGGCCGTGGCGCGAGATGCGGACGTGACCCAACTCTTTTGGGCATTCAGGATGACTGTGTCGCCGTCGCTTTGCGCCGTACCGACGGGCGCCCAGAAGTGGCTTCGCGATCCGGCTTCACTAAACGCGAGCGTGCTCAGATGCTCGCCGGATGCTGCCGCGCGCCGCACTGGCTCGCTTCCATGAGTTTCCAGTACGGCAGTGCCGCAGTAATGCATGCACAGAACCATTGCAGTAGAGCCACATTCCTGAGCGACTCTGCCAACGATCGCCGCCGCGCCAGGCACGCCGAGGCGTAGACCTCCAACTTCAGGTCCACTCATGGCCCCTAGAAGGCCTGCCAGCTTCAAGGCTTCAATTGATTTTTCGGGAAACGCGCCATCGCGATCCACTGCCGGAGCGGCTGGCGCTATGGTTTCACTGCATATTTGCTCAAGGATTGCTTGGTAAGGTTGGGCGTTCGTCTTCATTTGTCCTCGCTTCGCCGCCAGCTACCTGCGAAGCAAGGGTAAATTCACGCCCTCAGTTCACGACGGTACGGTCGGCAATCCCAGGCTCGAACCCGCCGAGCCAGGATGGATTCACAGGCGATGGTTTATCTCGGTCACGTTAGTGCAGTCTATCATCTCGGCCAGTTTCGCTGTGATCGTTAGATATCCGACCGCGGCACGGATCGCATTGGGCCTGACTGGTCGGCCATCCGGAAGTTGCCCCGAAACGGGGTTCGACGCGTGATCCCGCGGGGGGGACCGCCGCCCCGGCCTTCCTTGACCGAACTTCTTGGCTCATGGCCGAACCCATATAAGGGGTCGGGGATGATACGTCAATTGCTGACGGGTCGAATCAGCGGGCACAAGACGATTAACGCCAGCTTTGCTAGTGGAACGGTCTTGACTCCGTTGCATCTGTCGAGGCGTTATACTCGCCCTGAGGTAATTGGCAATGTCTCGGAAACTTCACCAGCATTCTCTGAAATGGATGCGTTTCGTCTTTATTTGCGTCCTTCTGACGAGTGTCGTCAAGTCGGCGGGGCCGCAGTCAGCCGAGCAACTGGCATCCGAAACAAAGCACTCCACGCCGGCCGGTGCCACTTTCACTGCGCCGGCCGCTTGGTCACTGCGCGGCGAAGGAAACATGATCGTGCTCACACCGCCAGAACCGGATTCTCATCTGGCGATTGTCGATGTTAAAGCTGCGGACGCCCCCTCTGCCGTGACCGCTGCATGGTCCGCTTACCGTCCCGATTTCAAGCGTCCAGTGAAACTGATGACGCCAGTTCCCGCGCGCGATGGTTGGGATGAACGGAAGAATTTCAATTACGAAACATCGCCAAATGAACGCGCTGTGCTCGGGGCGCTTGCCTGGCGCGCTGGAGAGAAATGGACAGTCGTCATCCTTGACGGAAAGGAGCCTACGTTCGAAAAGCGCTCTTCGCAATTCGGTTTAATAACCCAGAGCCTCCGTCCCAAGGGCTACAACAAAGAAAGCTTCGCGGGCCGGAAGGCACTCCCTCTCACTCCCGAGCGCATCGCGGAATTGAAAAGCTTCGTCGAGACCTCGATGAAGAAGCTGGACATTCCCGGTGCGTCCCTCGCGATTGTGGACAGCGGCCATATTGTCTACGAAGGTGGGCTCGGCGTGCGCGAGCTGGGCAAGCCAGAGCGCGTCGATGCGAACACGCTCTTCATGGCAGCCTCCAATACAAAAGGCATGACCACGCTCCTGCTCGCCCGGTTGGTGGACCAGGGCAAACTGCGATGGGATGAGCCGGTTATCGAAGCGTACCCGAAGTTCAAGCTTGGTGATGCCGACGTAACGCGCAAGGTTCTGGTGAAACATCTCATTTGCGCTTGCACGGGTCTTCCGCGTCAGGACCTCGAGTGGATCTTCGAATTCAAGAACGCCACGCCTGAAACCTCCATCGCTTTGCTGGGCGCCATGCAGCCCACGAGCCGCTTCGGCGAAGTTTTCCAATACAGCAATTTGATGGCATCCGCTGCCGGCTATATAGGTGCGTACCTTTTTGATCCCAACCGCGACTTGGGTGCCGGTTACGACCAAGCCATGCAGTCCCTCGTCTTTACACCGCTCGGCATGAGTTCGACAACTTTCGACATGGCCCGTGCGCTGAAAGGTAACCATGCCTCACCCCACGGTGAGGATGTAGACGGCAGACCCCAGGTTGCAGACATGGCCTTTAACTATTCAGTGATGCCGCATCGTCCGGCCGGCGGAGTATGGACTTCAGCCCATGACCTCATCAAGTACGTCCAGTTAGAAATCGCGCGGGGCAAGCTAACCACCGGGACGCAGCTTGTTTCGGAGCAGAACCTGCTGATGCGCCGGCAGCCTCAGATCGCAACGGGCGAAAATCAGAGCTACGGAATGGGACTGATGGAAGATAAGACTTGGGGCGTCACGGTGATCCATCACGGTGGCAGCATGGCCGGGTTCAAGAGTGATTTGATATTTCTCCCCGAATACGGAATTGGCATAGTTTTGTTGACCAATTCCGACACCGGCGGAATGCTGCTTCGTCCAATGATGCGCCGTCTGCTCGAAGTAGTCTTTGATGGAAAGCTGGAAGCTTTGGGAAATGTCGAGGCGTCCGCTGCGAACTTCAGAGCCGCACTCTCGAAAGAACGTGAGCGGCTGGTTGTTCCTGCAACTCCCGATCTGGTTGCCACGCTGGCCCCCCGCTATTCGAGTGCCGCGCTCGGCGACATCGCAGTGATTAAGAACGGTGGCTCTACAACGTTTGACTTCGGCGAATGGAAAAGCAAAGTAGCCTCCCGCAAGAACGATGACGGAACGCTTTCATTCATAACCATCGACCCGACGAACATGGGCTTCGAATTCGTAGTTGCTGATCGATCTGGCAAGCGCGCATTGGTCATTCGCGACGGCCAACACGAATACATATTCGTCGAGTCATGATCGAATAGGCTACCTACTCATTGCAGCAGACCTCGACAAGATTAGTCCGGATAAACGGGGATCGAGGAGATCATGGCGCCAGCGACCGATTCAATGCTCAAACGAACAGAACCCGTCTTCCGGCTCGCGTAAACGCGGGATGCGCGTTGTCAAAGTTGGGCCCGCCTACCCAGCCTCTTGCCGTTGCTTCACTTGGCTGTCGCTTCTTGCTTTTTCCACTCGGCCTCGAACGCGCGCTGGCGCTCCGAGAGGTAGGCGTGGTAACCGTCGGGATCGATAAATGGATTCGGCCCGCTTGCCTTCATGCGAGCGTACTTGGCTTCCATCCCATAGTAGTTCCCGTGCGCGCCGAGAAACACATCGACCGGTAGAGATTGCAGGATCTTAAACGTGCGCACATAATCGTCGGCGATCTGCGGATACCGCTTGTTGCCCACCAGGATATAACCCGGGTTCACATTGACGCTCCCCACGATCACTACGTCGTAGGTCTTGCCGCTGTCCTGAACCTTCATCGTCCACGTGGTGCAGCCTGCCGTGTGTCCTGGCGTTAGGTGCGCCACCAGCGTAGTGCTGCCGAGCGTGACTCTATCGCCGTCATGCAAGATTTTGTCGATTGGGTGCGCCTTATTGCCAGGACGCATTCTCTCCAGCGCTGGAACGTCTTCGGCCATGGCCATCACGCGTGCGCCGGTAAGTTCCTTCACCATGGCGTCCCCTTCCATGTGATCGCCGTGAGCATGGCTGCCGAGCAGAATCTTGGTGTCGCGAAAACGAAAGCCAAGCTTCTCCACCGATGCGCGAATCGCCGGCACGTTCCTCTCGAAGTCGCTGTTGATCAGGATGTTCCCGTCGGGCGTCGTGATCAGGAAACTCGCCAGTCCTTTCGTTCCGACATAGTACACGTTGCCTATGACGTTGTACGGTGGAAAAGGCTCATCCCAATCGCTGTTGCCTTTCGCGAACATGAAGCCGGCACAACAGAATACCGCGAGCGTGACAGAACGAAGGAGCATGGTTTTGTTGTTCTCTGCTTGGAGTTACAGCAATCCTAACAAAAAAATCCTTCAGCGAAGAACGGCTGTCAGGACAGTTTGGAGATCGGTGATAGAACGACGCTGGGCCAGCTTGTGGACGACACCATCATTCAGGAGCGGCTGGTCGCAAAGCTTTCGGGATTTTTGGCTTGCTGGCCCTCACTCTGGCCTCGTTCGGTCTTCACGGGTTGATGTCCTGCGTGTGGCGCGCCGCACCGGCGAAATCGCCATTCGCATGGCGCTGGGCCCACAACAGCGAAATGTGCCGTGGCTTGTGATACGGGAAGTGGTTGCGGTTGTAATCGCGGGAAATGGTAAGTGCGGCTCTCATAGGGTGGCTTCGACGATCTAGAACGTTTGCCACGCTCCGCTAATTCTCAGACGGCTTTTCGATACGGTCAATAACGAGAACCTCGGCGGGGGCTTTCGTAGATTCGAGCTTCAAACCGAGCTGCTGCTGCATGGCAGTGAACAAATCTGGCGGCGCATCGGCACTGTCGGTCGGGGCTGGGGGCTTGACCCCAAGACCGCCGAACTGAAACTCGTCAGGCGTCCACTTCAGCGTGAAATCGTACCTGCCAGGAAGTCCCGTCTGATCAATAACAGGTTTATCCAGAACAGCGCTTTGCATCAATCCGGCGAATTCCGATATGGTCGTGTTCCTCGCAGGCAAGTTGCCGAGTCCCCGGAAAAATAGGCCAGGAAGACTTGAATCGCTTTCGCTTTTCGTGAGCTTTGGTCCACCCTTCGCAACCACAATCGCATAAACGGAAAGCTCCTTTTTGTCGCGATGAAACGTGAGATGGAAGCGATCAGCTAGCAACTTCTGAACCATACCCCTCAATTGATCATGGTTCGGCTGACCCTCAACGTCGGGCGTCGCAAGCAAGTCGTATTTTTCGGTTTCGAGCCATGCCGGTCCGCCAGTGATTTGTCGGACATGAATCCCGTAGGCAAATGTCAGGAGGTCGTTGACAGTTGTGTTGAGGGTGGAAAACTGTCGGCCATTCATCCGAAATGCTTTGCCGGGCGTACCAGGTTTACTCGGCTTAATGGTTGCCACATCGAAGACCGGCTTAGCATCCGCCGCCATGGGTTTGGGCCGAGGCGGAGGCTCTGGAATCGTCCATTCCGTATCCGCCGTGGCACGCTTGAGGATCAACGGAAGAGGATTCCCCTGTGTCCACGTTCCCGTGATTAGGGTTCCGTCCGCACTCAGCTTTCCTTCGTAGGTGCCATCAATCATTTTGATGCTCATTTTTACGGTCGAACCCTCTAGAGTGATCGAGCTCGCGGGAATGCCCTGCCCACCTTGGTCGATGCTGTAGAGGACGGCTTTCAGGCCGCCGTTATCCGCTTTCGAGATCTTGAGCACGGTCCGCAAGTCTCGATCGGCCTTCAATGTGCCTTGCCAGGTGCCAGCTATATCCTGGGCGCGCAGGGCGCTTCCTAGACATAGACCAAGAGCGATAACCGTCGCCATCAACTTTTTCATTGGCGAGCTCCTCTCCGGGGACCGGCCTATTCTACTCCCTAGCCTCGATCGACGCCACCAGTGAGGTCGCCCTTTTAGAGTGACGTGACAAAAACCAATTGCTTCCGTCATATTGTGATAGTAGAATCACAAACAGGAATAGTAGACCTAGATGACCATGCCAAAGTTAACGAAGCTGGAGCTTCAGATCATGGAAGCTCTGTGGAGCCAGGGCGCGTGCTCCATTCGCGAGATCCAGGAAGCGTTCCCCGATCGCAACCGCCCTGCCTACACAACGATACAGACCACCGTCTATCGACTGGAAGACAAGAAAGCGCTGCGCCGCGCGAAGAGGATCAGCAACGCCGACATTTTTGAAGCTCTGATTTCGCGCGACGCCGCTCAAAGGACGCTAATCGATGAGCTCTTAGATCGGCTGGGTGGGCGGCCGCAGCCTGTTATGGCACACCTGGTCGAATCCGGCAAACTCACGCTGGCGGACGTCCAGGAAGCGGAAAAGGCGCTCCGCAAACTGGCCAGAAAGGATAAACAGCAATGATCACTGAATCGTCGCCGGCGTGGACCGCTATCGCGCCCGCGCTGGGGAATCACCTGTGGCAATCGACATTATTTGCGGCGGTGGCTGGGCTCCTGGCGTTTTTGGTGCAGAAGCATCAGGCGCAGGTGCGGTACGCGTTGTGGCTCGCGGCGTCGGTAAAGTTCCTTGTTCCCTTCGCTTTGCTGGTCAGCGCGGGAAACCACTTGGCGTGGCCCAGTGCTACGCCGCAGCGGGTTTCGCAGATCACATCTGTGGTGCAACAGGCCAGCCAGCCTTTTGTAGTAGAACACGGTTTCGTTTCAGCGATGGTCACGTCGACGGCTGGTTCGAGTGCGGCAGGTGTATTTCCGGCTCTTGTGCTCGCTCTGTGGTTTTGTGGCTGCGTAGCCATCTTGTATTCCTGGTGGAGGCGCTGGCAGCGAATAGGCGCAGCCGTTCGCGCGGCCATACCGTTACCCGATGGGTCCGAAGTGAAAGCACTGCTCCGTGTGCAACGACGCATGGTAATCTGTGCGCGGGTCGAATTGGTATCGATCGCCACTGCTGTAGAGCCGGGTATCTTCGGGATCTTTCGTCCAGTATTATTGCTGCCGGCGGGCATCGGAGATCGCCTGGCAGAAGCACAGTTAGAAGCTGTTCTTGCGCACGAGCTGTGTCACGTGCGGCGCCGGGACAATCTCGCATCAGCAATTCATATGGTGGTTGAGGCCGTGTTCTGGTTTCATCCGCTGGTCTGGTGGATAGGAGCGCGTTTAGTTGATGAGCGCGAACGCGCGTGCGATGAAGAAGTGCTGAAGCTCGGCAACGACCCGGAAGTATATGCCGAAAGCATTCTGAAGACTTGCCAATACTATCTGGAATCGCCACTGGTTTGCGTGTCTGGGATCACAGGGTCGGACCTGAAAACGCGGATTGTTCGCATCATGACTGGGGGCGCGGCGAAGAGCCTGAGTCCAGGAAGAAGACTGCTCTTAGCGACTGCGGGAATCGTAGCGGTATCGGGGCCGATCGTTCTCGGAATTTTGAATGCGCCGCAGAGCCCAGCGCAAACACCTGCGGCAAGCAGCGCGGCTGCTCCCAAGTTTGAGGTTGCTTCGATCAAACCAAGTAACGGGAGTGGCCCCTTTCGCATAGCCCTTCAACCCAGTGGGACGTTCATGGCAAACAACATCACGGTCAAATTCCTTTTGGAGCAGGCCTACGGTCTGAAGGACTCTCAGATCTCCGGAGCGCCCGGTTGGCTCGATTCCGAGTATTACGACATCGAGGCTAAGCCTGATGACGCTTTCATCCAACAGAATCTCAGCCGCGATGAGAGATTTCAGCAAATCACCCTGATGCTGCAATCCATGCTCAGGGAACGATTCAAGCTGACACTACATCACGAAACCAAAGAGTTGCCCGTTTATGCGCTGGTGGTCGCGAAGAACGGTCCCAAATTGAAGGAAGCAGCTCCGGCGCCGCCCGATTCGGAACGCGCCGGACCTGACACGCCAGGAGGACCGCTGCGCAGAGGCGGCATTCAGATGAGGCCTGGTCAGCTCGCCGGAGCAAGTGTCCCGCTGGATAGACTTGCCGACCTGCTGTCGCGGATCGTCGGGCGCGTTGTGGTCGACAAAACCGGGCTGAAGGGCCTCTACGATTTCACGTTGAACTGGACCCCCGGCGAAGGCGAAGGCCCGATGTTTCGGGGTGCTGGAGATCCGGGCGCTGGCGGGCCGCCGAGGGAAGCGGGGCCGCCTCCCGACGCCTCCGGCCCGACAATCTTTTCGGCAGTCGAGGAGCAGCTCGGTCTGAAACTCGAATCCCGGAAGAGTCTTGTGGAAACGATTGTGATCGAGCACGTAGAGAAACCCTCAGCGAATTAGCTACGTAGAGAGTTCCATGGAACGGCGGCGTATTTCGAACTACCTTCGTCTCTGCGCCGTTGCCTGCCTCATGCTGTCGTCGCTGTCGGCTTCCGAACATTACGGGCAAGTCACATTCAACGGATTGCCTGTTCCGGGCGCGACGGTGACGGCATCGCAGCCTGAGAAGAGATTTACCACCGTCACCGATATCCAAGGTCTTTACTTGTTCCCGGATCTGACGGACGGCACCTGGACAATGCAAGTTGGGATGCTCGGCTTCGCGGTGGTTCAGCAGGATGTCGTAGTCGGGCAGAATGCGCCTCTCTCGAAGTGGGAATTGAAACTGCTACCGCTGGATCAAATCAAGGCAGAGGTCAAGGCCGCCGCGGCGAGTGCAGTACTGGCTCCGCAGGCCGCGAGTGAACAACAGAGACCACAAAACACCGCGGCGGCACCTTCGGAGCCATCCGACGAAGATCTCAACCAGCGGGCCGCCGATGGCTTTCTCATCAATGGCAGCACCAATAACGGGGCCTCTTCGCCGTTTTCGCTGGCCCCTGCGTTCGGTAATCGGCGATACGGCGGAAGGCAGCTATATAGCGGCTCGATTGGTCTAATCACCGACAACTCCGCGCTCGACGCGCAGCAGTTTTCGCTCACCGGCCAGAACACGCCGAAACCCTCTTATAGCCGGTTGACGGGCGTCGCGACTTTTGGCGGCCCGCTTCAAATTCCGCACTTATTCAAGAATGGGCCAAATATTTTCTTTGCGTACCAGTGGACGCGGAACAATACTGCGATTAACGAACCGGCTCTTATGCCGGGTTCGGCGGAGCGCAGCGGAGTATTCTTAAGCCCGGTTTTGGATCCTCTCACCGGAAGGCCATTTCCCGGGAATGCAATTCCCCAGAACCGGATTAGTCCTCAAGCCCGCGCTCTGCTGAGCTTGTACCCGCTTCCGAATTTTACGGGGAATACGGGCTACAACTATCAAATCCCGATTCTTAATCCCACGCACCAGGACGCACTGCAGTCGCGTTTCGATAAGACGCTGGGGTCAAAAGATCAGATCTATGGGCGGTTCGCGTTTCAGAGGACGCGCTCAGACAACTCGAACTTGTTCGATTTTCTCGATGCGAGCGATCGGCTAGGGATCAACACGGACGTCAACTGGTCACACCGCTTGAACCACACGTCGTTTCTGAACCTCGGATACCAGTTCAGCCGGTCGTCTGCAAGGGTCACGCCCTTCTTC
>Ga0070735_10004106_pt1 | contig 12401 bp, 10 predicted proteins | sample Coa_R1_FD_66443 | JGI IMG/M metagenome (GOLD analysis project Ga0070735, IMG submission 66443) | Surface soil microbial communities from Centralia Pennsylvania, which are recovering from an underground coalmine fire - Coalmine... | ecosystem: Environmental > Terrestrial > Soil > Unclassified ... | reverse complement strand
TTCGGGCGGGAAAGCGCGGGCGTTCCTCCGGAGGTCGCCGAGGCCGCCGACGTGCGCCTCGTGATCCCGATCAAGCCTACTTTGCGCTCGCTCAATGTCGCGATGGCTGCGGCCATGGCATTAGGCGAGGCGCACCGGCAGACCGGAGCCGGACGGCCTCCGACAGATTAGGGCACGATCAATGGATGTTTCCAAGCTCGACGAACGCAAGGCCCGCGCAAGAGCCTGGTTCGAACGCTTGCGCGACGACATTTGCGCCGCGCTCGAGCGCCTCGAAGACGAGGCTCCGGTTGCGCTTTATGCAGGCAGCCCCGGCCGTTTTGTGCTGACGCCCTGGCAACGCACCGACCATACCGGCCAACCGGGCGGTGGCGGCGTCATGGGTATGATGCACGGACGGCTGTTCGAGAAAGTCGGCGTTCATTGCTCGACCGTTCACGGCGAGTTTGCGCCGGAATTCCGCGCCCAGATTCCGGGAACGTCAGATGATCCCGCGTTCTGGGCGACCGGCATTTCGCTGATCGCCCACCCGCGCAGCCCGCATGTGCCCGCGGTACATATGAACACGCGCTTCATCGTCACGACGAAGGCGTGGTTCGGCGGCGGCGCCGATCTGACGCCGGTGCTGAACCGGCGGCGAACGCAGGATGATCCCGATACGGTGGCCTTCCACGCCGCCATGAAAGCCGCATGTGATGCGCATGCGGCTGTTGCGCCGTATGAAAAATACAGGAAGTGGTGCGACGAGTATTTCTATCTGCCCCACCGCAAGGAGGCGCGCGGCGTCGGCGGCATTTTCTACGACCATCACGATTCCGGCGACTGGAATGCCGATTTCGCTTTCACAGAGGATGTCGGCCGCGCCTTTTTGAAAATCTACCCGGAGCTGGTCCGGCGCAATTTCGCCGGCGCCTGGAGCGAGACCGACCGCGAGGAGCAACTGATCCGGCGCGGCCGCTATGTCGAGTTCAACCTGCTCTACGACCGTGGCACGATCTTCGGTCTCAAGACCGGTGGCAACGTGGATTCGATCCTGTCGTCGATGCCGCCGGAAGTGAAATGGCCTTGAGCTGAGTTCGTCATTCCGGGGCGCACGAAGTGCGAACCCGGAATCCATGGCGCCGCACCAATGCTGGGAGGAATGGATTCCGGGCCTGCGCCTACTGGCGCATCCCGGAATGACGGCGTGTATCAAATTACGTGCCGTAACCCCGCCGACATCATGACGAGTCCGCCGGTGATCACGGCGGCATCGAGAATGGCCGCGTGGATGTGCAGCGGCATCCGCTCGACAAAACTTCTCGCAAAGAACGCGCCCGGCAGCGCGACGGCGCCGATCAGAAGCGCAAAGGCGATCACTTGGGGCGTCACGACACCGGCGAGGCCAAACACGGAGATCTTGATGACGCCAGTGGCAAGCGAAATCACCGCGTCGGTCGCGATCACGGCAGCGCCTTCGAGGCCCGACGCCATCAGCAGCGACAGCAGAATGACGCCCGAACCAGAGGTGCCGCCGACCACGACGCCATAGGCGACGGCGCTCAGGCCGAGTCCCGTTTCGTCGATCTTCAATTTCCGCCGCCGCGCAAAGCGCCGCAGTGGAACGCTCAGGATCAGCATGGAGCCGATCACGATCGCCGCGCCGGCGCTGGTCAGCATCGTATAGCCGTAAGCGCCGAGCGCGGTCGTTAACGCGGATGCCACGATCACGATGCCGGCGCGGCGGCGATCGGCGTAGCGCCGATAGGCGGCAGCGCGGCTGAAATTGCTGAAAATGGCCGATATCGCGATGATCGGCACCACCGGCTCCGCGCCGATCAACGGCACCAATACGAGCGGCATCAGCGCGCCGGTGCCGTAACCCGCCACACCGCCGACGACGGAGGCAAACAGGGCAACGCCGGCGACCAGCGCGAGTTGGATAGCCGAAATGTCGGCAAAGCCGGACAGAAGATTCACGGCTTGCTGGTCAAGCGCGCCACAGCCTGATCGGCGATGGTATCGAGCGCGGCCTGATCGAGCGGGAATTGCGCTGCGAGCCAGGCGTCCTCGGCCAATGCCAGCACCTGTCCGAGCTCTGGCCCCTGGGCAATGCCGCGCGCAAGAAAGTCAGCCGCACGAAGCGGAAATTTCGGCGCCGTCCAGCGCGCCGGCAGGCTCGCCAATTCTCGCCACGAGGTATCCTCGCTTCGCGCGCCCGATCGCGCCCAGGCCAGCAACAACCGGTCGCGATAGCGCTCTTCGCCGAGGCGATAGAGCCTGCGCCGCGCGCGCGCCTCGTCCATTCCGCCAAGCCGCCACCAGCGATGGCCCATGGAATCCAACGCCTTGGTCTCGGCATTGGTCAGCCGCAGCCGCGATGCCACGCGCCTTGCATCCTCCGTGACAGCGACCGCGAGCGCGCCGAGCCGGCGGATCGGATCGGGCGAAAGACCCAGCGCCTGTTCGATTCCGATGAGGGCCGCAAACGGCCCCGTGTAAGCGACGCCGCCGAAGATCGGCAGCGACAGGCCACCCTCCACCATCGCTGTCACGCTGCCGGCCGCGCCGCCCGCGACCATCAACTTCAGGATTTCGAGACGGATTCGTTCCGCCGAAAGTCCAGCAAGTCCGGCGCGGCCGCCGATACAGGCGAGATATCCGGCGCGATCCGGTTCGCCCGCGCCATAAGCGGCGTGAATCCGGAAGAAGCGGAGGATGCGCAGGTAATCCTCGGCGATGCGCTTTTCCGGCTCGCCGATGAAACGCACGCGCCGCGCCGCGATGTCATCGAGGCCGCCGACATAGTCGTGAACGTTGCCCTCCGCATCGACCGACAGGCCATTGACGGTGAAGTCGCGCCGCTCGGCATCGCGCACCCAGTCGCGGCCGAATGCCACCTTGGCCTTGCGGCCGAAGGTTTCGGTATCCTCGCGCAGCGTCGTAACCTCGAACGGCTTTGCATCGACCACGAGCGTCACCGTGCCGTGCTCGATACCGGTCGGCACGCACTTGATGCCGGCCGCCTTGGCGCGCCGCGCAACTTCTTCCGGCAAGGCCGTGGTTGCGATGTCGACGTCGCCAATGGGGAGATCAAGCAGCGCGTTGCGCACGGCGCCGCCGACCACGCGCGCTTCCTCGCCGTCGGTATTGAGCAATTTGAGCACGCGCGCTGCCGGGCCGGTCTTCAGCCACGGCGCGTTGTCCAATCGCCGCGCGCTCGTCATCGCTCGACCCCGGGAACGACCCTGCCGTTCTCGACATGCGCTGGAAAATAGGTCGAATCCGGCGGCGCGCCGGAGAACTGGGCGAGCAGGATCAGGCTGACGAGAACGAGCAGCAGCGAGCCGACCAGCAATCGTCCAATGATCACCACGGGCCAGGAGGACGTTGCCAGCAATCCGGAACGGGTGGCGACCAGAAACAGAGCGTAGACCGCAAACGGGATCAGAAAGACTCCGATCTCGGTAAGGGCCGAACGGATCATGGGGTAAAGATCCGTTCGTACAGCACCCGCAGGATTCCGGCCGTCGCGCCCCAGATATATCGCTCGCCGTAGGGCATGGCGTAGAAAAAGCGCTCCATGCCGCGGAATTCCTTGCTGTGAAGCTGGTGGTTTGCCGGATTCATCAAGAACGCCAGCGGGACCTCGAACGCATCGTCGACTTCCGACGCGCTGATGCGCAACGTGAAGCCGGGCTTGACGCGGGCCACCGTCGGCAGGATGCGAAAGCCGAAGCTCGTTCCATAGAGATCGAGATAGCCGATCGGATCGATGAATTCGCGCGCCAGGCCGACTTCCTCGCAGGCCTCACGCAACGCCGCATCGAGCGGCGAGGCGTCCGCCTTGTCGATCTTGCCTCCGGGAAAGGAAATCTGGCCAGCGTGCTCGTTGAGATGGGCCGAGCGCTGGGTCAACAGCACGGTCGGCTGCGGACGGTCGATCACCGGGATCAACACCGCTGCGGGGCGGATCGGCTGCTCGCGCGACAGGATCTCGAGCATCCGATCGGTGCCCCGGTCGCCGCTCTCGGGAATCTGGTTCGGATCGGTCAGACCCGCGGGAATATCGAAGTTCAACCGCGCGTGCGCGCGATCGAAAAACTCCGCTGAACTGATTGTGGCGGGATCGTTTTCCGCCATCGCTTGATTCAAGGTAGTGCCCACTTTCCGAAGTTCGTGCTCCCTCGCAGCGCCCACCTTCACGAACTTCGGAAAGTTATGGGCACTACCAATCTTATTAAATCCAATACCGCTTTCGATCTGAAGTCCCCGAAAAAACCCGCAGCCCGCACCGCGGGGACTTCAGATCGGCGGTATTAGCCGCCCCTCACCTCTTCCGCATCCGCCATCGCAAAGAATGCTCCTGACGATGCGACCCCGAACATCTCACGACCATCGACCATCCGCGCCTCGCCGATGTCAACCAGATCATAATAGAGCGCGCGTGTAACCTTTGCCCAAAGATCGGCACGGACATGCAGATAAGGCGTCAGCCCGCCCTCGGCAGAGGGCTCAAAACGCAGCGGATGCGCTTCATCGCACGCCACCCAGTCGTCCACATTGGTCCGAAAGCGCAAGGACCGGCCCTCCTCGCCCTGCTCCTTGACCATTTCGACCGCCAGGAACGGCGCATCGTCGACGCGAATGCCGACTTTTTCGACCGGCGTCACAAGAAAGTGCTTACCATCTTCGCGCTTGAGGATTGTCGAAAACAGCCGGACCAGAGCTGGGCGCCCGATCGGCGTCCCCATATAGTACCAGGTGCCGTCGGCAGCGATTCGCATATCGAGATCGCCGCAAAAGGGCGGATTCCAGAGGTGCACCGGAGGCAAGCCTTTTCCGGCAGCATTGCCATTCGCGGCGTCTTTTGCTGCGGCTGTGAGACCTTCAAGACTTTGAACCGGTTCCCGCCCTTGCTTCGCCATGGTTTGCCGTGAGTTTGAGCCTTGAGAATTGGAACAGTCGGGTTTCGGGACGCTTGGTTTTGGCACGATTGGTGCAAGAATCTGATCATTCGACGCTGGCAATGCGCGTCTGTCCTGAACGAATTCAACCGTATTCTTGCGGATCAAGTCGCCACATCGTGATGCGGTTCATACCCCTAAATGTCGATATTGTGGGGATAGTTTAATTCAACGGATACAGGGCCTTCGCGTGAGTTTAGCATGGACCCGACGAAATCGGCGGCGAACGAGCGGCGAACTTAAGGTTCAGGTTTAAGGAGAACGGAATGGCTGGCACTGACAGTGTCGAGAAACTCGAGGACGTCGTTGTCCGTTCGGCCGAACAAGTCGCGGGGCAGATCCGCGCCGCCAAAGAAGCGATTTCCACCGTTATTTTCGGCCAGGAACGGGTCATCGAAAACACGCTGGTCACGATCCTGTCCGGCGGACACGCGCTCCTGATCGGCGTGCCCGGCCTCGCCAAGACCAAACTGGTCGAAACCTTGGGCGTCACACTCGGGCTCGACGCCAAACGCATCCAGTTCACGCCGGACCTGATGCCGTCAGACATTCTCGGCGCCGAGGTGCTGGACGAGAGCAATACCGGAAAGCGCTCGTTCCGCTTCATCGCCGGACCCGTGTTCGCCCAGCTTCTGATGGCGGACGAAATCAATCGCGCCAGCCCCCGCACCCAATCCGCCCTGCTTCAAGCCATGCAGGAGCAGCACATTACGGTTGCGGGCGCCCGCCACGACTTGCCGAAGCCGTTCCACGTGCTCGCGACCCAAAATCCGCTCGAGCAGGAAGGCACCTATCCGTTGCCGGAAGCGCAGCTTGACCGCTTCCTGATGGAAATCGACGTCGACTATCCCGATCGCGATGCCGAGCGGCGCATCCTGTTTGAAACCACAGGCGCCGAGGAGACGCTGGCGAAAGCGGCGATGGACGCCGAAACATTGATCACGGCGCAGCGCCTGGTGCGCCGCCTACCGGTCGGCGATTCCGTCGTCGAGGCGATCCTGTCGCTGGTGCGCTCGGCGCGCCCCGGTCCTGAAGGCGGCGAGGCCGGCAAGCTGATCGCCTGGGGCCCCGGCCCGCGCGCCAGCCAATCGCTGATGCTCGCCGTTCGCGCCCGCGCGCTGCTGGATGGGCGTCTCGCGCCGTCGGTCGACGACGTGCTTGACCTCGCCGAGCCGGTCCTCAAACACCGCATGGCGCTGACGTTCTCGGCCCGCGCCGAAGGCCGCACCATTGCCGACGTCATCAAACAGTTGAAAATGCGGATTGGCTGATGGCCGCAGCCACCGAGCACACCGCGAGGGAGGCAGTAGCAGTCCGACGTGCCGATGGCGAAAGCCGAACGCTCGCCGCATCGCTGCCGCGCCTTGTGCTGGAAGCACGGCGGATCGCAGCCAATGTCATTCACGGCCTGCACGGACGCCGGCGCGCCGGCGCCGGCGAAAGTTTCTGGCAGTATCGGCGCTTCGTGTCCGGCGAACCTGCCCAGCGCGTCGACTGGCGCCGCTCGGCGCGCGATGACCATCTCTACGTCCGCGAGCAGGAATGGGAAGCCGCCCACACCGTCTGGATCTGGCCGGACCGTTCGCCGTCGATGGCGTTTGCGTCACGGGACGCGCGCGACAGCAAGCTCGAGCGCGCGCTGATCGTCGCCTTTGCGCTTGCCGAGCTTCTGGTCGACGGCGGCGAGCGAGTCGGCATCCCCGGCCTCGTCAGCCCGACCGCAAGCCGCAGCATCATCGACAAGATGGCGCAGGCGATGCTGCACGACGATGCGGCGCGCCTCAGCCTGCCGCCGTCCTTTGTGCCGTCGCCGCTGTCGGAAATCGTGGTGCTGTCGGACTTCTGGTCGCCGATCGAGGAGATCCGCGGCATGCTTGCGGGGCTGTCCGCATCGGGCGCGCACGGCACGATGATCCAGGTCGTCGATCCCGCCGAAGAAACCTTTCCCTATTCGGGACGCATTGAATTTGTCGAGCCGGAAGGCGGAAACATCATCATCGCGGGCCGCGCCGAAAGCTGGGCGAGCGACTACGTCGCGCGCCTTGCGCTTCACCGCGAGCAAATCCGCCTCGAGACCGCCAAGCTCGATTGGCTGTTTTCCACCCACACCACCAGCCGCTCGGCGGCTGAACTGCTGCTGTTCCTGCATTCGGGCATGATGGTGAGCAAGGGAACTGCGCGCGGCGCCACAGTCAAAGCGGGGCGTAGCGCATGATCGCAGGTCTGCCGCTTTCCTTTATCGAACCGATGCTGCTGCTCGGCCTTTTGAGCCTGCCGGTGCTGTGGTGGCTGCTCCGCGTAATGCCGCCGCGGCCGCGGCGCATCGAGTTTCCGCCGACGCGGCTGTTGTTCGACATCGCCCCGAAGGAAGAGACGCCTTCGCGCACACCGTGGTGGCTGACGGCGCTGCGTCTCGCCGCCGCGGCTTTGGTCATTCTGGCTGCGGCGGGACCGATCTGGAATCCGCCGGTCGGCGCGACCACCTCGCGCGCGCCGCTCGCGATCGTCATCGACGACGGCTGGAGCGCGGCCTCCAGTTGGGATGCCCGCGTCAAGGCTGCGGACGAATTGATCGCAAATGCCGACAACGACCGGCGCGGCGTTGCGCTCATTCCGCTCTCGGAACCTGCGCGCGACATCGCCATCATGCCGGGCGGCACGGCGCGCGTGGCGCTGCGCCAGCTGTCGCCGAAACCTTATTCGATCGACAGGGCAGAAACGCTTCCGATCATCGATCGCTTCCTGAGGGCGACCGGCGATTGCGAGATCGTCTGGCTGTCGGATGGTGTCGACAGCGGACACGGCGCCGAGTTCCTGCAGGGTCTGAAGAAAATCGTCGGCGACCGCGTCGTGACGGTGTTCGAGGGCGGAACGCCGCCCGCGCTCGCGCTTGCTGCGGCCGAAAATGCCGCCGCCAAGATGACGGTGAAGGTGCTGCGCGCCGGTGGCGACGTTGGCAGCGGCACCGTGCGCGGGCTCGACCAGAAGGGTTCGCCGATCGGGGAAGCGCGTTTTGCTTTTGCGCCCGGTGAGCGGGAGACCGAGGCTTCGTTCGACCTGCCGGTCGAATTGCGCAACGACATCGCGCGGCTGGAAATCTCTAATGAACGCTCGGCCGGTGCGGTGCAACTGCTCGACAAGCGATGGCGCCGCCGCGCCGTCGGCGTCGTCTCCGGTTCGAGCTCCGACACCGCGCAACCGCTGTTGGCGTCGACATTCTATCTCACCCGCGCGCTGGCGCCGTTCGCCGACGTCAGGCAGGGCGATCACGGCGCGCCGCAACAGGCGATCTCGCAGTTTCTCGATCAGAAGCTGCCGATGATGGTGCTGGCGGATGTCGGCACTTTGTCGCCGGAGCTTCGCGAGCGCATCAATGCCTGGATCGAACGCGGCGGCGTGCTGGTGCGCTTTGCCGGCCCGCGGCTGGCGCAAGCCGACGACGATCTGGTGCCGGTGAAATTGCGCCGCGGCGGACGCAGCCTCGGCGGCAGTCTGACCTGGGAAAAGCCGCAGCACCTTGCAGCCTTCGCATCCGATGGACCCTTTGCCGGGCTCGCGGTGCCGAAGGACGTCACCGTCAACCGGCAGGTCCTCGCCGAGCCCGACGCGGTGTTGCCGACAAAGAGCTGGGTGTCGCTGGAAGACGGCACGCCGCTCGTCACCGGCGAACGCCGCGGCAAGGGGCTGCTCGCTCTGTTCCACGTCAGCGCCGACATGAAATGGTCCGATCTTCCGATGTCCGGCTCCTTCGTCGAAATGCTGCGGCGGATCGTCGACGTTTCCGGCTTCGCATCAGGCCCGGCCCCGGGCGCAACCAGCGACGCGAGCGCCGAGACGGTCGCGCCACTGCGCATACTCGACGGCTTTGGCGCATTCGGACCGCCGCCTTCGACGGCAAAGCCCCTTGCCGCCAATTTCCGCGATCGGGCGACGCTGGATCATCCGCCCGGATTCTACGGCCCGGCCGATGGACCGCTTGCGGTCAACACGCTGGCGGCAACCGACCGCATCACGCCGCTCGATACGTCGGTCCTGAACGCGCGGCGGGCCAGTTACACCAATTCGGAGCCGCGCGATCTGCGCGGCATGCTGCTCGGCGCCGCGCTCGCTCTGTTCCTGATCGACGCGCTGGTAGTTGCCTTCCTCGGCGGCGGGATTGCCGGCCTGTTGCGGCGGCGCGCGGCGCCGGCGGCGCTCTTGCTCGCGCTGTTGTTGCCGCTCGGCCTGCCGTCGCCGACGAGAGCCGACAGCGCGGCCGACGAGTTCGCCATCAAGGCGACCACGCAGACGCGCCTCGCTTACGTCGTGACCGGCAATGCGGACGTCGATTCCATCGTCAAGGCAGGTCTGTCGGGTCTGACGCTGTTTCTGGCCCAGCGCACAGCGCTCGAGGCCGGCGATCCCGTCGGCATCGACCCTGCGCACGACGAGCTCGCATTCTTTCCATTGATCTACTGGCCGGTCGTTCCCGGCGCGGCGAAGCCGCCGCAGGAAGCGATCGACAAGATCGACGCCTATATGAAGCAAGGCGGCACAGTGCTGTTCGACACGCGCGATGCCATTGAGGCGCCGCCCGGCGACAACGGCGCATCGCAAACGCCTGGCATGCAAACGCTGCGGGAGATTCTTTCCTCGCTCGACGTGCCTGAGCTCGAGCCGGTGCCGCGCGAGCACGTGCTGACCAAGACGTTTTATCTGCTGCGCGACTTTCCCGGCCGGTTCGACACCGGGCAGACCTGGGTCGAAGCGTTGCCGCGCGACGAAGATGAAGACGCGGCCTCGCATCCGGCGCGCGGTGGCGACGGCGTTTCGCCGATCATTATTACGTCCAACGATCTCGCCGGCGCCTGGGCGATACGCCCCGACGGACAACCGATGCTGCCATTGACGCCGGGCGAACCGCGGCAGCGCGAATTTGCCTTCCGCGCCGGTGTCAACATCGTGATGTACACGCTGACCGGAAACTACAAGGCCGACCAGGTGCACGCCCCGGCATTGATCGAGCGGCTCGGACAATGATGGCCGCGATCACGGACAGGTCCACGCCATGAACTACGGCATCGCGTTTACCCCGCTGATCCCCTCGCTTGTGCTCTGGACGGCACTTGTCGCGATCGTCGTGATTGCGGCGCTGCTGCTCATCGGACGTCCGCGCGGCGCGTGGATCAGGCTGCTCGCGCTGGGCTTGCTGTTGCTCGCGCTCGCCAATCCGTCATTCACCCGCGAAGAACGCGAGCCATTATCGTCGGTCGCCGCGGTGGTCGTCGACAAGAGCCCCAGCCAGAGCTTTGGCGATCGCACCAAGGAAACCGCCCGCGCGCAGCAGGCCCTGGTCGACACTTTAAAGAAAATTCCCGGCCTCGAAGTGCGCGTGGTCGAAGCCGGCCAGGCCGATGGCGAGACCGATGGCACCAAGCTGTTCGGCGCGGTGTCCTCCGTGCTCTCGGACGTACCGGTCGATCGCGTTGCCGGCGCCTTCCTGATCACCGACGGACGGGTGCACGACATTCCACCCAACGCCACAGCGCTCGGCTTTCAGGCGCCGGTCCATGCGCTGATCACCGGTCAAAAGAACGAACGCGACCGGCGGATCGCAATCACGGCCGCGCCGCGCTTCGGCATTGTCGGCCAGGTGCAGACCATCACCTACCGGCTGGACGATCAGGGCGTCACCGGCCAGCGCGCCAAGGTCACGGTGCGCGTCGATGGCGAGACGCTCAACGAGCGCACGGTTGTCAGCGGCCAGACCGTCAATGTCGACGTCGACATCAAGCATGCCGGCCAGAATATCGTCGAGATCGAGGCTTCGCCGCTCGATAACGAGCTGACACTCGTCAACAACCGCGCGGTGGTCGCGATCGACGGCGTGCGCGACAAGCTGCGCGTGCTGCTGGTGTCGGGCGAGCCGCATTCGGGCGAACGCACCTGGCGCAACCTGCTCAAGTCCGACGCCAGCGTCGACCTCGTACACTTCACGATTTTGCGCCCGCCGGAGAAGCAGGACGGCACGCCGATCAACGAATTGTCGCTGATCGCTTTTCCGACGCGCGAATTGTTCCAGCAGAAGATCAACGAGTTCCAGCTGATCATCTTCGATCGCTATGCGCGACAGGGCGTGCTGCCGATCGCCTATTTCGACAACATCGCACGTTACGTGCGCGCGGGCGGCGCGGTGCTGGTGTCGGCCGGTCCCGACTACGCCTCCTCCACCAGCATCTGGCGCACGCCGCTGGATTCGGTGCTTCCGGCCGAGCCGGTCGGCGTCAGCGAGAAGCCGTTCTATGCCGTGCTCAGCGACTTCGGCAAACGCCATCCGGTGACGCGCGGCCTCGAAGGCTCGAACAGCGATCCGCCGCACTGGAGTCGCTTCTTCCGCGAGGTGGAGACGCGCAATGCGACGAGCCCGCCTGTCATGACAGGCGCGGACGGCAAGCCGCTGCTGCTATTGTCGCGGTTTGGCGAAGGCCGCGTCGCGCTGCTGCTGTCGGATCATATCTGGCTTTGGGCGCGCGGTTATGAAGGCGGCGGGCCGCATCTCGACCTCTTGCGGCGGATGTCACATTGGCTGATGAAGCAGCCGGATCTCGACGAAGAAGCGCTGCATTTGCAGGTTCACGGCCACGACCTCGTCGTGCAGCGTCAAACCATGGCCGACAGCGTTTCGCCTGTCACGGTGACCTCACCGTCCGGCGCCACCCGCGAATTGACCTTGAGCGCGGGCGAGCCCGGCGTGTGGACGGCGACGATGCCGGCCAACGAACTCGGCCTGTGGCAGGCGACTGACGGCACGCTGAAAGCGCTGATCAATGTCGGCCCGACCAACCCGAAGGAATTCTCCGAAGTCACCTCCACCACCGACACGCTCAAGCCGCTGGCGCAAGCGACCGGCGGTGACGTACAACGCGTCGTCAACGGCTCCAGCATCGATCTGCCGCGCATCGTGCCGGTTCGCGCCTCCAGCATTTTCCGCGGCGACGGCTGGATGGGCGTGAAAATGCGCGATGCCAGCGTCGTCCGGGGCGTCGGCGTCCTGCCGGTTTTTGCAGGCCTGATCGGCCTGTTGCTGCTGCTCGGCGCGTTTGCCGCGACCTGGGTGCGCGAGGGGCGCTGATCTCGGCGGCTGGCACGCAAGCTCAGCTCACGAATTGCTTTCCGGCAGAGCCCGTTGACACATCAGCTCGGCATCTCAAAGAAGATATGAAGTGCGGGCGATCATGCGGGATCGAAATTTCGATCCCGCTACTTCGCGAAATCCCAGTCCGGGCGGACGGCGCCGGAGACATTCTCGAAGGCCCCCTCGGCGAGTTCGGCGACCAGAAGGCGCTTATAGTCGACGGGGCCGGGCATAGTCACCCGCCCCTGCGGCACCGTCTTGAATCCGGCACGACTATAATAGGGCTCGTCGCCGACCAGCAGCACCAAACGGTGCCCCTTGGTCTTGGCGTCGGCAAGCGC
>Ga0070735_10004102_pt1 | contig 12409 bp, 14 predicted proteins | sample Coa_R1_FD_66443 | JGI IMG/M metagenome (GOLD analysis project Ga0070735, IMG submission 66443) | Surface soil microbial communities from Centralia Pennsylvania, which are recovering from an underground coalmine fire - Coalmine... | ecosystem: Environmental > Terrestrial > Soil > Unclassified ... | reverse complement strand
AGAGGGTGCTTCCTGAACTTTGCGCAAACACCACAACGGTCAATTTTGCTCAGTAACTTCAATACAAGGGCTCCATATTAGTGATGGATAAGACTCTCCACGGTTGAGAAGCTGCCGGATAATCCAGCAGCAGAACTCTTGTGAACCGATACGCAAGATTTCCCATAACCCACCCACCGCCGTGCGAGCGACTCGGACAGAACTACAGGAGAAATTATGAAATTGTTCAAAGGACTCGCAAGTTTGTTGTGCCTGGCCGCACTGTGTGCCTTCATTGTGCCCACGGCATCCGCCGACGAATGGAACAAGGAGACGGTTATCACCTTCAGCGGCCCGGTTGAAGTTCCGGGCGTGGGTGAGCATAACTTGCCGGCAGGCACCTATGTGTTTAAGATTTTTAACTCACAATCTGACCGCCACATCGTTCAGATCTTCAGCAAAGACAAGACCCACCTCTACACGACCATTCTCGCAATTCCGAATTACCGCTTAAAGGCGACTGACAAAACGGTGATCACCTTCCGCGAACGGCCGGCCGGAGACCCAGAAGCTTTAAGAGCGTGGTTTTACCCGGGACGGCAATGGGGTGATGAATTCGTGTATGCAAAGGCGAGAGCCATCGAATTGGCCAAGGAAACCAATGAGCCGGTGCTTGCGACCCCGATCGAGCCAACGGCTCCCGTTGAGGCCCTGCAGACCGCGCCGGTAGAAGCTGTTGCTCCCACTGGGGAACCGGTTGAGTTGGCTCAGGTAGTCGAACCGCCGCCTGCGGCTGAACCAGCCGTTGTAGCTGCCGCGGATCCGCTGCCGAAAACGGCGAGTCCTTTGCCCCTGATTGGGCTGATCGGCTTGCTGGCATTGGGTGGTGGTTTGGCCCTTTCGATTGTCACGAAGCGAACCGCATAAGCCCACGCACGCACGGGCGTGTTAACTCGATACCGGGCGGCGAAGTGCCACGCCGTCCGGCTTCTCTTGAACTGGCTTAAACATGAGCATTTGTAGAGAGGACTCGGTGATGGCAGCGCGTTCCTTATCTGTGCAAAGTCGTTCAGGGGCGCGGGAACTTATCTACGTCCTGCCATTCTTCCTGTCCCTCCTACTCATAACGCTGGCAAGCCCGGCTAGGGCGCAGGAATCCTCCTCATCGCCGGCTTACCCTGACGACTACACCATCAGCATAAATGTGAACGTTGTGGTGTTGCGTGCGACTGTGCAGACCCGGGATAACGGTCTTGTTTCGGGACTCAGCCAAGACGCTTTCCAAATTTATGAAGATGGAGTGCTTCAGCAAATCAAGTATTTCAGCCATGACGATGTCCCAGTTACGGCTGGTTTGGTTGTGGACAACAGCGGAAGCATGAGGCCGAAGCGCGCTGATGTTATCGCGGCTGCCCTGGCGTTCGTCCGCTCCAGCAACCCGCAAGACGAGGTGTTTGTGGTCAACTTTAACGAGCGTGTATTGTTTGGGCTCCCAGACAGGATGCCATTCACCGATAGCATAGACCGGTTGGAAGTTGCGCTGTCTCGAGTCGCTGCCGATGGTCAGACGGCGCTATACGATGCGATTGCCGCCGGCCTCGATCGCCTGAAGCAGGGAAGCAACGCCAAGAAAGTGCTGATCGTGATCAGCGACGGTGGGGACACTGCCAGCAAACACAGCCTGGCCCAGATCATGTCCATGGCCGGGCAGTCCAACGCAATTATCTATACCATCGGCATCTTTGATGCGCAAGATGAAGATCGCAATCCGCGTGTACTCAAGCAATTGGCCAGTAAGACGGGGGGCGAAGCTTTCCTGCCGGATTCATTGAAAGACGTAACTCCCATCTGCGAACAGATCGCTCACGACATCCGTAATCAGTACACCCTCGCCTATGCGCCCAGCGATAAAAGTCGTGACGGAGCGTACCGGACTATAAGAGTGAAAGCAAGCGGGTCTGGCCGCGGACATTTATTGGTTCGCACCCGGACCGGGTACTTCGCACCAACCACCGCGCCGTCATCACCAAAGACAAAGGCCATACAGCCTTGAAAATCATTATCAGCAGGCAAATACCACGATGGCTTCGAGCAATTCGATACATCCTTTTCTTTGCTGGGCTCGTTGCGTTCGTATATGTTGGCCTCACTTTGCTCGATGCCAGACTCTACCAAGCCTCTGCAAAATCGTCCTTGGAACACCAGATTCAGATGGAACCAGTACGAAACAGAATCGAGCCACGACCCGCCGTCAAAATGGGTGATGTTCTTGGGCGCCTCGATATTCCGAGACTCGGGCTGTCCGTCGCAATTTCGCAAGGAACAACCTCGCGAATTTTACGATTGGGCGCTGGACATATTATCGGCACCTCGCTCCCCGGGGAAGCCGGCAACAGCGTAATCGCCGCTCACCGCGACACTTTCTTCCGTGAGCTAAAAGATATCCACCGCAACGACGAGATCCAGATTCAGGCCACCACCGGGGTGTTCCGTTACCAGGTAGATTGGGTGAGGATCGTCTCGCCCGATGACTCCAGCGTTCTCGCGCCCTCAGCCGAATCCGCCCTCACGCTCATAACCTGTTACCCGTTCTATTTTGTCGGCCCTGCCCCAAACCGCTTCGTCGTGCGTGCCCATGAGCATTGAAATACGTGGATCAGGCTGGATGAACTAGACTGTGCAATTCTGAACAGAATTGCACCTCACCTAGACGTATAAACAGTCACCACGCCTGCCACGGGCACTCTCCTTATGTATCGACCGAGATCCGGTTCAAATGCGCCAACTCCAAGAACACCGATATAGGCTGGTAACCGCAACCAATGCTCACGATGGTCTGTGGCTTTTTAAAAATAGTGCCCCGATCGTTATGTGCACCGCCGCCTGCAGTTGTGCCGTATAGTTTTCCGTCGAGCGCCTGGTTTCGGATGACGCTGGGATGATGGGCCAGGATATTAGGAAGCCTCCGGGACGCACTTCGCGAAACGCGTGCTGTAGTCGCACCCACGAAGATCACCTTGATTTGAAACCGACGTGCACGATTCGACACGATGCTCGCACGATTCGACCGAGGCCGCGATTCGGCTCTTACGAGTGAGGCTATCCTGAGTATGAATCTCAACATTCCGCCATTTGAATAAATCGCCACTGCGCTCCATGCCGTGCTCAGCAGCCTTCCGTCGAGCGGAAATCAGATTTTCTCGTCAACAAGTTCCTCGGACCGGCTTTTTTCTCGCCGATCCAGACGCGAAACACATCTGCATCACTTCAAGTTGTCCAAAGGGACTCGCGAGATCCTAGCATTAACTTTCCCGATATATCATTAATTAGTTAAGGTGGTTAGATCGAATATTGAAAGCTGGTAGTGGATTACTTTGAATTGAGCCAATATCCCAGAATTGTTCCCATCGATATGTAAGCCCACTGCCTTTCTTGCGGGTTGTACTTGGTCGTGAGGACGATATAGAACGCTCCGCCTAGAAGAATCAAAGAGACGATCATTTGCATCGCCGCTCCGGGGTTGGCAAAGCGCAGTTCCAACAACCGCAAACTTTCTTCAGACCTGTGCCGGTTGCCTCCGCCCGCTAGTTGATGCTGTTGGTTGCGAATCAACACCTTACTAACCTTGTATTGTCTGTGGGCTCGTTGAAAAGCAAACCACGATAGGCTTGCAAGAGCCGCAATAAACAACAAAATCGGTAGGTCCGCCATAGGTTTACATCACTCTTTTTGCATCCCAAGGCAAGCGACGCAAGTCCTACTCCTCGGTCTGCGGATGCGTTCCCACAACATTCTGCGAGCGCTCATTACGTTCCTCGTCAATAGCCCGGCAGAGCTGGCCGATGAGATGCGCCAGCTTAGTGGGATCCATTTCAGTACTTGCTTTTTCGGCGATTGACCGCCAATTCTGACTGTCGTTCATTGGGGACATTTTTCCGCCCCCTCTCTGAACTTGGGATTGTTCGGTGCATTAAACTTAGTCGCAATCCCCGCTCAGGGCTGTTCAGTTTTGCTCATTCCTCTTTTAGGAGGGTGCCATCTCGCATGGATTGAAGTGAACTGAGTTTCGTCGTTTGCGCAATTCATTACGCGCGGAAATCAGTTTTGCATGGACGGGTAGCTAAGCCGCAATTTCGGGGCGGAAAGGTCGATCTATCGCACCCGCGCTGCGAGGAATTGTGGCACGTACGGTCGTCCCAATACCCACAGCTTCGATGTCAAACTGGCCGTGCAATTCGTTCAGTCGTTCGCGCATCCCCGACAGGCCCACTCCGGATTGCGCGCCTGTTCCACCAATGTTAACCAATCGTTCGGCGCTTATCCCACACCCAAAATCTCTTATCTCCAGAACCACCGTTTCCGCCTCATTGTAGAAACGGATACTTGCGGTCGAAGCTCCAGAATGCCGGTGGACGTTCGTTAGGCTTTCTTGCAACACACGGAACAGAGTGAGTTCAATTTCTCTTGGTAGTCGCTCATGCAATTTCTCAATCTCAGCTTTTACTTCAATGCCGCTGCGTTTGCCGAACCCCTCAATAAGCCACTCCGCCGCGCAGGCAAAACCTACCTCATCCAACAGCGGCGGGTGAAGCAAGTACGACATCGTCCGAATTTCCTCGAGGGCCTGATCAGCTAGCTGCGTAATTTCTGAAACGATAGCCAGCATGGCTGGCTCTGCCTTGCAGTTTTTCTGGAGAAAGGCAGCCGATATTTTCAGTGCAGCTAGGGTCTGGCCTGTGCTGTCGTGCAGATCGCGCGCTAACTTACGCCTCTCCTCATCCTGCACTTTCATGAGTTGTTGAGAAAGTTTCTGCAATTCCGCGGTCCGCTCTAAAATCACCGCTTCAAGTTCGGAGCGAGCGGGTGAGAGTCCAAGGTGCTTCGATAGGGTCCACATCATTCCTCCAATAGAGCCGTAGAGAGATAAATCAGGATCTAGTGTCTGGATTGTCCCAAAATTGGAATCCGAAGTCTGGTCACTATTGCTCGCCTGGTCTGCGTGTGCTTCGTTCACCTGGATTCGCTAAGCGTAGAACTGTTCCGGATTGCTCACCTCGCATTTAAATGCAAAATGCCAGATTCAAAATCCATGCGCTGAGCATTCCGGGGATATGGTTGTCATAATTTCCTGCTCTTCACCCTCGCTTTGAAGTATGTTTCTTTCCACGCCGCCAGCTCACCCTCCGAATTATCGAGCACCAGCGCGCGTCGTACGAACTTTCACCGCTGCTTACGGGAATGGTTCGTGCGGTTCGTCCTCAGCGATTTAGATCACACCACTTCTAGCAGGAGCTTTCGTCGTGCTTTCTTGGTCGCTTGGCCATAAGAAACGTCGACGGGCAAGATTGCCCAGAGGTAAAAGAAGGGATCCGGTGTCAGTACCGATGACAACGTCCCTTAGATATTCTTGAGGAGGTGTATAAAATTGAACGGTTTTACTTCGAGCGAAACGATACCCTATTTTTAGTACGAATGAAAATGCGGTCATGGGTTAGCGTCAGTAAGCATGACATTCAGACCCTCACGACCGCTCCATAATCGTAATTCCTAAAATGCTGATTTAAGGGGCGAACTCATCTGAGTTCGCCCTTTTTATTGTGGGCATTACATATCAGTCTTTGCCTTCTCGTCTTCTAAGTGACCAACTTTTCTAGAGGACCTCACCCGGCGTAACGAGCGATTGGCTTTTGGGGCCGACGAGTGAAATCATTGTGTCGTTGGGCTTCTGCCCACATAATTGAAATTCGCTCTCGCCCCCTTTGCGCATTTATTTTTCGTCATCCTACGAACTTGTATTCTGCGCATTTGCGACTCTAGGTTGGAACCAAATTATGAGATTCCTAGCGGCGTCTAAAAAACTGTCTGAATTCGACACCAAGACATTCCTCTCGACCGTCAATGGCGGCAGAATGATCGAAGATTTTCCGAGAAGCAGACGTAGGTTGATAGCTCTGGTCCACGAACTCAGCGATCTCCTCGAAAGAAAAGAAAGACGCCTTAGCGTGCCCGCGCTTAAACCGATTAGTTCTGCGTAAGCATCAGGCGGCATCTACAGTGCGGAGGGCTGACGAGTACCGCAAACACCTCATGGAGTTTCCGTGGCGATTCGGAGAATACTTCTCCGTGCCCCCTGCGCGCCGCTTGGAAGATAGAATACGGAACTTATGTGGCAAAGCGGTTGCCGCAAACCGACAGCGAATTAGCTGAAGTCTTGTTTGACCTAAGGGCTGCGCTCCACGAACATACCCAACGTTTCAGAGAATTGATCACGATTGGCCGCCGGACTCCGTACAATGATAGACGGGGAAAGAAAGCGGCCTGATTGCGTTTGCGAATTGCCAAAATCGCGACAGATACCAGCCCAAGCAAGAGCCAGAGTTACTCTAACTATGCATCCAGCCCGCCGGCCTTGCTCAGGTAACTGGATGATCTTTGAATACTCATGTCTTCGCAGTAACGTCTCCCTGGTGTCATAAAGTCTGTTATGACGAAACGTATTTTGTGCGTGATCGTGTGGTTATACGAGACCCCGCCTATAGCAGTGTGTTCGATCTGGGGCGCGCAATTCGAAGTTCCCACGTGGAGTCTCACAAAAACCACCGACGCATGCGCCTACCTGCAAGAACGGTTCACTCAGCGCGAGTGCAAAAGCGGAAGTACTCGCCTTGCGGCGTGACCGTGCGAATCAACTTTCCAGAGGAATAGCGATCTATGGTTGTCGAAATGAATCCTACGCTACCGATTGACTGGCTGACTGCCGCAGAAGCCGCCGAACACCTCAAAGTAAAGAAGTCCACGTTATTAGTGTGGGTACGCCAAGGTAAAGTGAAGGGATACGCGCTTTCGGGTACAGAGCGCCGTATATGGCGTTTCCGGCGTGCTGATCTGGACGCTGCGCTGTTCGGGGCCGAGATCCTCCGTAGGATTGAATGATTGGGTTACTCGCTAGGCTTGCATCTAATTCAAGTCTTGGGACGGAACTGATAACGCTTCAATAAGATTTCGCGCAAGCTCCAATGATTGTCCCGCCGATTCAATCTTCCTCAGCGTGAGCGCACTCCACAAAACCTCAGGCGCGAACGCGGCTTTTCTAGCTTGTAAAAGTGACTCTAGCGCGTCAACGTTAGCGTCGATTAGGATGTCGATTTCTTCGTGCATCGGTGTGTCTTTGTCAGATAAATTGCAAGAGGGCCACGTAAAGGGTGAATCTTTCCAGTACCGCCGGGGGAGAGGCCCTTCTGCCTTGCGGGGGAAGGCCTTACGAGGTGAAAGCCTATGTCAGTTGTAGTCGGAAGTCAACAGGAATATACAGTTCGGTATTGTCCATCAGTGAGTTCTTAGTCTTTGGCGAGCAATCGGCGATCCAAGTGGGGCGAGGTTCGCGGTTGCCCAGTGCGTAGTTCACACTTCTCTCCGGAGCAGCACCGCAGGTAGGGCAACGGAAGGATAATATCCGTTTGTGGGCGGGTGGTTTTTTAATGATGAAGATATATAATGCTCCAACTCCAGATGCAGGTCTGGTCAAAATAGAGCAGTGCCCCTATTAGTGCGTTGACGCCCTCTTGGCGCGTTTGGGTTTTTTGTCGTCTGCCAGCGTTTTCTTTGCATCCTCTATCCAAGCTTCGATTACTTTCCGAATGCCGCTATCGGCACAGTTATTGCGGGCATTTTCGAGCGTTTGGAGAGTTCGCTGGATACGCGCCATTTCTCTGGCGGAAAGCATACGCCAGTGTACGCCATAGTACACATGGATAAGGCTCACTGTGGTATCGAAGATCGGCAAGGTATCACCGTCGCCATCTTGTTTGGTCCACCAGCCTTCAAGAGCATACCGACGACGGCATCGAATCTAAGTGGAAAAAAGAATCCTACTCCACTTGCCATGCAATAAGACTGAGGAATCTGTCAGTGCTGGTATGCCTAGTACCTGCTGTAGCACCTGCAATAAACTTCTTCATGTGACGCGGCGGAGTTTATCATGCGTCCGAATTCATCGAATTATCTTGAAGAGGTAATGGCCGATAAAGACCAGACGCATCAGGAGCAGAAAGAGAATCCCCTCTCTGAACTTTGTGATTGTTCGGCACATCCAACCCAATCCCACTCGCTCCGCGTTGCTGCTCAGTTTTGCTCAGTCTCTGGGTTATGTATCGTGCGATCCTAGCTGAGTGGCAAAGGCAGAACTGATAATCGACTCCAGGCCGGAGGATGACTTCCTGTCTGCACATTGCTCCGTGTGCTCTCAAGTCAAATTTAGACTCGAAGCCAACAGGTTTGAAGACAAGAAGCTCTTGCGCGGAATGTTCGATCTTCACTTCCGACGATTCCACCATGAGGACCCAGAAAAGTGATTGGCGTCTGCCACTCGCGTCCTGTACTAAGCCAACCAGCAAGCTGGGCGCATTTATCCTAACGCCATTTCTTTCGCCTTGATTACCGCTTTGCAGTGGTGTCTGAACTTTCTCCCAGAGATCTCTGGGCACGATCGCTTCATGCATTCCTCGATGACATTGGCCACGTCATTCCGAATCTTCCTTTGCGACGGGCAATCTACTCTTAAAATCGATCCGAATTGCACACTGATCCTGTTCTTTAGCTTGGTTATCATTGATCTGGCTTCGTATCGCAAGTCGCACTTCGGTGTCCGCTTTCAGTTGGACTTCATCGTTTTTTTCATCCCTCAGAGTGTTCACAATACGGATCTGCTGGGATGAGTGATCCACGCCGTCGATGAGGAGCTGCGCTTTTTCAGGCTCTCCAGAAGAAAGCGATGTGATGATTTTGTCTACAGTTCCTGACACGGTCACGCTTGATTTCTGGGTCATTTCGTCTCCTTGATACGTGTGCCGGCTTGTTCAACCGCGCATTTGGTGCCGCTGCAACCCTAGTATCCAGCCACGAGGGATCGCCGAAGACTCCCTCTACCGCGCGCTGTTGGGCATGGACGACTTTCTCGCCTTCTACATACCCAAGTCTGGTCTAAAAAGCTCCAGTCGCGCCGGACGAAAGGGCACAGCGGATCCACTTGAACGAAGCATCCTAAGATCATGCGAGCAACAGTGACCAGACACCGGATTCCCATTTTGGGACAATCCAGACACAAGATCCTGATTTGTCTCTCTACGCCTCTAATAGCATGAGCACTCCCCCCCGCTGTATTCGCCTTTTCGCGGTGTTTATAGCGTGTATCACGATGGTTGTGGGCGGGTCAGGCAGATGAAAGTCGTAAGCGTGTACTCGTGCTTACGTGCCAGTGTTTCCCGCTATTGCCCTCGGCAAGAATAACGGCCCCTTCACCGCTTCAATCGGAGTGGTGAAGCTTCGCATCGCTTGCTTAAGTTGCGAGTCCACTTCGTCGGCGATGGTAACGACATTTGTTAAGACCTGGCTGAAATCCAAATGGGCGTGATTTCTTTGCAGGGTGCTGAAAATACTCACCTGGAAAATACGTGATTCTTCCACCAGCATCGGTGCGCTGTAACCTTGCTTGCGGCGCATCTCACCATGGTCGCGTGCAGCGATTGAAAGTGGAGCGGCGGAGCCCGCCGCCAGACGCAGTCTGATGACGACGTCGCGAATGAGCTTCGGGAGATGTCCGGTTCGCTCTTGACGAGAAAGAGCAATACAGTTGAGCTCCTGATCTCTCTCCACTAGAACAAGCCAATCGTCAATCGTCTGCTGGCACTCACGTTCCAATATGGAGGCAACAGAATCAATCCGTATTCGGTTTCGACTTCGTGGAGCTGCAAGCCTCTCGTGAATTACCTTCCGGATCGCGCTGATTTCCAGCGGTTTGACCAGAACTTCATCCGCTTGCGAAAGAATTGCCGCCATGGCTTCATCGAGAGCAGGATATCCGCTGAGGACTAGTGTTAACGCATTAGGATGGGTGTGTCGCATCGCGCTGACGACGGTGAAGCCGTCTCCAGCCTGAGGCATGTGCAGATCAGACAGGAGCACATCAAATTCCTGCTCCGCAATCTGCTTAATAGCGTCCCGCACATTGGACGACGCTACGACTTCAAAGCCATCTCTTTCCAAGCCTTGGTGCAACATATCTAGCACAGCGGGGTCATCGTCAACAACCAGCACTTTGGGTTTATTCATTTCAACTCCTTGAGCGCGCCATCCGACGCTCGGCTGAGCGCGGGCGTCTGGCGCTTCGCGGTCAATCACGTGTTAACAGATTTATTTGTCCTGTGAAACCAAATCGGGCGGGAACTGATGTATCTACCTTCGGGGCACCAGAACCCCTTACAGATTTCATGCTATCCCTCGGTCAATTCTGCGTCTGTCCCATATTGACCACTTTCCCTTTGCGGAATTGTCGAATTGGGCCCTTCCAAGCACACCTCGGAAGTGAAGTGTGGTTTAGGGCATGAGCTAACCCTTCTACATTTGTTGATACGTCGATGCGTGGTTTTGCGCTTTTCCGTCTACATAGGGCAAATAGACGTTCTACGCAAAGTTCTCAAACCGAATCGCCGCATCTACCTGTAGTCCCCCTCTAAGCCAGACATCGGCTAAGCTCGGTTCTACGCACTTCAATGGAACTCAAGCCGAATCGATCATGGAACGTCCCGGCGTCGGCGGCAGCCAGTTGGCTGAACTCACTGACTACGATTACGCCTACATGTTGGACGCTAGCGCCGTCACCCCTGCTGGTAAGCAGGTTCTTTACAGCAACGCTAGCAACCTACTGAAACTCTGGCTCTACAACGAAGGCATCAACGGTCCAGATAATAACCTGCTGTCGAGCGCGAAGAATGACGGTGCCAGCACCATCCACTTCGTGTGGCACAACTACCACTGAGTTCTAGCGTGCGAGGCCTGTCCAGCCGTGGATTGCAGGGAAGCGAGAATCGCTTCCCTGCTTTCCGATGAACCGGCCCATCACCGGTCAGAGTGACCTGAAACATCTCCGCGGTCAGTCTGTGGGAACTGGTTCATGCCTTGCAAGATTTGGGCCAGCCGAATGGCTGGGCGTTTACGCAGAAATTTGCAGCAATTTCATAATGACCCAGCGCTTGTTTCCGGGTACGTTGGCCAGTGGTTGAATAGGGTGAGTGCCGTCGGGCCTCCGGACTTAGATATCAGGAAATTACGGAATCACCTTGAACGGAACGTTGCTCGTCAGGGGGCCGGTGGGAGTGGTCACCGTCACGAACCCACTAGTTGCGCCAGCGGGAACAGCGGTTATGACTTCCGATTTCGATACGATTTGAAACGTTGCTGGCGTACCGTTAAAACTGACACCGCTTGTTCCCGCCAGATTCGTCCCTAAGAGAACTACTCTGCCCGCAGGCTTGCCGAAGCCAGGATCGGCCTCGACAAATGGATGCAAGCCGTCGTTTAAGCTAAACAAAACCCCGCAGCCACCGAAGCATGCCTTTAGATTTCCACCGCTAATCGTCGTGCCATACAAGACGCCGTCTGTTCCTTGAGTCAGTACCGACGGTGAGGAGCCATCTGTGCAATTGGGCTGCGAGCAGAAGTTATACAACGTAGACATGCCAGCGGAATTCAGCAAGAAGAGCGTACCGCCTTCGCCGTTTGCGCCTTCATAATCGGTAGAACCATAGAAGGCGCCATTGGCGGCTCGCATGATCCCGGCTGGGAAACCGCCATCCGTCCCTTGGAAGGCATGAATCGTCGTAAGGCTTCCCGACGGTGACATTTCGAAGATTGTGCCAAGGTGGCCGGTGCCTCCCTGGTTTGTTGCGCCATAGAGATTTCCGTCGGCCCCTGGCACCAGTTGCCCGACTGGATATTCCCCGTCAGGGCAGGTTGGGTATCCAGACGTGCAAAAGCTATACAAACTGGTCAACGTTCCGTCGAGTTTGAGTTCAAACACAGTTCCGTAGAGCAAGGTCGCGCCGCTTACGATACCGCCTCCCTCCGCGGTTGTTCCGTAGAGATTCCCATTTCTTGCCTGAATCAGACCGAAGGTGGGAGTTGCGCCGTCAAAACAGTCCGGATAATTTGCGCAAAAAGTATGTATCGTGGTCAGCTTGCCTTGCAAGGTGAGTTCGAAAAGTGTGCCCATACCAAATTGCACACCATTTCCACCAATACCAGTCTCGCCATAAAGTTTACCGTTACTGGCTTGCAGCAATGCTCCCGCCGGCGAGGCGCCGTCAGCGCAATTCTCCAAGGAGCAGAAGTTATACAGGGTTGTCAGTTTGCCCGTCGGAGTGATTCGGAAGATGGTTCCACAACCGTGTTGGCAGTTTGGACCATTATTCGGACCACCTTGCTCCGTGGTTCCGTAGAAATTTCCATCGCTGGCTTGAATGAGCGCACCGTTCGGGGTCATGCCATCAAGACAGGGAAGCTTACCTCCGGAGCAGAAGTCATAGAACGTCGTCAACTGCCCCTGATCGTCAATCTTGAACAATGTACCGCAGCTACCGGCGCAAACATCCAGCCC
>Ga0070735_10004097_pt1 | contig 12420 bp, 10 predicted proteins | sample Coa_R1_FD_66443 | JGI IMG/M metagenome (GOLD analysis project Ga0070735, IMG submission 66443) | Surface soil microbial communities from Centralia Pennsylvania, which are recovering from an underground coalmine fire - Coalmine... | ecosystem: Environmental > Terrestrial > Soil > Unclassified ... | reverse complement strand
GCGCTTCGGACGGAATCGTCGGGGCGCCACGGAACCGACGGCCAAGCTGGCCGCTCCACCAGGGAAGATGGAGGCCGCAGCATGAGACCCGCATCAGCCGACGCCGTGACACCCCCGCCGCTGGACAAGCGAAAAGCCCAAGGCTGGGTCGATCCGGACGCGATCACCGAGCGGCATGTGTTCCTGGACAACGAAGACGCCGCGCCAGCGGAGACGCCGGCGGACGACACCCGCTAAGGCGCGCTGCCGGGTCCGCTGCGACCGGGCGCCAGAAAGGTGACCAGGTCCCAGGCGTTGCGGATGCCGAGAATGAGCTGGACGAGCAGAAGGACGGCGACGGCGCTGACCGCCCATGCCGCCTCGCGCCAGAGCCCCACCGCGGCGACGAGCAGGCCGAGGTCGACGACGGGCGCCGCCACGCCATAGAACCAGATGTCGCTCCAGTGACGCGGCTCGCTGGCGCCGGTCACGCCGCGGCGAATCCCGACGCAGGTCACGACGCCGTTCGCCACGCCGGCCAGCGCCAGCAGGCCGAGCACGATCGCGCTCAGCGCCGGCGTGACGCCGGGCGCCACCGCGACGGCGCTGACGGTCAGCACGATGGCGAAGTGGAAGACGGTCGGCATCATGTAGAGGCGCGAGCCGCGCAGCGCGGCGGTGCGATCGACGTTCGAGGTGAGCGTGACGACCACGAACAGCAGGCCGATCAGGCCCGCCGCCGCCGAGCCGACCAGGAAATAGAAGTTCTCCCAGGCGTGGAACAACCGCGCGCCCCCGACCGACGGCCCCTGCGGCCGCTACCCGGGCAAGCTTAGGCCTGGAGGCGAACCGTGCGCGAGGGGCGATCGATGGCGACGGTCATGCCGGCGAGCGCGCGGGCGCCGATGTTGGCGACCGGCACGACCGTCGGGTAGGCGACCTCCGTCACCGGCAGCGGCGTTGCGCCCACCTTCACCGCCGCGTCGATGCCGACGGCGAAGAGGTCGTAGGCCTCGCTGACGGTGTGCGCGACGCCCAGCTTGCGCGGTTCGCCGTGCACCGCGAGGCGCGGCAGCGCGGTCGTCGGGACCATCAGCCCGGCGATCTGTTGGCCGGTGTCGAGATGGGCCTGCAGCGTCGTTCCGCCGATCGCGACCGGCAGCTGGATCAGCGGGCCGGGCGGATAGGCGATCACGGCCGCGCCGTCGGCGGCCGGCAGGCGCGCGGTGCTGACGCCCACCACCTTGCCCTTGAAGTCGAGCACGAGCGTGTGGGCGTCGAACAGGTTCATGCCGAGAATGCCGTCGAAAGGCGGCGCCTTCCCACCGATCGCCGGCATGCCCTCGACCTCGAGGTCGTGGAACGTCAGCCCGGCCATCGCCAGCGCATCCAGCTTGTAGCGGTCCATCGTCACCGGGTTGCGGCCGGAGGGATCGACCTGGATCGCCTTGCCCGAGACCTTCAGGCCAAGCGCCTGGGCGATGGGCGCGTTCAGGCTGAGATAGCCGGGCGAGCCGGTGTCGATGGCGAGCTTGAACGGGCCCTTCCCGTCGATCGTGGCCGCCACGACCGGCATGACGCCGGCGAACAGCATCGCCGTCTGCCCTGGCGCGCCTGAGACCTTCGGCGCCGGGAAGCTCGGGCGCACGTGATGGTCGCGGGTGGCGAAGGCGGTGAGCGGCGCAGCCAGCGCGGCGGCGGTTGCGAGGATCAGGGTGCGGCGGCGCATGGGCGGCTCCTATTCGGCGGGTTGCGGGGCGAGCGCGGCCAACCGCGCGCCGAAGTCGCAGCGCGCGAGGGCGGCCTCGAGGCGTTCGATGGCGGCGAGAGCATCGACGCCGGCCTCGGTGAAGAGGTCGCCGTAGGCGGCGGCCAGGGCGCGGTTGACCTCGGCCAGGCGGTCGGCCTGGCGGCGTCCCGCTGGCGTCAGCGACACCGGTCGGCGGCGCCCGTCCTCCGGGTCCTGCACGACGCTGACGAGGCCGAGCCCCTCGAGCTCACGCGTGAGCTTGACGATCAGCGGGTGGGTGAGCCTGAGGCCCGTGGCGATTTCGGTGACCGTGAGCGGGCCGGCGGCGGCGAGCAGCAGCAGCGTCGAGCCGGCCTTCGGCGGCGCGGTGACGCCGGCCTCCGGCAGCCAGGCGCCGCAGGCCTCGACCAGCAACTCCGACAGCCGCCGCAGCCGGTGGGCGAAGAGCGGCAGGCCCAGCGATTCCACGAAGTCGGCCATCCACGGCCCTCCTTCCGTCACCGATTACGTAACTTATAACGGAGTTTCACGCAAGCGGCCGCGGTTGCCGCCCGCTGGCCTTTGCGCGACGCTCGGCGCCTCGCGCCTGAGGAGACGCCCTCTTGTGCCGCTGACTGTTCGCCCGCTCTCCCCGGCGCTCTGGCCGGCGCTGGAAGAGGTGATGCCCGACGGCGCACGCGGCTGCTGGTGCATGTACTGGCGGATCGGCCGCCACTATCGGGCCCAAAGCGCCGCCGAGAACCGCGCTGGCCTGCGCGCCGTCGTCGAGGCCGGCCCGCCGCCGGGCCTGATCGCCTTCGACGGCGAAACGCCGGTCGGCTGGTGCCAGGTCGGCCCGCGCGCCGATCTGCCTGAGCTCGCCCGCGCCTGGCGCCTCGCGCCGGTCGACGACCTGCCGGTCTGGGCCCTCTCCTGCCTCTACACGCGCAAGGGATATCGCCGCGCCGGGGTCACGGCGGCGCTGATCGAGGCCGCGGTCGAGGCCGCGCGGCGCGCCGGCGCCCCCGCGCTGGAGGCCTATCCGTTCGACCGCGAACGCTCGCCCAGCGCCACCGGAACCGGCTTCGCCTCGACGTTCGCCCGCCTCGGTTTCGAGGTGGTGGCCCGCCGCATCCCCGCGCGCCCGATCATGCGCCGCATGCTGAACGGCGAGCGGGCGGTCTAAATATCGGAGCAGCCTGGGCTATTTCCCCAAAGGCAGCCCTGCTTACCGGCAGCAGCCGGCAACCCCTTACCGACGCGACGGAATGGATGGTGATTTTTCCGTTGCAACATCTGTTTCCGGCGCGTCACATATCGCCAAGCCTAAATCCCGCCGCCAGTGCGGGTGCGGCTTTCGCCTGGGGAGGCTAACTAGTCATGAAGCATGGATTGCTGTGCGGCGCGTCCTTCGTCGCCGTTACGATGGTCGCGGGCCTCTGGGCCACGCAGGCGCAGGCGCAAACCGGGGCCGCCGCGGCCGCGGCGCCGGCGCCGCAAGGCAACTCGGCCGACGTTCTGGTCGTGGCGAACAAGCGCGAGGCCTCGGTCGAGAAGGTGCCGGTGGCCGTCACCGCGTTTTCGGCCAAGGAGCGCGACATCATCGGCATCAAGTCGATCAACGACATGGCCGAGTACACGCCGGGCCTCTCCTACTTCAACGGCGACGACCGCGCCTTCATCCGCGGCATCGGCCGCCAGACCGACCTTTTGACCGTCTCGCCCGCCGTCGCGATCTACAAGGACGGCGTCTACGCCGGCGGCAACGGCTCGATCGCCCTGCAGCAGGACACCCTGTTCATCGACCGGATCGAAGTCGACCGCGGCCCGCAGAGCACCCTCTTTGGCCGCAACTCCGACGGCGGGGCGATCAACTACATTTTCCGCCGGCCGACGAAGACCTGGCAGGAAGAGGTGCGCGGCGGGATCGGCGACTACGATAAGTACTACGCCGAGGCGCTGGTCTCGGGGCCGCTGAACGACAACGTCCGCGTCCTCGTCGGCGGCAACTACTTCCAGGAAAACGGCGGCTACTGGAAGAACCTCATCGGCCACCCACAGGGCGGCGACATCTCACAGGGCGGCAACGGCACCAGCCACTATCTGGAAGCCCAGTTCGACGCCAACTTCGGCAACTTCGACTGGTGGGGCAAAGCCTCCACCGGCGGCTACCTGACCAGCTGGTACCAGGGCCCGGTGCTCGGCCCGGTGAACGACACCGAATTCCCGGCTGGCATCGCCACAGGCGAGCCCAGCGCCTTCTTCGGGCTCTGCGCCCTGCCGGGCAACACGGGCCTCGGCTGCTCCATCCCGCTCAGCCCGGACCATATCGTCCCGGGCAGCGTCCAGACCGCGTCGGCCACGTCGATCGTCAACGTCAACAACGCCGGCAACCACCGGACCTTCATCGGCGCGCAGCCGAACACCACCTCGGTGCGCAACGACTTCCAGGTCTCGACCACGCTCACCTGGCATGGTCCGGGCGTCGACCTGAAGTACATCGGCGGCTACGAGAGCTTCCTTTACGTCGGCCTGTTCAGCGATCAGTCGGGTTCCACCTCCGGCGTGAACTCATTCCAGGTGGCCGGCGTGGACCCGACGATCCCGATCGTCGGACCCGCCAGGTTGGCGAATTGCCAAGCGAAGTTCCCGCTTACGCCTGGGCTTTGCACCGCGCCGCTGACCATCAGTCCGACGCCGGGTTTCACGACCTTCATCGAGGACGAGCAGTTCTTCAGCCATGAGCTGGCGTTCTCGTCGACCTATCAGGGACCGCTGCAATTCCTGGGCGGCCTCTACTGGTACCACGACCACTTCGATCAGCCGATCGACGTCAACAACTATCCGAACCAGCGGCAGCTGTTGAACCCGGTCTTCCTCCCCACGCTCGCGCCGGCGCCGGTCACGACCGACGCGGCAACGGCGCACACCGACCGCGGCGCATCGGCGGACTCCTACGCCGCCTACGGCCAGCTCGATTGGAAGGCGACCGACTCGGTAAAGTTCACCGTCGGCCTTCGCTACACGGAAGACCAGATTCGCGGCTTCGTCCGCGAGCGCTTCATCTCATTCGACAACCCGTCGCTGGGGGTGACCGCGAATACCTTCGGGGCCAACACGCCGGCTCTGGACGTGACCTCGATCTTCGATGCGGGACCCTGCGGCGCGATCGCCGCGAACCACCCGAAAGGCGCCGGCAACTGCGTCCTGAACACGACGACCGGGTTCGCCCAGGTCAACCTCAGGGCCAACTTCAACGCCGTGACGGGGACCGCCGGCGTCGAATGGACGCCGGACAGCCATACCCTTGCCTACGCCAAGTACAGCCGCGGCTACAAGACGGGGGCCTTCGACACGCCGACGATCGTCGCCGTGCCCGAGACGGCGCCGGAGTTTGTCGACTCCTACGAGGCCGGGCTGAAGCTCAGCCATCCGACGTGGCAGATCAACGGCGACGTCTTCTACTACAACTACACCAACGACCAGCAGCCGCTGAGCGTGCAGATCCCTGTCGGCGCCGGCTTCCAGACCGTCGGCGAACTCTTCCCGATCCCGGCGGTCCACACCTGGGGCGTCGAACTCGAGGCCGTCTGGCACCCGATCGAGCCGCTGGTGATCAACGCGCAGTATTCCTATCTGAGCGCCAAGATCGCCAGCACCGGCGGCCAGTGCCTGCTGGACACCACCGACCCGCTGGCGCTGGATCCCAGAGCCAACACGAACTGCAGCCTGCTGGCCGAGGACGCGTCGGCTGGTCTGCCGCCCGGCACTCCGAGATCGGCCTTCCCCCCCAACGCGAGCTTGGTCCAAAACGTCGTCGGCAACTCCCTGCCGCAGGCGCCGGCGAACAAGTACTCGGTGAACGCGACTTACACCTGGCAGTTCGAACCGGGCTCGCTGGCGTTGACCGGATCGCTGAGCTGGCGCGACAAGGCCTACGGCACAATCTTCAACCGGACCTACAACACCATTCCGGCCTTCACGCTGGTCAACCTTCGCGCCGTCTATAACGACGCGAAGAACCGCTTCACGGTGATCGGCTTCTGGAACAACGTGTTCAACCAGACCTGGTCCGACAACGTCTCCGGCGCGCTGCTCAACTCGGGCGGCCCGACCCAGATCCACGGCCCCGGCACCGAGATCATCAACCAGGCCTTCACCTACGGCGCTCCCAGCACGGTCGGTCTGGAAGTGCAGGTGCGCTGGCGCTAGGCGCCGGCGACATAGTCGATCGACTAGGAGAGCCGGGCGGCCCCACCGCCCGGCTTCTTCGTTTCAACGCGGTAACCGAAGCGTGGCCGTGCGCTGTCATTTTTCCGTTGCAACGCTCATTCCCCAGGGTCAGTCTGCACGACAGGACGTCGCAGCCCTCGACCAGCAAGCGTGGCGCGACGAACAGGGGAGGTTAGATCATGAAGCGTGGACTTCTCTGCGGCGTATCGATCGCCGTCACCACCATCGCCGGGCTGTGCAGCGCGCCGGCCCTGGCGCAAACGTCGCCCACTGCAGCGCCGACCACGGCCCCGGCGACCCCGGAGAGCTCCTCCTCGGGCGCCACCGTCATCGTCACCGCCGGCAAGCGAACGGGCGCCATTGAAAGGGTGCCTGTTGCGATTTCGGCGTTCAACGCCCAACAGCGGCAGACGTTGGGCATCAAGACCGTGCAGCAGCTCAGCGACTTTACGCCTGGCCTCTCCTACTACGCCATCGCGGACCGGGCCTACATCCGCGGCATCGGCCGCAACACAGTGAACCTTGCGACCGAGTCGGGCACGGCCACCTACTACAACGGAATCTATTATGGGGCGAACGCGTCGATCGCGCAGGCGCGCGACACGCTGTTTATCGGTCAGATCGAAGTGAACCGCGGCCCGCAGAACACCCTGCACGGCTCGAACTCCGACGGCGGCACGATCAACTATATCTCGGTCAGGCCCACGCACGACCTGTACGCCGAGGTGCGCGCAGGCTGGTCCGACTACGACGAGTACTTCGTCGAGGGCGCCGTCTCCGGCCCCGTGAACGACCATCTGCGCCTGCGCGCCGCCGGCATGTACGCGGACCAGACTGGCGGGTTCTTCAAGAACCTGATCGGCCCCCCGGAAGGCGGCTACCTGCCCCAGGGCAATGGCGGCAACAGCGAGTACGGCGAGCTGCAGTTCGACTTCAACGCGGGCAACCTCGACGGCTGGGGGATGGTCTCGACAGCCGACTACGACACAAACTTCCACACCGTCGCGACGGTCGGCGCGATCAACGACTACGAGTTTCCGGCGACCGCCGGCAGCCTCTCGCCAGGTCCCTTCTACGGCCTCTGCGGCCTGCCAGGCCACGGCGGAGACCCTGGCTGCGCCGGCGGCGACCCGATCGTTCCGGGAAGCGTGATCACCACGCCGGTGAACGCCGCGATGTTCCCGGGCAATAACCCCTCGACGTTCAACCTGCACCGATTCATCGAGACGTCGCACCAGTCGAACCGCCAGACTCGCGACCTCGCCTTTGCGACAATCTGGACCTACCACTTTCCCGGGGTCGACCTGCAATACACAGGCGGCTACCAGCAGTTCTACTACGACCTCGTCTTCGGTCCTGGCGCCGACGCCGGCGTGCTCCAATACCAGTTGGAGGGCAGCCCCAGTCCGGGCGCCGCGGCATTCGTCTGTGGAGCCGGCGTGGTGCTGAGCCTGACTGGCCCGGCGCTTGCCAACTGCATCACGCAGGCCCAACAGCCGCTGGTCGTCCACCCTTCCCAGGTGCACACCCTGTTCATCGAAAACGAGCAGTACTTCAGTCACGAGCTGAACCTCATCTCGACCGACAAAGGGCCGCTACAGTACACAGCCGGCGTCTACTGGTACCACGAGCACTTCGACCAGCCGATCTCGGTCGGCTGTTTCCCCCACCAGGCGCAACTGGCCACGCCGGACCAGATCTTCCCGTTTGCCCTGGGGCAAACGCTGGTGCCAGCGCCGGTCAACCACACGAACTGCACTGTCAACTTGGACGGACACGCGACCTACGATTCGATCGCCGGTTACGGGCAACTCCTCTACACCTTCAATCCGCAGTGGAAGATCGAAGGGGCCCTCCGATACACCGACGATCGCAAGGAAGGCGGCGAGGCGTTCCGCGTGATCGCCTTCAACATCCTCCCCGCGAGCGTGCTCGGCGCGGCGACTCCGTCATTCGACGTCACCCCGGTGGTGGTCCTGCCGGTCTGCACGGCGGCCCCTCCCAAGGGCGCGAGTGCGTGCAGCAGCGATAGCAGAGGCAACATCACCCGCGCTCTGAAGGGCTCGTGGAACGGGCTCACGGGCGATGCGACGCTGACCTGGACACCGGACTCCGAGAGCTTGGTCTATTTGCGTTACGCCCGCGGCTACAAGACCGGCGGCTTCAACTCGGGCACGATCTCCGGGAGCCCGCTCACGTCGCCCGAATATGTCGACGCCATTGAACTCGGCGCGAAAAAGCAATGGGGGCCTGTGTTCCAGCTCAACAGCGCGCTGTTCTACTACTCGTACCAGAACGACCAGCAACCGCTGACCGTCGTGACCCCAGGGGCCGGACCACAGACTCAAATCTTCAACATCCCTTCGGTTCACACCTACGGGCTGGAGTTGGAGGCTATCTGGCGCCCGGTCGATCCGTTCGTGATGACCGCGACCTACAGCTACCTCCACGCCACGGTAAACAGCATGGCCGGCAAGTGCGTCATCAACGCCGATGACCCGCTCGCCATTGAGCCCGGCGAAAGGACAAGCGGCTGCCCGGTCGCCGGAACGGTCAACCTGGTCGGCAACACCCTGGCGGAAGCCCCGCAGAACAAGGTCGCGGTCAACGGGACCTACACCTGGACGTTCGACCCCGGAAAGCTCTCCTTCTCGGCGTCGGTGATCTGGAAGGACAAGACCTTCGGCTCGATCTTCAACACGCCGTCGAACCAGGCGCCGGCCTATACGCAAGTGAACCTGCGCGCGACGTGGGTCGACGCGCGCAACCGCTTCACCGTCACCGCCTTCGTCGACAACCTTTTCAATCAGACCGGGTTCGACAACGTGACCGAGGCGCAGCTGGCGCCTACGATCGCCACGGCGGCCGACTACAACATCGTGAAGGCCGTCGGCATCACGTACCCGTTGACCTTCGGCATCGAGGCGCAGGTGCGCTTCCACTAGCGCCGCGGGTCAGCGACCAACTAGCGAGGGGCCGGGCGGGCGACCGTCCGGCCCTTTTCTTCGTCGGCTAAAGCGTCGCGATCGGCGCCAGCCCGCGCATGGGCCTCAGGCCCAAGTCGGCCAGCAGGCGGGCGTCTTCATCCTCGCCGGGCAATGGCGTGGTGAGCAGCTTGGCCCCGATGAAGATGGAGTTGGCGCCGGCGAGAAAGCACAGCGCCTGCAGCTCGCGGCTCATGCCGACGCGGCCGGCGGCCAGCCGCACCACCGCCTTCGGGCAGACGATGCGGGCGACGGCGATGGTGCGCACGAACTCCAGCCCGTCCAGCGGCTCGCTCGCGCCCAGCGGCGTGCCGGGAATGGGCACGAGCGCGTTGATCGGCAACGATTCCGGGTGCTCCGGCAGCGTCGCCAGCGCGTGCAGCAGCCCGGCCCGCGCGGCGCGGGTCTCGCCCATGCCGACGATGCCGCCGCAACAGACGCTGATGCCGGCGTCGCGCACGTGGCTCAGCGTCTCCAGCCGATCCTCGTAGGTGCGGGTGGAGACGATCCGCCCGTAGTCCTCGGGCGCGGTGTCGAGGTTGTGGTTGTAGAAGTCGAGCCCGGCGGCGGCCAGCGCGCGCGCCTGATGCGGCGCCAGCATCCCCAGCGTGGCGCAGGTCTCCAGCCCCAGCGCTTTCACGCCGGCGACCATCGCCTCGAGCTTGGCCAGGTCGCGGTCCTTCACGTCGCGCCATGCCGCGCCCATGCAGAAGCGCTGCGCGCCGCCGGCCTTGGCCCGCGCCGCCTCGGCGACCACGGCCTCGGGATCCATCAGCCGCGAGGCCTTTAAGCCCGTGTCGAACTTGGCCGACTGGCTGCAGTAGCCGCAGTCTTCCGGGCAGCCGCCGGTCTTCACGGACAAGAGCTGCGACAGCTGGATCTCGCCGGCGTCGAAGTTCGCCCGGTGCACGCCAGCGGCGGCGAAGACGAGGTCGCCGAACGGCAGCTCGAACAGGGCTTCGACCTCGTCGCGGCGCCAATCGGTGCGCGGCGTGGCGGAAACTGACGGCGACATGGACTCCCCTCGTTTTCACCGGCCTCGACCCGGCTGCGGTCGCCTCTATCATGCGGCCGGGCGGCGGGCCGATGGAGAAAACCTGAAAACGCATGGCGGCGAAGGCGAACATCGACGCGCTGCTCAGCGATGGGGCGGCCCACTATGCCGCCGACCGGCTGGACGCGGCCGCGCGCGCTTATGCCGCCGCCGAACGGGCGGCGCCGAAGGACTTCCGGCCCATCTATTCGCTGGCGATGATCGACATCAGCCAGGGCCGTCTCGCGCCGGCGGCGGTGCGGCTGAAACGGACGCTGAAGCTCAACCCCGCGCTCTTTCCCGCCCTCTTCAACCTCGGCCGCGTCAGCGAGCAGCTCGGCCGCTGGGACGAGGCGGTCGACGCCTGGACCAGGGCGCTGGCGCTGCGCCCCGAGGCGGCCGACGTCCGCTTCGCCCGCGCCGTGGCGCTCTGCACGGTCGGGCGGATCGACGAGGGCGTGGCCGAGTACCGCGCGCTCGCCGGCGATGAGCGCCTCGCCGCCCAGGCGCTCGCCCGGGCGGTGCTGATCCGGCCCGAGACGACCACCGACGCCGAGCTGACGGCGCTCGAGCAGCTGGGCGCCGACCCCGGCGTCGCCGCCGACACCCGCATCGGCCTCGCCTTCGCCCGCGGCGCGGCGCTGGAGGCGCGCGGGCGCTATGACGACGCGTTCGCCGCCTTCGACGCGGGCAACCGGATGCAGCGCGCGGCGCTGGTCGCGGAGAGACCGGCGCGCGATCCGGCCGTCGCGGCGCGCGAGCACGCCCGCTCGGTGGAGCGGGTAAAGGCGCTCGTCACGCCCGCCTTCATCGAGGCCCACCGCGGCGAAGGCGACGCTGGCGTCGCGCCGATCTTCATCGTCGGGATGCCGCGCTCGGGCTCGACGCTGATCGAGCAGATCCTCGCCAGCCACCCCGGCGTTCAGGGCATGGGGGAGAGCCCAACGCTGGCGCACGTGCTGGAGCGCGCCCGCGCCTACGACCCGGCGGCGCCGAAGGACGTCCGCGCGCTGGCCGGCGCGTACCTGGACGCCCTGCGCGAGCGGGGCTGGACGCGGAAGGCGCGGCCGGTCGACAAGACGCTGGAGAGCTACCTGCATGTCGGCATGATCGCGCTGATGTTCCCGCGCGCCGTCATCCTGGAAAGCGTGCGCGATCCCGTCGACACCTGCCTCGCGTGCTGGCGCCAGCTGTTCACCCACGGCAACGAGCCGCTCTACGACCTGGCCGAGATCGGCGAGACCTATCGGACCTACCGGGCGATGATGGACCATTGGGCCGAGGTCCTGCCCGGCCGGGTGATCGAAGTCTCGAACGAGGCGCTGGTCGCCGACCCGCCGGCGCAGATCCGCTGGCTGGTGACGGACGCCTGCGGGCTCGCCTGGGACGACGCCTGCCTCGACTTCCACAAGACCCCGCGGCCGATCTCGACCGCCAGCACCGCCCAGGTGCGCCGCCCGATCTTCTCAACGTCACTCGAGCGCTGGCGACAATACGAGGCTCACCTCGGCCCGCTGATTGAGGCGCTCGGGCCTTACGCTCCGGGCTGATGCGTCAGGCCTCGACCGGAACCCACCACTCCACCCAGCCGGCGCGATCGGGACGGAAATCGGCGGGGTAAAACTCGATGTCGGGGGCCTGGGCCAGCCGGTGGCCCGAGGTCGCAACGAGCTCTCCCCAGATCTTGCGCACCGCCGCCTGCATCTGCGGGTGCACGAGGCCGCCCGTCATCGTCTGGCGGAAGACGAGGTAGGTTTGCGGCTCGAGCGCCGTGATCTCGACGCCGGGCGGCCTGCGCGCCTCCGGCCCGATCGCGACGCCGGCTGTGTAAAGCATCCCGGGGCGGCCGCGAGTCGGAGCGGCCGTGCAAACGCCGTAGGTCTCGCCGCCGCTCTGCCCGGCGAGGGGCAAGCGGGGCGTCAGGCGGTCCCAGAGCTTCGGGATGCCGGCCTTGTTCGAAAGGTCGAACAGGCCGCGCAGGCCGGCGATGCGCAAGGCCGGCTTTGCGACAGGCCCTGCCTCGTCGACCGCGATCTCCACATCGTCAGCCGGGGGCGAGAGGGCGTCCAGCGGACTCTTCTCGCCTTGGCGGTAGCGGCCGGGCGGCACGCCGAAGACGCGCTTGAACGCGCGGGTGAAGGCTTCCTGGCTGTCGAAGCCACAATCGAAAGCGAGTTCGATCAGCGCTGGCGCGCGGCGCCCCGCCAGCCGCTCCGCCGCGTCGGCCAGCCGCCGCGTGCGGACATAGGCCATCGGGCTGAAACCGAAGCGGGCCCCGAACGCGCGGCTGAAATGGAAGGCCGAAAGCCCGGCCGCCGCCGCCAGGGCCGGCAGCGACAACGGCTCGAAAAGGTGCGCATCGATATGCTCGCGCGCCCGCACCAGCGCATCGGGGATCGCCGCCTCACTCATGCCGCCAGCATGGCGCGGCCTAAGCCCGCTGTCTTGACCGGGTTTGCTTT
>Ga0070735_10004096_pt1 | contig 12420 bp, 9 predicted proteins | sample Coa_R1_FD_66443 | JGI IMG/M metagenome (GOLD analysis project Ga0070735, IMG submission 66443) | Surface soil microbial communities from Centralia Pennsylvania, which are recovering from an underground coalmine fire - Coalmine... | ecosystem: Environmental > Terrestrial > Soil > Unclassified ... | reverse complement strand
CGGTGCCGTGACCGTGGCCATCAGAGGCTCGCTCCGGACCCACACTGCGCGAACACGCGGAAGGTCTTGGTGAGCGCCACCGGCCGGTACCGGGTGCCCGGCCACATCCGCAGCGACGGCAGCATGTGCGAGCCGCGATTCGCCGCGGCTTGGAAGATCACGTTGGGCGCCGGCGGCACGGCCTGTCCGGTGTTCGGAGAGGCCTCGATGCGCAGGATCGGGACGCCGAGGTCGTACGCCACCATTGGCACCTGGAAGCCCTCGGTCATCACCGAGCCGCAGGCCAGCACCTTGCTCGGGCCGCCGAGCTTGGCGATCGCGGCCTCGGCTCCGCTGCGCAGCCGCGCCTGGTAGGCGAGGATCCCGTGCGTGCGCTGGATGCTGATCAGGTTGTTGCCTACCCAGTTCGGGAACAGGGCGTAGATCGCGAGCAGCAGGGCCACCGCGGCCGAGGTCATGAGCGGAGCGCGTCTCCGGCGCCTGATCAGCTGGGCCGCGAGTTCGGCCGCGCCCCAGGCGAAGACCACCGCGCCGACGATGTCGATCAGGCTCGCTCCGAGCACCAGGTAGCGGTCGTTTCCGGAAAAGCCGGCCTGAGTCATGAACGCGATCAGCACGAACCACCCGAACCCGAGCAGCGCCGCCCCGAGCACCGCTGCCATGGCGTGCTCGCGGGCGCCGGCCAGGCGCCAGGATTCCCGCTCAGCGCGCGCGCGGAACAGCAGCGCAGCCGAGGTCACGGCTCCGATCAGCGCCGCGATCTTGATGCGCAGGAGCATCCAGGGCCACGCATGGTTGACGAGCTCAGAGCAGAACGGGCAGTGGGCGAAGGCGGCGCTGTTCGAGCGCGGCTTCTGTGCCCGGCTGACGCCGCGCAGGAAGTGGCCGGAGCCCCAGTACTCGGGCAGGAACCAGAGCACGGGGATCAGCGCGAACAGCCCGATCACGAGCTTGCGGGCCCCAGGATCACGCCAGAACAGCCACAGCCCGTACGGCCCCCAGAACAGCCAGATCTCCGGCCGGTCGAGCGCGGCCGCGAAGCCGACGGCGAAGGCCTGCCGCGGGCGGCCGTCGAGGTGGCGTTCGACGGCGATCAGGACGGATGCCGTCATCAGGCCCTCGGAGTAGCCGAGCGCGTTGTCGGAGACGAAGCCTCCGGATAGCACGAACGAGATCGCTGCCAGCGCGCCCGCCAGCAGCGCCGGAAGCAGAGCGGCCGATCCTTCGAGGGAGCCGTAGCGGGTGCCCAACCCCCGGACGAGCGTCATCGCCACCTTGAACACCATCACCGAGGCCATCACAGCACCGGCCCGCGCGATCATCAGCCACAGGTCCGGCGCGGCCTTGCCGAACAGCGCGAACACCGTCGTGAACAGCATCGGCAGCGGCTTCCACGTCGGGCCGCCCGTGGTCTGGAGCTTCAGGTGGATGATCTCCCGTCCCCAGAGGATCCACGACCATGGGTCGTAGCTCGGGGTCGAGGGGACGGCGAGCGAGACCGCGCCGATCAGCAGCGCCGCCCCGAGCAGGCCGAGGTAGAAGCGGGCGCTGGTGGCACCGGCGGTCAGCGACTCGCGCCGCGCAACCATGGGCGCGGGCATAGCGGTAGTGGCCAGCTCTGCTGTACGGACAGACACGAGAACGGAAATCGGGTGCCGCGTCGCGAACACGGCGGGCACACGGCTGCACCGCGCACCGGGGGAAGGGGGATTCTAGTGGGGACTCAGCCCTTGACGCCGACCGCCATACAGGCCTCGATCGCGTTCAGCTCGCTGTCCGGCGCATCACCGGGATAGAGCAGCGCGCTGCCGATCACCTCGGCGCCCTGGGCATGGTCCTGGATCTGGTCGTAGATCGCGGCGCCGGGCGAGGGATCGAAGTGAACACGAACCTGCCCCGCAATCAACATGTCGGTGTTACCGACCAGTTGCACCGGGATCTTGTCCGCCTGCAGGCAGGCGACGTGGTCGCCGAGGATCGTCCGCTGGTCGTCGACCACCCCGCGGCTTGCGGTCGGATTGCGAGGCTTGACGTTGATCGCGCCACAGGCCGACAGCGCCAGCGCGACGGCGGTCAGAGCAACGATCATCACCGCGCGAGTAGCGGACATGCGGTCTGAGGGTAGAGGATGATCTCGCTGTGACCCCGCTCGCCGTGCTGCATGGACCGCTGCCCAAGGTGGGCGTGCTCGTGCTCGCGGTGCTCGCCGCAGGCGCGCTGCTGCTCCCCGGGCTGCGCGCGCATGCCGCATCCGTGCTCGCCGCGCTCGTGCTCGCTCCGGTCCTGCTGCTCGGCGAGATCTGGCACTCGCCGCAGCTCTCGATGGTGCATCGCCACCCCGCCCTGGCGGCGGCTGCCGGCCTGATGGTCGCCGCGCTCGTCGCGGGCCTCGCATGGGCGATGCTCAGGCGGCGCTGGCTCGTCGCGCCGCTCGTCGTGGCGACGCTGCCGTTCCGGATCCCGATCCAGGCCGGCGGCAAGACCTCGAACCTGCTCGTCCCGCTCTACGTGGTCGTCGGAGCTGGGGCGCTGGCCTTCGTGCTCGAGGCATTCCGGGCGCCTGACCGCGAGCGTCCGCGCCCGCCGGCGGCCGTGGTCTGGCTCGAGCGGCTTCTGGCCCTGTCCGTCGTCCTCTACGCGGCGCAGTCGCCCTACTCCCCCGACTTCGAGACGGCGCTTCAGCAGATGGTGTTCTTCTACGTCCCGTTCACGCTGATGTTCTGCCTGCTGCGCCAGGTTCAGTGGACGCCGCGGCTGCTGCGGGGATGCTTGGAGCTGCTGGTCGGGCTAGCGCTGCTGTTCGCGGCCATCGGGTTCGTCGAGTACGCGACCAAGACGATCATCCTGAACTCCAAGCTGGTCGTGGAGAACGACCTTCACACGTACTTCACGGTGAACTCGGTGTTCTTCGACCCGAACATCTTCGGGCGCTTCCTCGCGCTGGTGATGGTCGCGCTCGCCGCCGTTCTCCTGTACACCCGCAGGCCATCGCGTCAGCTGGCGCTGACCGCGGCGCTGGCGGTCCTCTGGGCGGGACTGGTGCTCACGCTCTCGCGCTCCAGCCTGGGCGCGCTGCTCGCGGGGCTCGGCACGCTGGCCGCGCTGCGCTGGCGCGTGGCGCGGACGATCGCGATCGGCGTGGCCGTGGTGGCAATCGCCGCCGTCGTGCTGCTCAGCCTCCGGACCACGTTCGGTCTGAACCAGGGCCTGAATGGCGCCTCGAGCGGGCGTGCCAGCCTGACCAGCGGCGGCATCCACATGTTCGCGCAGCGCCCTGTGTGGGGCTGGGGCTCGGGCTCGTTCGTGACCCAGTACCGGCTCGAACACCCCGGCACCGCCAACACGATCGCCGCCTCGCATACGATCGCGGTCACGATCGCGGCCGAGCAGGGGGCGATCGGCGAGCTCACCTATATCGCGCTCGTGCTCACGGCGGCGTTCGTGCTCCTGCGCGGCGCCCGCGGCGATCCGTCGCGCGCTGCGATCGGCGCGGCGTTCGTAGCCCTGATCCTGCACTCGAACCTCTACGCGGACTTCCTCGAGGACCCGGTCACCTGGACGCTGCTGGGAATAGGCGCCGCGCTCGCCGGCGAGCGGCTGCTCGAGGCCCCGGTTCGGCGACGATCAGGCCTCGCCGCCGAGGCCGCCGGCGAGCCGCAGCAGCAGCTCGTGTAGCTGGGCCCGCTCCTCGTCGCTCAGCGCCGCCAGCAGCTCCTGCTGGGACCGGCGTGCGACCTGTCGAGCACGGCCGAGGACCTCGAGTCCCGCGTCGGTCAGGTGCAACGCGTGCGCGCGGCGGTCTGAGGGGTGGCGCCGGCGTTCGACCAGACCCCGTCCCTCGAGCTCATCGATCGCTCCGACCATCGAGCTCGGGTCCATCCCGACGGCCCGGCACAGCGCGAGCTGCGTGATCGCGCCCTCCGCTTGGAGCATGTTCATCACGCCGAACATCCGGGGCGTGAGCTCGAGCGGCAAGAGGTTCTCGGCGAACCTGCGCCGGGTGATATCGCCGATCCGGCTGAGCAGGAAGCCGGTGTTGCGGGCCAGCGCGGGGTGGGGCGTGAAGCTCATAACAGAATTTTAGCTTGCGCTCCGAATAGTTGTTGCTACAAATCATTGGCGACACGAACCAATGGGGAGACAAACATGATTCGGATCACTCGGTGGGTCCTGGCCCACAAGCGCGTGGTCGCGGCGTTCTGGATCGCCGTGACATTGGTCGGGATGGCCACCGTGGGCAAGTCGACGAGCGCGTTCAGCAAGAAGTTCAACGTCCCCGGCCGCGAGGGCTTCGTCACCAACGCCCAGATCAAGCGCCTGCTGCACACCGGCGGCGACGTCGCGCCCCTGCTGGCCGTGGTCACGATGCCCGAGGGCACGACCGTGAGCTCGCCGGGCGTCGCGCAAGCCCTCGGCAGCGTCGAGCGGCGCCTTCACGAGGTCATTCCCGGAGTCAGGACGGCGTCGCTTGCCGAAACGCAGAGCCGTGCCCTGGTCTCGGCGGACGGGCGCACCACCTACGTGCTCGCCTATCCGCCGCCGGACAACGAGTCCTTCGGTAACAACACGCGAGCGGCCAAGGCCGCGACGGCCGCGCTGCGCGGCGTCACCGTCGCCGGAGCGCCGGTCTACGTCACCGGATTCGATGCGCTCCAGAGCCAGACGGGCGGCTCGGGCGGTCCCGGCGTGCTGCTCGAGAGCGTGCTCGGCGGGCTTGGCGCGCTGGCCGTCCTGGCGTTCGTTTTCGCCTCGCTCCTGGCCTTCGTGCCGCTGGCCATGGCGATCGTCTCGATCATGGCCACGTTCCTGGTCCTCTGGGGCGTGACCGCCGTGAGCGACGTCTCGATGATCGTCGAGTTCCTCGTCGCGCTGATCGGGCTGGGCGTGGCGATCGACTACTCGTTGCTGGTCGTCGTTCGCTGGCGCGAGGAGCGCGCGCACGGCCATGACGGTGACGAGGCGGTCGTGCGGGCGATGCAGACGGCGGGGCGGGCGGTCGTGTTCAGCGGCACCACCGTCGCCATCGGCCTGCTGGCGATGATCGTGCTGCCGCTGCCCTTCCTGCGCTCGATCGGCTACGCCGGCATGCTGATCCCGCTGATCAGCGTGATCGTGGCGATCACGCTGCTGCCGATCGTGCTCGCCAAGCTCGGCCCGCGGCTCGACTGGCCGCATGTCCGCAACGACGAGCGGGCGAGCCGCGCGTGGACCGGGTGGGCGCAGCTCGTCGTCCGGCGCCGCTGGATCGCCGCCGCGGCCGCGGCGGTGGTGCTCGCGGGCCTCGTCGTGACCGCGCTCAGCCTCCAGCCGGGGGCTCCGAACGCGGACGCCCTGTCCAAGCAGGGTGAGGCGCGGGCGGGGCTCGTCGCGCTCGAGCATGCCGGGCTGGGCGCCGGCGCGCTGGCGCCGATCGAGGTCCTGACCCGTCCCGGCCAGGACGCCGCCGCGCTCGCTACGCGTCTGGACGGCGTGCCGGGCGTGCACGGGGCGATCGCTCCGGCGGGCGCCGGATGGAATCGCGGTGGCTACCGGGTCGTCGACGTGGTGGCACCCGCCGACTCATCGACCTCGGCCGCACGCGACGTGATCACCCGGGTGCGCACAGTCGCTCATGCCGCGTCACCGGGTTCGGGCGTCGGAGGCCTCGGAGCCCAGAACGCCGACTTTGTCTCGGCTATCTACGGGAGCTTCCCGCTGATGATCGCGCTGATCGCGGTGCTCACCTTCCTGCTGCTGGCCCGGGCTTTCCGCTCGCTGCTCCTGCCGCTGAAGGCCGTGATCCTGAACGTGATCAGCGTCGGTGCCGCCTGGGGCGTGATCACGCTCGTGTGGCAGGACGGGCACGGCTCGAGCCAGCTGTGGAGCATCCCCGCAACGCACTCGATCACGGCCTGGATCCCGCTGATGATCTTCGCCTTCCTCTTCGGCCTCTCGATGGACTACGAGGTGTTCATCCTGGCCCGGATGCGCGAGGAGTACGACCGCACCGGCTCGACCGACACCGCGGTCATCCGGGGGATCGGGCGGACCGGGCGCCTGGTCACGAGCGCGGCGTTGATCCTGTTCCTGGCCTTCGTGTCGATGGCCTCCGGCCCGAACACCGACGTCAAGGTGTTCGCCACTGGGCTGGCGGCTGGGATCCTGCTCGACGCCACCGTGATCCGGGCGCTGCTCGTGCCGGCGATCGTGTCCCTGTTCGGGCGCTGGAACTGGTGGCTTCCGGAGCTGCCGGCCCGGTTGCTGCGCGTGCGGCCCTCGCTGCCCCCGCAAGCCGCGCCAGAGCCGGCGCGCGCGTGATCCCGCCAGGCTTGCCCGTCCGTGGGTGAGGCCGCGAGCCCACCCGCGGACGGGCGGCCGCATGCGTCCTCGCCTCGCCCGCCGCGCCCTGGTCCGGCGACGTGGTTAGTGAATTTGTTCCGCGTGGGGGAGCACAAACTCATTTGCCGGTCCCCCAGGGCGCTCGAGCCCGCCGAGGACGGACCGGGCGGGCCCGGCCGGCCCGAAGGCCACGAGCCCAGGGACGGACCCGGGCGCTCCCGGGGCACGAGCCCTGTTCGAGCGGCTAGAGCGGCGTCGTATAAGCCCCGCTGATGCCCCCATCGACCAGGAAGGTCGACGCGGTCACGAAGCTCGACTCGTCGCTGGCCAGGAACAGCACGGCGCTCGCGATCTCCTCCGCCCGCGCGAAACGCCCCATCGGCACGTGCACGAGCCGGCGCTGGGCCTGCTCGGGGTCCTTGGCGTAGAGCTCCTGCAGCAGCGGGGTGTCCACCGGCCCCGGGCAGAGCGCGTTCACGCGCACCCCGCGGCGCGCGAACTCCACCCCGAGCTCGCGGGACAGGGCCAGCACGCCGCCCTTGGACGCCGTATAGGAGATCTGCGAGGTGGCGGCGCCGAGCACGGCCACGAACGAGGCGGTGTTGATGACCGAGCCGCCGCCGCCGTCGAGCAGGTGCGGGATCCCGTGCTTGCAGCACAGGAAGACGCTGCGCAGGTTGGCGTTCTGGACCCGCTCCCAGGCCTCGAGGGAGGTGTCGAGAACCGAGGCGTCGTCGGTGGGGGAGATGCCGGCGTTGTTGAACAGCACGTCGATCCGGCCGAGCTCATCCCGAGCCCGCTGATACAGCCCCTGCACCGCCGATTCGTCGGTCAGGTCGGCCTGCAGCGACAGCGCGCCGACCGAGTGCTCGCGGAGGTCGACGCCCACCACGCGCGCGCCCTCGCGCTCGAACAGCTCGGCCGTGGCGGCGCCGATCCCGCCGGCCGCACCCGTCACCACGCAGACCTTCCCGTCGAGTCTCATCCGGCTTCCTCCCTAAACGGCGTAGTAGATCGACTTCACCTCGGTGTAGGCGTCGAGCGCGTGCGGACCGAGCTCGCGGCCGTAGCCCGACTGCTTGAAGCCGCCGAACGGCGTTGACACCCGGACGGAGGTGTTCGAGTTGATCGACAGGACCCCGGCCTCGATCGCGCGGGCGACTCGCAGCGCACGGCCGCCGTCGCGGGTCCAGATCGACCCGCTCAGCCCGTAGATGGTGTCGTTGGCCAGCCGGACGGCGTCCTCCTCGTCCTCGAACGGGATCACGCACGCCACCGGGCCGAAGATCTCCTCGCGGGCCGCGCGGGCCCCCGGGTCGACCGGGCAGAGCACCGTGGGGGCAAACCAGAAGCCGGGGCCCTCAGGGGCCTGGCCCCGGATGGCCACCGGCGCCTCGCCATTGACGAACGACCCGACCGTCTCCCGCTGATTCGCTGAGATCAGCGGGCCCATCTCCGTCTTCTCATCCAGCGGGTCGCCCACGTGAATCGACCGAACAGCCGTGTCCAGCAGCGACATGAACTCGTCCACCACCGGGCGCTGGACGAAGATCCGCGAGCGGGCGCAGCAGTCCTGGCCGGCGTTGCCGAACACCGCCGCGGGTGCGGAAGCGGCGGCGGCCTCGAGGTCGGCGTCGGCGAAGATGACGTTCGGCGACTTGCCGCCCAGCTCGAGCGTCACCCGCTTGATCGTCTGGGCGGCACCGGCGGCGATCATCCGCCCGACCTCGGTCGAGCCGGTGAAGGCGATCTTCGCCACGTCCGGGTGCTCGACCAGGCGCCGGCCGCAGGTGCTCCCGGGCCCGGCGACGACGTTCACGACGCCCTCTGCCAGGCCGGCCTCGAGCGCCAGCTGCTCGAAGCGCAGGGCGGTCAGCGGCGTGAGCTCCGCGGGCTTCAGCACAACCGTGTTGCCGGCGGCGAGGGCCGGCCCGAGCTTCCAGGCCGCGATCGTCAGCGGGAAGTTCCACGGAGTGATCAGTCCGACGACGCCGAGCGGCTCGCGCACCGTGAACGCCTGGCCGCCCGCCACCGGGATCGTGTCCCCGAGCAGGCGTTCGGGAGCTGCCGCGTAATAGCGGAAGGTGGCGATGACCATCCCCATCTCCCCGCGGGCGTCGCCGATCGGCTTACCCGCGTTCCGGGCCTCGAGCACCGAGAGCTCCTCGTGGGCCTCCTCGAGACGGCTGGCCAACCGATGCAGCACCTCCGCTCGAGCGCTCGGCGCCAGCGCGCGCCAGGCCGGGAATGCGGCCTTGGCGCGCGCCACCGCGGCGTCGACATCGTCCGCGCCTGCGCGCGGGATCTCCTCGAGCACCGCCTCGGTGGCGGGCTCGATGACCGTCAGGGTGTCTGGCACTCAGTCCCCTGCGTGGGCGAACGCGGCCTCGGATTCGGGATCCGCGAGATCAACTGTTCGAATCGGTCCCTTGAAGTAGTGACGGGCCCAGCCCATGTACCAGATGGTCACCGCCACCATCACGCCCACTGTCACCAGCGGGGCGTAGTTCACCGCCGACCAGCTGAATGCACTGTTACCGGGCACCGCGGCCGGTGTGAAGGGCAGGCAGAAGATGATCACGCAGATCGCCACCCACCCGATGGCGATGGGGTTGATCCACCGGTACTTCTGCCCGAGCGTCCATGGTCCGGCCACGAATTTGTCGCGCATGCGCCACCGCAGGAAGACCGGGATCGTGTAGGCGATGTAGAGGCCGATGACCGAGATCGAGGTCACGGCGAGGAAGGCCACCGGAAGGCCGGCGTGGTTGCCCTTGTAGGCCGGGATGGTGATGATGAACGCGAAGGCGCACACGAAGAGCACGGCCCACGTGGGCGTCTTGTTCTTGCCCAGGTGCCGCCACAGCTTGTGACCCGGTATCGCCCCGTCGCGCGAGAAGGCGAAGGTCATGCGGCTCGCGCTGGTGACACACGCCATCCCGCAGAAGAGCTGCCCGACGGTCGAGATGACCAGGACGGCCTTGGCCGCGGCCGAGCTCAGCGCCGTCTCGATGATGGCCTGTGAGGCGCCGCCGGCGGCATTGATCGCCTTGGTGTTCGTGGCCGCGAAGGTCAGCGCCAGAAGCACGGCCCAGCCGAAGATGGCGGAGTAGAAGACCGACCGCCACACGCCCTTCGGCGCGGACTCGGCAGCGTCACGGGTCTCCTCGGAGATGTGGGCCGAGGCGTCATAGCCCGTGATCGTGTACATGGTCAGCAGGAAGCCGAGCGGCAGCACGTAGAACCAGTACATGCCGTGGCTGAAGCCCGACAGGTTCTGCCGATGGCCGAACACGAAGCTGAAGCTCTGGTGGTGGCTGGGGACGGCGACGAGCAAGACGATGATCACCATGACGCCGACCACGTGCCACCAGACCGAGATGTTGGTGAACATCGACACGAGGTGCGAGGAGAACACGTTGATCAACCCGTGGATGAGCAGGATCAGCGCGAAGAGCACGAAAACGTGGTGAAGATTGGCCTGGACGCTCGTGGTGGCGAAGTTGACGCCAAGGATGTGCGCGCCGTAGAACGACAGGGTCGAATTGAGGAAGGTGGCGGCGGCGTAATCAACCGAGGCAGTGACCGCGACCAGCCCGATCAGGTTGAACCATCCGGTGAACCATCCCCAGCCGGGTCCGCCGAGCTTCGAGGCCCAGTAGTAGATACCGCCGGCGGTCGGCATCGCTGAGGCAAGCTCCGACATCGAGAATGCGACCAGAAGGATCATGATGCTGATCAGGGGCCAGCCGATCGAGATCGCCACCGGACCGCCGTTGATCCAGGCCTGGCCATAGGTCGTGAAGCAACCGGCCAGGATCGAGATGATCGAGAACGAGATCGCGAAGTTCGAGAACCCGCTCCAACCGCGCCTCAGCTCTTGCTTGTAACCCAGTTCCGCGAGTCTCTGTTCGTCCTGCGACAGCGTCTGCGCACCGTCAGCCATCAACCCCTCCTCTAAAAGGTCTTATGGTCCGTCCTTAGGACGATGAGATTATTCGAATTCGCCCTGTGCAAGTCAAGTCCTCCAAGCGGAAAAACCCGCTACCGCCGGGGTAGGAGCCGCTACCGCCTGGGCAGCAGGCCGGCGAGGATGTGCTCCGTCGCCCGGACGTGCTCGGCCATCTCACGCCCAGCGCGGGACTCGTCGTGCTTGCGCACCGCCTCGACCAGTCGCTGGTGCTGGACGTTGGCGGCGAGGAGCACCTCGTGCGGGTGGGCTATGTAGCTGATCAGGGCGGTCATTTCGCCCTGGACCTCGGTCATCGCTGCCACCAGACGCGTGCTGCCCGTGGCCTCGGCGAGCCCTACGTGCAGGCGCACGTCGAGTTGCCGGTAAGCCGGGAAATCGTCGTAGGTGCCCTCGATCAGGCGCGCGAGCTCGTCGAGCACGTCCACCGCCTCGGGAGTGGCTCGCTGGGCGGCGATCACGGCGACGCCGATCTCGAGCGCGCTACGGCGGTCGCAGATGTCGTGCCAGTCGGCCAGCACTTCGGGCGAGGGGGGCGGCGCCGGTGGCTGGGGATCGGCCACGAACGTCCCCCCGCCGCGCCCGCGCACAGCGTGGAGATGCCCGCTCTGAGCCAGCGCCACCAGCGCCTGGCGTAGCGTCGAGCGAGCGATCCCGAGCTTCTCGCACAGCATCCGCTCGGGCGGCAGGCGGGTGCCGGGTGGAAGCAAGCCGATCGTGATCGCCGTCCCCAGCCGCTCCACGGTCTCCTCGAACGCGGTCTGGGAGCGAACCGGCGCGAACACCGCCTCCAGAGACGTCGCGGTCTCCAGTGCGGCGGCCGGATCGAGGGTCGAGCTCACAACCGCTCGAAGCCCCGGAAGCGTTCCCAGTCCGTCACCGCGCTCTCGAACGCGGCCAGTTCGATGTCGGCGGCGTGGGTGTAGTGGCGCACCACCTCCCCGCCGAAGGCTGCATCCGCCACCGGGCTGTCAGCGAACAGGTCGCGAGCCTCACGCAGCGTGGAGGGCAGGCGAGGCTTGTCCGTGGCCAGATATGCGTTGCCCGAATACGGCGGCTCGAGCTCGAGTCCCTGCTCGACGCCGTGCAGCCCCGCGGCGATGATCGCGCTCAGCGCCATGTACGGGTTGAGGTCGGACCCCCCGGAGCGGTTCTCGAAGCGCAACCCGGGGCCGTGACCGACAACCCGGAGAGCGCAGGTGCGGTTGTCGTCCGCCCAGGCGACCGTGGTGGGGGCGAACGAGCCTGCCGCGAAGCGCTTATACGAGTTCACGTTGGGCGCCAGCAGCAGCGTCAGCTCGCGCATGCAGGCCAGCTGACCGGCCACGAAGGACTCGAACACCTGCCGATCACGTGCGAACACCGCGCCCTGCGGATCCGCCAGCGAGAAGTGGATATGGCACGAGCTGCCCTCCCGCTCGTTGAACTTGGCCATGTAGCTGACCGACATTCCCTCCTGAGCGGCGATCTCCTTCGCGGCGTTCTTGTAGATCACGTGCTCGTCGGCGCAGCGCAGGGCGTCGGCGTAGCGGAAGTTGATCTCGTGCTGGCCCAGATTGCATTCGCCCTTGGCGTTCTCGACGTAGAGCCCGGCGCCCTCCATCGAGCTGACGATCCGGCGGATCAAGGGCTCGATCCGGGCGGTTCCGAGGAGCGAGTAGTCGATGTTGTAGAGGTTGGCTGGACTCAGGTCGCGGTAAGCCTTCGTCCAGGCCTCCTCGTAGGTATCGCGGAAGACCAGGAACTCGAGCTCGGTGGACGCGTTGGAGCTCCAGCTGCGCTCCGCCAGGCGGGCGAGCTGGCGGCGAAGCACCTGACGTGGTGAGGCGACCACATCCGAGCCGTCGGCCCACGCCAGGTCGGCCAGGCACATGGCCGTGGCCTGCAGCCAGGGGACCGGCCGCAGTGTCTCCAGATCCGGCTTCATCACGAAGTCGCCGTAGCCCCGCTCCCAGGACGACATCTCGTACCCGGCAACGGTGTTCATCTCGACGTCGACGGCGAGCAGGTAGTTGCAGCCCTCGGCGCCGTGCGAGGCGACATCCGCGAGGAAGTGCGACGCCGTCAGCCGCTTGCCCTGGAGTCGGCCCTGCATGTCGGCGATTGCGAGCAGGACGGTGTCGACCGAGCCG
>Ga0070735_10004095_pt1 | contig 12423 bp, 10 predicted proteins | sample Coa_R1_FD_66443 | JGI IMG/M metagenome (GOLD analysis project Ga0070735, IMG submission 66443) | Surface soil microbial communities from Centralia Pennsylvania, which are recovering from an underground coalmine fire - Coalmine... | ecosystem: Environmental > Terrestrial > Soil > Unclassified ... | reverse complement strand
CGGCGTCGAGTCGATCGCGGCGATGCTGTCGGCAGGGCCGTATCTGTGGCCTGCCCACGACCTCGTCTGCCACGGCGTCCAGACGAACCGCGTGAGCTTTGGCGCCTACCGCGCCCCGACTGCCCCGCCGGCCGCGTTCGCGATCGAGTCGCTCCTCGACGAACTGGCCGAGCGATTGGAGATCGATCCGATCGAGCTGCGCCTGCGTAACGTCGCCGGTGAGGGCGATATGTCCGTCGCCGGTCAGCCGTTCCCCGTGTTCGGGGCGCGCGACTGCCTCGAGCGTCTACGCGCCCACGAGCTGTGGCAGCGCCGCGGCTCGCTGCCGCAGGGGGAGGGCGTCGGCGTCGCGATCGGTTGGTGGCCGGGTGGCTACGAGCCCGCCGCCGCGGCCTGCCGCCTCGACGCCGACGGCGGGGTGACCGTCGTCACCGCCGCCGCGGACATGACCGGGGTCGAGACCGCTTTCGCGACCATCGCGGCGGAGGCGTTCGGGGTCGAGCCCGGCCGCGTGCGCGTTGTCCAGGCCGACACCGCGAGCGCTCCCTACGCTGGCTCGAGCGGCGGTAGCAAGGTGACCTACACCGTCGGCCGCGCCGTCGAGGCGGCGGCGCGCGAGGCGAGGCGGCACCTGCTCGAAGTGGCGGCGAACGAGCTCGAGATCTCGGTCGAGGACCTCGAGATCGTCGACGGATCGGTCCAGCCCGTCGGTGATCCGGCTCGCGCCCAGCCGATCGAGCGCCTGGCCCGCAAGACGCTCAGCTTCGGTGGGCCGTATGCCCCTGTGGAGGGTCACGGCCGCGTCGGCTCGGGCCCCCGGGCGCCGCAGTCCGCCGGGCACATCTCGCACGTCCGGGTCGATGCCGACACGGGCGCCGTCCAGGTGCTGGGCCACGTCATCGCGCAGGATGTCGGCCACGCGCTGAACCCGGCTCTGGTCGAAGGCCAGATGCACGGCGGGACCGTTCAGGGGCTCGGCTGGGCGCTGCACGAGGAGCTCGTGCACGACGAGCGCGGCCAGCTCATCACGGGCACGCTCGTGGACTACGGCATGCCGGTTGCGGCCGGGCTCACATTCATCGACACCGAGATCGTCGAGGTCCCGGCGCCGGAGGGCCCGTTCGGCGCCAAGGGCGTCGGCGAGCCGCCGGTGATCGCGGTCGCGCCGGCCGTGGCCAATGCGGTCGCGGCAGCCACGGGCAAGCGACTGCGCGAGCTGCCGATGACGCCCGAGCGGGTGTGGCGGGCGCTGACCGGTTGACGGCGCTCTACCTCGAAAGCCCCGACGACGCGGTGTTGGACGTCGCCGTCTCGCACGCCCTGCTGCGGTCCGGGCGGGCGGCGTTTCGGTTGTGGACGCCGCCGCCGGCTGTGTCGTTCGGGCGGCTCGATCTGCTCTCGCCGGGCGCCGACCGGGCTGTCGCGAGCGCGCGCGATGCGGGACTGACGCCCGTGCGGCGGCTCGCCGGGGGCCGGGTGGCCGCGATCGGCCCGTGGACTGTCTGCGTCGGCGCGGCGGCCCCGGGACCTCACGGTCCGGAGACGAACCGTCCGCGTTACGAGTGGTTGTCTGGAGTGATCGTGCAAGCTCTGCGGTCCCTGCAGGTGGACGCGCGACTCGGTGAACTCGAGGGGGAGTGGTGTCCGGGCTCGTGGAGCGTCCTCGTCGGCTCGAGCAAGGTTGCAGGACTGGCTCAGCGCGTGATCCGCCTCGGCGCCTGGGTCGAGGCGGTGATCGTGGTCGAGGCGCCCGCATCGGCGCGCCGGGCGCTGGATGCGGTGCAGGGGCAGCTGGGAGTCGAGTGGGACCCGGCGACGTTCGGGGGGTTGACCGGTGTGACGAGCGCGGAGGTGGTGCGCGCGCTGCGTCAGAGCCTCGGGCCCGCTCTCGAGACCGGCCTCCCGGCCGAGCTGTGGGAGCTCGCGCACAGCCTCCGGATGGGCCACTTCATCCCGTGAACGTCACGTGGCCCTCGACGTGCGCCCGTGGAGGACCGAGCGCGACGGTGCGGGCGCTGCAGGTGCGCGCGCAGCTCACGGCGACGGTCTGCGCGCCGCCCTCAGCGACCGCCAGCAACTCGCCGGCACGCACGCCGGCCGCGGCCAGCGTGGCGCGCGTCAGGGCGAGGATCAGGTTGTCGCCGGGGTGGGGATTGCCCGGCGTGAGCCGGTCGGCCACGAGCGCAAGGCCGTAGCTCCTCGGGACGAAGCCCTCGCTCTCGACCCCGATGTCCTGTCCGTGGGGAATGCCGGATTGGACGATCGGGGTCGCGGTGCCGTTCGGTGCGATCGCGTAGATCCGGCCCGAGATCTCGTCCGGGGCGATCAGATCGCCGCCGAACCGGCCGAATGCCGCCGGCGCCACGGCGATTCCACCTTCGACGCGCGGTCCGGTGCGGGTCAGCACCTGAACGTGGCCGTGGCAGTCGAGCGCGAACACGGTGGTGTGGCCACGCCTGGTGGCGGTCACGAGCAACCGATGGCCGAAGCCGCCGGTCTGGTCGAACGCGATCCCGTTCTCGAGCCCCGCCGAGGGAAGGCCGGCGAACTTCGAGACCGTGTGGCCGCTGGCGCTGACCACGGTCACGCCGTCGCCGTGGGCGAGGCGCAGGGCGTAGGTCGCGCCGTGGTGGAAGCAGGAGCGGCCTCCCGCGAGCGCGATGTACGCCTCGAGCCCGGCCGGTGAGCCGTAGCCGGGCGCGAACGGCTTCAAGCTGCCGGTCGCGGCGGCCCGGAGCCAGAGGCGCCCGGCTGCAGCCACGACAACGCTCCCGTCTGAGCGCGGCCCGCTCAGGTCGACGACGCCCTTGACGGTCCGCAGGGCGCTCCAGCGGACGGGCTGCGCCGCCTGGATCTGCACGGCCTGAGCGTGTCCGGCCGGCCGGGTCGAGCCGCAGGCGGCCAGAGCCAGGACGGCCAGCACGAGCGGAGTGCGCCTCACCGTCCTCAGACGATACGCGCGCCGGGCACCGGCTGGAGCGCCTGCCGTCTCTACGCGGCCGGGCAGCCGCCCAGCGCCCGCAGCTTGCGCCGGTAGATCTGCATGTCGGCGTGGTCCCAGTCCGCGTGGGTCTGGGTGCGCAGCCAGGGGACGTCCTCGTGGTGGTACGGGCTGGAGAGGCTCTCGTTATGTCCGATCACGTTCGAGATCGAGATGTGGAAGCGGCAGCGCAGCCAGCGCACGAGGTGCAGGCTGGCGGTCAGCTGCGCGCGATCGGACAGAATCTGGCCGTCGGAGAAGCCGACGTGCTCGATCCCGATCGACGTCCAGTTCAGGCCCACGGTGTGACGGCACATGATCCCGAGCGAGACCAGCTGATAGATCCTGCCGTTCGTGTCGATCACGAAGTGCGCGCAGGTGCCCGGTAGCTCGTGGAGCTCGACGTCCGGCACGTCGGCTTCGAACGTGTTCCAGACCGCCTGGAACGGGGCGGCGGCCGTGAAGTGGATGACGATCACGTGCGGGTTCACGAGCCGCCACGTGGGCTTCATGAAGCTCCCGTAGTGACGGCGGGAGTAGGCGACCATCTCCGCCTTGCGCGTGGCCCCGAAGTGGATCGGATCCCACACGATGCGGGGCTTAGGGACCGCCGTCGGCTTGGGCGCCGTGGCCCCGACGGCGGTGAACGCCTCCAGGGCCGAGCAGCCCGAGAGCGCGATCAGGACCCCCGCGATCGCGAGGGCACGACGGGCCGACAGCATCTACACAGTTTGGCGCGCGGGCTGCGACTGCGGCTGCACCGCGCTGAAGTCCACGTCACGCAGGGCCTGGACCTCGTCGAGCTGTTCCTTCTCCGCGGCGAGCCGAGCCCGCTGGCAGGCAGGGCACACTCCGACGTGGTGGGAGTGCTCCGCACAGTGGACAGCGTGCGCGTTGGTCATGAGCTCCTTCCGGTCATGGGAGCGCGTTGCTGGGCGAGTACCCAGTAACGGGCTAGTCCAATCGCAGCGTATATTCGGCGCCGGCTGGTATCGGCCTTGTTCTGGCGCCCGCAAGCTCGGCGGAGCCGACCGTGCGGGGCCGGGGGTCGCCGCGCAGCAGGACTCGCTTACCCGAGTGCGCTCGACGTGGCCGCTCGACGTGGCCGCTCGACGTGGCCGCCGATGCCTCGGATCCGGAGTTGCTGCGCGATGCGGTCGAGCGGTGGTTAAGCCGTCAGCGGGGGCGCGGCCCATTCGGCGCTCGCTCAGTCCGCCCCGGAGGCGGTTCGGCAGCGGTATCAGCGCGCGAGGCCCAGATCGGGGCGAGAGGATTCGTCCGAACGACGCGCCACGGAGGGTGGTTTCGATGCGCGGCGGCGCATAGCGCACTAAATCGATAGGGCTTATTGCTTCTAGGGTGGCCCTATCACGGGGCGGCCGAAGTACGCTCGGGACCGCTGATGGCGGCGCGACTCGATCTCCGTGTGCTGAACGCTCCGGTCGTGCAGGCGGGGATGGGCGGCGTCGCCCGCCACGAGCTGGCCGCGGCCGTGTCAGAGGCCGGCGGGCTGGGCACGATCGCGGGGGCCCAGGCGCCGATCGCACGCGAGCTGGCGGCCGCGCGGGCGCTCACCGGCGGACCGGTGGCCGTCAACCTGTTGCTTCCGTTCCTGCGAGCAGGGGACGTTCGGGCGGCGAGCGCGGCCGACGCGATCGTCACGTTCTCGGGTCCCCCGCGCAGGCTCGCCGAGACGACATGGATCCACCAGTGCGGCTCCATGGCCGAGGCTCAGGCGGCACAGGCCGCCGGGGCCGACGCGGTCATCGTCCAGGGCGTCGAGGCCGGCGGCCACGTACGCGGGGTGACGCCCCTGTTCGACCTGCTCGAGCAGGTCTGCGCGGCGGTGCGAATCCCGGTGCTGGCGGCCGGTGGGATCGTCGACCGCGATGGGGTCCGAGCGGTGCTCGAGGCCGGGGCGGTCGCGGCCGTCGTCGGCACGCGCTTCCTGGTCAGCGACGAGAGCCGGGCTCACCCCGAGTACAAGCGCCGCTGCCAGCAGGAGAGCACGACGCTCCTCACCACGCTGTTCGGCCTTGGCTGGCCCGACGCGCCTCACCGTGTCATTCCGAACGCCGCCACCCGACGGTGGCTGGGGGAGGAGGGGCTTGTGCCGGCCTGGATCCGCCTCGCCAACCGTGTCGGCAGCCCGCTCGCGAGACGACTGCCGCGCTCGGCTCAGGCACGGGCGCTGGCGATGCAGCGACCGGGCGTGCCGTTCCTCGGGCCTCAGCCGCCGACCGACGACGGCCCCGCGAGCCTCGTGGAGTCGGGGCCGCTGTACGCAGGCGCGAACGTCGGGCGGATAACCGAGTCGGCGCCGGCGGCGCGGCTGGTCGCTGAGCTCACGCCGTAGCGCCGGGCTGCGAGCTGCGGGTCGCACGCCGGAGGGCGCGAAAAACGTGCAAGTCCTCGACGTCGCCCCGTCGATTTGCACCTTTCGTGCTGTCAGAGCACGGAACGTGACAATCGTCGGTGTGGGATCGTCGGCTTGCGCCTTTTTTCGCGCCCGGGCGGGGGCGGCGGGGGGTGACCACGGTCAGCGCGCGATGGGGTGACGAGGGCTGGTCGCCGAGCTCACGCCGTAGCGCCGGCTTGCGGGTCGCGCGGCGGAGGCCCGCGAAAAACGTGCAAGCCTTCTACGTCGCCCCGAACGATTTGCACCTTTCGTGCTGTCAGAGCACGGAACGTGCCAATCGTCGGTGGGGGATCGTCGGCTTGCGCTTTTTCGCGCCCGGGCGGGGGGCGGGGGGTGACCACGGCCAGCGCGCGATGGGGGGTCGAGGGCTGGTCGCCGAGCTCACGCCGTAGCGCCGGCTTGCGGGTCGCGCGCGCAGGCCGCGAAAACGTGCAAGTCCTCGACATCGCCCCGACGATTTGCACCTTTCGTGCTGTCAGAGCACGGAACGTGCCAATCGTCGGTGTGGAATCGTCCGCTTGCGCTTTTTTCGCGCCCGGGCAGGGGGCGGCGGGGGTGCGACGGGTGACCACACCCGGCGCCGGGCGGGTGACCAGGGCCGCGGCGCGGGCGGGGGTGATCAGGCTGGCGCCGGGCAGAGGTGACTAGGGCCGGCCCCGGCGTCAGGGGATGAGCACGATCTTGCCGTGGGTGTGGCGGGCGGCCAGCTCCGCGAACGCTTCGCGCACCTGGTCCAGCGGGTAGGTCCGGGCGATCGGGACCTCGAGGCTGCCGTCGGCCACGAAGCTCACGAGCTCGGCGAGATGCGCAGCGGAGGCGATCGCGTGCGTGCCCAGGGTGCTCGCGCCGACGCGGCCGGCCGCGTCCCAGTCGATGATCGTGTTGATCCGCTCGGGCCGCACGCCGAGCTCGACCGCCAGATCGACGTAGCCGCCGCCGAAGGTGTCGATGAAGGCGTCGATCGGGCCGCCGGCAGCCTCGCGGATGCGGTGCGCCTGGCCCTCCCCGTACGTCACCGGAGTGACGCCTCGAGAGCGCAGCCAGTCGTGGTTTCGCTCGCTGGCCAGGCCGATCACCGCGGCGCCGGCGCGCCGTGCGAGCTGGACTGCGAGCGAGCCGACGCCCCCGCCCGCGGCGGAGACGACAACCGTCTCGCCCGCCTGCGGCGCGACCGCGAGCACGCAGGCGTAGGCCGCCATCCCGGCCACGAACAGGGACCCAGCCACCTCCCAGCTCATCGACGCCGGCTTATGCGTGAGCTGGTCGGCCCGGGCGGCGACGAGCTCGGCGTGGCTGGCGCGCTCCTCCGTCCAGCCGAGCACCTCGTCGCCGACCGCGAAGCTGCTCACGCCCTCGCCGAGCGCGCGCACCACACCCGCGAAGTCGGTGCCCTCGCCCGAGGGGAAGGTCGCCGGCCAGCGCGCGTGCATCCGTCCGACACGGATCGAGATCTCCCCGGGGTTGATGGCAGCCGCCTTGACCGCCACCAGCACTCGTCCGGGGCCGGCGAACGGATCCTCGACGTCCCGGACCTCGAGCACGTCCACATCTCCGTACCGGTCGAATTGCACTGCCCGCATCTCACGTCCTCGCTCTCTCGACCGCCCGCATGCCGGCGCGCTCGTACAGGCGGATCGCGCCTGCATTCGTGGCGTCCACTTTCAGCTCGACAGCTGTAGCACCTCGCCGAGCGAAGGTCGTGAAGACATGCCGCAGCAGCGCCTCTCCCAGACCCCGGCGCCGCCAGGACTCGTGCACGACGAGGTCCTTGACGAACGCGCTCGTCCAGCACAGCGCCACCCCCGCGAGCGTCGCTCCGGCCTCGGCCAGGAACCACAGCCCGGCGTCGTACTCGCTGTCGCCGATCATCGCCGGCAGCCAGGTGTCGAGCTCGGCGACGCTGCCCCCGCCCTGCCGGTAGCCGTGCTCCAGCAGGGCGTGGACCGCGGCGGCGTCGTCCGCCCTGAAGGTGCGCACGGACACGCCCTCGGGCCACCGGGGCGGCAGCAGCGCATCGCCCTCGAGCGCCACTCGCATCCGCCACACCACACCTGCGCCGGACATGGTCGGAAGTCTCGCGCACCGGTCGAGCCACGGGCCAGCACCGGATACCGCCCGCGAGCCGGCTACTCGGCTTCGCGGTCGTGAGGACGACGATCGCGAGCGGCCGCGCGCGCCGCTCGCTGACCGCTTGGACTCCTAGGCCGGGGCCATCTCCCTGACCTGCGTCAGCCGGAAGGCGTTCCCCGACGGGTCACGGAAGCCGGAGTCGATTCCGTAGGGCCGCTCCTCGGGCTCCTCGGTGAACTCGACCCCGCGGCGCCGCAGCTCCTCGTAGTCGGCATACACATCATCGGTGGTGAAGAACACGGTGCCCGCGAACCCCTTGGCCATGAGCGATCGCACCTGCTCGGCCGTGTCGGCATCCATCACCGGCGGCCCCGGGATCGGCATCAGCACGATCGAGATCTCGGGCTGGCCGGGCGGCCCGACGGTCAGCCAGCGGAAGTTGCCCATCTCGGGCATCGTGACGTCCGCTCGCACCTCCATGCCGAGCTTGCTGGTATAGAAGGCGAGCGCCGCGTCCTGGTCGTGAACCCAGAGCTGGGTCGTGGCGAGCTTCATGAGTCTGTCCTCCGGGGTTGTTTACACCTGACCCCGGCCACCCTAGCCCGGGACCGCGCGACTGTCTTCTCGAAACGTGCTGCGTTGCGGGCGACCGTAGAAGCGCACTATGCATGTCGGGACCTGAGCCCAGTCCGAGGCCGGCGGGAAGCGCTCGCGATAGCGCTGTGGCGAGACGCCGAACGTGCGGGTGAAGCTGGTCGTGAACGAGCCCACGCTCTGCAGCCCGACCGCGAAGCAGATCTCAGCGACCGAGCGGTCCGTCGCGCGCAGCAGCGAAGCAGCGCGCTCGAGGCGGCGGGTCAGCAGGTAGGCGTGCGGCGATTCGCCGAACGCGCGCCGGAACTCACGGCTGAAGTGCGCCCGCGAGAGGCCTGCGGCCCGGGCCAGATCCTCGACGCCGAGCGGCTCGGCGTAGCGTGCGTCGGCCAGGTCCTTGGCACGCAGCAGATGGCGAGCGGGCGGGGGAAACGCTATGCGGCCAGCGTATCCAGTCCGGCCGCGATCGCCTCCGCCGCCAGGGCGAAGTGCTCCGGCGTGGCGGTGAGTGGCGGCGACAGCGCGACCGCTCGTCCGAGCGGGCGGATCAGGACGCCCGCCGCGCGTGCGGCGGTGGTGACGCGGGCTACCGCGTCGGGGTGGCGCGCGAGGACCTCGTCGGAGAACTCGACCGCGGCCAGCATGCCGACGCCGCCGCGCACCTCGGCCACCGTGTCGCGGTCGCTCAGCGGCGAGAGCGTGTCGAGCAGCGTCTGCTCGAGCTCGCGGCCTCGGGACACGAGACCCTCGCGATCGAGGATCGCGATGTTGGCCAGCGCCGCCGCGCACGCCGCGGGGTGGCCGGAGTAGGTCGCGCCGTGGCGGAACACCGGCCCGCCCGGAGCACTCCAGAAGGGCTCGGCAACGCGGTCGGAGATGATCAGCCCGCCGAGCGGCAGATACCCGCTGGTGACGCCCTTGGCGAATGTGATCATGTCGGGCTTGACATCCCAGCGCTCGATCCCGAACCAGGTTCCGACCCGTCCGAAGCCGCAGATCACGGAGTCGATGACGAGCAGCGCCCCGGTGCGGTCGCACAGCACTCGGAGGCCTTCGAGGTAGCCGGGCATCGGCGGGTACACGCCGCCCGCGCCGATCACGGGCTCGGCGAACACGGCAGCCACGCGATGCGCTCCCACGCGCTCGATCTCGGCCTCCATCGCCTCGAGCGAGTCGTGCGGCGCCTGGATCGTCTCGAGCTGGGGGCCGAATCCCTCGCGGTTGGCCGGGATGCCGGCCAGCGCGGTGCCGAACCCGTGCGTGCCGTGGTAACTCGAGGTGCGGCTGACGAGCACGGTCCGGTCGGGCTCCCCGGTGACGGTGAAGTACCGCCGGGCGAGCTTGCCGGCGGTGTCGATGGCGTCTCCTCCGCCCGAGGCCAGGAACACGCGCGAGGGCATCGGGGCCAGGTCGCTCAGCGCCTGCGCAAGCTCGAGCGCGGGCTCGTTGGCGAAGTCCCCGAACACCTGGTAGGACTCGAGCTTGGCCATCTGAGCGGCGGCCGCCTCGGCGATCTCGCGGCGTCCGTGGCCCACGTTGCAGTACCAGAGGGCCGCCGTGCCGTCGAAGTAGCGGCGCCCGTCGCGGTCGTAGACCCAGACGTCCTCGCCGCGCTCGAGCACGAGCTCGGCGCCACGCACGGCGCCCATGTCGGCGAACGGGTGCCAGAGCCGGGTATCCACGGTGGCGCACTCTACAAGCGCTGGGCTATCCGCTTCGGTCAATCTTGATTGCGCAAGCACTCCAGCCTGGTTGACTTCCGGACATGCGACTCGCGTGCTGTCAGCTCGCGCCGGTCATCGCCGATCCCGACGGCAACCTCGGCCTCGCGACGCGTGCGATCGCCGACGCGGTCGATGCCGGGGCGGACGTGATCGTGCTGCCCGAACTGGTGACGAGCGGCTATGTGTTCCGCAGCGCCGAGGAGGTGGAGGCGGCCGCTCTGGATCGCGACGCGCCACTGTTCTCGACCTGGGGAGCCGAGGCGGCTCGCGGCGACGCGGTCGTGATCGCGGGGTTCGCCGAACGTGGTGAGGACGGTGCGCTGTACAACAGCGCCGTGGCGCTCGACGGCGACGGCTTGCTGGCCGTGTACCGCAAGATCCACCTCTGGGACGAGGAGCGCCGCTGGTTCGCGGAGGGGGAGGAGGCCGCGCCCGTGATCGACACCAGGCACGGTCGGATCGGGCTCTCGATCTGCTACGACCTCGAGTTCCCGGAGGTGGCCCGGGGCCTGGCCCTCGCGGGTGCGGAGCTGATCGCATCTCCGACCAACTGGCCGCACGAGGCAGCGCCGCCTGACGGCCGGCCGATCCTGCACTCGCTGGCGCTCGCCACGGCTTATCTGAACAAGGTGTTCGTTGCCGTCTGCGACCGCTGCGGTATCGAGCGGGGCATCGAGTTCGAGGGCGGGAGCGTGATCTCCGGCCCGGATGGCGCGCTTCTGGGCGGCCCGGTAGCCGGCCGCGGGGCCGAGATGCTGCTTGCCGAATGCGACCTCGAGCGGGCGCGCGACAAGCGCTGCGGGAAGGTCAACGATGCCTTCGCCGATCGCCGGCCGGAGCGCTATCGGCAGTCGCTGGTCACCCCTTTGTGACGTCCGGCACCAGTGGTAGTGTGATCAAATAGATATTCCTCGGGGAGATGGAGGGACCTGTGGCTGAGACGGGGACTACGCAGTCAGCGGCCGCGGCGAGCACGACGCCCAAGCTCTTCGTTCGCCAGTCCTCTGGGCTGGTGCGCAACGTCAGCGTCACGAACGCCCTGTTCTTCAACGTGGCCGCGTTCGTCGGCGTCGGCCTGACGCTGTATCCGATCTTCTACTCGCTGGCTGACGTCCAGGCCTGGAAGACGCCCCTGTTCTCGGCGTACGGCTGGGCGGCGATCATCACCGGGCTGTTCTGCATCCTGCTGGCGCTGATCTTCTCCTCGCTTACGTCGGTGATGCCCCGCTCGGGCGGCGACTACGTGTTCACGAGCCGCATCCTGCATCCCGCTCTGGGCTGGATGGAGTCGTGGACGCTGGTGATCGCCTCGGTGCTGATCATCGCCTTCGAGGTGCCGCTCGTCCTGCGTAACCTCCAGATCACCGCTCGGATCATCGGCATCGGCGCCGGCGGCTTCGGTGGCGCCAACTCGTGGTTCACCGATTCGACCGGGGCCATCACCGGCACGCCCGGGTTCATCGGGTCGCTGGTCGTGCTGCTGGCGATCGGCGCGATCTGCGTGCTGCCCACCCGCAGCTTCCACAGGGTCGTGACGGCGCTGGCGGGCTTCGGTGTGGCCTGCTTCGCCCTCATGTTCATCTTCGGGCTGCTGGCCACGCACAAGGGCGCGTTCGAGGCCAACCTGCCCCATTACACAGGTGGGGTGACCTCCGCCCAGATCGCCGCCTCCGGCGTCAAGGCCGGGGTGGTCGGAGGGCCCGGGCACAGCTTCCTGTCGAACATCTTCTCGACCACGGTGTTCCCGCTGTTCCTGTCGGTCCTGCTGTTCCAGTACATCGGCTTCCAGTACTCGGCCTACATCGCCGGCGAGGTGCGGGGCAACGTGCGACGGGGTGTGCTGATCGCGCTCCTGGGCGCGCTGGCCATCGGGGTGTTCGCGAATTCCGTGTACGTGGACGCGATCTCGAGCCACCTCGGCTACAGCACGAACGTGTCCTGGGGGGCCAGCTACTGGGGCTTCAACACCGCCGCTCTGCCGCTCGGCCAGCCGAACGCCATGCCCCTGCTGGCGGTGATCGCGAACAAGTCGCTGTGGCCGCTGTGGGCGCTGATCAGCTTCGGGGGCGTGGTGTTCCCGTTCCTGCTCTGCCCGGTGTACATCAACTTCATCAGCCGCATGCAGCTCGCCTGGAGCCTCGACCGCCAGGTCCCGGAGTGGTTCGGCGAGGTCAACGAGCGCCTGCGGGCACCGCTGAACGCGATCCTGGCCACGATCGGGCTGACCGCGCTGTTCCTGTTCTTCCAGAGCTACAAGTCGCTGCCCACCATCTTCGCCACCACCGGCCACAAGCTGAACCTGGCGGGTACGGCCTGGTTCTCGATCATGATGGCCCTGTTCACCTGGTCGCTGCCGGGGTTGAACGCGATCCTCGTGCGCTTCCGCCGCCCGGACCTGATCCGTAACGCGCCCTTTGCCAAGGCGCTGCCCTGGATCGGGCTGGCCTGGATCGTCTTCCCGATCTGGATCTACGTGTTCGCCGTGTTCAAGCCGATCATCGACGCGCTGAAGAGCACTAGCGCGCTCACCTACCTGGAGACCAACGGCATTCTCGACGCCGGCGTGTTCTATCTGCTGGGGCTGGTGATCTACTTCGTCATGCGCTACCGCGCGGTGCGCGCGGGCGTGGACGAGA
>Ga0070735_10004094_pt1 | contig 12423 bp, 11 predicted proteins | sample Coa_R1_FD_66443 | JGI IMG/M metagenome (GOLD analysis project Ga0070735, IMG submission 66443) | Surface soil microbial communities from Centralia Pennsylvania, which are recovering from an underground coalmine fire - Coalmine... | ecosystem: Environmental > Terrestrial > Soil > Unclassified ... | reverse complement strand
ATACACTTTTTCTGAATTGCCCAGGGGTGTACACTTTATTTGTCCCCGCCCAGGAGCATCTATGCGCAGTTTTCATCTTTCTCTCGTGGCGGTTGTTATTTTTGCCTTTGCATTTCCTTCACTAGCAGCTGACAATCCACGCACCACACAAACTAATCAAGCCGCCCGAACCAAGAAAGTTTGGACGAACGAAGATATGGGTGAGCTTCGCACGCGCGGATTGATCACTACGTTCAACCCTGCGACTGAGATGATGATTCCAACACCGCCCGTGGCGCCTGAACCAGCCGCATTCGAAGCGAAGACGGTAGACCCCGCATGGTATGCTGAGCAGGCGTTAATCCTTCAAGCGGAGCTCGACAGGCGCGAAGCGGCTCTTCGCGCCGCACAAGCAAATCTTGCGGCTGCAGAGAACCGAATGACGCAGCCCGGCATCGCCATGGAGACGGACAACGTCGGCGTTACACCTCGAGCAGGCATCGCTATCCTCGAAGCACAGGTCCGCGAAGTGCAGAATCAGCTCGATGAACTCAGCGATCTTGCACGGCAAAATAGTATTCCGCCAGGCGATCTGCGCAGCTGAGTTTCAAGTAGCACAGACTTCAATCTGTGTGATTTTGATTTTTTTTCTAACGCAACAAGGCGCGCCGCTTTTCAATTCTCGCAGAACCCAAACAAAATCACACAGACTGAAGTCTGTGCTACTGGTTAGCAATGACCGCTCGGTTTCGGAGCAGTGCCTGATTCTTGCGTCGGCATGCTCTGCGGATTCGGCACGGGATATGGCGTTGTGCCTGCCAGATTTGCTTTACATTGATCGATGACCTGTTGAATAGCAGGGAGCGTGGCCGGCAGGCCCGGAATCGATTGATTTGGCGATGCAAAGTTAAACGCGCTGGTCATATCGCCCACCGCGGCACGGCGCCACGCGCTTAGATTCGGCACTTCGGCGCCGAATCGCGTCTCGAGAAATCTCAATACCGATGTGTGATCGAAAATGTCCGAGGAAACAAAACCTCCACGACTGAATGGCGAGATGATCAGCATTGGCACACGAAAACCTAATCCAATTGGACCAGGAATTCCTCCAACCGCTGCCGGATCAGGCACGGAGGGCGCCGTGACGTATTCACCAGGAGTGCCGAGCGGCGCTGTGACGGGAGGAACGTGATCAAAAAATCCGCCATTTTCGTCCCACGTGACAAACAGCGCGGTCTTCGCCCACTGCGCGGGATTGACCGTCAACGCGGTAAGAATTCCGGACAATGTGGCTTCACCGAAAATTGAGGGGGACGGTGGATGGTCGGAATCAATGAGGGATGTCAGGATCCAGGAAACCTGCGGCAAATTTCCAGACGCTGCATCTTTTAAAAAATCGACGGGAAACTGCGGCACAAAAGCGTTTTGATAGAGCGGCGACGCCGTGTTCTGAAAATTCTTGAAATAGGACAGCACGTTGTCAGACAAGAGGCCGTTAAGAATAGTCGCATCGGGCGACGTATAAACTTTCCACGTAATACCGCGGGCCTGAAGCTGTTCCGGCATCGTGGGGTACGTCAATCGCCCAAAAAAAGAGGACCGGTTGAGGCCCAGCGTCTGAAGCAAAGGCCCGCCATTTTTTCCATCCGGGTCAATCGAAGCGGCCATGGTGTAAAGACGATTTGGATCGGAGGGGCCCATTACCGAACAAAAATAATTGTCACAAATTGTAAACGCATCGGCGACGGCGTAGTAATAGGGAAGGTCCGCGCGGGTGTAGTAACTCATGGTCAGGACGGCGTCGTTCGCGTCGATTGGCAGGTGAGAAGTTACGAACCCGTCCATCGCGCCATTGTTCCAGCTCTGATGCTGCGGAACCCAGGCATGAGTGATGTCGTGCGTGCAGGCCGCATTCGTCGTGGCCGTATTCAAATGGAACGGCAACAATTTTCCGACCGGCGGGTCCGTCGTATTTGCAGGATACGGCTGCTGAAACGCGGCGCTTTGGCCGGCGAATCCGCGCACTCCGCGATAGCTTCCAAAATAATGATCAAACGACCGATTTTCCTGGATGAGAATGACGACGTGTTCTATATCCGTCAATTTGCTGCAAGCGCTGGGACCCGGAGGAGTAACCGAGCCAAATTTCACACTCCCGCAACCGTGTAAGAGCTGAGCGCCCAGTCCGGCTGCGGTTGCGCCACCACACAATTTTAGTATGTCCCTACGCGTAAGATTCTTAAAAGGCATGTGCAGCTTTCCGAGGTTCCCGGGCAGGAAAATATAGTATACCTTGAATGTGCGGGTTCTCTTTAGGGCTTTACATCGCGCAGCGTTTAAAATCTGCTGCAGGAGCTAAACACCAAATTTGATAAGAGGTGACCTCTCCGTCCGGAAAGACGCGGGCTGAGAGGCCTCTACCAAAACCATACGTTTTTGCGGCAGAGACTCTACAAACGTCCGCAAATGCCAAATCTAGGCAAAGCGCACTTTTACGTCAGGACGCTTGTCCAAAGTCACGGTGTCCACGAAGCGAACCTGCCGCTCTTCCAGCGTGACGATCAGCGACTGCGTGCGGATGCCTTCGCCGAAGAATCGCACGCCGCGCAATAAGTTTCCGTCGGTAACGCCTGTGCATGCGAAGATCAATTTTTTCCCTGGCGCGAGGTCTTCGGTTTTATAAATTTTCTTGCCATCCTTGATTCCCATCCGTGCCAGCCGCTCTTGGTGCTCGGGTTTGGACACGACCAGGCGCGCTTGAATTTCGCCATTCAGGCAGCGAAGCGCGGCGGCGGTGAGCACGCCTTCCGGCGCGCCTCCAGTGCCCATCACGGCGTGAACACCGGTTCCGACGACGGCTGCAGAAATCCCTGCCGACAGGTCGCCGTCGCCGATCAGGCGAATGCGGGCGCCAGTCGCCCGAATATCCGCGATGAGCTTTTCATGCCGGGGCCGGTCCAGCACGATGATGACAAGATCCTCGACGTCGCGCTCGAGACATTTGGCGATGGCGCGGAGATTGTCAGCCACCGGAGCGTCAAGGTCCACGGCGCCTTTGCTTGAAGGCCCCACGACAATTTTTTCCATATAGAGGTCGGGAGCATGGAGCAGGCCGCCTTTTTCGCTCGCGGCCAGAACCGTAATTGCGCCCGGCGCTCCCGTGGCGCAAAGATTGGTGCCTTCGAGCGGATCAACGGCGATGTCCACGGCGGGGAAATTAAAACCGCGGACATGCTGCGCGGCGCCAATTCTTTCGCCAATGAAAAGCATGGGCGCATCGTCGCGCTCCCCCTCGCCGATCACGATCGTTCCGTCCATAGGAACTTCATCCATGACCTTACGCATGGACTCGACGGCAGCCTGATCGGCCTTGTGCCCGTCGCCGAGACCCATCGTCTTCGCTGATTCAATCGCAGCTTGTTCGACGACGCGCAAAAATTCCAGACTCAGTTCGATTTCCATCTGATCTCCGACAATTTGGATTTTTGAATCCGGCGCGCAAACGGATACAAGTCACGCGCGCAACGCCACCCAAGACGTGCCCTATCCTAAACCAACCGGTACTTTACTCCTAGTGGCGCAACTTTTCGTGCGCTTTTCGATCAAAGGTACGTGTTGTAGAGAGACGGCGTGCCGTGCCCCGACTGTGCATCCATTCTTGATTGCATTACGGCAGCGGTTGAAGAACCGTGTTCACCAGATTCGGATCATCGAGCATGGTGCGGTCGCCGGGCTTCAATCCCGCGAGTGGCAGCAGGCGCGCGCTCAGCGGCTTCGACAATTTTGCGGACAGCGTGGCGACATCGCCGATGATGCGCGCAAGATGGTCCGTGGTGATATCTCCCGGCAACGGGATAGTATCGAGGCCCGTGCCGCACACGGCCGAATAGGCGAGGATTTGGTCCATCGTGAGCGCGCCTTCACTCCACAGCTGCGCGAGGCGCGTGTCTTCGAGCACCGGCAGCATCAGGCCGTTGTAGCCGAGTTTTTTCACCATGATGTCGCGAAGCGCCGATGTAATTGTGGCGGCCGCAGTCAGGGTGCCGCTCGTGCCGAATCGGCCGCCGGTAGTTCCTGCTGTTGCAGAGGCGATGGAAACTTCTTTCATGGGGACGGGGGAGAGATCGAGGCCCATATAGGCCCATCCAGTTTCCCGATCGAGCTTGTTCGCGACATCGTCGACCGCGCGAGCGTGAATTCCCAGTTCGGCGACGATGGCTTGCCGCGTCGCCTCCGCGTCGCGAGGCACCGCCATGGCCGCCGCGACAACATTGGCGGATTCGAGAGCAATCGCAAATTGATGTCCGAGTCCCTGGTGGAAGGACGCCGGGAAAAACGGCGTGTAGGCGGGCACGTTAGCAATGGCCGCGAAACGGAAATTGCCGAGGCTCTGATCCGTGTGGTCCTCGAGATATTTCATGACTTCGGCGGCCGCGCGCACGGCCTTCCAGTGGACGCCGTCGTCGCCGGCCACGACGATGCTGCCGCTCAGTTTGTTTGTCAGGCTTAAGATATCCGAGAGCAGTTGCGCCTGCGCGGGATCGTCCTTTTCAGACATAAGTGCAGGGCCAATACTTACGATGAAGCCTTCCTGTTTCGCGAGATTATCGAGATCGTGGAAAAATGCGAGGGTATCTTGCTTTGACATTCCACGCGTGTACTCGGGAAATGGCTGCGTGGAGATGCGAATTGTTTCCACCGTGTATCCAGCCAGGTCGAAGCGGGCCTTCGCATTTCGCAATACCTTCACTGTATCCGCCACTTGCTGCTTGTATTGAGTCGTGTCCAGACGAATGAACGCGGTGATGGTGCGGACTTTTGGTTTTTCCGCAGCGGAAGAAGGCGCGACGCTGGCTGCAAAGAAGAGAGTCGCCAACAAAATGGCGTGCGGTATCAATTGCGAAACGGACACGGGCGAGCCGCTGTTTCGAAACATCGTTTTCTCCTCAATTTTGCGAGCTCGAGATAACGCGGGCATCAAGTAGAGCCCCCTCCCGCCATTCTAAAAATATGCGGGGATACCCGTAATGCGTTCGCCGATCACCAGGCGATGGATATCGTGCGTGCCCTCGTAGGTGTAAACCGATTCAAGGTTGTTCATGTGCCGCATGACCGGGTAGTCGTCGACAATTCCGTTGGCGCCCAGAATGTCGCGAGCCTTGCGCGCGGTTTCCATCGCGATCCACACGTTATTCATCTTCAGCATGGAGATGTGCGTGGGGTCGAGGCGATTCTGATCTTTTAATTTGCCCGCGTGCAGCGCCAGCAATTGCGCTTTGGAAATTTCCGTAATCATGTAGACCAGCTTGTCCTGCACGAGTTGGTGCGATGCAATTGGCTTGTTCTGAAATTGCTTGCGCGTTTTTGCGTATTGCAGTGCGGTGTCGTAGCAAGCCATGGCCGCTCCGATGGCGCCCCACCCAATACCGTAGCGGGCCTGCGTCAGGCATGACAGCGGGCCTTTCAACCCAGCTACGCCGGGCAAGACATTTTCCGCGGGAATGTCGCAATCATTCATGGCCAGGCCGGAGGTGACCGACGCACGCAAGGACAATTTGCCGTGCACGTCCCAAGTCTTGAAACCCTTGGTGCCTTTTTCAATCAGAAAGCCGCGCACGCGATCATCTTCTTCACATCTTGCCCAGACAAGAGCGACGTCGGCAATCGAACCATTGGTGATCCACATTTTTTCGCCGTTGAGCACATAACGATCGCCACGGCGCGCGGCGCGCGTCAGCATTCCGGCTGGATTCGAGCCAAATTGCGGCTCCGTAAGGCCAAAGCAGCCAATAGCCCTCCCGCTTTGCATGCGCGGCAACCATTTTTCCTTCTGTTCGGATGACCCGTATGTGTGGATGGGATACATCACCAGGGCGCTCTGAACGGAAACAAAACTGCGAATTCCTGAATCACCGCGCTCCAGTTCCTGCATCACCAGGCCGTAGGCAATGTTGGACATTTCCGCGCAACCATAGCCTTTCAAGTTCGCCCCAAAAAATCCCAGCTCAGCCATTTGAGGAACGAGTTGCAACGGAAACGTCGCCTCACGATTGTGTTTCACGATGATCGGAAGCACTTGCTCCTCGACGAACTGCCGCGCAGTCTTCCGCACCAACAGCTCTTCGTCGTTGAGCAGCGAATCAAAATCCAGGAAATCCACGCCGGCAAACGCAGGCATCAAGCTCTCCTTGTGATCTTCCGTACGGGAGAAAAGTCTATCGGGGCAAGCTTCGGAATGACCGGGCACGTCACGCGAGTCATTCTATCGCGCCCTCTTCGGCAGCAGCAAGCCGCCAGCTTTAGGGTTTCCGTGAGTCGCTCGAACAGCATCCGCGATAGCTTGGCCGTCTGGCAAGTGCATTTAGGACGGTGCGAGTGGCGGCTGGGTAGCTGATCGGACAACTTAAACCAAGCGTCTATGGACACATTTCGACCGCAGTGAGCTTAATGGATATGTCCACCGGAAGAAGGTGGCGGTATGGCAGTTTACGGTGAAGAATTGAACAAGCCCAAAATAGTCGTAGTGATGCCAGCATACAATGCCGCGAAAACGCTGAAAATCACCTATGACGCAATCCCGCATCAAGCCATCGATAAGATTATTCTTGTGGATGACGGGAGTACGGACAAGACTTTGGAAATCGCCCGTGAATTGCATCTCACCGCATTCGTGCACACACGCAACTTCGGTTACGGGGCTAACCAGAAGACATGCTACACAGAAGCTCTCAAAGATGATGCGGATATCGTTGTTATGCTTCACCCGGACTATCAATACGATCCGACACTCTTGCCCGAAATAGTGGCTCCCATCAAGGCTGGCGAAGCTGATATCGTGCTCGGTTCCCGTTTCTTGACGGGAAATACGCTGCAACAAGGCATGCCCTGGTGGAAGTTTCTGGGAAATAAATTTCTGACTAAGATTGAGAATTGGACGCTGGGATTGAGACTGTCTGAATATCACACTGGCTACCGCGCTTATAGCCGCCGGGTTCTGGAAGAAATTCCATTTGCGTTAAATTCGGATAAGTTTGTTTTTGATCAGGAAATGCTCGTTCAAGCGACTCATCTCGGATTCAGAATCAAGGAAGTGCCCGTCCCAACCAAATACTTTCCTGAAGCGTCCAATGCGAGTCTCGTGGACAGCATTATTTATGGGCTGAGCATTCTCTTCCTCCTGACTCGCTTCATGATGCACAGGGTATGCCTCGTTGAGCTGCGGCAGTTTCAATCCTTTCATTCCAGGTACAGGAGAGCGTAGTGAGCGGCTCCGGCATCCTTGGATCGGGATACGAGTTCAAGGCTTTCAAGTACAGTAGCCATTACTGGATCTTGAAACTGTTGGAGCCTGAAACGAAACCCGTCAAAATTCTCGATGTCGGCACGGCCAGCGGCTACCTCGGACAGATTTTGAGTGGGCAAAGTCACTATGTAGCCGGAGTCGAGAAAGACGCCCTGACAGCAGAGAGAGCCAAACACAGCTACAGCTCGTTCTGGCTGACGGACATTGAAACTTTTGAGTTCCCGTTCCGACAGGAGTTCGATTACATTTTATTTGCTGACGTTTTGGAACATCTGCGCGATCCAGAGGCTGTATTGCGGCGATGTATTCCTGCACTTAAAGAATCAGGTAAAATTATTATTTCGGTGCCGAACGTCGCTAACTTCATCGTGCGCTTAAGCCTGCTCGCCGGGAAGTTCGACTACGGGGACCGTGGAATTCTCGATAGGACTCATCTTCGATTTTTTACCCTGCGAAGCCTGAAAACGATGATGAACGAAGTTTCGTGCAGTGTCCTCGGCGTGATTCCTACTCCATTACCTATGCAAATCGTATTTCCGTTCACGGAAAATAAATTCTTCGCTCCACTTCATGAAGCCTTCTACTTGCTCACGCGAATTTGGAAAACTGTGTTCGCGTACCAGTTTGTGATCGTGGCCGCACCTGGCCAGCCGGGTTCCTTCCTTGAGCCTGAACATGAAAAGCTCACCGAGAGGATACTGACAAACTCGTGAGCTCGGGTGTTGTGGTCCATGCGGAACCGGATTCACCAAAGGACGCTGCCGTCGGATCACCCGAACCCGGTGGACGCAACCAGGACGGAGTTATCGAGAGATGGCTCGGCAAGCACCTGAATCTGGCCGCTGCCGCGGTGGTGGCCGCAGGTTTTGTGGTCAGGATATTTGTCGCAGGCAGAAGTTATTTCAATCCAGATGAGGCGCTTCACTACCTCTTGATTCACCAGCCATCCGCTTTTCTTGCTTACAAGGCCAGTCTCAGCAACGCGCACCCTCCACTTACTTTTCTTCTGCTGTATTTTTGGCAATTCCTGGGACACTCCGAATTGATGTTCCGTTTGCCCTCGGTTTTGACTGGAACAGCATTCTGTTGGTTCATGTACAAATGGATCGGGCTTGTTTTCGGCAGGCCGGCCAGCTTGATCGGCGTCACTTTCGCTGCCTTTTCACCGGCCCTAATCGCCCTCTCGGCTCAGGTGAGAGAGTACGCTCTGCTGCTTTTTTGTATGGCGGCCGCCCTGTACTTTCTTGAGCGGGCTTTTCAGGACGAGTCAGTCAGCCAAATGTGGTATTTCTCCGCCTTCCTGTATCTGGCGATTCTTTCTCACTACTCGGCGGTTTTCTTTGCTTTGGCTCTTGGGCTTTATTCGTTGGTACGAATCGTTGAACATCGGCTCCCGCGAAAAATCGCCGTTGCCTGGGCGACGGGGCAGGTGGGAGCGCTTGCGATTTATGGGTTTTTGTACGTAACCCACGTGTCGAAGCTCAAGAAAGCTGATCTTGCGCTCTGGGCGAGCCCGTTCGATCAATCTTTTTTTCGCGTGGGCAGGGGCGACCTTCTGACCTTTACGCAAGAACATACTTCGGCCATATTCCAATTCATATTCGAACAGCAATACATCTCTCAGGCCATGCTTTTATTTTTCGTCGTTGGCGTTGCGTTTCTCATTATCAAGGATTTGGTCCCCGGCCGCGGCAATGCTCGTTCTTCACATCGTGGAATTCTACTTTTGGTCCCTTTTATTGCTGTCTGGGGGGCCGCCATTGCGGGAATCTATCCGTATGTCGGGAGCCGCCATACGGTGTTTCTCGCTCCTTTTGCGATAGCGGCTGCTAGTTTCCTTCTCGGTGCCGTTTACGGCCGGAAGGTGTGGGCGAACCTTTTGATCGCAATCTTACTCATGGGCGCGGCGAATACGTGCGCGGAAGCATTTGAACCCTACATCACCAAAGAAAATCAGCGCCGGACGTTGATGATTGGCGCAATGAATTTCATTCAACAGTCGATTCCGCGGAGTGAGCCTATCCTGGTGGACTTGCAGAGCAGTCTCCCGCTTGCCTACTATCTCTGCAAGCCGAGCGATACCGACCAACTCGACGGGTACCGTCAGGATTTTAATTATTTTAGTTGTAACGGCTATTCGGTTGTTTCCACAAACTACCATATATGGAAACTGATGCCCGGAAATTTCCCGTCTCAATTTGAGAAGATGGCGCATGCCAACGGTTTAAAACCCGGCGATCGGGTTTGGGTCTTCGAAGCGGGGTGGGGAGTTAACCTTGACGTGACGCTGCCGCGGATCTTGCCTAAATTCCGCTGCCTTGCTACAAAAACCTTTGGAGCGAATATCTCTATTATTCCGTTCGCAGTTGGCCCGGATTTCTCGCCCGTTCCAACAGTGCCGAATTGTCCCACGCCCGCTCCCTGAAGGCGGCTGACGTTGGAAGGGCCACCTTTCGGCAAACCCGCAGACAGCTCAGGCAGGAGCGCAACCGCTGACTGAGGCTTGCGCGAAACGCACTCCGGTGTTATAAAATCACTCCTTTGTCGAGGCTACGAATAGCCTGTGGTGTGGGTGTGCACATCAGGCTTACCGGAGAAGCGTACGCGGGCGTGTCGGATGCCCCTGAATAATCGGTGGAAATCTTAAACCAACTCGGCGATTTGTTTCTGTCGGCTGTCCCGACCGTCATTCTCGTTTTCCTTTTTTATCTTTTTTTGCGCTGGAGTTTTTTTGGGCCGCTCGAGCGCGTTCTGTCCGAACGCCACAAGCGTGCAGTGGGCGCGCGTCAGGAAGCGGAAGCGAGTCGCGTTGCCGTGCAAGAGAAGCTGCGCGCATATAACGAAGCGCTGCGCAAAGCGCGTGGTGACATTTTTGTCGAGCAGGAGGCAATCCGACGCCGCGCCTTGGAAGAACGGCAGGCATCGGTGAGCGCGGCGCGTTCCGCGGCGCAACAGGAATTGCAGGCCGCGAAAGAAGCCCTTGCCGCGGAAGTGGAAGCCGCGCGTTTGCAACTCGAAGAATCGAGTAGTGTGCTGGCCGGCGAAATTGCCGAAACCATTCTTGCCGGACCACCTTCCGGTTCAGGCGGAGCACCACGCCGGGAGGCCCGATGAAAGCCCCGGTCAGAGCCTCGATGACAAGCGTGATGAAAGTCTGGCGGCGCGCCGTGCCGCTCCTGGCGACCGCGCTCCTTACATTTTTCCTTGCAGCAATCCCCGCGTTGGCCGCTGAAGGCGCGGCGGAGGAGTCCGGCGGACTCACACCGGTAGCTCTCTTTCGCTGGCTCAACTTCGCCATCGTTTTTGCCGGGATTGCCTACCTGATTGCGAAGCACGGCAGCTCGTTTTTCCGCGCCAACGCGAAAGCCATCGCGGCAAGTATTACGGAAGCTTCCGCGGCGAAGGCTGAGGCGGATCGCGAACTGCGTGAGGTAGAGACCAGGATTGCGCGTCTAGACCGGGAAGTCGACGAATTGCGCGAAGCGGCGAAGCGGGATTCGGCTGTCGAAGCGGAACGTTTGCTCGTTTCGGGACGAATGGAAATTGAAAAAATCAAGCAGGCCGCGCGCGGCGAATTGGCCGCCGCTGAACGCGCCGCCCAGCAGGAGTTGCGTGCCGTCGCCGCTTCCATGGCGGTGCAACGCGCCGGGGTGCTGCTACGTTCACGGATGAACGGCGAAGTTCGCGCCAGGATATTTCACGCATTCCTCGGACAACTTGGAAGGAGCGCGAATTGAAGGCGCTGGCGGAACGGTACGCGGCTGCGCTGGTCGACGTCGCGCTGGAGAATAAGCAGGCCGACCGGGTGAAGGAAGAACTCGCTGGCTTTGCCACGATGGTTCGCGAATCCCCCGAGTTACATGCCTTCTTGTCGAACCCCTCAATAGCGCGGGCCAGCAAACATGCGGCGATCGAGGCATTGGTCGCACGAATGGGTGCGAGCAGGACGCTGCGGAATTACCTTTTTGTGATTGTCGATCAGCGACGCGCGGCACTGCTTCTGGAAATCGAGCAGGCATTTAGCGCACTGCTTGACGCGCGTCAGGGAGTCATGCAAGCGACTGTGACTTCGGCGGCGGATTTAACGAATGGCGAGCGCGCGGAGTTGGACGCCGCACTCGCAAAGCTCACCGGAAAGATAGTTAAGGCGCAATTCAATACGGATCCGGCGCTGATTGGCGGCGCCGTGGTAAGAATCGGCTCGACGATTTATGACGGCTCGGTGCGCGCGCAACTCGAACGCCTGCGCGCCCGGATGATTTCGGAATAGGAGCGGGAATGGCTTCGATCAAAGCAGACGAAATTACGAAAATATTGAAGGCGCAGATCGCCAATTACGAACAGGCTGTGGCCGTGGAAGAAGTCGGCACGGTCATTTCCGTGGGCGATGGCATCGCGCGCATTTACGGCCTGGAAAAAGCGATGTCCGGCGAGATGCTGGCGTTTCCGCATGACGTTTTCGGAATTGCGCTCAACCTCGAAGAAGATCAAGTCGGCGCCGTGCTGCTAGGCGAGTACACGCTGGTGCAAGAAGGCGACACAGTCAAGCGCACGGGCACGATCATGTCGGCGCCTGTGGGCGAAGCGATGGTGGGCCGCGTTGTGAGTCCCCTAGGATTGCCGCTTGACGGCAAAGGGCCAATTGCTACCGACCAGCGCATCCCGATCGAGCGCATTGCTCCAGGCGTTGTCGATCGGCAGCCTGTGCGCGAACCGTTGCAGACGGGAATCAAGGCCATCGATTCCATGATCCCCATCGGCCGCGGACAGCGCGAATTGATCATTGGCGATCGCCAGACGGGCAAGACCGCCATCATTCTCGATACGATTCTGAACCAGAAGGGCGGCGACGTAATTTGCATCTACTGCGCAATCGGGCAGAAGCGCTCGACCATCGCGCAGGTTGTGAAAATTCTGACCGACGCGGGCGCGATGGATTACACCATCATCGTCGCAGCATCGGCCACCGAGCCCGCCACTTTGCAATACATTGCCCCGTATGCCGCTTGCGCGATGGGCGAATTTTTCCGCGACTCAGGGCGGCATGCCGTCTGTTTTTACGACGATCTTTCCAAACACGCCCAGGCCTACCGCGAAATTTCACTTTTGCTCCGGCGTCCTCCCGGCCGCGAAGCGTTTCC
>Ga0070735_10004093_pt1 | contig 12424 bp, 10 predicted proteins | sample Coa_R1_FD_66443 | JGI IMG/M metagenome (GOLD analysis project Ga0070735, IMG submission 66443) | Surface soil microbial communities from Centralia Pennsylvania, which are recovering from an underground coalmine fire - Coalmine... | ecosystem: Environmental > Terrestrial > Soil > Unclassified ... | reverse complement strand
ATAGCTGGGCGTCTCAGCGTCGGATGAGCGCCCTCTCCCATGATTTCTCCAGCCCCTGCCGCGCGCCCGAATCGATCTCGCGCGTTGGTCGACAACCCTAGGGCCGCGCCCGGGTGCGGGGCGTGCCGTGCGGCGAGGACGTGATAAGAGTCACCGCGGAATCGTCGGTGCGCTCGGGCGCAGAGATAGGGTTGACCATGGGTCTGTTCGATCTGTTCAAGGGGGGCCGCAAGGGGGACGGCAAGGCTGGAGGGAAACCCAGCCCGGCGGCCAAATGGGCGGATCGGGTAGAGAAGCGCGCGCAGAACTACGATCGGCAAGAGGCCATTCAGGCGCTGTCCGAGATGGGGACGGCCGACGCGGTCGAGGTGCTGCTCAAGCGCTTCACGTTCCACATGGATCCTTCGATCACCGACCAAGAGGAGAAGGACTCCGCGTTCCGGGGAATCTTGCGGGCGGGAAAGGAAGCCATCGAGCCCGTGAGGGCCTTCGCCGCCAAGGCGGCGAGTCTGGCCTGGCCGATGAAGATCATGAAGGAGCTCGTGGGCCCGGAGGAGTACGTCGGCGAGCTCCTGCACTGGCTCTCGAAGTGGGACACCGAGTACGCGAAGTTCGTCGATCCGAAGGTGCAGCTACTCACCGCGCTGGAGGAGCACCGCGATCCCCGGATCGTCGCCGAGGTCGAGCGCTTCTTGGAGGACGTGAACGAGCCCGCGCGATTTCATGCCGTGTCGACGGTGATCGCGCAGGCCGATCCGGCGGCCGTCCCGGCCCTCGCGACGTTGCTCTCTAGCGAGGAGAGCGTGCGAGTTCGCGCCAAGGTGGCGGAGGGACTGGCGGGTCGTGAGTGGGTTCTGCCTGCCGAGCTGCGCGACGGTGTCCGCGCTGCGCTTCCCCAGGGCTTCTCGATCGACGCGAACGGACGCGTCCTCAAGCGCTGACCGGCGATCGGCGGCGTGAAGAAACGCGCCTGGGGCGCGGGCGTCCCCTGGCCTGCTATTCGCTTAGCTTCGGCTTCGTCGGCAGATAGAAGCCGAGGCTCACCGTGACCAGCTGATTGAAGACGTACTCCTCGTCTTGCCCGTCGATCCGGCCGTCCGGGAAGTTCCCGTTGGTGCCCGAGCCCTTCGAGTCGAAGCCCGCCCGGTTCCACGCGAAGGGGAGCAGGCGATACTCGACGCCCAACGAGAAGAAGTTGGCCGGATAGAACGTCAACCCGAAGCCGGCCGTCCATGTGACCTTGGACGTCGACGTCAGCTTGAACGAATTCGGATTCGAGCACTTCAGCTGGTCAGGTGCCCCGCAGTTTCCGCGCTCGTCCACGCCGACGAACGCCACGCCGCCCGAGGCGTAGAAATCCGTATCGACGAAGATCTTGTTGAAGATGGCGAGCTTGCCGCGAAACGGCACGAAGGTCAGTTGCGGCGCGGCCACGTACGTCAACTTCGCCGCCTGGGCGGCGAAGGGCGCGAAGCCACCCGACGGATTGTTCAAGTGGTTCACGTTGACGGCGGTGAGCGGGTCGCGCGGAGCGCCGCCGGCTTGATCGATCCGGTCCGTGAGGTCCGTCGTGATGCTCGCGGCGCCGAAGCCGCCCCACACACCGATCCCGAGCCAGTCGAGAATGTTGTAGGTGAGCCGTCCTCCCGCCAGGATCGTTCGCCTGTACTCGTCGAGCAGGCTGAAGGAGGCCGCGGGTGCGATCTCGAAGCGGCCCTTGCGGTAAAGGCGCTCTTGGCGCACGGCCGGGGCGCCCTTCAGCGGGCCCGTGAGCTGGATCTCCTGCGCTTCTGCTGCTCGTGACGTGACGAGCCCGGTCGCCAGAGCGACCGCCGCAAGAACCGCACTGACGAAACGCGGCTTCATCGTGGTCCTCGTCTCCGTTCTCACTTGGGCAACCGGTATTCGAAGGAGGTAGGCAGAAAGAGTGCGAGGCCGATCTGCATCTGCACGTCGTTCGTGAAGTGCGTATCCGGGTCGTACCAGGTGGACGGGCTCGTCGCGCTGTTCGAGCCGGTGCCGTTGGCGATCGTGAGACGCTCGATCTTGTCGAAGAAGATGAGGTCGCGAATCTCGAAGACCGCGGCGAGCCAGCGGTTGAAGAAGATGCGAAGTCCGATGCCCACGTCGAAGTTGATGAGCGTGTTCCAGTCGAACTTCCGGTTGTCCGGGTCGATGACCGGGATCGGCCTCGTTCGGATGAAGCCGACGCCGCCGTCGATGTACGCGTCATAGTGGAAGATGAAGTCGCCGAATCCGGCGAACTTCCCGTACATCGGCACGTACGTAAAATTCAGGTCTCCGCTGGCTTGGTACTCGTTGAGAGGTGCCGCGATGCGCGCCTCGCGCCGATTCTGGAAGTTGAAGTCCGAATCGGCATTCAAGCCCTGGTACCAATTTCCGTTCAACCCTACGGCAAGTACCTGAGTGATGTAGTAATTCAGTGCGAGTCCCGGGGCATCGTGACTCACGAACTGATCGTTCAGCGTAATCTCGAAATAGGGCTGGAGCTCGAAGCGGCCCGACTTGATGACGTACTGTTGTTGAACGGCGTAGATTTCCGCGTGGATTGGCTTTTGTGCCTCGACCGCGAGGTTGAACTCTTTCGCGGCCTGGCATTGCGGGGCGTCGGGCGTGATTTGGCAAACGTCCATGCCGCCTTCGGCGGCGCCACCCGGTTCGGCGGCTCCCGCGCCTGCGGCGCCCGTGTCCGCCCCCGCGGGCGGAGGCGCTCCTGCAGGAGCGGGTTCGGCATCGGCGTCGACGGGAACGGGTGCCGCTCCAGCGGGAGCAGCGCCGGCCGGGGCGGGTGCGCCCTCCTGCGTGGGAGCCGCGCCCTTGGTGCCGCCTTTGGGCTTCTTCTTCTGCGCATACGCTGGTTGCGCCAGCAGCGTGAGGGCTGCTGCGAGTAGAAGCCACCTGCGAGCCTGCTTCATTGCTACCCCTTCTGCATCCTTCGAGGCGTTGTCGTTGCGCGCGCTCGCGTCAGAATGGGCGGCCCGGAAGCCGGGGACGAACCTCACGACGCGTCGTGTCTAAACTACGAGAACTGCTGGGGAATCAGGCTTACAGCAAAAGTGAGCGCGACTATATCAGCGACATTTCAGCCGAGCAACGGAGATTTCTCGAGATTGTCTATGGTTACTCGTTTGGGACTGCGTCCCCGCATTCGCGGTGCTCGGCGATGCGCCGTGATGCACCCAAGTGACGCCCCCTAGTCGAGCTCTCTCTGCAAGGCCCCCAAAGGTCCGAGGCGGTGACGCGCTCACGCTGCAGCGACCTCGTCGTCGCCCTTGCCGAACAAGGCTTCGACGAAATCGCCGGCATGGAACTCCCGCAAGTCCTCGGCGCGTTCGCCGAGGCCGATGTACCGAACGGGTACGCCAAGCTCGTCACAGACGCCGAGGACGATACCGCCCTTGGCCGTGCCATCGAGCTTGGTAAGAACGATGCCGGTGAGATCGAGGGCATCCTTGAACATCGCCGCCTGTTGCAGCGCGTTCTGGCCCGTCGTGGCGTCCACTACCAAAAGGGTCTCGTGGGGTGCCCCCTCCATCGCTTTGCCGATGGTCTTGCGCACCTTCTTAATCTCGTCCATGAGCGGCTGCTTCGTGTGAAGACGCCCGGCGGTGTCGACGAGCAGCAAGTCCGCCCCCGCCTCTTTGGCTTTCGTCGTGGCGTCGAAGGCGACGGCGCCCGGATCGGCGCCCTCCTTGCCCCGGACGACCTCCGCCCCGACCCGCTTGCCCCAGACCTCGAGCTGCTGGACAGCGGCCGCGCGAAACGTGTCGCCCGCGGCAAGGATGACCTTTTTCCCGCCCGCGTTGAAGCGGGTCGCAAGCTTCCCGATCGTCGTCGTCTTGCCCACGCCGTTGACACCTACCATGAGGACGACCGTCGGCTTGCCACCGACGCGAATCGCCCCGCCGCCGATATCGAGGATGCGGGTGGCCTCGGCCCGGAGCGCGGCCCAGACCGCGTCCGTGTCGCGGAGCTCGCTTCGCTCGAGCGACTCGCGCAGTCGAGAGAGGATCGCCGTGGTCGTCTTCGGCCCCACGTCGCTCGCGAGCATGACTTCTTCCACCTGCTGGAGGATGGCCGAGTCGATCTCCTTCTTGCCCTGAAAGAGGGCCGTCAGTCGCGCGACGAAACCGCTTCGCGTGGCCGCGAGCCCCCTGCGCAGTCCGGCGATGTCTTTGCGGAGCGGCGGTGCGCTCGGTGGAACGCTCGGTGCGGGACGCGCACTTTCGCGCGCGACCGCGGCGGAGGGGGATTCGGGTGTGGGGGGCTTGGGGGGCCGATTCGTCTCCGGGCGTTGCGGAGGAGTCTCGCCCGCGCGTGGAGGCGGGGGAGGTTCCGGGCCACGCGCCGGTCGCTCCGGGCGTGCCGGGGGAAGCGGGCGGGTGCTGGCGGTGGGGGGCGCCTGGAGCTGAGACGTCGTCTTGCCGCGCGCCAGGACAATCGCGATGACCGCGACGACGACAAGCGCGACGACGATGGCGACGGTGGTCATGGCGGCTTCTACGTGGGGGCGCGCGACTATAGGGACCCCGGGCGAGTCCCGTCAACGTGCCCGCGACGGCCCCGACGCAGGGCCGGACGGCTCGCCGCGCTTGTCTAGCGGGTCCCTCGGCGCGTCCACGGGCGCGAGGCCTTCGACCGACGCCTGCGCTCGCGCGTCGACCACACCACCCGCGTACGCCGCATTTTCGACCGCTTCCGCCCAGTGGGCAACTATCTCCTCGCCTCGCGCCTCGCGGCGAACCTCGGCGGGCGTGGGCTCGCCGTTCGTGCCGCGCGCTGCTTCGTGCCGCGGCTGTCGCTGGGCCCACGTGACCAGACCGTCGAGCAGCGAGCGCTTCCGAGACTTGAGGGCGATTTGAAGGCGGCCCTCGGGCGGCATGGGCCTGCGAAGCGTCGCGTGGAGCGAGCCTAGGACGACGAGCTCGTCCCCGGGCCGCGTGGCCACCTGCGGGATCGAGAAGGCCCCGGTTGCGTCGGTCGCGGCGTGGGCGATCACTTGAGCGACCTCGAAGCCCGGCCGCTCGACCGACACACGCGCCGCTTCGATGGGCGTGTCCTCGTGGGCGTCGACGACGCGACCGTTCCAACCTCGCGTCGGTTGCGTGGGATCGACGATCACCCTGCCGCCAGTCTCTTGTTCGGCCGCCGGGACAGGAGCGCGGCGTCGACGGAGGGGCACCCGCGTCACGACGAGCCATGCCAACGCGGCGAAGCCGCCGAGAACCAGGGGCGCCCTGCCCCACGGGCTCTCGGCCCGTATCGGAAGGACCAGGGTCTCCTCGCCCGAGGGGCGAAACCATGGCGCGCTGGGGAGGTACGCGAGCTTGAGCACGGCCTCGGGCGCGAGCGGATCGTCGAAGGCGACGTGGAGCTCCGCGTGGCCCCGGTCGAGCGCCGCCGCCCCGACGACGTCCGCGCCGACGCGCGCTTCGACGGCGCCGGTGGGCCATCCGGTGCAGCCGCGGCTCGCGCACCCCAGCACCGCGTCGACCTGGATCGTGACGCCGTCGGCCGGGGAGCCGGCGGGCAGCCTTCCACCTTTCGCCAGGGGCGCGCGGAGCGCCACGCGTGTGACTCGCTCGATCGGCGTCGAGCCGCTGCTCGGAGCGACCAGCGAGCTTCCGGGGAACGAGGCGCGAAGCTCGCCCCGGCCTGGGGGTCCCAGCTTGGTGGTCGGGATGACGAACTCGGCGCGACCGGCGCCGTCCGTGGTCGCGTCGGCGACGGCCGATCCCATCTCAGTAAAGAGCGTCAGGCGGAGGCCCCCGACGTCTGCGGGTGCGCCTTCGTCCTCCATGTTGGCGCCCACACGAACCTTGGCCGTCGGCTCGTCCAGGAGCATGGGCGCCTGGGGTCCCTCCAGCCGCAGGACGAGGGGACGCAGGGCCAGATCGATAGGGACGTCGGCGCGCGCGCCGTCGAGGAGGGGCGACGCGGCCGCTTCGAGGTGCGCGACGTAGCGGTCACTGGGCAACGACAGCCGTATACAGAAGGCGCCCCCGTCGTCGGTGGGCATGGCGAGCCGGTCGGCTCCCTCGACCACCGGAATGGGCCCGCCCTCCGCGCACGCCTCTGCCGCGGCGTGCACGAGGGGGACCTGCGCCAGGGCGCGCGATCCCGTCGCCCCGCTGCTGAGCGAGATCGCTACCCGGGCGCCGCGTAGTGGCGCGGCGACGTCGTCGCTGACGATGCCCGAGAGCACGAGCTTGCCGCCGGATCGGCCCGCGTGTGCGTCTATCCGCGAGGTGCCTCGTACGCGAACACGAGTCGTCTGCGCCGTCGCGTCGCGCGCCGCGCCGAGGGCAAGGCAGACGAGCGCCCCAATAAAAAAGTCGGACCTGCAACATCGGAACGTCGAAAAAGAGAGCCTCACGCTCGACGCGCCTCCACTCGCCCATGATACCCTTCAAGATCGCATGAGGGCGCGGCAGCGAACGCGGGGGGGGCGCGCACTGTGCAAGCTGCGCGTGCTGGTGGGGTGCCTCGCCCTCGCGTCGTCCGGCTCGGCCTCGGCGGACTCGCGCCTCGCGTTCCTCGCCGATCGCGTGAGCTACCCGCCGCCGGCCGGCCAGCCCGACGACTTTCGGGTCCGGACCAACGCCGCCCTGGCCCTCGGGGCGACGAACGAGGAGGGGGCGGTCCCGCCGCTCTGCGGGGCTCTGGGCGATCCGAGCGAGGTCGTGCGCCAGGCGGTGGCGGTCGCGCTCCGCCGCCTCGCGCGCACGTCCTCTCTCGATTGCCTTCGGCGCCGCGCCGCGGTCGAGTCGAACGCCGCCGTCAAGCTGCAGATCCAGCGGGCGCTCGAGGCGATCCAAGCCACGTCGCCGCCGGGTTCGAGCGATGCATCGGCCCCCGCGGCCTACGTCGCGAACGCCAAGTTCTACGTGTCGATCCCCCGAGTCTCGAACGGCACGTCGCGATCGGCCAACGACATCGATCGGGTGGTGCACGAAGCGATTGCCTCCAAGCTCGCAGAGCTGGGCGGCTACCAGATCGCGCCTGCGACCGAGACGAACGACGCGGCCAAGGCGGCCATCGCGAAGCGTAAGCTCAAGGGGTACTACCTCGCCGCCAACGTCGAAAAGTTCGACTACTCCGATGGCGGCCTGCGCGTCAAAATCAAGATCGCGGTATTCTCCTATCCAGGAAGGGACTTGCGAGGCGAAATCCCCGCGGGCGCGACCCTCCCCGGGGCCAGGCCGGGAGACTCGGGAGCCGAGGATCAGCTGATGAGCGCCGTGGCCGCGAGGGCCGCCGAGCTCTTCGCGCAGAACTTCAAGTAGCAGGGGCACCAACCATGACGACCGCAGCCAGTTCGCCCGAACACGCCGGAAGCTACAAGCGCCGCGTCAGAAACTACCTGCTCGATTCCCGGTTCCAGCTCAAGTACGCCGGCATCCTGGTCGGCGTCGCCATCGTCATCAGCGGCGTCATGGGGGTCGTCCTCTATCAAACGACGCGGGCCGTGGTCACCGAGAGCTCCGCGCTCATCGACGAGAGCCGCAAGGTCTCGGAGGTGAGCCGCATGAACGTGAAGGACCTCGCGTCCGACAGCCCGGAGCTCATGGCGGAGTTCAACCATGAGGCAGACGCGCACGACAAGGCGATCGCCGACGAGCAGGCCTCGCTCCTCCGCCGGCAGCAGCTCATGATCGTGTCGCTCGTGGGCGGGCTGGCCCTCATGGTCGTACTGATCGGCCTGCTCGGCATCTACTTCACCCACAAGGTCTCGGGTCCCGTCTTCAAGATGACCCGGCTCCTCAAGCAGGTGGGCGAAGGAGACCTGCGTGTGCACACGCGCTTGAGAAAGGGCGACGAGCTCAAGGATTTTTTCGACACCTTCACCAAGATGGTGTCCGGCCTGCGCGACGTCGAAGGGCGGCATCTCGAAGAGATCGAGAAGGCCATGGCCGCCATCGCCCGCGGCGAAGACGCAGAGGCATCGGACCTCCTGGGGCGCACGCGCGACTCGATGAAGCACGCGCTACGCGACTGACATCACGCGGGCCGCGTCTTCCGACAAGTCACCGGGCGAGGACGCCTGGCGCGTAGTGGACCAGCGTGCGTCCCCCTTCGAAGGACACTGCGGCGACGTCGATCCGCACGCGTGTCACCTCGCGCAGGGTATGCAGACGCGTTCGCCACAATCGATCGGTGGCCGCGAGCAAGCGGGTTCGCTTGTCGCGACCGACGCTCGCGAAGGCGGGGACCCAGGCGCGCGGGCTTCGCGTGCGTACCTCGACCACCACGATCAGCGACCCGCGCCGGGCGACCACGTCGATCTCGAGGGCGCCGAGACGAACGTTCCGGCCGAGGATCGTGAAACCGGACGCGAAGAGGTAGTCCGCCACGGCGGCCTCGGCGCGGTGGCCGAGGCGCGCGCGCGCTACATGACGGTGATGCCCTGGGCGTTGCCGCAGTTCTTGGCGTTCGGGTCGCACGTCCCACCGCAGGGATTGGTCTGATCGTACAGCGTGCCGTGCTTGATGCAGTAGCCGCCGGTGAGGCCCTCGCTCGTCGTGCCGATCGAGCTCACGAGCTGCGTGCAGTCGTACCCGTCCGGACAGGTACAGTAGACGGCGCCGTCGTTCTGGTTGCCGTCGACGTTCGCGCACCGGCAAGAGCAGTAGACGGCCTTGTCCGCCGTTCGCAGCAGGCACTGCGGCTCGACCGCGGCCTTCTTGGTCTTGTCGACCTGCATGCCCGTGGCGTCGATTCCGTCGACGGCTGTTCCGACCCCGGGCGTGAGACACCCCTGCGAGGCCGGGGGAATGGGCATTCCGTTCGTATCCTGACCGTAGGGACAGGAGACGCGACCTTGGAAGTGATTGACGAGGCAAAGGCGCGTCAGACACTGGAAGCTCTTCGACTCGACCTCGACCTCGCTTTCGTCGAAGCCGAGAAAGGACTTGTCGTACTCGGCTTCCGGCGTGCAAGGGTCGCCCACGCCCGTCGTCTGACAGCCGGTACCCGACACGATTGCGAGCCCTACGGCGGCGGCCAGTCCGGCCAGGATCGATCGGGTCATTGTTCTGTCGGCGCTCCGTTCTGGCGGGGGGCAGGGACGCGTTCGTCGCGGCGTTGGGTACGCAGCCGGCGATGTCGGCGAAGGCGTGACGAAAGCTAATCGAGCGGCGCGAAAAGCGTCAAGACGTTACGGAGGTAGACGCGGGAGTTGCGTTTGAGTCGGCGGCTCGTTTGGCTTCGCAGCGTCTCGACGGCGTAGCGTCGATGCTGCGCTGCGCCGCGTCCCTCTCGCGTCCCAGAGTCCGACGAGGCGAGGCTTCGGCGAACCCGATGCGATACGAATGGCCGCTCGCATCGGCGCCCGTCGGAGGGGACCGCCCCCGTCCAGACGGGCTCGCGCGGGGATCGCGACATCTGACAAACCCAAGGCGCTCGGTCGGCGTCACGTCATTGCGATTGTAGATTGATGTCCCCGCAGGAATCCCGAAGGTCCCGACGTTGTCGTACAGCTCACACCCTAAGCAGTTCGTCGCTCGACGCGGGCTCAACGACGCGGTGCGTGGGGGTTTTTCGCCTTGACAACAGCGAATGCGCGTCCGTACCATCACCGCGCTCGAAGAGAGTATCTTATCAACATTGTTGAGGTTTTCGCTGCGCGGACCCAGGCTTCCGCGGGCGTCTTGAGGGAATGCTGGCTTCGAGCACGTGAGTCTCTTGATGCGCGCGCCCTTCGCGAAGTCGCGAGCTCGTCGCATCGATTCTCGATACGGGAAAGTGGTCTCCGGTGACGCGGCGATGCGGTGCACGACGGCACCGATCGCCTCAGTGAGGGAGCAACGACAAATGCGCACAGTGCTGACGAGTGGTGGGCGGCCCGCCAAGGGCGTCTCCGTGTGGTCAAAGCCCGTCGCGTTGACGGCGACGGCTCTCGCCGCCGCGGTTTGGCTGACAGGCGCGTCGGCGGACGCGCAGAAGAAGCCGAAGAAGCCCGCCGGGGCAGCCGCGGCCCCAGCCGCCGCCGCGCCCGCCGGTGCCGCGCAGCCCGCTCCGGTCGATCTCGACTCGGAGATCAAGGACCAGGTGCAGCAGCAGCAGGCGGCGCAGCCCAAGTCGAAGCCGAAGGCGGCGCCCGTGGACAACTCGCCCCCGGCCGTCGCGGGGCAGCCGACGGAGGCCGCCGCGCAGGCGAAGCGCCTCTACGAAAGCGAGAAATGGTCGGACGCCGCGAAGGCGCTCTATCGCGTCTCGACCGGCGAGACCGGCGACGACGAAGGCAACAAGCAAATCGCGCAGTTCAACCTGGCCAAGGCGCTCTACAAGCTCAAGTTCTACCAGGGCGCGTACTCGATTTTCAGCGAGATCGCCGACAAGCCGAACCACCTCAAATACAACGAGACCCTCCTCTGGTTGGCGAAGCTCGCGACGGATCTGCCCGAGCCCGCTGACATCATCGAGCGGGTCGGCAAGTACAACGAGTCGCACGTCGCCAAGTTCAACAACCACGAGCAGCAGGAGCTCTACTGGCAGCTCAACTATCTGCTGGGCCGGTACAAGTACCGGAACGGCCAGTTCCCCGAAGCCCTCTCACTCTTCGAGAAGGTCAATCGAAGCAGCAAGTACTACGTGCAGGCGCAGTTCTTCGGCGGCGTCTCCAACGTCCAGCTTCGCCAGAGCAAGCCGGCGGTGCAGGCCTTCCAGCGCATCCTCGGCGCGATCGAGGACGGTGACGTCGAGGTCGAGGACGAAGCGCGGATGAGAGACCTCGCGTACCTCTCGATGGCGCGGACCTTCTACTCAGCCAGCATCAAGCTCGACGACAACACCAACCAGCCCACGGTCGATCAGACCCGGCTGAGCGCGGCGGTGAAGTACTGGAATCGAGTCGACGTGGCGAGCGAATACTGGCTCGACGCGCTCTTCGAGGAGTCGTGGGCGTACTTCATGGCGGGTGACTACAGCCACGCCTTGGGGAACATCCACACGATTCAGTCGCCGTACTTCCCGCACGCTTACTACCCGGAGGCGGACGTCCTCAAGGCGGTCATCTACTTCGCGAACTGTCAGTACGACGACGCCCTGATCATCGTCGCCAAGTTCCGGTCGCACTACGAGCCGATCCGCGACGCGCTGGTGAAGACGCTCGACCGCTTCAAGAAGGGCACCAACCAGGAGGACGAGTTCTTCAAGTTCCTGAAGGACGTGCGCGACGACAAGGCGCAGGTCGACTCGAAGATCGCGCCCGTCGTCAAAGGCTCGCTTTCCGACCGGCAGCTCCTCCGGAACCTCGAATACGTCCGGCTGCTTGACGAGGAGGACGCCCGGTTCAAGAAGGCGCCCCACGGCTTCCGCGACGCGAAGGTGGCCGATCTCGTGAAGGACTCCATTCACGACGCGAAGGAGCTCGCGATTCGCAATGCGGGCGACCTGGCTCGCGCGCGCTACGAGCGCAATCTGGCCGACCTGAACGAGCAGCTGCGCAACGGACAGAAGATCATGGTCGACATCACGGCCGCCCAGCGCAATCAGCTCGATCAGGCGCTCCAAGGCGGCCAGATCACGGTGGAAGAATCCAAGGCGAACATCGTGAAGCCGGACGAGGAGCACGTCATCTGGCCGTTCAACGGCGAGTACTGGCGTGACGAGCTCGGGTTCTACCGCCAGACGATCACGTCGAAGTGCGGGAGGTAAGGATGAATCGCGTTCTATCAAGGTGGGTGATCGCGGCAGCGCTCGTTCTCGTCGGGCGAGTTGCGAGCGCGGCACCCGACTCGTCGGGGTCGTCGTCGTCGTCCAGCGCGGGCTCCACGTCCTCGGGTCCGGTGTGCATCGGCGATCAGGCCAAGAAAACCCTGGAGACGTGTCCCAACGGTCCGACCAGCTTCAGCGGCAAGGGCAAGCAGCCCGAGATGTCGTTCCACGGCAAGGTGGAGGACATCAAGAAGGGTGACAAGAAGATCGAGGTCGCCGCGCCGGACACGCAGATGACCGCGGGCTTCCGCGACATTCGCCAGCAAGCTCTCAAGCAGCGTGCTCTCGCCCTATTGGTTACGGAGATTCAGCAGCTCGAGTCGCTCTACAAGTCGACCGAGGCGCGCTCGAAGGACCGCCCGCAGCTGCTCCGACGCCTCGCCGAGGACTACGTCGAGCTCGAGAACGCCGCGTTCCGCGAGAAGACCGAGGCCGAGGTCAAGCGCGACAACGTGAAGAAGACCAACCCGCGAGAGGCCGCTCGGCAGCAAGCCGTCGCGAACGCGCGCAAGAACACCCTCGACCGTTCGCGCAAGGCGGCCATCAACTACTACAACATCCTCGTCACGGACTACTCGGGCCAGCCGTCGAATACGTTCCCGCAGAATCCGCCCCCGCCCTATCCGGTCCTCGACGAGGTCTACTACTACCTCGCGTACGAGTACGAGCAGTCGGGCGACACGGC
>Ga0070735_10004092_pt1 | contig 12425 bp, 5 predicted proteins | sample Coa_R1_FD_66443 | JGI IMG/M metagenome (GOLD analysis project Ga0070735, IMG submission 66443) | Surface soil microbial communities from Centralia Pennsylvania, which are recovering from an underground coalmine fire - Coalmine... | ecosystem: Environmental > Terrestrial > Soil > Unclassified ... | reverse complement strand
GTGCTGCGGGTCGCCGTGGCCAGCGCGGAAGCGGCGGCCATGACCTCCGGCTCAATCTCGTGGACGCACTGCGAGTAGGGCCTGGAATAACTGTCGGGATGCCCGTGGTCGTTCGGGATCGTGAATTCACGCGCGCCGTCGAGCTTGTGCCGCCAGTACGCCGGCGCGCCGTCGGCGGCGGTGCTGGTGGCGCTGGCTCGCTGCCACGCCGCGTACTCGCGGTACTGCCGCACCGGGGGCAGCTCCGCCGGGCTGCCGGTGCGCCGGGCCGTGTAGAAGGCGCCGATGTCACGGAGGATGACCTGCACCGACCAGCCATCCGACACCGAGTGGTGCACGGTCAGGAACAAGACGCTGTCCCGGTCATCGAACCTGCACAGCAGCGCCTTCATCAGCGGTACCTGGCGGGCGCTGATCGAGCCTGCCTCGGCCTCGAGGAAAAGCTCCTGGACGACTATGTCCCGCGACTTGCCGGTGACCGGCGGCAGGTCCCTGACCTCCAGCGGCACCTGGCCCGGCGGGAGCACCATCTGATACGGCGGATCAGCGTCCCTGACCACCAGGGTGCGGAGCAGTTCATGGCGCGCGACCACGTCGTTCAGCGAGTCCTGGAGGACCGCGAGGTCCACGTGGCCGGTCACGCGCACCGCGGCGACCGTCATGAACCGGGGGCCGAACGTGCCGCCGTCATCGCCCTGGTCCAGGGTCAGGAACCATTCCTGGGTAAAAGACAACGGGTACCGAGTCGATTCCCTGTCCAGCGGGGATTCCGTCATTCCGCCATTCCTTTGCCTGTGACCGCCACCGCCAGGTGGCTGCTGGCGGCGGCGGTCGCGTCACTGCTGCGTCAGGTAGGAAGGCAGGCCTCGAAGCCCGCCGGTGCCGTCTGGTTCGGGTTCGAGCTGAAGAACAGGTTCGCGCACTCGATCACGAATCCCGGGTCCTCTTCGGGAATGTAGTGACCCGAGCCGGGCGCCACGATCGTGTGCACGTCCGTGTCCACATTCTTGAGGGAATCCGCCACCGCGGACCCGAAGCTGTCCTCGCCGCCCATCGCCGCCACCGGTATGGTCAGCTTGGGCGTTGAGTTGTTCTGGTCCCAGGTCGCGTCATCGGAGAAGGCTCGGTAGTAGTCGTAGCCAGCCTCGCGGATGTTCGGGCAGCGGTAATCGCCGTACCAAATGTTCTTGTCCTGCTGGGTGACCGCGCCGGCCTTGGCGGCGAAGCTGTACAGGTAGTTCAGGTAGGTCACCTCGGCCAGCCGGTTGTTGATGATGTTCTCCGGAGTCGGCGGGGGGGCCATGTTCAGATCGAAGTGGAAGCTGAAGCCGAAATTGGCCTCCAGGCCGAACCCGTTGAGCTCGGAGTCGAGCACCATCAGCCGCCCCACTTGCTGGGGATAGAGCCGGGCGTACGCGTAGGCGATCCCCACCCCGAGGTCATGCGCGAGGAGCGAGACGTCCCCGAAGCCCAATGCTGCGACGGCTTCGTGAATCCGGGTCGCGGCGTCGGCCACGGTAAAGCCGCCGTCGCTCGGGACCTCCGAGTTGCCCAGCCCCGGCAGGTCGAACGCGAGCACGGTGTGGGTCTTGGCCAGGCTCGGCATGACCGTGTTCCACTCCCACCAGGTCATCGGCCAGCCGTGCAGGAGCACCAGTACCGGCCCTGACCCGCCGATGACGAAGTGAAGGGAATCTCCGGGGATCGGGACGATTCCCTGCGTGAATCCCGCCAGCGTGGGACTCGCGGGAGCCCGGCAGGAGTCGTCCTTGCTGGCCTGCGCCGGTTGCCCGTGGGCCGCCTGCGCGGGTACGGCAGCGACCGCCGCGACCGCGCCGGATGCTCCTAGCGCGACTACCAGGCCGCCGATGGCGTAGCGTCGCCACCCGCGCCCGGGAATGGCCTTAAGCAGCAGCCGCGCTACGGCTGCCGCGGACCGTTTAACTGCATGTGACATGCCAATTCCTCCGATTCGGGCAGAGATTTCCGGCTTGCGTACCACCCAGTAGGGCCTGTGTTGAGATACGCACGCACCTCGTGGATTGCCGTGCTGATCAGGCGTTTCCTGAGAACGCTGGCCTCGTCGCCGAGATAGACGCCCAGGTGAGGCCGATGGTAGCCATGTATGGCCTTAGCCTGCGGCATGGGAAAACAGCACAGAAAACGTAGCAGATCAGGCGCCGCGGGTTGCCGGCTGTTCACCAGTCCCCGGCTTTCACCGGTTATCCGCAATCCGCAATATGCGGGAGCGGGTCAGCAGATGCGATCGTCGACAGTAAAACTCATCAACGCTGCTGGCCTGGGAGGAAATGGTGCAGAAGACCGATGTTCCGGCGCGAGAGCAGCTTGTTCAGCGCGCGTCCGCGGTCGTGCCGGTGCTGCAGAAGCACGCGGCCTGGTCGGAAGAGAATCGGCGTCTTCACGAGGAGTCGATCGAGGCCCTGGCGGACGCCGGCATCTTCCGGATGCGGGTACCCGTGCGTTACGGCGGATACGAGTCTGACACGCGGACCCTGGTCGACGTGGCCACCGAGCTCGGCCGGGCCGACGGCTCCGCCGCGTGGACCGCGTCGGTGTACTGGATTCCGGGGTGGATGGCGTGCATGTTCCCCGACCAGGTTCAGGACGAGGTGTTCTCGACCCCGGACGTCCGGGTGTGCGGAACGCTGAGCCCGAGCGCGCTGGCCGTACCGACCGACGGAGGCATCGTCGTCAACGGCAAGTGGGGATTCGTCAGCGGTGCGCTGCACAGCCACTGGCAGGAGATCATCGCCGTCCTGGTCGGCGGCGAGGGTGAGCCGATGCCGGTGGTCGCGCTGGTGCCGATATCGGACCTGCAGATCATCGACGACTGGTACACCTCAGGCATGAAGGGGAGCGGCAGCGTCAGCACCGTCGCGACGAACCTGTTCATCCCGCAGGAGCGCGTGCTGCCGATCGGCGCGATCCTGCAGGGTATCTCCGCCTCGCCGCAGAACGCGGCCGCGGAGATCTACCGGGCGCCCCTGCTCCCGGTCGCCTCCGCATCTTCGCTGGGCTGCGTCCTGGGCATGGCGAAGGGAGCGAAGGACACGTTCTTCGCGCGGCTGCCCGAACGCAAGATCACCTATACGGGCTACACCAAGCAAGCCCAGGCGCCGCTGACCCACCTGCAGGTCGCCACCGCGGTCAGGAAGATCGACGAGGCGGAGTTCCATGCCCACCGCGTGGCGACCCTGGTTGACACCAAGGGCACCGAGAACTCGCCGTGGACCATTGAGGAGCGGATCCGCGCGCGCTCCGACCTCGGCGCGGTGTGCCGGCTCAGCAAGGAAGCCGTCGACATCCTGGCCACGGCCAGCGGCGGCTCGTCCATCTACAGTGACCAGCCGATCCAGCGGATCGCCCGCGACGTCAACGCGGTCACCATGCACGCCCTGATGCACCCGGACACCAACGACGAGCTGTACGGCCGGATCCTGTGCGGGCTCGAGCCCGACACGCTCTATATCTGACCGGCGGGGATGGCCCGTGCCGGGCGGCTTACCGCCACCGGCACGGGCCTTGGCGTGTCCGCGGTGCCAGAACGATGAATGGGGATCGCCATGGCCGAGGCCACGTGGCCTGAGCTGTTCCAAGATCAAGTCAGGCGGGTGCCGGACGCTCCGGCGCTGATCTGCGGCGGCGCGGTTTCGTACGCCGAGCTGAACGCGCGGGCTAACCGGTTGGCGAGGTTCCTGGTATCGCGCGGCGCGAGACCGGAGGGCCTGATCGCGGTGGCGATGCCTCGTTCGGCGGAGATGGTCGTTGCCCTGCTGGCGGTGTTGAAGGCCGGCGCCGGCTATGTCCCGGTCGATCTGGCCTACCCGCCGGACCGGATATTGTACATGCTCGCCGAAGCGCGCCCGGTCGCGGTACTGACCACGATGGCGGCCGGGCGTGACCTGCCGGACGGGGCGTCCCGGGTGGTACTGGACGACCCGGCCACCGCGGCGGCGCTCTCCCGGCTGGACGGTGCTGACCTGGCCGCCGGTGAGCGGACCGGTGTGCTGCGGCCGGCCAGCACGGCCTACGTGATCTACACCTCCGGCTCGACCGGACGGCCCAAGGGGGTGGTGACCGAGCACCGCAACCTGACCGCTCTGGTCTCCTGGATCGCCGCCCAGTTCTCCGCCGGGGAGCTCTCCAGGACCCTGGCCGCGAGCTCGCTCAGCTTCGACTTCTCGGTGTTCGAGATTCTCGTCCCGCTGGCGTGCGGCGGCGCCGTGGAGATCGTGCGGAACGTGTTCGCGCTGGCGGACGAGTTCTCCGACCCCGAACACGAGCGGATGATCAGCGGGGTGCCGTCGGCGATCTCGAATGTCATCAGCACATCGAAGGTCGGCGTCCGCGCGCGGACCGTGGTGCTGGGCGGAGAGGTGTTCACGCCCCGTGCCCTGGCGCTCATCCGGGCGACGTGGCCCGGAGCGCGGGTCGTGAACATCTACGGCCCGACGGAGACGACGGTGTATGTCAGTTCGTGGAGTCCGGCCGACGGGGCTGACCTGGTTCCGTCGCTCGGCCGGCCGAACGGGAATTCGCGGCTGTTCGTGCTGGACGAGCGCCTGGGGCTGGTGCCGCCGGGCGTTGCGGGGGAGTTGTACGTGGCGGGGACGGGCCTGGCCCGGGGCTATCTGGGACGGCCGGGCCTGACCGCGGAGCGCTTCGTGGCGTGCCGGTTCGGGCCGCCGGGGGAGCGGATGTACCGGACCGGGGACCTGGCCCGGTGGACCCAGGCCGGGGAGCTTGAGTACCTGGGCCGCGGAGATGACCAGGTGAAGGTGCGGGGGTTCCGGATCGAGCTCGGCGAGATCGAGGCGGTGCTGGCTGCCCAGCCGGGGGTGGCGCAGGCCGCGGTCGTGGTGCGGGAAGACCAGCCGGGGGACAAGCGGCTCGCCGGGTACGTAGTCCCGGCGGGCGTGGTGCTGGACCCGGCCGTGCTGCGGGAAGCAGCGGCACGGGTGCTGCCGCGGTACATGGTGCCCGCCGCGGTGCAGGTGCTGGACCAGGTGCCGCTGAACGCGAACGGGAAGCTGGACCGGCGGGCGCTGCCAGCCCCGCAATACGCGGCCGCGGGCGGCGGGAGAGGGCCCGCGACCGCCCGGGAGCGGGCCCTATGCGAGGTGTTCGCGCAGGTCCTGGGGATCGACCGGGTCGGTCCCGAGGACGGTTTCTTTGACCTGGGCGGACACTCGCTGCTGGCGACACGGCTGATATCGCGGATCAGAGCCGTCCTCGGTGCTGAGCTGTCTATCCGGGCCGTGTTCGACAACCCCACCGTGGCGTCACTGGCCGGCCTGCTGGAAGGTGCGGAGGCGGCCCGGCCGCCGCTGACCCGCGCCGTGCCGCGGCCGGAACGGCTTCCGGTGTCGTTCGCGCAGCAGCGACTGTGGTATCTCGAGCAGGTCAACGGCCCGGGTACGGCGTACAACCTGCCGTACGCGTGGCGGCTGCACGGCTACCTCGACTCCGCCGCGTTGACCGCGGCGCTGGGCGATGTGGCCGCCCGGCACGAGTCGCTGCGCACCGTGTTCGCGATCGAAGGCGGGCAGCCGTATCAGCACATCATCCCGGCCGAGCAGGCCGCCGTCCCGGTCACCATCTGCACCGCCGGGCCAGATGAGCTGCCCGCCTTGGTGGAGACGGCGGCGCGGCACGAGTTCGACCTGGCCGCCGAGCTGCCCATCCGGTCGTGGGTGTTCACGCTCGCTGAGCAGGAGCATGTGCTGGTCCTGTTGTGTCACCATATCGCCAGTGACGGCTGGTCGATGCAGGTGCTGATGGCCGATCTGGCCGCGGCGTACTCGGCCCGCCGCGACGGGCGGGCACCGGGCTGGAGCCCGCTGCCGGCGCAGTACGCGGACTACGCCCTGTGGCAGCGGGACATGCTGGGCAGCGACCGGGATCCCGGCAGCATCATGTCCCGTCAGGTCGGCTACTGGACCAAAGCTCTGGCGGGCCTGCCCGAAGAGCTGATGCTGCCCGCTGACCGGCCGCGGCCGGCCGAGCCGTCCCAGCGCGGCGCGGCGGTCCGGTGCCAGCTGGCGGACGCGGGCCTGCACGCGGAACTGGCCGACCTGGCGCGGGCGCACCATGCGACCGTGTTCATGGTGCTGCATGCGGGCATGGCCGCCCTGCTGTCCAGAATGGGTGCCGGCACCGACATCCCGTTGGGGTCGGTGGTCGCGGGGCGGACCGATGAGGCGGTGCATGACCTGGTCGGGTTCTTCGTGAACACTCTGGTGCTACGGGCTGACCTGTCCAGCGATCCCACCTTCGCCAGCCTGCTGGACCAGGTCCGGGAAACCGACCTGGCCGCCCAGGCTCACCAGGACATTCCCTTCGATCATCTGGTCGGGGTGCTCAACCCGTACCGGGTGCCGGGCCGGCATCCGCTGTTCCAGGTCATGATCGTCGCCGACGACGACACGGGTACCAGTCAGTGGCAACTGCCGGGCTTGCGCACCGAAGCGGAGCCGGTCTCGGTGAGCGGCGCCAAATTCGATCTGAACTGCATCTTCCGGCAGCATCATGCCGACGACGGCACGCCCGGCGGAATCAGCTGTACGTTCGAATTCGCCCTTGACCTGTTCGACCAGGCCACCGTCCGGGCCCTTGCGGGACGGCTGATGACGCTGTTGCGCCATGCCGCTCACCATCCGGGCCGACGGGTCGGTGAGTTTGACCTGCTCACCGGGCAAGAACAGGACCGGCTGGGGGGCGGCCAAGCGACCGGTACGGAGGAATTGACGCTGCCGGGGTTGTTTGAGGCACAGGTGGCGCGGGTCCCGGACGCGGTGGCCGTGGCGGGTGCGGGCGCGGTGTTGTCGTATGCGGAGCTGGACAGGCGAGCGAACCGGCTGGCGCGGTATCTGGTGTCGCTGGGGGCGGGACCGGACCAGCTGGTGGCAGTGGCGATGGAACGGTCAGTTGACCTGGCGGTGGTACTCCTGGCGGTGCTGAAGTCGGGGGCGGCATACCTGCCGGTGGATCCGGAGTACCCAGCCGAGCGGGTGGCGTTCCTGCTCGGCGACGCCCGGCCCGTACTGCTGGTCTGCGACGGGGTCACGTCGGCGCGGGTGCCAGGCGGGGATGTCCCGCGGGTGGTGGTGGACGATACGGTCTGCGCGGTGGCGGTGGCGGCGTGTGCCGCCGGGCGGCTCGACGACCGCGACCGTGTCGCGCCGCTGAGGCCCAAGCACCCTGCCTATGTGATTTACACCTCGGGGACATCCGGCCGACCCAAGGGGGTGGTGGTCCCGCACGGGAATGTGACGCGGCTGGTCGCCCAGACCGGGGGATGGTTTGATTTCGGCCCGGGTGATGTGTGGACGCTGTTTCACTCGTATGCGTTTGACTTCTCGGTGTGGGAGATGTGGGGGGCACTGGCGACCGGGGGCCGGCTGGCGGTGGTGCCGCACCTGGTGGCCCGGTCACCAGCGGAGTTCCGGGAACTGCTGGTCGCGGAGCAGGTCACGGTGCTGAGCCAGACGCCGGCGGCGTTCAATCAGCTGGCGGGCGTGTGGGGAAACGGTACTGACCTGGCGGTACGGTATGTGGTCTTCGGCGGCGAGACGCTGGACTGCGCGCAGGTGGCGCGGTGGGCGCAGGAGGTTCCGAGGGCTCCGGTGCTGGTGAACATGTACGGGATTACCGAGACCACCGTGCACGTGACCGGGCACGTGGTGGATACCGCCGCCGAGGGCGCGGCGTCGGTAATCGGGACGCCGATCCCGGACTTGCGGGTGTTCGTGCTGGATGAGCGGCTCAGGCTGATACCGCCCGGGGGGACGGGAGAGATGTATGTAGCGGGCGGTGGGCTGGCCCGGGGGTACCTGAACCGGCCGGGGCTGACCGCGGAGCGGTTCGTGGCGTGCCCGTTCGGGACGCCGGGAGAAAGGATGTACCGGACCGGGGACCTGGCCCGGTGGAACGCCGCCGGGCAGCTGGAGTACCGCGGGCGGGCTGATGATCAGGTAAAGATCCGGGGGTTCCGGGTGGAGCTGGGCGAGATCGAGGCGGTGCTGGCTGCCCAGCCGGGGGTGGCGGAGGCCCGGGCGATGCTGCGGGAGGACCGGCCAGGAGATAAGCGGCTGGCCGGGTACGTGGTCGCCGCGGCGGGGGCGGCCCTGGATCCGGCCGCGCTGCGCGCGGCCGCGGCCCGGGTGCTGGCCGGGTACATGGTGCCCGCCGCGGTGGTGGTGCTGGAGGCGCTGCCGCTGACCGCGAGCGGCAAACTGGACCGCCGTGCCCTTCCGGTGCCGGACTACAGGGCGGGCGCGAGGGCGTTCCAGGCGCCAGCCAGCCCCGGGGAGCAGGCCGTGTGCGAGATGTTCGCCCAGGTCCTGGGCATCGACCGGGTGGGTGTGGAAGACAGCTTCTTCGACCTGGGCGGCCACTCGCTGCTCGCCGCCGTGCTCGTGGCCAAGCTGACCGAGCGGATGGGCATCAAGATCAGCCTGAAGACCTTCGTCGGCAACCCGACGGTCCGGGCCATCAGCAGGTACGTGGACCAGTAGGCCGGGCCGCTTCCCCGGGCTCGGATGCGGGAAAGGGCTACAGGGTTTTCCAGTCCTGGTCAGGGTCGCGCACGGCGCTGGTCAGGATCTGCCGCAGGCCAGCGGCCCAGCCCGCCACGGTGCTCTCGTCGAACTCGTCGGGGTTGAACAGCACGCCGCTGGTCAGCCCGCCGTCTGGTGTCGGGGTCAGACCCCACACCATGCCGGTGGGGATGTCGTGGTGACGGCTCTCTTCCAGCAGGTACTGATGCACCTCACGAGCGCCCTCGGCGATGGGGAAGACGACGTCACCGAGCTGCGTCGGTGTCTCGGAGATGATGAATTGTGACGTCCGCAGGTCCTCGCGTGACTTCACGAAATCGGGAAATGTGTCCTCGATCACGGTGACTGGTAGCTCGTGCGCGAGGGCGTCGATGAAGGTTTCCTTCGTGTGGATGAGGACGTCGCGGAAGCTCGTGCAGCCGGCCAGGTCGGTACGGAACGGCAGCACGTTGATGAACAGTCCCATGGTGTCCTGGAACTGTTCTTCGTTGCGCCCGGCGGTGAATGCCCGTATCGCCAGGTCGGTCGCGCCGGTGATCTGATGAGCCAGCACGTAGAAGGCCGAGAGCAGGACCGAGAACACGGTGGCGCGAGAGGCGGTGGCCAGAGCGGAGGCCGCGGCTATGACGTCGGCGTCGATGGTGTCGTTGTACAGCGAGTACGGGCTGGCGTAGCTGTCCCGGTGCCCGTGGTCGTTCGGTATGGTGAATTCGCGGGCGCCGTGGAGCTTGTCCTGCCAGTATCTCGGCGCGCCGTCCTCGGCCGTGCTTGCGGCGCTGGCCTTCTGCCATTCCGCGTACTCGCGGTATTGCCTGACTGCTGGCAGTTTCGCCGGAAGGCCGCTGCGCCGGGCCTCGTAGCAGGCGCCGAGGTCGCGCAGGATGACCTGGAGCGACCAGCCGTCCGATACCGAATGATGCACGGTCAAGACCAGGGCGCTGTCGCGGTCGTCGAACCTGCACAGCAGCGCGCGGAGCGTGGGTACTTCATAAGCGCTGATCCGGCCCGCTTCGGCCTCGGCGATCAGTTCCTGTGCGACGACATCCCTGGATTTGCCGGTGGCCGGCGGCAGATCCTTGACCTCGAGCGGCACCCGGCATGGCGGATAGATCTCCTGGTAGGGCGGGTCGGCGTCCTTGATCACGACGGTGCGGAGCAGTTCGTGGCGTGCGACCACGTCGTCGAGCGCGCGCTGGAGGAGCGCGAGATCCACGTGACCGGTGATGCGGACCTCGCAGACGAGCAGGAACCGGGGGCCGAACGCTCCGCTATCACCGTCATGGTCGAGGGTGACGAACCACTCCTGGGAAAAGGACAGCGGGTACCGCCGCGGCTCCGGCGCGAGCGAGGACTGAGTCATGCCGCTCTTCCTTACTTTCGCATGCCAGTGCTGATGCCGTACCTAAACACCTTCAGCAGGGCGGGATGGCGGGTGCACCTTCGCCGTTGCGCTCAGTCGGAGAGGATTATCTGCTCGGTCACCTCGGGCTGGGTTTCGGGCGTGGCCGGCCGGGTCCGCTCGCCCCACCGTGCCACCGCGGGGGCGGCCAGGCCGAGCAGGGCGAACCAGGCGCCGAGCAGCACGAAGCCGAGCCGGCCGCCGGCCAGCACGAGCCCGATCAGGACAAACGGGGAGAGCGCCTGCCCGGCACCGTTACCCATGCCGACCAGGCCCTGGTACTGCCCCTGCGCGTGCTCTGGCGCCAGCCCGAAGTCGAGGGCGAACGTGCCCGCTGAGTGCCACAGCTCGCCGTAGGTGTGCAGCACGGCGGCAGCGGCCAGCAGCAGCAGCGCGGCCCAGGCCGGGATGCCGGTCGCCAGGCCCATCGCCGAGCAGCTGACCAGGAAGATCACTCCGGCCCGGCGGATTGCGGAACCGCCCTGCCTGATGGTTTGCACGGTCTTGCCGATCCGTACCTGGAACAGCACCACGAGCACGGTGTTGACGATGACGAACGCCGAGACGCTCCATCGCGGTGCATGGGTGTGGTAGACGACCCACACCGGCACCAGCAGGGACAGGACGAAATACTGCATGTACATCGCGCCGGACAGCACGGTGTAGCCGAGGAACGGCCGGTCCTTCAGCGCGGCCACGACCGACTCCTCGCGCGCGCCCGGCAGCGGCTGGAACTTCGGCAGCCGGCCCAGGACCGCGACGCCGATCAGGCTGGTCAGTGCCTGACCGAAGAACAGCGCGCGGTACGCGTTCAACGTGTTGAGCTGTATCGCGACGCCGCAGGTGGCGACGCCGAGCGAGACGCCCAGGTTGAAGACCGCCTGCGTCTGCGAGCGGAACGTGGTCGCCTCCTCGCCACCGACCCGCCGCAGCAACGCCACGTCGGCCGTGACCGAGGCGCCCAGCGCGGCTCCTTGCACCGTGGCGACGATCAGGTAGCTGACGAAGTCGCGGGCGAACAGCACAAAGCTGACTCCCGCCGCGGCCATCAGCAGCATGGCCAGCCGGCTGATATCCCGCGGCCCGCGCCGGTCGGCCAGGGCTCCCGCCGGCATGGCGGCCACCAGGCCCACCAGGCCCGCGATCGTCAGGGCCAGGCCAGCACGCTCCGGTGTCAGGTGCACCACCTTGATCGCGTACAGCGTCATCGCGGTGAGAATCAGTCCGACCCCGTACACGTTGATCAACGTGGCCAGGAGGTAGATCCGCTGGGTACGCGACTCCGGCATGAGGGACATCAGAGCGCGTCCAGGGTTCAGGCTCGGCATGCGCGCCTCGCTTCACAAGTGACGACACCGGCCGGCCATGTGGCCGGCCGGTGTCGTGGGCAGGGTTGAGCTAACCCAGGGAGCGGGCGAACGTCCGCACGTCGTCGACAAAGAGCTTGGGTTGCTCCATGGCGGCGAAGTGACCGCCCCGGTCGAATTCGGTCCAGTGGGACAGCGTGGGCAAGATGTTCTCCGCCCAGCTGCGGATCGGCCGCGACGCGTCCTTGGGGAAGACCGCCACGCCGACCGGCATCGCCAGCGGCCACGGCCCGGCCCAGGTGCGGCCGAAATCAGCGTCGAGGTGCTCGGATTCGTAGTACAGCTGCGCGCTCGACCCCGCGGTCGCGGTGAGCCAGTAGAGCGACACGTTGGTCAGCATGTGGTCCCGGTTCACCGCGTCCTCGGGCCGGTCGGTCGAGTCCGTCCACTCCTTGAACTTCTCCGCGATCCAGGCGAGCTGCCCGACGGGTGAGTCGGTCAGGCCGTAGGCGAGCGTCTGCGGGCGGGTGGCCTGGATCTTCATCCAGCCGAAGCCGTCCTGGAAGAAGTACCCGCCGAATTGCAGCCGCTCCATGTCCGCCTCGGACAGCTGAGATACGAGCTGAGCCATAAGGGCGGGGTCGGGCGGCGGGAGCGTCACGCACATGTTGATGTGCACGCCGGCGACGTGCTCGGGATCGGCGAGGCCGACCCGCAGCGAGACCGGCGAGCCCCAGTCGCCGCCCTGTGCGATATAGCGGGTGTACCCGAGGCGGCGCATCAGCTCCGTCCACGCCAGCGCCACCCGTTCGGTGTCCCAGCCGAGCTGGTGAGTCGGGCCGGAGAAGCCGTAGCCGGGCATCGACGGGATGACCACGTGGAACGCGTCGGCTGGATCGCCGCCGTGCGCGGTCGGGTTGACCAGCGGGTCGATGACGTCGAGGAACTCCACGAAGGATCCGGGCCAGCCATGGGTGATGATCAGCGGCGTGGCGTTCGGCTCGGGTGAGCGGGCGTGCAGGAAATGCACCTGCACGCCGTCGATCTCGGTCAGGAAGTGAGGGAACTGGTTCATCCGCGCCTCGGCGGCGCGCCAGTCGAAGCTGGTGCGCCAGTACTCGGCGAGCTCCTTGATGTAGC
>Ga0070735_10004090_pt1 | contig 12427 bp, 5 predicted proteins | sample Coa_R1_FD_66443 | JGI IMG/M metagenome (GOLD analysis project Ga0070735, IMG submission 66443) | Surface soil microbial communities from Centralia Pennsylvania, which are recovering from an underground coalmine fire - Coalmine... | ecosystem: Environmental > Terrestrial > Soil > Unclassified ... | reverse complement strand
CTTCGGCGAATAGCAGCGCCAAAACGCGAAAATCGGTCGTGAATAAACTTGGAGTGAATAATTCTCCGAAATAATTTTTTTTTCGCGCCGCCTGCCGAGCAGCCGCTAACCATCCGCCAGTCATAGGCTTGCGGAACAGTCGCTGCGACAAATGCGTCCGAGTCGAAAATCCAAGAAGTCGGCATTTCTAACAAGGATTCGGATGCAACGTCATCGTCAAGTTCAAGTTGCGCCGAAGCAAGGCTTATGCATAAGACCCGGCGCGGTTATGCATCCACGTATGTTGATTTCATTGACGTAAATTCTCGGTTGGAGGAGATACCGTCAACGGCATCATCTGGGGTCACCTTTGTGTCGCCCCACCAAGCGCCGCAAACAGGCCGGAAGCGGTTCTTCGAGCGTATTCGGCTCGCCCTGAGCCAGAACATCGGCAATCAGCGTGGCAGTTTTGCTCTCATGAATACGACTCGCACGTGCAAGTTCGTTCGCAATTCTCTGGCTCTTCACCGGAATTCGTAGCGGCCGTCCCTCTAACGACCGGTCTTTATGGTGGGTGACCCATCATAGTACGGCGGTTGCCGGCGACAATCGATCATTGGCAAGCACTTGACGGTCGTATCGCAGTCTGTCGCGAAAACGCCGCAGACGGTCGGTATCTTTCGGCGAGATGCCGCGTCGGAAATGAAAAACGATGTTCCTCAACTCGTTGACGTCTGCGAAATCGGCGTCAACCAGCTCTCTTATCGTAGCGAAGACCTGCTCAAATACGGGCCAGTTCGACTTTGAACAGATCAGGGTTCGATACTGACTGAAGGTGAACTCATCCAGGGATGTCGGACGGGGAGCTCCTTCCGGAAGATTCATGGATGCGATCATGGTAGCGAATTGCCGGTCATCCACGGCGTCCCGAATCAGGTCGCGGATTTCGTGCTCAATTTCAAACAGAAGCACAAATGCCTCGGCAAAATCATTCAGGCGCCCAAAAACGTCAGCGATGCATAGAATGCCCAACAAATCGGTCGCGGTCCCTACCAGCACGTAGTCGATATCTCCCCAATCGGTCTCGGTATCAATATACATTTCCGGGCCGATGAAACGTGCCGGTTCCATTGCTTCGCGGACCGGAAGTTCGCCTGCCTTAAGGCTGCCGCGCACAGCACGCAGATCGGCGACGCGCTTGCCGAACGATTTCCACGAGAAGACGCCGATGACGCTCCCCTCGCCATCGCGAACTGGCAGTTGCGAGAATCCGCTATCGATCATCCGATCGATGGCATCGAATGCCTGAAGATCGTCATCAATCGTTAGCGGTTGTTGATCCTTCGGCAGAAGTGCCCAGGCCGGACCAAATGGCCCTGGACGCCTCTTCACCGCTTTGCTCGATTCGCCGACCGCTGAAGCGCTCATTTGATGACCCTCCTCGTACCACGAATTCCACGTGCGGCCTCAGGTATTCGCCGCACAACAGCCTCTCAAAAACATGTCTGCAACAATCGTCCGCCCTCTTGGGAGGATCGGGCCAGCCGGGCCGCGCTCAACGTTCGAGCCATCGTTCAGGACGTCCTTCGCATTGAATGAGAGTGAGCAGCACGCGAGTCAGAACCTCCTTTTAAGCAGTAAGCCGTCGTCGTTCCTCGCATCAAGGGTCAGGCGGACGTAAGGAGGTTGCGCGAGCGATTTCGGCGGCGGGGTGGTCGTGGCGATAATGTACTGAAAATTCGGCTCCGCGCCGGCCGCTTCGTCTTCGAGCTGCTTGATGAAGCGAAATAGACGCGCGTAGATGTGGGGCTCGAGATCGGCTTCGCGGGGGCTGTCGTGAATGAAGAATCGAGGCACCGTGCCCAAGCCGCTGATGCTGGCGCTCAGGCATGCGAGATCGAGGCTCAGCGCTGTCTCCGAGGCGAGGGCTTCTCCAGGCGTCGCATCCCGATGATCAAGAGAGATGTGAATCCCCCGCATCGAGATATCCAGCATGGCATTGCTCGGTGCCGAGACGAGCACCCGCAAGACCCGCCGAAGATGGACATTCAGCGTTTGCTGGCGGGAAAGTAACTGCTGATGGGCGTCATGGTGGGACGTACGCGATGCCTCGATCTTGCGCTCGACTTCCGTCAGCGTTTTGAGTGCTTTTTCAAGTCGCCGGTTTTCAGAACGGTACGCGTTGGCTTCCTCGATCAAGGCCTCGAGCTGTGAAATCCGCCTTCGATAGGAGGATCTCTGTTCGTCCGCCTTCGCCGCGGCGCTCTCATATCTTTGCTTGGTCGCGTCGCGAGTTGCCGCGAGTTCCTTGAGATCGTCGGCGAGTCCGGCAAGGATCTGCTCTGACGCTTGCAGTTCCCGCGTCTTCTCTTCGATCTGCCCTTTGCGAAACTCATCACGGCTGCTTGGCATGCCGCTGTCGCCCTTCAACGGACATTCACCGGGCGGCAGTGTGCATGGGAACGCCAGTTGCGCAAGCTGAGCCCTGATGTCACTGTCGCTGCTCTGGCGGTGCGTTTCGATCTGAGCCGCCAGCAACGTACCGCGCTCTGTCTCACTTTCGACATCGCGTTCCTTTTTGGCATACACGATTTTGGCGGCATCAAACTCTTCGAGCAGCCGAGGAAGTTCCAGATCCTCCGCCACCTTGACGAGAAGATCTTCGGTGTCTTTCTTCTTTTCTTTTGCACTCGACAACGCGGCGGAGCCAAAAAGGTCGTTAGTGAGAGCGGCATCCGGGATTTTGAGCCGGCCGGTCAGGAACTGCCGAGTGCGGCCGAGCTCTGCTTCCAAGGTCCGCACCTCTGACTCGGTGTCGCGCCTATTTTTGAGCAGCCGTTTGTGCTCCTGAATCAATGTGACTTCAGAGTCGTCCAACAGATCCATAACAAGGCGAATCAAGACGCTCGCGTCTTCATCATGCAAATCCGCCGTTCCCGATTCCGTGAAGGAACTTCGCCATTCGAGCGGACTTCTGTATCGGCAGTACTGATCTCTGCTGAGCCAGGCGAGCAGATCAAACCAGCGCACGGGTCTCCCTTGATGTGGCAGCAACGTCGAGGCGAACGAACCCACGGTCACCGCTTCGATCGCTTGGACAATCGCAGCGTGGGATCTGAATTCAGTTGCGCCATCGATGGCCAAACGCCAACTATCTCCCTGAATGCTCTTCGACGCATTCGGTCGCGTCGCACCGAGCGGGCGTACGGCGACCCACCAGACGCCGCCGATACAAATCTCGGCAGCGACATAAGAATCGGGCAGTTCCTGTTGCAGCCGTGCCCAGACCGGCTCGCGCGCGAAATGCGTTTCTCCCAGGCAATATCGAATCAGCCGGGTCAGCAGAGTTTTGCCCACGTTGTGGCCGACGGGGCCATCGAGCTCCTCGTCCGGAGCTGCCGTGTTGATGATGTTCAGGCCGCGACGAAACTCGACGACGCGAATTTCGTTGAAACCGGCTTCCCCATGAGAATAGATGGCCAGGCGTCGGACCCAGATCATTGGATCTGGCCGATCGGTGGCCGGCGAACACGCGACCGGCGCTTCAGGAAATAGCGATGGAGTATCGCTCATTCGTTATCTCTGCCACGACAGCCAAGGTGTCCTCTGGTCGATCAAGCTTTCGAATCGCCTCGATGACCTGCTTTGCGCGCTGTCGATTCCCTGCCGACAGGCCCGCGACCAGCTCCGGCTTGAGAATTCGGTACCCGTTCTGACCGACCGCCTCAATTGCACCATTGGCGACGAGCCCCCGGTAAATAAGGTCCATTCCCTCGATCGGCTTGTATGCTGACGTCCCTTTCGCAGTCGCTTTCACCGACTTTGTGTGACCAAGAAAGGCGTTTCGCGCTCCCTCGTTTTGCATCAAGAGCACTGCCGGCTCCAGTGCCAGGATCGACACAGCGCTGTTCCATTCCCGCAGAAGCAGCAGCACGTCAGCGACGATGTCGACCTGCGCCAACTGCTGAGGTCGCGGCAGATGCGCGACGCGCGGATCCGCGGGAGGTGGATCGATCATTGTCTGGTATGGCACTGCCGTGCGGATGGCCTTTTGCATCGTGTCGTAGATTTCGAGGATGACGCGTTTGGTCCGGTAGTCGCCGTTGTATTTCTCCTCGTCCTTGCGGCGGACGATGGGGAAGGTGTCCATGATGTAGCTGAGGGCGTCGCGCGGCTTCGGGAAACTGGCCTTGAGGCGGGCGAGGTCTTCGGGGGATTCGTCGTACGGGCAGCCGTTGGCCTTGCGGGCGGGAACCCAGTCCCCATCTTCGTCGCTGCGAAGGTAGAGGTGGAAGTAGGCAGCATCGAGTTCGGCTCGGAGCAGGAAGCGTCGCTCCTCCTCCCAGCGGAACGGCGACCCGGCGTACCCGCAGTCTCGCGCGAACGGCTCCAAGTCCCATGTCGTGTAAGTTAGCTCCAGAACACGTGGCAGGAGGAATTGCTGGTGCGTGACTGCAGATTGCGGTAAACCGCACCACCAACACGGTTCTTGGAAACTCGAGCGTGCGACAACCGGGAATTGAATGATGATGAATCTGTTGAGTGAGCCGCCGGCGAATTTTTGCCGAGCAATGTAATCCAAAACAAACGAAGTCAGATTCGCGCCGAGCAACGCGCTTCGAACAGAGTGCTCATCAAGCGCTGTCTTCGAAAACAGGAACAGCGGAGCTTTGTTGCCGGCGCCAACCGGTGGAAATATGCACGCACGGACAGTTCGAAGGTCCGTGTGCGTACGACACACGTCTCGGAAAGTGAGCACCGCGCTCGGCTGAAATCCGAGTCGATCTGAATAGCGAGATCGAACTTCATCCACCGGGACCCAGTATCGCGGCAGGCAGATGTTGTCTGGCTGTCGCTTCTGTTCGAGGCTTAGGTGGTTTGGTTCTGCCTTGATTCCGAATCGCGATTCTCGCGGAACGCCTTCGAACGTCCCGTGGCGATGATCGAAGAGGTCGAAAAGTTTTCCTTCGATCAGCGTGACATAGTCTCCATCGTTCGTTGGCCAATGAGGACTTACCTGGTGGGACGACGATGCTTGAAGCGTTTCGGCATCGCGGAACAGCGACGAGTCATTCGTCATGTGGAACATCGTGTAGTAGTTTGCAACCCACTGATTGCCGTTGTCATCTCCTTCGCGAATCAATACCGGGTGTCTCCGGTAAACTCCGCTGACAAGAACGGCGTCCGTTGCATTTTGAAAGAGCGGACACGTATGCGTGTTTGGATTGATGAGCCGAACATCATCTCGCGATAAATGCCAAATTCTGTCTGCCTTGCCCAAGTCGGCAACTTCTTCGTTCAGAATCGAGATGGTGATGTCGCCGACGTTGGCATTTTCCCCTCCCACGGTGAGGAGCGTGAAGCGTTCGTTTGCGACGACGTCTGAGAATATCAGCTTGCCGTTCGAGAAATCGAAGGCCGACACAAGGCGCCCAGTTTGGACCAAATGATAAAAAAGGTCGCGTAGTGAGTAGTCGGCAAGAATTCCCGTTTTCACGATAATTCCAACGCGACTATTTCGGCCAATCGCGCCTTCTCCCAGCTCGATGAACAGCGGATAGGTGTTCGTATCGCCGCTCGCACCATACGGGAACCGCCCCGAGTTTCGCGTAAAGCTGCTTTCGGCTTCCGCAGTCCGCAGCGCAAGTTCGTAGGCCGCGAAAAGCGCAGGGTCAGTTGTGGCAAGTTGCGCGATCATTCGCCCGCGAATTGCCGCCGTTGCAGCGTTTGCGATGTCTGGACGTGGTCCCGCGAAGAACTCTCGTTCTTGCAGTTTCACTCGTTCCCACGGAGGGTTGCCGAGCATGACATCGAAACCGCCACTCCAACCGCTGTGCTCGTTCTCCGGTTGCTCGTCGTTGCCCGGGAACCGGAACACATCGGGGAAGGCGAGGTGCCAGTGGAAGAACTGGTACTGGCCCCGCAGTCGTTCAACTTCACCGCGAACGTGCGGGAGGAGGCCGGCGGCAGCGTGCGATTCCACCTTGCGGAAGTCGCGCTCCGTCGGACAGAGCTTGCCGAGATCGCTGTCATCGTTTTTCCAAACGAACGCCGCGCACCACGCATCGGCTAGCAATCGCGCGTTCTGATAGGCAGCGCCGCGGACGAGTGCGGTGTAACGACCTTCCTGGTCATGAACCTCGGCCAGTGTTTCGGTTGGGGCCAGCGTCACGCGCGCGAAGTCGGCGGCCATATTGCCGAGCTTAGTTAACGCTTCGAACATGTAACCCTGTCCGTGGGCATGCTCAGCTCGTTCGCGCTTGTTTTGCCTTTTCAGCTCAGAGACGCGCGACTTCACGTCTCCCTCGATCGCCGTAAAAGCTTCGTCAGGAATGCCTTTTTCCAACAAGGCAGGGGTCGCCCCGAGCAGGCTGTTGCCGCATTGAATGTGGTGTTCGAGGAACGACAACGGCCGGCCCGGTTCGAGAGCCTCGATCCAGAGCGACACCTGGCACAACTCGACCGCCATTGGATTGAGGTCGACTCCATAGATGCACCGGCCGATGACGTCACGGAGCGCGTGCTGATGGTCTTTCGGGCCGGGCTCGTTTTCGCCGGTGCGGGCGCGGGCGAGGTGACGGGCCAGCCGGTGGGCCGCGGCAATCAGAAAATGGCCGCTGCCGCAGGCCGGGTCGCAGACTTTGAGTTCAAGGATGGCCCGCTCGGCTTCGTCAGCCTTCTTATCCTTGATCCGCTCGGCCACGACTGGCTCCAGTGCCGAATCGAGCAAGCACTGCACGAGGGAATCGGGCGTGTAATATGACCCGGTCGTCTTACGCTCGTGTCCGGCCGCGACTGATAGGGAGAATCCGCGCCCTTCGATCTGAATCTCGGGATGCAGCTCCAGCAGCGATTCGTAGACCGATCCCAACTCTTCGGAACCGAGGTTACGGTAATCGACCGTCCTTAGGACCCCATCCTGCTCGATGAAAGCCAGCGCTCGAATGGCTGCCAGCAAATCATCATTCGAGATCAGCACTGGATGCGAGACCGCTTCCGCACCCTTCGGCGCCGGCCCGAGCAGATCGCCGACCGACGAGCGCCGCCAGAGAAACGAACCCAGCCCCGGCAACCCAAGTGCGCGGCAGCCGCCACTCTGCCCCAGCGCGTCGAACACGAGCGACAGCGAATGCCAGAGGTCCCCGTGCTTTGAACCACGCATCGATTGTGCCAGTTCGCGCAGGCGCCCTGTCGAGTAGTGCTCGTCATACAGGTCGCAGGCGCCTTCGCCGGCTCCCGGCGGGTGGAGCAGTCCACGGTCTTCGGCCACGAATAGAAACAGAAGCCGGTACACGATCCGCAAAAGTTGGCGGTAGCAATCTTGGGTCGCCAGAGTACCGGCGCGCAGCTTGTTTCGCAGGGCATCATTGCGGGGATGACTGATGAACCCGCGGCCAAGAGCTTCGATTGCCTTCTGGACGCCCGTTCGCAGATCGGCCAGAACGCGCGTCCCGCGCTCGCGAGCCAGGTGGCTCCATTTTTCCAACCAACAGTCGGACGGCTTTTCGGCCTCGACGCGCGACTGGTGGCAAAGCATCCAAAGCAGGGCGAAGTCAGCATAGACTTCGCCGGAGAACAGGCTCTCCAGATCGAACTCGATATAAGCCTGCCGCGAGAGGGAGACATTGTCGCGCAGAATTCGCAGTTCGAGTCCATTGGAGAGGAAACCCCACAAACAGCTTTCCGTCCGGTTCAGGTACTCCTGGACCATCGAATGCGGATTGGCGGTCGCGGCCCCGCGAGCTCCCTGTGTTCGCGTATCGAGTGGCAGCTTGCAACCGATCAGGTGAATCGGCGTGTGCTGGTAGAACCGCTCAATGGGGTAGACGCGGCCGTCGATCTCGGGAGCTTTGACGGTCGTTAGCCGGCCGTAATCGAGCTCCTTGAACAATGGGAGCAGCCAGCGGTCGTTGGTGATGGCCGTCCCCGTTTCGTCGCTGTCGGGGATTTTGGCACGGGCTTCTTGAAATGCCTTCCAGTGGGCCAAAAGCGTGGTCCAAGAGCGGCTGATCGCCTCATTGAGCTTCGTCCCCGGCGGGAGGTGGAATGACTCGGGCGAGATTCCGTCGACCGTGAGCGACGCGATCGCCAGGATGACGTCCGCCGGCAGAATCGCACCTTCGGAGCGAATCGTCTGAAACTGCATGGCGCGGCGGGACATGGAGGAGAAAATCTATCCGGGGACTCAGGCGGTGGGCGGAAGAAAGATGAAACAGCCGAGGATGTCAGCAGGGAGTACCGGCTCGGCTCGCACGGTGCCCGAGACGCGCGCCGACTTACGAACGCGCGTGTGCGCCTGGGCGAGTTCCAAAGCGCGCTGGGCGGCAATGTGGTGAATCGCGGCAGAGATCTGCGGCAGGCCTTCGAGCAGATTCTTGAGCTGGTTTTTGATGAGTGAGATTGGCAGATTTCCGGCGGGGGCGGCATCGAGGAGCTGTCCGGCCGCTGCATCATCGACCCAGGCAGGTTCAGTCACCGTTCCGCGGAATGCCAGCGTGTGGGTTTCTTCGGCCAGCAGCGGGCTCTGCGTTTTTCCTTTCTGCACGACGTGCAGGTGATACCGAAAGCGAACGAGCAACAGCGACGTCTTTTCAGAGACAGAGGTCGTGCGAATAGCACCGCAACGCCGCGCCACCGGCTTTTCCCGTTCCGACTGCACGTCGTCGAGCGCGGTTTCCAGGACGTAGGAAGCGAGTCCCTCGACGATTGGGTGCGTGCGGCTCAGATAAAGGATCTTCTCTTTGACGGGCAATTCAAACCTGCCGGTGAATGGCTCATCACGGCCGATCGCCTGGCGGAGCGCACGGGGGGTTTCATTCGACAGGCCGACCTCAACCAGGCCTTGGGGCTTATCGCGGACGGGAACCCCTGCAAGGTGCAGCACATCGTGAAAGAAACGTTCCAGAGTGGGGCCGGTCCCGATCGCCTCGCGGACCGCTTCGAGTTCCGTCTGGACTTCGTCAGTTTTGATCGAGAGCTGCGCGAACTTCGAGCGAGATCGTTCTTCACGTTCGCGGGCGTTCTCCCACCGCGAGTGCAGATCGACACGCACTGGATCAAGCCCAGGCAGGAAGAGTTGCTGCTCTGCGCCCCCCTTCGTACTGCGGAGCTGCATCCCTTCGAAGAGAGCGTTCAATACCTCTTCGCTGCTGCCAGGTACGGCGACGGAGATGCCGAGGTCGCTCTTGATCTTCTTGTGCTTGCGGAGCAGCACGTCGAGAACGACGCCGTCGATCTGATTGTCGACACCGAAATACGTGAGGACGCGAACGATTTTGCTGGGTTGCCCGAACCGGTCGACCCGCCCTTCTCGCTGTTCGTGCCGCGTGGGATTCCAGGACAGATCGTAGTGCAGAACGGCATTAAAATGATCCTGCAGATTGATCCCTTCGCTGAGGCAATCGGTGCAGACCAGGATTCGCCGCTCGTGTTTGGCCAATTCCTCAATCCGGTTTTCGCGATCCTTGGGCGGGAGCAGGCCGGTCACAGCCGAGACTTCGACATTTTTGATGGCGTCACGAAGCGCGGCAGCGACGTATTCGGCCGTGTCGATGAATCGGCAGAAGACGATGGGACTGTAACCATCCTTCAGCAGTTTCTTCAGGTGCTCAATCGCCTTCTGGAGCTTGGCATCCTTCTTGCCGGCCAACTCTTCGGCCTCGGAAGCTAGTCGCCGCAGGCGTTGGCTCACCGCCGTATCGGGTTCTGCGGAAGGATCGGCGCCGGGGGTCAGGTCGACGACTTCGGAGATTTCCAACTCGTCCTGGTCGAGAATCGCGCGGCGCCCCTGCTCTTCAACGTCTTCGTCAGACTCGGCCTCAGCGGTCGAGGCCCGATTACGGAGTGTCGCGGCCGCAGCCATCGGGCTGGACGCCAGCGCCCGCAATAGCGCCAGTGCTGACCACCAGCGGACGCGCCTGTTCCGCCGGTTGCCAGATTCATCCGTGACCAGCTCACCAACGAACTGCAGGACTTTTTGAAACAGGGCCTTGTATTCGGGGGTCAGCTTATAGTTTTCTTCGGCGTCCTCGCGGTCGGGGAAGGTCGTCTCTGAGCCGAGGTAGCCTCGGATATTACCCCGCAGGCGCTGGACCAAGTGTCGGGCGAGCTCCTCGCGGACCCCCTTCCGGTCTTCGATGTCGATGTCCACGGGGAGATCGGCGAGCTTCGGGTCGATCAGCGACAGGAGCGAGCGAAACGCCTCTTCGTTGCCGCTGTGCGGCGTCGCGCTGACAAGGACCAGGTGCCGGTTCCGGTCGGCGGCGATGTCTCGGATCAGTTCGAATCGCGCCTGGCGCGATCGGCCGATACCACCGGCGAGCGTACACGCATGGGCTTCATCGACGATCACGAATTCCGGGCACGAACGGATGAATTCGTCGCGACGGCCGGAGGACTTGATGAAATCAGTCGAAATCACCACAAACGGGTAGCGTTCGAAGAGCGATTCGGCGGCGTGCCGCCGATTCCGTTCCAAACGCTGAACGGTCGACGTGAGAACCAGCTCGGCTTCAATATGGAACTTTTGAGAAAGCTCGCGTTGCCATTGCTCGGCCAGGTGGGGGGGACAGAGAACGGCCAGACGCTGGATTTCTCCCCGCTCCAGCAATTCCTTGGCGATGACGCACGCTTCGATCGTTTTGCCGATTCCGACGTCGTCGGCGATCAACAGGCGAACGGGATCGAGCCGCATCGCCATTAGGAGCGGCACAAGTTGATAGGGACGGGGCTCGACCGCAATTCGGCCGAAAGAACGGAAGGGGCCGGCAGCATTGCGCGTCGAGATGCGGGCCGCGTCGCGCAGCAGCCGGCAGGCGTTGTAGTCGCCGGGATTTTCCCCATTCGGTGGGTCGAACCGCGCTGACGCCACATCTTCGATGGAGGAGGCGATGCCTACTACTTCTTCGTCCAGGCCCCCGATCGGACGAACCATCAGCAGGTCGGGGGTTGACTCGGGGAGGACCACCCACTCGCGCCCCCGCGCGCGGACCAATGCGCCGGGGGAAAACATCGGCATAGGGACCGTCGCTTCAGTCATGATCGCGTCCTTCTACCGAAGATGTCGGGGTATTCGTCGAGCCGAACGTTCCAGTCTACAGCATGATGAAAGCGGACGACGAGGTACCCTGCGGCAGTCAGCCGGTCGGTGATTTCTCGGTCTTCGGCCTGCTGCTCGGGCGTATCGTGCACGGGACCATCGACGAAGATCACGGTGTTCGCTTCCCGGTAAAAGAAGTCCGGTTTGGCGAATTGCGCGGGGATGAGATATTGGCCGTCGCTGGGCAGTTTGAGATGCGAATCGTGCACAAGCTGCAGCCAGCGGCGCTCCAATTCCGAATCGCACTTCCGCATCAGTTCGTCGAGATGATCAACGCGGGGCCGCTGCCCCCCGGAGGACTCAGTTGTCGAACGGGCGAGTTGCTGGAGAACGGGCAACACGAGTTTGCGATCAATCCGCCGATGGTCAGGCTGGTTCCCGTATTCCAGCAGGCAGTCGTAGCATGCCGCTTCGCACCGCATTTTACTGTCGGGAGCGGCCGCCAGATCGCTCGCTGTTTCGGGATCGAAGTGGCAGATTTCCAGCGCTGCGCGGGCGACTTCCGCCATCGCCTCCGGGTCCTCGGCCAATTGCCGCAAAACCCCTGCGCCCCCTTCTGCCGCCTCGTAGAGAAACAACAGCCGCCGATCGTCAGGACCGGGGAGCCCGTCGGCCGCCAGCTCGTCCGGCTCAAGCTGATAAACCTTCTGGATGCCCTGCTTGAGGGCCGCCTGCAGTGTGGCCATGACGGCCAGGTCATACTGCACCGCAAATTCCAGGGCGATCGCGTTGCGGCGATCCTCAACGTAGGGCACGACCCGTTTCACGTGCGACGAAAGGGGATCATCCTGGTCGTGGTCGGCAAGGGCCTTATTGGAAGCCCAGTAACCGCGCTCGATATCAAGCACAAACCCGTACTCGTTCGGATTCGCCCGCTTCTTCCATCCCTTGTTGATGCGCCAGATGGTGACTGCATCGCCGTAGCGCATCGTAGCAACCTTGTTGCCACCATCGAGGATTTCTGCCTTGCGGAAATCCGGAGAGCCATCGATTTCGGCGAAGCGAAACGTATTCGCGATCTCGTAACCGATTCTCTGTCGTTCCTCTTCGTCGGACGTAATCCGGTCGGCCCGTTTGGCGGTGACGTTCTGCAACCGGACCATGTCGCGAATTTCATCCGTCGGTAGCAGCGCCTGGCAGCAACTTTCACACGTGTCGGGGCCGGGTCCCTCGGACACCAGGTGACCGTAGCCGCAGTTCGAGCAGAACTTCATCGTGAACCGCGTCAGGTCGCGTGAGTCTTCGTCGAATGCGAGGTTCACCTTGTGGATCCGGTAGCGGGCGCCTTCGTGGTAGACCATCGCCTGCGGACCGAATTCCGAAATGGCGAGGAACCTTGGCCGTGAAAGG
>Ga0070735_10004089_pt1 | contig 12428 bp, 10 predicted proteins | sample Coa_R1_FD_66443 | JGI IMG/M metagenome (GOLD analysis project Ga0070735, IMG submission 66443) | Surface soil microbial communities from Centralia Pennsylvania, which are recovering from an underground coalmine fire - Coalmine... | ecosystem: Environmental > Terrestrial > Soil > Unclassified ... | reverse complement strand
GGCGAGGACCCGCTCTATGTGGCGCGGCGGCTGGTGCGGATGGCCGTAGAGGACGTGGGTCTCGCCTCTCCGGAGGCGCTGCACCTGGCGCTCTCCGCGAAGGAGACGGTCGACTTTCTGGGCTCGCCGGAGGGAGATCTCGCGTTGGCCGAGGCAGCCGTATATCTGGCGCTCGCACCGAAGTCAAACGCGCTTTACACCGCCTACGGCGCAGTACTGGAAGACATCGAGGCGACCCGCCAGGAGCCGGTGCCGCTGCATCTCCGGAACGCGCCGACGAAATTGATGAAGCAGCTGGACTACGGCAAGGGCTACCAATATGCGCATGACGTCGAGGGCCGCGTTGCGGACATGGATTGCCTGCCGGAGTCGCTCAGCGAAAGGCGCTGGTATCACCCCACGCAGGAAGGCCGCGAAAAACTGCTGGCGCAGCGCATGGAGGAAATCCGACGCATTCGCGAGGGGAAGAGAAATGTCTAGCATATGCCTCAGCATATGCTAGACTGATTTTGTGAAGTCCCGCGAAACAGCACGGCGCGTCCATCTCTTCCGCAACGGCAGAAATCAGGCCGTTAGGATCCCGCGCGATTTTGAACTCCCGGGCGATGAGGCTTTGCTCCGTCGCGATGGGACGACAGGAAGGCTGATCCTGGAGCCGGTGTACCGCAGAGACATTCTCGAAATCATCGCCGGGTGGGAACCGCTTCCGCCTGGGGAACAGATGCCCTCCCTTGAGGATCTTCCCGCCGATCCGGTTGATCTCTGATGCCCAGCTACCTGCTCGACACGAATATCCTCTCTGATCTCCTCAACAATCCGACAGGCCGGGTGGGCAAAAGAATCGGTGCTATGTCGCCACAGCAGCGGCGAAATCTGTATACCAGCATTGTTGTGGCGGCCGAGATGCGTTTCGGCGCTCTGAAGAGGAACTCGAGCGTCCTCGCCCGCAGAGTTGAGGAGATCCTGGATTGGATTGAAGTCCTGCCGCTTGCATCCGGCACAGACCGGGAATATGCGAAACTGCGAGTGCAACTCGAGAGGAGAGGCAGGCCCATCGGTGGAAATGACATGCTCATCGCAGCCCACGCCTTGAGCCTCGGCTGCGTCCTGGTCACGGATAACGTACGGGAATTCAGCAGGGTTCACGATCTGGATATCGAAAATTGGTTGAGAACCTGACCAGCAGTGAGCAGTAGCGCAGGCAGGAGAGGCCGATCCACTGCAACCTGACCCAACCACGCCTGAGCGCCCTCTTCCATGTGCTATATTCCGAATGAGTTCCGATGATTTTTTCCCGTGAGTACGTTGGCTACCTGGCGCGCCACACCGTAAAGCACCTCATCGACGCCAAAATGATTCAGACTGCGAAGCCCGCCGTCGTGCAGGAGCGCGTCTACAACGGCCTGCTCGAAGAACTTTCCCTCGAGGACCGCATCAACGAGGAGGTCCGCGTCATCCTGGACGCCTACCAGGAGGAGATGCGACGGTCCGGCGCGAGCTATTCCGAGATGTTCAAGAAGGTGAAGACCGAACTGGCGCGCAAATATAAGGCGGTGCTGTGAGAATTTCGCGCGACAAGCTGAACAAACTGGCCCACGTCGTTGCCGATACGCTGGCCGAAACGCCGGAGTGCGATTTTCTGGAGGATCGCAACACCATCCGCCAGGAGGCACGCAAGGCTCTGGAGCACCTGCTGCTGGAGGAGTTGCGCATCGATCAGGCCGCCCGGCAGAAGATCGAATCGCAGCGCCGCATCATTCCCGAAGGCAGCCAGGAGTGGGACATCCTCTACCGCAAGTACTACAACGAGGAAGTCAAGAAGCTCGGGATCTGAACCGGCGATCCTCCGCCCCTCTCAAATCTCCAGAGGGGTCCTCATCGTTTGCCGTTGAACGCGCTGCTGGCGACCATTACTCGCCCGTTAACATCTCTTCTCGCGATCGGGCAGCCCTGCGCGGCTGCCGGAAAGCAAACAAGGTTCCAGTTTCCTGTATAACCAAAGCGATTTAGTACGGGGATTCATAGCGTTTTGCGCTGGTTCAGTCCGATTCGATCGCTCTGACGACCGCCAGCACAGGGCAAGGGACGTCAACGGGATGATGTTTCACTATTTAAAAGCGGCGTTTTGAGCTTAGTAACAGTACCTTCGTTTTACTGACTCGCCAATAACCGCAATCCGCTGCCACCCAGATCCGAAACTGGCCGTCGACGTGCACTCCTCCAGACATTCCATGCTGATTTCAGCTTTGGTTATCGCGGGCTGCTCCGTGTGTGCCGCGCCTGAGGTCTGCACCGACGCATCCTGTGACGGCGGATACAGACCGGCATCTGCTGCCCCAACAACATTTACAACAAGTCCTGCCTGCTGATTCGACCAGCAGCCGCTGCACCTTTCGGAGGGTTATGAAGTTCACCTGCAAGTTGTGGCCATTCGCTTCCCTGATTGTTCTCCTGTTTCCAGTGTTGGCCCTGCTGGCCGCCCGGCCTGCGCTGGCGCAAACGAGCCTTGGCACCATCAGCGGAACGGTACGCGATCCCAGCGGCGCCGTGATCGCCGGCGCCACCGTCAAGCTGACGAATGAGGCGACCCAGGTATCCCGCGTAGTCGTAACCAATGGCGAGGGAGCCTATCGCGCCGACGCGGTGCAGCCCGGCCCTTACACCGTCAAGGCCTCGGCCCAGGGTTTCGGTCCCAAAGAGATTGCCCATCTTGCGGTCCAGCCTTCGATCATCACGTCGCAGGACATTAATCTCGAAGTGGGCAGGCTCACTTCGGAAGTTCAGGTACAGGCTGCCAATGCCGCCAATCTGGATACCGATACCGGGCAGCTCGCCTCCACGATCAGCGGCTCTGAGCTGTCCACTCTGCCCGTCATGTCGCTGAACCCGGTGGAGCTGGCCGAAACGGTTCCCGGCGTCCAGATGGTGAATAACGGCGGCCTGAGCAACGGCATCGATATCTCGGTGAACGGTACCCGTCCGCGTGCCAACAACTATCTGATCGATGGCCAGGACGACAACGACAACTCCATTGCCGGGCAGGCTCTCCAGGCCAATATCCCGGACATGTATTCGTCCGTGACGGTTCTAACCAACTCCTACTCCGCGGAATTTGGCCGCGCCGGTGGCGCAGTCGTGAACATGGTCACTAAGAGCGGGACCAACACTCCGCATGGCAGCGCCTGGGATCTCTATTCCGGATCCGGCCTCAATGCCATTGATGGCCAGAGCCGGGGTCCTGGTGCATCAAAGACCCGTTTCGACCAGCATCAGTACGGCTTTACCATCGGCGCTCCCCTCCTGCGCGACCGGCTCTGGGCTTTCGGCGCTGCTCAGTGGTCTCGGTTTTACGGCAAGGCCACGCCGAATGTTATTAGCCTGCCTAACCCGGCGAGCTATGCGCTCCTGCAGGGCATGAACAATCCCAACGCGAACCTGCTGCTCAAATACATCGGTTCGCTGAGCCAGTACACTCCGCTCGGCGGAGCAGTCACGAATGCGACTGTCATCAACGAGCCGGGATGCACCCCCTCGTGCATCATTGCCTTCGCTCGCTATCACCGACCCAGCCAGGCCCAGCAGAACACCGACACACAATGGACCACCAGGGTGGATTACCAGGCAACGACCAAAGATCACCTCTCCGGCCGCTTCCTCCACGATTACAACGTTCTCTCTCCCGACTGGTTCAACTTCGGTTCGCAGCTCCCTGGCTTCGACTCCTACCAGGGAGGCCCCGCAGAGCAGGGCGGCGGCGAGTACACGCATATCTTTTCGCCAACGATGATCAATGAATTCCGCGTCTCCGTGACGCGCATCAACTTCGTATTTGCGCCTCTGCCGGCCACCGTGGCCAACCCGCTCTACACCTCACCCGTCATCACGTCCATTGCCGGAACGGGCCTGCCACTGCTCGGGCCGCAATCCACCTCGTTGCCGCAGGGCCGCGGTCACGACTTCTATCAGTTCCAGGACACCGTCTCGAAGACATTCGGCCGCCACACGCTCAGAGTCGGCGCTGACGCTTCGCGCGTGCTGGTGCGCGACTTCGTGCCCTTCAACAACTTCGGCTCGCTCTCCTTCTCGAAGAGCAGCGGGTACTCGGGGCTCAACAACTTCCTCGACAACTATCTCGGCACCTCCGGAATAGCCGAGAAGAACTTCGGCAGCAACCGCCTCGACTCCCACCAGTGGCAAATGGCCTTTTTCGCCCAGGATGACATTAAGCTGACGCCGGATTTCACGGCCAACGTTGGTCTTCGCTGGGAGTTCCAGACCGATCCCGAAAACGCCATGCCGTATCCGGCCATCAACCCGACGACGGTCCTCACAGATCCCATTACGACGCACTACAAGGTCGACGAAGACAGGAACAACTTCGGTCCCCGTGTGGGCTTTGCATACAGCCCCCACAACGGTGGCTTCCTGGCCGACGGAAAGTCTGTCTACCACGCAGCCTTCGGCATCTTCTACGATGTCCTCTTCACCAACATTCCGGACAACTCGCTGGCCAGCGCTCCCAACACCCAGCTTCCTCTGGTTGAGGTAACGACGGGACGCGGCGCGCCGAATGCCACATCCATCATTCCTGGCATGAAGCCGTCTGCGACCATCAGCCCGTTCAGCACTGTCCAGTTGACCGTTAATAATCTGGTTAACCCACTGACCTACGAGTGGAACTTCGGGGTTGAGCGCGAGCTGCCCGGGCAGGTCAAACTGACGGTCAATTACGTCGGAGACCGTGGCGGGAAGCTCTTCGCCAACCAGCAGTACAACTACTTCGATCCGGCGACCGGGAAACGCCTCAATCCGAATCGCGGCGCGATCGTCGCGCGCGGCAACTTCGCCGATTCGGAATACAACGGCCTGCAGATCGGCATTCTTCACAATTTCACCCATGGACTCTTCATCCAGGGCAGTTATGACTACAGCAAGGCGCTGGATGACGGCTCCGAGGTCTTCTCCTTCACCGGCCAGGATACGTCGTACTCGTCGAACCTCGCTCCCGGCATGCGCAAGCGTGATTGGGGACCGTCGGTCTACGATCATCGCCACTACGCGGCGCTTACGTACGTCTGGCAGGTTCCCAACGTTCACTCGCTGGACAACGGCGGGCTGAACGAAGTTGTAGACGTGCTCACACGGCACTGGCAGTTCTCCGGAGAAAGCTTCTGGCAGAGCGGCGAGTACAACAGCTTCGACCTGTCCGGCGCCGACTTCAATGGCGATGGCAGCGGCGCCAACGACCGCCCGCTGCTCGGCAATCCGAAGGCCGGATTCGAGAGCATCGCTATGGATGGGGCCGCGATCGGCTGCACCCCGGGCGTTTACTTCGATTACGGCGCGAACGATGTAAACGGCGACTGCAATCAGCTGAGCCCCTCTGACGCCCACTGGGTCGTTCCGTACCCCTACACCTCCGCTGACATGGCGAAGGAAATCGGCCGCAATAGCTTCCAGAACCCAGGCTACTGGAACGAGAACTGGGCGCTTCAGAAGGGATTCGGGCTGCACATTCACCGGATGGAGGACGCTGTCCTTCAGCTCCGCGCCGAGGCGCAGAATGTCTTCAATCACAACAACGTCGGTATCCTGAATACGGATCTGCTGTATGCAACCCCGGGGCCGGGTGATCCGTTCATGAACAAGAACGCAGCACGGTTCGACGACGAGCGTCAGCTGCGGTTCTGGGCGAAGTTCGTCTTCTGATCCCACGGATCATTCCACAACATGGGCCGCTCCGGCGGCCCATTTCTTTTTCCGGGCATTACACTAATTCCGACTCCAACCCAGGATCCCGGATTGAGCCCTCACGGACGCCTCGCTCTCGCCGCTGTTCTTCTCCTCGCCGCTTCCGCCCATTCGCAGGACACCGGCTGGTCCGCCTACAACGGCGGAGTCGATGGCGACCACTACTCGCCGCTGACCCAGATCAACCGCGGCAACGTAGCGCACCTGCAGAAGGTCTGGCGCTACGACACGGGCAGCACGGGCGACATTCAGACCAATCCCCTGATCGTCGGCCGAACGCTCTATGCCTACACGCCGGCGGGCCAGGTGTTCGCGCTGGATGCGGCGACAGGCAAGCAGCTTTGGGTCTTCGACTCCGGCGTGCCGGACCGGCAACCCTGCCGCGGTCTCAGTTACTGGAGCGACGGCAAAGAGGCGCGGCTCTTTGCGGGAATCGTGAATTACCTGTATGCGTTGGATCCGCTGACGGGTCGACCGATCCCGGCATTCGGCGAGCAGGGACGCATCGATCTGCGCAAGGGCCTCCGCGATGAGGAAGGCTACGAGAAGCAATCCATCGCCCTGACCTCGCCAGGCGTGCTTTACCGCGATCTGATCATCGTCGGCGGCCGTAATCCAGAAACCGAGCCCGCGCCGCCGGGGGACATCCGTGCCTACGACGTGCGAACGGGCGCCCTCCGCTGGACCTTCCACACCATCCCACGTCCGGGCGAGTTCGGCTACGAAACCTGGCCGCCGGATGCCTGGAAAACGGCAGGCGCAGCCAATAACTGGGCGGGCATGTCGCTCGACGAGATGCGTGGAATCGTCTACGTGCCGACAGGCTCGCCTGTATTCGACTTCTACGGCGGCGACCGCATCGGCAACGACCTCTTCGCCGACTCACTGCTGGCGCTGGACGCGAACACCGGAAAACGGCTGTGGCACTTCCAGGGCGTGCATCACGACATTTGGGATCGTGACTTCCCTGCCCCTCCGGCGCTGCTGACCATCACGCAAAACGGGAAACGCGTCGACGCGATCGCACAAACGACGAAGCAGGGCGTGGTCTATGTCTTCGACCGGGCCACAGGCGCGCCGCTCTTCCCGATCGAAGAACATCCGTATCCTGCGAGCGATGTGCCGGGCGAGAAGACGTCTCCGACTCAGCCCATGCCGACGGCGCCTGCTCCCTTTCAGCGGCAGCGGCTCACCGAAGACATGCTGACGGCGCGCACACCGGAGGCGCATGCCTGGGCGGTGCAGACCTTCAGGACCTTCCGCAGCCAGGGGCAGTTTCTGCCCTTTACGGTCGGCCGGCAGACGGTGGTCTTTCCTGGTTTTGATGGCGGCGCGGAGTGGGGAGGGCCCGCCGTCGATCCGAAGACCGGCGTCCTCTACGTGAACGCGAACGAGATGGCCTGGACCGGCGGCCTGGAGAAAACGCAGGCCCATGCCACACCCGGTGCGGCGCTCTACAACGCGCAGTGTGCCATCTGCCATGGTGCGAATCGCGCCGGATCACCCCCGGCCTTCCCATCGCTCATTGGCATAACGGACCGCATGACGAACGACCAGATTGCCGCAATTGTGAATCATGGGCGCGGACGCATGCCCGGACTGCCGAACATTGACGCGTCGAAGCTGGGGCCGCTGCTCGACTATCTTCGCACCGGAGTCGCGCAAACGAGCGAGCACAGTCCCGACATGACCCCGGGCGGACCGGGCCTCGGCTACAGCTTCACTGGCTATCGCAAGTTTCTCGATCCGGACGGATATCCCGCGATCGCCCCGCCATGGGGCACGTTGAGCGCCATCGATCTGAACACGGGCAAATATCTGTGGCAGATTCCGCTGGGAGAGTATCCCACGCTGGCAGCGCAGGGAATGAAGAACACTGGTTCGGAGAACTATGGCGGGCCCATCGTCACGGCGGGGGGCATTCTCTTCATCGGAGCGACAGTCTACGACCGCAAATTCCGAGCCTTCGACGCGAGCACGGGCCAGTTGCTGTGGGAGACGACGCTGCCCTTTGCCGGAATCGCGACCCCAGCGACCTATGAGGTCGATGGCAAGCAGTACGTCGTCATTGCGGCGAGCGGCGGACGCGATCCGAAGGGTCCAACGGGCGGGAGCTATATCGCGTTCGCGCTGCCGTGAGACCCCGCAAATGGCCCGTCGCTGATTATGAGTTCACTTTGCCTTACGTGATCCGCGACCTCTTGTCACGCGATACCGGAGATGCACAACCCCGTCCGAAAACTTCTTCGTCGAAAGCAGTTCGAGCGGAATGGACCGGTGCCGAGGCTGGATGAGGGGTATGCCCTCGCCAATGAATACCGGAATCACGTGCAGGCTGAACTCGTCGATTTCTGCTTCGTCGAGAAATGAAGCGATGATTTCGCTTCCTCCCATCATCCAGATGTTCTTGCCCGGCTGCGCGCGCAGATGCTGTGCGAAGGCCCGGATTGGTTCCTTCACCCACTCGAACCCGTCCAAAAGGGTTCCCTGCCGTTTGCGGGAGAACACGTAATTCCTCATCTTCTGTCCGAATCCGCCTGCCTTCATGCCCATCTCGACTCCCTTGGCGTAAGTCTTTCGTCCCAGGAGAATCGTATCGACGGTCTTCACGAAAGCGCCCAGTCCGTAGTCACCCTTCAGCCGCGGACTCTCCAGCCAGCCAACATCTCCATCGGGACGAGCGATGTAGCCGTCGGCGCTGATCGCAACTTCGACGATTACCTTCCTCGCGGTGTGAGGGCCGCGCCGTTTGCTCGGAGATCGTGAATTCATACCATCACGCGTCGCGAAATGCATCCGCGCTGTGGGCGATGCGCTGCAGTTTGCCGTGATCCAGCCAGTTCAGGTTGCAGCGTTCGCAGTCGGCGATCACCACGTGTCCGGGGCCGGCGTAGAAGTGCAAGTCCATGGGCCGATGGCAATGGGGGCAGCTCAGCTTCCTCGTCATTTCGTCGGGATCAGGCTTCGCAGTCATCACCGCACCCTCGCCGCCCGCGCGCACCGCATCCACCAGCGCGGCGAAAGAATCCATTGGGATCAGCATTCCGTGGCAGCGAGTGCAGTAGCGCAGACGGACCGTATCGAGAGACGCTTCCTTCAGGACAATCGAGCAAATCGGGCAGTTCTCGTCCGGCGAATCGCCCAGCACGCGCACCCCGTCGTCGTTCTTCTCGGGGAAATAAACGCTGTGGCAATACGGACAGGTGAGCGAATCTTCTCCGCTCCCCAGCTTCATGGGCGCTCCGCATGCTGGACAGTTCATTGGCCCTGTCCACACTCCGGGCAGAACTTCGCGGCGCGCGGAATCTGCTGGCCGCAACTGGTGCAAAACTTGGAGCCCGGCGTGGCTGCCGGTGGTGCAGCAACCGTTGCGGCGGACGTGGCGGGCTTCATCCCCGCCATCATGGTCTGTGCCATGACCATGCCCGCGCCAAGCCCGACGCCGGCGTCGGCGGCTCCTCCCGTGTTGCTGGCAGCCAGCGGCAGCGATTCGGCGGCTTCCAGCTGGGTAAAGCGGTTCAGGTCGCCGGCCATGCTGACGCCGATACGATGATCCATGATCTTCTGCAGGTCCTCGGGCAGCGAGATATTTTCCACCGCGAACTGGTTCAGCTCAAGCCCCAGATTGGCGAACATGGGCTTCATGGCATCGGCGATCTTGTCGGCGAATACAGCCTGATTCGCGGCCATGTCGAGGAACGAGACCGCGCTCGTGGCGAAGATATCCGTCATGCGCGCGACGATCGTCTCGCGCAGCTGACCTTCGAGGTCGCTTGCGTAGTAGATTTCGCGCGTGCCGCTGATCTGGAGGAAGAACTTTTTCGGGTCGGCGATGCGGTAGGAATAGATGCCGTAGCCGCGCAGCGTGACCGCGCCAAATTCCTTCTCCCGGAAGGTGATGGGCGTAGCTGTGCCCCACTTCTGGTCGATTTGTAACCGTGTCGAGAAGAAATAGACGTCAGACTTGAACGGCGACTTGAAGTCCTTGGTCCAGTTCATGATATCCGTCAGGACCGGCAGGTTGCGCGTGCTCAGCGTGTGCATGCCGGGACCAAAGATGTCGGCAATGCGGCCCTCATTGACGAAGGCGGCCATCTGCGAGTCGCGCACCGTGAGCTGCCCGCCATTCTCGATCTCCATATCGCGCATGGGATACCGCCAGGCGAGGATGCCGTCCTCCGGCTCGTTCCACTGGATGACCGAGATGAATTGCTTGCCGATGAAGTCCCGAAGAGTCACGTGGGCTCCTCCTCCGCTGCACTCTACCATGCAACGGCGCCATTCACCCGGGAATTCTACGATTGTGTGACGGGCCGTGCTTAGAAATTGCTGGCTGCAATATATATTGTCGTAACGATGAAAGTTTCTGAAATTCGCCTCTTCTCTGCCCTGGCGCTCGGGGCTTGTCTCGCACTCGCCGTCTCTTCTGCAGCAGCACAGAACGACAACGATTCCTCTCACCACAACCAGACCGCTCCGGCGGCTGGTGCGGCCGAAAAGCCTCCCGCGCCAACCTCGCAAAAAGAGGATGCGAATAAGCTGCCTCCGCTGCCGCCCGACGCGCACACCGAGCAAAGCATCACGATTGACGGCAAGAAGCTGAATTACACGGTCACCGTGGGCACCCTGCCGGTCCGCGACGGCGATGGCAAAACGGCGGGTGAACTGGTGTACACGGCCTACACGGTGGCGGGCGCGAACCGGCCCGTTACTTTTGCGCTGAATGGCGGCCCGGGCGCTTCCTCGGTCTATCTGAACTTTGGAGCCATCGGCCCGAAGCACCTGAACGGCATCGGCAACGAGGGCGACAGCCCCTCGGATCCGACCACGCTCACCGACAATCCTGGCACCTGGCTCGACTTCACCGACCTGGTTTTCCTGGACCCCATCGGCACCGGGTTCAGCCGTTCGCTGGTGAATGCGGAGGAAACACGGAAGCTGTTCTACACCACCGAGCCGGACATCGAGTATCTGTCCCGGGCGATTTATGACTGGCTGGTGAAAAACGACCGCCTCGAGTCGCGCAAATATCTCACCGGCGAGAGCTACGGAGGATTTCGCGGACCGCGGATCACATATTATCTGCAGTCGCAGCTGGGCGTGGCGATGAACGGCGTCGTGCTCGTTTCGCCCTATTTGAACCCAACCATCGAGCAGGATGGCGACTTGTCGCCGCTGCCATGGCTGGTCACGCTGCCTTCGATCACGGCGGCCAATCTGGAGCGCCAGGGCAAGCTGACACCGGAGGCGATGAAGGGCGTGATCGACTACACGCTCGGCGACTACCTGGCGACGCTGGTGCACGGCCGCGCCGATCAGGCCGCTACAGACGCGATGATCAAAAAGGTCACGGATATGACAGGCCTCGATCCGGAGTTCGTAAAGTTCTCCGGCGGACGGCTGGAAACGGGCGCATATCTCCGCGAGGCCCACCGCGAACAGGGAAAACTCGGATCCATCTACGACTCCAATGTGACGGCGTTCGATCCTTTCCCGTACTCGCCTGAGCAAAAATCAAACGATCCAATTCTGGCCAGCATCATTGCGCCGACCACGACGGCGATGGTCAATTTCATCACGCACACGGTGGGATGGAAGGTGGATGCGCGCTACAACGCCCTTTCCTATGACGTGGCGCGCAGCTGGAACCGCGACCAGGACCTGCGCTCAGGCTCAGTGACGCAGCTCCGCGAGGCGGTCAGCGCCGACCCCAAACTGAGAGTGATGATTGTGCACGGCTGGAACGATCTTTCGTGCCCGTTTATGGGCTCGATTCTCACTGTGAACCAAATGCCGGTGATGGGCGATCCGGGACGCGTCAGCGTGCACGAGTATCCCGGCGGCCACATGTTCTACACGCGCGAGTCAAGCCGCGTGGCGCTGCGCAAAGACGTGATGGAGATGTTCAGCCAGCATTAAGAGGGTCCCGTGTCTCCCAACCAGGACATCTTCATTTCCGTCGGTCGCACACGCATCGGGTGTAGTCCTGCGGGTTCAAATGATCGATGGAACACTCGTACTGCGGCCAGAAAGGCGCCAGTGCGGCCGACGCTCTGCCCTTGAAGTAATGCTGGATGTAGGCCTGACTCGCAGGTTTCTGCGCCTTGGGATCGCTGTCGAGGTTCGCCATCAGGTCGAAGAGCGAAATCAACGAGAAGTCCATCTCACGATAGGTCTCCGCGTAGTCGTATTCCTGCGTCCAGGTCGTTCCGATGCCGGTCTGATTCGATGCCACGATGACGGAATAGTCCCTGAGCGTACCCTGGGGCTCGACCTCGGCGATGGTGAACGACGGATTGTTGCCGCCGACTGGAGAGATGGAGGGGACGACCTTCAGGAAGATCGGTTCTGCGTTCATGCCGCAAAGCTCGCCCAGCTTTGCCCCTGGACATCGTACGGACGAGAGCATGCGCATCTCGTCCATGTGCGTGTGGCCGAATATCCCGAGGCGAACGATATGTTCGTGCCGCAGCAGAATATCGTCGAGCCGGGCCGAATCCTCAGGGACGAGAAACATCTCCGGCGCCTCACCCGCGCAGACATTCCGAAATTTTCTGACCGTCTCGAAAGCATTCACCCCCGGCGGAATGTGCGCCATCAACCAGACTTGTTCGCCGGCTTCTTGCGCTTCGTCCAGTTGTCGTGAAAGCCAATCCAGCTCAGTCTTCGCGGGACCC
>Ga0070735_10004088_pt1 | contig 12432 bp, 13 predicted proteins | sample Coa_R1_FD_66443 | JGI IMG/M metagenome (GOLD analysis project Ga0070735, IMG submission 66443) | Surface soil microbial communities from Centralia Pennsylvania, which are recovering from an underground coalmine fire - Coalmine... | ecosystem: Environmental > Terrestrial > Soil > Unclassified ... | reverse complement strand
GCCACCGCCGTCGCCCGGGTCGCCGTGTCGAAGGCCAGAAGCGTCACTCGATCTCCACCACCCGCCGCTCCCCGCCATCGTGCTCGATCCGCACATGTGCGGCGACATGCGCGAAGCCGGCAATCTCAGGCTGCGCCCCCCGCGGCCACTCGACGAACGCGATCCGGTCGGGACCAAGGTAGTCGGCCAGCAGCTCCGGGTCCTCCTCGGCGAGGTCGCCGACTCGGTAGAGGTCGAGATGGGAGATCCCGGCGGCCCCGGCCGGTGCGGGATAGCGCTGCCCGATCGTGAAAGTCGGCGAGCTCACGACGGCCTTGACGCCCAGCGCGCGGCACGCGCCGCGCACGAAGGTGGTCTTGCCTGACCCCAGCTCCCCCTCGACGAGCACCACGTCGCCGGGACTCAGGCCGGCGGCCAGCTCGGCGCCCAGGGCCTCGGTCTGTTCGGGCGATTCGCTCAGGTGGCGGGACATGTTCGATGGCCACTGTATTCGCTACCGTCAGCGCGACCATGAGCGTTGGAATGCAGGGCGTACGCGGGCGGTTTGAGGCCCTGCTCGCCGACTCCGACACCGCGAAGGCCGCCGGCCTGGCCGGCGCGATGATCGTCAACAACGTGATCGCGCTTGGCTCGACGGTGGTGTTCGCGCGCGAGCTGAGCGACTACGGCGCGCTGGCTGCCCTGATCAGCTATTTCCTGATCCTTGCGGTGTTCGGTCAGGCGCTGCAGGTGGCCACCGCGCGCGAAGGCGTCCTCGGACACCTGGGTGTGGGCCCGGGGCTGATCGCGACGCTCAAGTCGTGGACGCGGACGATGGCGATCTTCACCGCGGTGATGACCGTGATCTCGGTGGCCCTCAGCGCCCCGATCGCATCGCTCGTCGGCGTCCCGCACGACCGTTGGGCGGCGGCGATCGGGCTGCCCGCCGGCTGCCTGTGGCTCGAGCTCTCGATCCTGCGTGGCGCGCTTCAGGGTGTCGGCGACTACAAGGGTGTCGGCCTGAGCCTGATCGGCGAGCAGGGCACGCGGCTGATCGTGGGCGCGCTCCTGGCGATCGGCCTGACGGTCACCGGGGCCTACCTGGGCACGCCATTCTCGTTCATAGCCATGTGCGTCTACTGCGCGATGAAGCTCCGCGACCACGTCAGAGCCTGGGAGGCCGAGCACGGACCAGCGGAGGCAGACGACCACCCCGCGACCCTGACTCTCGGCACGCACGTGACCCGGGCATGGGCGCCGATCGCCGGGCTGATCGTGATCGCCGTGCTGCAGAACATCGACATCATCGCCGCCAAGCACCGCTTCAGCGGCCACGGTCTGAGCAAGGACCTCGCGAGCTCGTACGCGGCGACGGCGGTCGCGGCCAAGGTCCTGATCTGGGTCGCGATCGGCGCAGGCTTCTACCTCGTACCCGAGGTCTCACGACGGCGCGCGGCCGGCGAGGACACGCGTCCGGTGCTGGCCAAGGCGCTCGGCATCATCCTGGTCTGCGCCGTTCCCGTGCTCGCGATCTTCGCCTTCGGCGCCCGCCCCCTGCTACGAGCCGCGTTCGGGCCTCACCGGCTCGAGGCCACGAGCTCGCTGCTCATCCTCGGCGTCGCATTCACGGTGCTGGCCTGCACGTATCTCGCCATCCAGTACCTGCTCGCGCTCAAGCGAACCTGGTTCTTGATCTTCCTCGCGCCTGTCGCCCTGGCTGAGCCCTTCCTGCTGGCCCTGCTCGCCTCGCGCAAGCCCTCCGAGTTCGCCGCCTTCGTGCTCGGCGTGCAGGCGGTGGGCGCGGCGGTGGCGTTCGCGCTGGCGCTATGGCGCCCGCGCGAGCCCGCGGCCACGGCGATCACGCCCGAGCCGGCGTAGCTCTCAGAGCGCCTCATCCCGCCGCCGGCACCGCCTCCGGCTCGCCTCCGGGTGGCTGGCGGAGCCCAGGGGAGGCCGTGGCCGCGGCCGCGACCAGCAGCGCCCACCCGGTCAGCGCCAGCACGGCAGCGGTCTCTCCGGCCGCCTGGAACAGGAAGCCGATCGCCAGCGGCCCAGCCCACGCGACGGTGGCCGAGATGAACGAGGCGCTGGCCTGCACGCGGCCGCGCAGCCGGTCGGGAGTGAGCGCGAGGCGCTGGCCCACGACCACCGAGCTCGACAGCACCATCGGCAGGAGCATCGCCCCGATTGTGAGGCCGACCGTCACGCCCGAGCGGCAGAGCAGCAGCAGCGGCAGGAACAGCAGGTGGAACCAGGGCTCGGAGATCACTGCCAGGCGGGTGCTCAGGCGCCGGCGTGCCGGTCCGGCGAGGCCCGCGCTGAGGAGGCCGCCGGCTCCCACGATCGCGTAGGCCAGCCCGATCTCGGCCGATGACGCGCCGTGGTGGCGGGCAACGAGCACGCCGAGGAGCTCGACCGCGCCCATCGTGAGGTTGGCTCCGGCGTAGAGCAGCGAGCCGTCGCGCAGGAACGGCGCCCGCCACAGCCACGTCGCGCCCTCGCGAATCTCCGCCAGCATTCCCGGCTGTTCGCCTTCGGCCGGAGCGGGCCGCGGCTGCGCGGGCGGCAGGCGCAAGCCGAGCAGGGCGAGGACCTCGGCCACGAACGACCCCGCGTTGGCCACGAACGGCAGCCCGCGTGCAAGTCCGAAGAGCGCCCCGCCGAGCGGTGGGCCCGCGATGAAGCCGACCGCCGCGCGAGCCTCGTTCATGGAGACGGCGTCACCCAGAACCGCCTCGGGGACGACCGAAGGCAGCAGACCACGCTCGGCGATGGCCGAGACGGTGAACAGCGCGGTGTCGAGGAACGCGACCGCCATCAGCTGGCCGAGCGGCGGGCGGCCGAGAGCCAGCGCGAGCGGGATGCTGCCCATCGCAAGCGCGCGGATGAGTGCGCAGGCGATCATGACCCGACGGCGATCCACGCGGTCGCAGAGGACCCCGCCCGGCAGGGCGCTCACCGGATAGCCCAGCGCCCGTGCGAACCCCGTCAGGCCCGCCTTGGCGGGCGAGCCCGTGAGCGCGAGCACCAGCAGCGGGAGCGCGATCGTGCAGGCCTGCGAGCCGAGCTCCGAGAGCGTCTCGCCGACCCACAACAGGGTGAAGTTCCGTTGGCGAAGCGTCCCGATCAGAAGAGGCCTAGCTGCAGCGCGTGCTCGGGCTCCTGAGCGTCAGCCGGCGGACCGGGGTCAGGCAGGTCCGGGACGGTCTCGATTTCGGGTACCTCCACGACCTCCGGCGGCTGCCGGGGCGGGCCCTGGGCGAGAAGCTCCGGGATCCGCTGAAAGTCGCCTCGCAGCGTCTCGAGCATCGAGGGCGTGTACAGGGCGGCGGCTGGGTGGTACAGCGGGTAGAGCCGCACCGCTCGGGTGCCGATGATCCGCTCCTCGGCCTGCCCGTGGAGGCGAGAGATGCCCGTCGAGTCGCCGCGCAGGAGCTTGGTCGAGAAGTTGCCGAGCGTGCAGATCACGGTCGGCTCGATCAGCGCGACCTGGCGGAACAGGTAGTCCTCGCAGGCCGCGATCTCATTCGGTTGCGGGTCGCGGTTGTCGGGAGGGCGGCATTTCAGAGTGTTCGCGATGAACACATCCGAGCGTTGCATCCCGATCTCACCCAGCAGCTTGTCCAGCAGCTTGCCGGCCTGCCCCACGAACGGCAGCCCTTGCAGGTCCTCGTTGGCGCCCGGGGCCTCGCCGATGAACATCAGGTCCGCGTTGGCGTTTCCGGAGCCGAAGACGACGTTCGTACGGGTCTGGTGAAGCGGGCAGCGCACGCACCCCCGTGCTTCTTCGTACACGGCCTTCAGCAGCTCGCGTCGTTCGGCGGCGCTCCTCACGTCAGGATCATCCTAGAGGCGCCCGCGGCCGGTTCCCGCAAGGCGAACGCGCAAACTCCGGGGATACGATGCGCTCGGTGACCGCCACCGCCTCCGACATCACCGCCCAGCTCGAGCGCCGCCGCCACGCCGCCGCCGAGCGCTGGGAGCTGAGTGACGAGATCGTCCTGGTTGGCGCGGGCGAGCCGATCACGATTCCCGGCCGGGGCGACCGGATCTACCCCTTCCGCTCCCACTCCGAGTACCTCTATCTGACCGACCGCGAGCGCCCGGGCGGGGTGCTGGCGTTCGATCCGGGCGAGGGGTGGGTCGACTTCGTCGTGCCGGTGAGCGAGCCCGAGATCGTCTGGGAGGGCGCGAACCCGGACGACGTCGAAGGGACCCCGATCGACCGGCTCGATGGCTGGCTTGAAAGCCGGCGGGGCAGGCCGATCGCGTGGCTGGGATGCGGGTCAGCCGAGCCCGGGGGCCTCGAGCTGCTCGACCGGGTCCGCCGCGGCCTGAACCACGTCCGCCGGCCCAAGGATCCGGTCGAGCTCGAGCGGCTGCGCTCCGCCATCCGGGCCACGAAGAACGGCTTCGAGAGCCTCCGGGCCGCGATCGCTCCGGGCATCAGCGAAAGCGAGCTCCAGGTCGAGCTCGAGACGGGGTTCAGGCGTGCCGGCGGCGACGGCTTCGCCTTCGACAGCATCGTCGCCGGCGGCCCGAACGCGGCCGTCCTTCACTTTCCCCCGACCGCCAGACGGCTGAACGACGGCGAGCTCGTGCTCGTGGACGCCGGCGCCGAATACCGGGCCTACGCCGCCGACGTCACCCGCACCTATCCAGTCTCGGGCGCGCTCACGGGGCTTCAGGCCGAGCTTCACGCGACCGTCGAGCGCGCCTGCCGCACGGCGATCGACCGCTGTGTCCCCGGCGCCGAATGGACTGAGGTGCATCGGAGCGCCGCCGTCGTGCTGGCCGAGGGCCTGGTGGACGTAGGCGTGCTGAAGGGCGAGCCGGAGTCGCTGTTCGAGCGGGGGGCCGCTGCGCTGTTCTCGCCCCATGGAATCGGGCACATGGTGGGCCTCGGCGTGCGCGACGCCAGCGAGGTCCTCCCAGGGCGCTCGCCGGACCCGGCGCTCTACCCCAGCCTGCGCATGGACCTGCCGCTCGCGGCCGGCTACACGGTCACGGTCGAGCCGGGCGTGTACTTCATTCCCGCCCTGCTGGCCGACCCGGACCGGCGTGCCCGTCACCGCGAAGCGGTGGACTGGGACCGAGTGGAGAGCCTGTACGGGTTCGGGGGGATCAGGATCGAGCACGACGTGCTCGTGACTGACAGCCGGCCCGAGGTCCTGACCCAGGAGGTCTGATACCAGGCCGCCTCGGCGGGGTATCCTTTGCCGTGGCCGTCACCGGACCTCCGGGACGGACCCACACGCAGCATCTTCGAGAACACACGCCGACCGGTATCTCCGATGCGAGAACTGGAACGGGAGCTTTCCTCCGACATTCCCGCCTGCACGCGCCTGGCCATAATCGGCCGAGGCCGATTGGGTAACGCGCTCGCGGAGGCCCTGCGCGAGTCCACCCGCGCGATCGAGGTGGTCGGCCCGCTTGGGCACGACCCCGACCTCACGGGCGCCGACGCCGTGCTGCTGTGCGTCCCGGACGGCCAGATCGCGCTCGCGGCGGCCGAAATCGCCCCAGGGCTTCTCGTCGGGCACTGCTCCGGCGCCACCGGCCTGGACGCGCTGCGGCCGCACGAGGCCTTTGGGCTGCACCCCCTGATGACCGTGACCGCGCGCGGGGCGCGCTTCGAGGGCGCCGGCGCTGCGATCGCCGGCAGCACGCCACGCGCCGAGAGGCTGGCACGCCACCTGGCGCGGGCGCTCGGGCTGAAGCCGGTGACGATCGCCGACCACGACCGGGCCGCCTACCACGCCGCCGCCTCGATCGCCTCTAACTTCCTGGTCACGCTCGAGGCGATGGCCGAGCGGGTCGCGCAGACCGCCGGCGTGCCGCGCGAGCTGCTCGTGCCCCTGGTGCGGGCGACGGTCGAGAACTGGGCCCAGCTCGGCCCCGAACGGGCGCTCACCGGGCCGGTGGCCCGGGGCGACGATGCCACCGTCGAGCGCCAGCGTGAGGCGATCGCAGAGCGCACGCCGGAACTGCTCGACACGTTCGATGCGCTGGTCGACGCCACCCGCGAGCTGGCCCGAGCCGGAGCACACGCCGCATGAGGACCCTGCGCACCGTCATCGAGCTTCGCGCCGCTCTCACCGAGCATCGCCGCGCCGGCGACACGATCGGCCTCGTGCCCACGATGGGCGCCTTCCACGAAGGCCATCTGAGCCTGATGCGACGTGCCCGGGGGGAGAACGACGTGGTGGTCGTCTCCCTGTTCGTGAACCCGAGCCAGTTCAACGAGCAGACCGACCTCGACCACTACCCGCGTAACGAGGCTGCCGACGCGGAGCTCGCGCGCGAGCTCGGGATCGACTACCTGTTCGCCCCGGAAGCCGACGAGGTGTACCCGGACGGTTTCGCGACCACCGTCCACGTCTCCGGCGTCACCGAGAGGCTCGAGGGCGACTACCGCGGACCCGGCCACTTCGACGGCGTCACCACGGTGGTCACGAAGCTGTTCAACATGGTCGGCCCAGACGTGGCGTATTTCGGCCAGAAGGACGCCCAGCAGGCGCTGGTCATCAAGCAGCTGGTACGCGACCTGAATCTGACCGTGCGGATCGAGATCTGCCCGACGGTGCGCGAGTCAGACGGGCTGGCCCTGTCGAGCCGGAACGCGCACCTGAACGCCGAGGAGCGTGCCCGCGCGCTCTCGATCAACCGAGCCCTCCGTCTCGCCCGGGAAGCGGTGGATGCCGGCGAGCGGCACGCGACCGCGATCCGCGCCCGCGCGCTGGCCGAGCTGACCGCGGCGGGCGTCGAGCCTGAGTACTTCGAGCTTGTGAGGACAGACACGATGGCGCCCGTCCAGCGCGTCGAAGGCGACGTGTTGGCGGTCGTGGCCGCCCGAGTGGGCGGCACGCGCCTGATCGACAACGAACCCATCCACAACGGAAGGCCCGAGTAGCGCGAGCCTGATCGCCGCATGGAACAGGAGCCCAGAGCCATGTCAGCCACACCACGCATCCCCGTCCCCGAGAGCCTCGACGCGCCGCTGCCGATGACGCTGCCGCGCCTGGCCGAGAAGAAGCGCCTCCACGAGCCGATCGTGATGGTGACCGCCTACGACTATCCCTCGGCTCAGGTCGTCGAGGCCGCCGGCGTGGACATGGTGCTGGTCGGCGACTCCGGGGCGATGACCGTGCTCGGCTACCCGACCACGGTCCCGGTCTCGACCGACGAGATGCTGATGCTGGCCTGCGCCGTCCGCCGCGGGCTGAGAACCCCGCTTCTGATCGGCGATCTCCCGTTCGGCTCCTACGAGGCCTCCGACGAGCTGGCGATCTCGACGGCTCAGCGGTTCGTCAAGGAGGCGGGCTGCGACGCGGTGAAGCTCGAGCGCGGCGGGACGAGCGTTCAGCGTGCCAAGGCGATCGTCGATGCGGGCATCCCGGTGATGGGCCACGTCGGGCTGACCCCGCAGACCGCCACTGCCCTCGGCGGCTACCGGGCTCAGGGCCGGACCGCTGAGAAGGCCGTCACGGTCGCCCGCGACGCCGTCGCCCTCCAGGAGGCCGGCTGCTTCTCGATCGTGTTCGAAGCCATCCCGGCGGCGGTCAGCGAGGCCGTCATGCCGAAGCTCGAGATCCCGGTGATCGGCATCGGGGCCGGCTCGGCGACGGACGGGCAAGTCCTGGTCTTCCACGACCTGCTGGGCATCTATGACGGCCACGCGCCCCGGTTCGCCAAGCGCTATGCGGAGATCAAGGCGCAGATGGTCGCCGGTGTCGCCGAGTACGCGGACGAGGTGCGCCGCGGCGCGTTCCCCGGCCCGGAGCATGCCTATTCGATCGACGAGGACGAGCTCGAGCGCTTCCGCACCGCTATTTCGCAAGAAATGTGAACGCACCGGGGCCGTGCCCGAATAGCATGGGCCCATGCCCCGACTCGGCCAGGTCTTCGCCCCCCGTGACCGGATCTACTTCGAGCTCTTCGAGGAAGCCGGCAAGAACCTCCAGAAGGCGGGCGAGCTGCTCGACCGCCTGCTCAGCGACTATCCCGAACACAAGGAGCTGGCCGAAGAGCTGCGCGAGCTCGAGCATGAGGGCGATCGGATCGTCCATGACATCCACCACAACCTGAATCAGACCTTCGTCACGCCGATCGACCGGGAGGACATCCTCGCGCTCGCCTCGGCTCTGGACGACGTGGTGGACTACATCGAGGAGGCCGCCGATTACCTCGGGCTGTACCGGATCGAGGCTCCGATGGATCAGTCGATCCGCCTCGCCCGAGTCGTGCGCGACGCCACGCGCCAACTCGCCGAGGCGATGCCCAGGCTGCGCGGGTTCCGCGACATCTCGCACTACACGGTCGAGATCAACCGGCTCGAGAACGAGGGCGACCGGATCACGCGAGAGGCGGTGGCGGCGCTGTTCGACGGCGGCATCGACCCGATGGTGGTGATCCGCTGGAAGGACGTCTACGAACGCCTCGAGGCCGCCATCGACGCCACCGAGCGGGCGGCCAACATCCTCGAAGGCATCGTCATTAAGAACTCATAGACGCCCGTGTCTCATTAGTGTAGGTTGGCGCCGTGGGGTCGAGGGAGATGCCACGCGAGGCCGACCTGACGGTGCGCGACGTCCGCGTGGCCTTCGAGGGCGTCACCGCCCTGGAGGGAGTCTCGCTCGAGGTCTCGACTGGCGAGGTGCTCGGGATCATCGGTCCCAACGGAGCGGGCAAGACGACGCTGTTCAACGTCATCTGCGGCTTCGTACGGCCTCAGGCCGGAGTGCTGAGCTGGCGCGGCCAGAGCCTGGACCGGGTCAGGCCCCATCAGCTGGCGGGGCTCGGCATCGCCCGCACCCTGCAGGGCGTGGGGCTGTTCGCCGGCCTGACCGCGCTCGAGAACGTGATGGTCGGCGCCGAGCGCTTCCGGCGCGCGGGCTGGCTGAGCGGCGCTCTCGCACTCCCTCGCTCCGACCGCGACGAGCAGGCGCTGTGCGATCGAGCGATGGTCGCGCTGGAGCGCGTGGGCGCCGAGGCCTGTGCCGACCGCCTGCCCGGGACGCTCCCCTACGCCACGCAGAAGCGGGTGGCGCTCGCGCGGGCGCTGGCCGGAGAGCCCGAGCTCCTGCTCCTCGATGAGCCCGCGGGCGGCCTCGGGGCCGAGGAGATGAACCGTCTCGGCGAGCTGATCCGGGAGCTCGGGAAGTCGGTGGCGGTGATGATGGTCGAGCATCACATGGACGTCGTGATGTCGGTCTGTGACCGCGTTGTCGTCCTGGACTTCGGGCGCGTCATCGCCAGTGGCGAGCCCGAGCAGATAAAGAGCGATCCAAGCGTGGCTGAGGCCTACCTCGGGCGCGAGGCCGAACTCGAGGTGGCGGACGGTGCTTGAGGTCGAGGGCCTGTGCGCCTCCTACGGGCCCGTCCGCGCCGTGGACGGGGTGTCGCTCACCGTCCCCGAGGGCACCGTGGTCGCCGTGCTCGGAGCCAACGGCGCCGGGAAGACCTCGCTCCTGCGCACGATCAGCGGCCTTCTGCCGGCGACGGCCGGGCACGTGCGCCTCGCAGGGCAGGACATCACGCGCGCGCCGGTCGAGACGATCGTCCGCCAGGGACTGGCCCACGTGCCCGAGGGCCGGGGCGTGATCCCAGAGCTCACCGTCGAGGAGAACCTGCGGCTGGGCGGCCTCTTCCGAGGGCGCGACAGTGCGCCGCTGAGCGAGGTCTACGAGCTCTTCCCGCGCCTTGAGGAGCGCCGGCGCCAGCCCGCTTCGCGCCTGTCCGGGGGCGAGCGCCAGATGCTCTCGATCGGCCGCGCGCTCGTCGGACGACCGCGCGCGCTGCTGCTCGACGAGCCCTCGCTCGGCCTGGCGCCGGCGCTCGTGGCCCAGATCATGGGGCTCGTGCGCCGCCTGGCCGACACGCTCGGGCTGGCCGTGCTGCTCGTCGAGCAGAACGCGCGTAGCGCCCTGTCGATCGCCAACCGCGGAGTGGTGCTGAACCTCGGACGCGTCGTGGTCGAGGAGGACGCCCACCTGCTCACCGCCGAGGAGGAGCTGCGCCATGCCTACCTGGGCTTCTAGCCGATGACGAAGTTCATCGACCTCACGCTCAGCGGCATCTCCAGCGGGGCGGTCGACGCCGCCGTCGCGCTGGCGCTGGTCCTGATCTGGCGCGCCACCCGCATCGTCAACTTCGCACAGGGCGCGATGCTGATGATCACGACCTACATCGCCAGCGCGATCATCAGCTCGACCGGCTCATATGTGCTCGGACTGCTGGTGGCGCTGGCCTGCGGACTGGTGATGGGCGCGGTGGTCGAGCGCATCCTCGTTCGGCCGGTGGAGGGCGCCTCGCCTCTGAACGCCGTGATCCTCACCCTGGGGCTGTACACGGTGCTCGTGGCCGTGGCGGGCATGATCTGGGGCAACTCGCCCCGCTCGTTCCCGGCCGCGTTCTCCCTGCGCGGGTACAAGGTCGGCTCCACCAGGCTGCTGTTCACCCCGAACGACACCTTCATCGTGCTCACGGTCGTCGGGGTAGCGCTGCTGCTGGGAGTGATGTTCAGGGCGACCTCGCTCGGGCTGCGGATGCGCGCCTCGGCATTCGCCCCCGAGGTGGCACGGCTCCTGGGCGTGCGTGTCGGGCGGATGCTCACCGTTGGATGGGCGCTCGCAGCGGCGGCCGGCGCCCTGGCGGGCGTGCTGGTCGCTCCCTCGGTGTTCCTGGGCCCGAACAGCTTCGACGCAATCCTGATCAGCGGGTTCGTGGCCGCGGTCCTCGGGGGTCTGGACAGCCCGCCGGGAGCCGTCGTCGGAGGCCTTCTGCTCGGTCTCGCCCTCTCATACGTATCCGGGTATGAGGGCTCGGCCCTGGTTCCGATGGCGGCGCTGGTGATCCTGGTCGTGGTGCTGATGGTGAGGCCCGGCGGCCTGTTCTCGACCCAGCAGGAGCGGCGCGTATGACCGCCGCCGTCGGGCTGCTGCGCCGGCACACGCTGCTGCGTTCGCTGACGATCGTGGCCGCTGTCGGGCTCCTGCTGTGGTTGCTGACCCTGGGCCTGAGCGACTACCGCAACGAGCAGCTTGCGCGCGGTGCCTACTATTTCGCCGCGCTGGCGGGGCTGACCGTGCTCGCGGGCCTGAGCGGGCAGATCTCGCTCGGTCACGGCGCGCTGATGGCGGTTGGCGCCTACACCGCTGCGCTGCTGATCGGAAGGGAGGGGTGGCCGGTCTCACTCGCGCTCGCCGCCTCCGTGGTCACCACCGGAGTTGTCGGAATCCCGGTGGGGATCGCTGCGAGCCGCCTGCGGGGCCCGTATCTGGCCGGGGCGACCCTCGCGCTCGCGGTGGGCCTGCCATCGCTGGCCGACCAGTACCCGAGCCTGCTCGGCGGCGAGAACGGGCTCACCGTCAACCCCCCGATCCCGCCGTCGTGGCTCGGCTCGAGCTTCAGCCTGTCTCGCTGGGAGGCCTGGGTGGCCGTGCTCGGGGCGCTGCTCGTCCTGTTCGTGCTCTACAACATCCTGCACAGCGGCAGCGGTCGGTCGCTGCGCGCCGTCCGCGACGACGAGATCGCCGCCTCACTGTGCGGACTGCGCATCAGCCGCACGCAGGCCACCGCGTTCGTGCTGAGCGCGGCCTGCGCCGGCCTCGGCGGCGGGCTTCTCGCCGCGGTCGTGGAGCAGCTCGCCGCGAAGGGCGCCTTCGGCATCCAGCTCTCGCTGTACCTGCTCGCGGGGGTGGTGATCGGCGGGCTGGGATCGCTGGGCGGCGCGTTCTGGGGAGCGGCCCTGCTCGTGCTCCTGCCGAACTGGACCAACGATCTGGCGAGCAGCTTCTCGCTCTCGACCAACGTCTCCAACAACCTGCCGCTGGCGATCTACGGGTTGATCCTGATCGGCTTGGTGCTGCTCTGGCCGAGCGGGATCCAGGGCGGAATCCGCGCCGGCCGGCGATCGGTCTCAGCCCGGCGTGCTCACCGGCGAACGCCCAGCAGCGCGGCCTGAACCTCGCGCATCCGCTCGTGATCTCCGCGGATCCCGACGACCGCGTCGTTGTAGAGGAACGCCTCCATCAGGCGCACGAGCGCGAAGGCGAGGGTCTCGGGACTGGCCATCGGCTGATAGGCGCCGGCCGCGACCTGCTCGTCGATGAGGGCCTGGATCGAGGCCACGACCCGTGGCTGGACGCTGCCGCCGCTCGAGGTGAGCAGTCGCAGGCCCAGCTCTCGCTCCTGTTCGAGCAGGCGGCGCAGGGCGGTCGAGCGGCTCAGCACCCGGTTGACTCCGTCCAGCACTTCGAGCAGCCACGCGGCGCCAACGCTCCCGTTCACGCGCTGGCGTTTACGCTCGAGGAGCGCCTCGAATTCGAGGTAGACGACCTCGCTGATCAGCCCCTCGCGCGAGCCGAACCACCGGTAGATGGTGGCCCGGCCGAGGCCGAGCTCGCGGGCCACGACCGAGACGTCGACGCGGTCGCCGGCCAGGTACTGCTC
>Ga0070735_10004087_pt1 | contig 12432 bp, 13 predicted proteins | sample Coa_R1_FD_66443 | JGI IMG/M metagenome (GOLD analysis project Ga0070735, IMG submission 66443) | Surface soil microbial communities from Centralia Pennsylvania, which are recovering from an underground coalmine fire - Coalmine... | ecosystem: Environmental > Terrestrial > Soil > Unclassified ... | reverse complement strand
CTTATGCGGCGCCCGCGAGCAACCCGCCAAACTGATTCACCAGGCCGAGTTCGAGGAGGTGATCGGTTCTGAGAACATCTGCGACAACGTGCAGCAGGCGTTGCGACGGGCAGAGGAAGTTTATGAAGGGCTGGAGGCGAAGTTCGTGGTGCAGAACTAACGTAGCTTGGGCCGATCCTTAAGCATTGCTCAACAAAACTCCAAGGTCCAAAAGGACGGAATGCGCCGCGGAAAGAGGTAGTCATAAACTGTAACCCTGGTGTGATCTAGATCACAGACGTGATTGACAGCCCATTTTCATAACCCAAATTCCCATGATGGATTCGAAGCGTCGCGACTCCACGGCAACTTAGCGAGGATGCGGCGGAAAGGAAAAACGGCCGGGCGTGCAGTCATTCGATCACACGGTACCTGGAATGCCCGTGCAGCTTGCAAACATGACCTAAGTAATGAAAAACGGGAGAGAATCACCGACGTTATTTCTGCCACGCTGCAAACTCAACTAGGCAGCCCTAAGAGAACGAGGGGTGGATCGGTAATCTTGCGCGGATCCAACTTTGCGCGAGGACTTGTATCTGAGCCCCAAGGCATGACTACTGACGGGATTTCGATTTGGAGCAGACAACTTCGGCACAGGCATCCTAATTAACTGACCTGAAGGCCACCAGTGAATCACAAGATCCTGTTTGTAGATGATGAACCCGAGGCACTCGACTGCTACGGCAGACTGCTACAAAGCTTTGAGATCACAACGGCCGCGAGCGGTCGAGACGCCCTGGCAGTGCTCCACGAGCAAGGCCCCTTTGCGGTCGTTATTGCTGACATGCTGATGCCTGGCATGAGTGGAGTGCAATTCCTGACAAATGTTCGCCGGGTTGCCCCTAACACAATAAGACTGATGCTCACGGGCCACGCCGATCTCGATGGCGCAATAAAGGCCGTGAACGAAGGCGGTATCTTCCGCTTGCTCATGAAGCCCTGCGACCAATCAGTTCTCGTGGATGCAATCACAGTGGCGCTTGCCCGATACCACGAGCGGAGAGAAGAGCGAGTGCAGATAGAGCTGCCGGTGCATTTGTCGCGGTCCGCCCCAGAATTAAAGCTTCAATCTGCCCACACCTTGGACATCTCCAATTCGGGCGCCCGCCTCGCGGGCATCGAAGATCCACTTGAGGTTGGGGAGGTCCTGAAGCTCGAATGCGGCAACCGCAGCGCCCCCTTTCGCGTGGTCTGGACCGGTACGGACGGCACTATTACTGAGCATCAAGCCGGTCTTGAGTGTCTGACACCGAGTGCCGACATCTGGGCCATGGATCTCGGTCTACTGAAGGACGGCGAACAGTTAACCCGTGCCCGCGTCGTACAGAACAGGCTCTTACCTCAGGAGAAACCGCCGTTGCAGACTCTCGACTACGCTGGTAACTGCACCCAGGCGCACACGGTGGGAGGAGATTATTACGATTTTCTGGATATAAGTCCGGGAGAGGTCGGGTTCGTATTGGCCGATGTTGCGGGAAAAGGCATCGCAGCTTCACTACTTATGGCGAATTTGCAGGGAATCCTTCACAGCCAGTACGGCGCGTGCCCGAACGATCTTTCCCAGATACTCGTCTCGGTGAATCGCCACTTCTATAAGCACACCTCGAACGACCGTTTTGCCACGCTTTTCTTCGGGCGCTATAGCGATGCCACACGAACGCTGCAGTATGTGAACTGTGGGCATAACTCGCCTTTGCTGCTTCGCAAGGGGGGCGCAGTGGAAAGGCTCAATTCGACCGCCATGGTACTTGGGCTATTTCGGGATTGGGAGTGTTCCGTCGCCAAGGTTCAATTGGAGCCGGGAGACGTCCTGAGTATCTACACCGACGGAGTCACGGAGACAGCTGGCCTTAAAGGTGAAGAATTCGGCGAAGTGCGTCTCCTGGACACGCTGCGCAAGAATCACAACCTCGACGCTCAGTGCATATTGCGGAATGTCGAGACGGCGGCGGAGCAATTCAGATCAGGTGAACAGGAGGATGACCTGACACTGGTCATTGCTCGTTCCGTATAGGTCGCAGTCATTCGGGGAGTGAGAGCAACGACCTGGGCACCGAGGACACGACGAGACATTTCATCGTCATCGTTGAACTATCTGCCACCGGCGGAGTTTGCCAAAACACTGGCCATATTTTTCTCCTGAACCTCAATCGGCTCGATCTTCCAAAGTGCCATAATGCTGAGGGCTAGACCGCTTTAACAAGAGAGCGTCGGCCAGCATTCAACTGCGCTCCAGCTACAGATTTGGCTGTCCGGTCGGATCGTCGGATGCGGACTGACTCACGGAACCCTCCCTAGCGCATTACATAGCCGCCATCGACGGAGATGGACTGGCCGGTGACGTAACTCGCTTTGTCACTGCAGAGCCACAGAACGGCGGCGGCGATCTCTTCTGGACGGCCGAGGCGCTTCATGGGCACAAAGGTCTGGAGCATCTTGTCCAACTCGGGTCCCTGGCCTTCGGCGATCATCTTGTCGGACATCGGCGTCTGGATCATGCCGGGGCAGACGTCATTCACGCGAATGCCGCGAGTGGCGTACTCAAGCGCGGCGCTCTTGGTGAAGCCGATCACGCCATGCTTCGCAGCGTGATACGTTCCCCGCTGGCTACCGCCGATCAGACCTCCGAGCGAAGAGCAGTTCACGATGGCGCCACTGCCTTGTTTGCGCATGACCTGTAGCTCGAACTTCATGCAGCTCCAGACACCACGCAGATTGATGCTCATCACACGGTCATAGTCAGCGCGTGGGGAGTCGGCGGTTTCTGCAAGAACATTCTGGATGCCAGCGTTGTTATAGGCGGCATCCAGTCGGCCGAACTCAGCCACGGTCTTCTGCACCATAGCTTCGACCTGATCATCCTCAGACACGTCACAGGTAATGGCCAGCGTCTTGTGACCGTTGTCAGCGAGTTCCTTCGCTGCAGCCTGCACTTCCTTCCCGCTCCAGTCAGCGAGAACGACGGATGCGCCAGCTTCAGCAAAAGCTCTCGCTGTCGCGAGACCCAAACCGGATGCTGCGCCAGTCACGAGGGCGACCTTGTTTTCAAATGTGATGTTCATTGTTCTCTCCATAAATTCTGTTGAGGAAGATTTCCTTTAACGGTCGATCAGCTTCGCGTGAGTTGCGGGGTAACGTTCGCCTTCGACTTTGATTGCGGATGAAGCTTCTTCTAGTGCGCGCACGTCTTCGATGCTGAGTTCGACGGACGTCGCACCGAGGTTTTCGTCGAGGCGTGAGAGCTTGGTGGTGCCCGGGATGGGCACGATCCATGGCTTCTTGGCGAGGAGCCAAGCGAGCGCGATTTGTGCGGGTGTCGCTTTCTTCTCCTTGGCGAATTCCGTGATGACATCGACGAGCGCCTGATTGGCTTTGCGGTTCTCTGCGCTGAATCGCGGGACGATGGCGCGAAAGTCCGTGCTGTCGAACTTGGTAGAGGCGTCGATCTTGCCAGTGAGGAAGCCTTTGCCGAGCGGACTGAAGGGAACGAAGCCGATACCGAGCTCTACGAGCGTGGGCATAACGGAATGCTCGGGCTCGCGCCAGAAGAGAGAATACTCGCTCTGCAGTGCGGTGACGGGTTGCACCGCGTGTGCGCGGCGGATGTTTTTCGCACCTGCTTCAGAGAGCCCAAAGTGCTTTACTTTGCCTGATCGGATCAGATCCTTAACGGCGCCAGCAGTGTCCTCGATGGGCGTGTCAGGGTCGACCCGGTGCTGATAAAGGAGGTCGATGGTGTCGGTCCGAAGGCGCTTGAGCGACCCCTCTACGACGCGCTTGATGTGATCCGGACGGCTGTTCAAGGCAGTCCACTTGCCATCATTCTTTGGATCGGGCTCGAAACCGAACTTGGTGGCGATGACCACGTCTTTGCGGAAGGGCGCGAGGGCTTCGCCGACGACCTCTTCATTGATGTAGGGGCCGTAGACCTCGGCAGTGTCGAAGAACGTGACGCCCCGCTCGACAGCAGCACGGATGAGCTGAATAGCTTCCGATTTTTCCGTTGCGGGGCCCAGGCCGAAGCTCAAGCCCATGCATCCGAGACCGAGTGCCGATACTTTAAGACCGCTGTTGCCCAATGTGCGTGTTTGCATTACCCCTCCAGGTTGTGCGATCTAGATCGATTCGCAACACAGAGAATAAGATGCCATCGCTCATGAAACAATCCGCTTCCAGGAGCAAGGCGTCATGAGTATCATTCATGAATGATACGAAATGAGTTGGCGGAGCTTTCGGCCTTCGCAACGGTTGCGGAAGAGCGCAGTTTCACCCGCGCTGCCATCCGGCTTGGCATCTCTCAATCCGCATTGAGCCATTCCATGCGCGGGCTCGAAAAGCGATTAGGTCTTCAATTGCTCGCGCGAACCACGCGAAGCGTCTCTCCAACGGCGGCGGGCGCAGCGCTTTTGCAAGAACTTGCTCCCGCCTTAGAGAGAATCGAGCTGGCCGTCGCGGAGACCCGAAAGCAAAGGGAAAATCCTGCAGGTCGAATTCGCCTCATCATCCCTCGAACAGCGACCCAGATGGTAATTCTGCCGAAGCTGGCTCGATTCAATCGCACCTATCCGGAAATCATCCTGGAGGTCACTTCATCCAACGACCCTGTCGACCTTGTCGCCGGCCAGTACGACGCTGGCATTCAGCTAGGCGAGTTCATCCAACGGGACATGATTGCAGTTCAAGTGACCCGGGAGATGCGTCTCGCAGTCGTCGGATCGCCACAGTATTTCAAGGCACACGATATTCCGCGAAAACCTCAGGATCTCAAGGAACATTCCTGCATAGGTTTTCGCTTTAGCAACCGTCTCTATCGGTGGGAGTTCGAGAAAGGCCGCAAAGCACTCACCGTTAGCCCCCAGGGTCCCGCGTCTTTCGATGATCCGGACCTGGTAATCCAAGCAGTGTTGAATGGCGTCGGGATAGGAACGGCGATGGAAGAAACTCTCAGAGCCAGGATTTCAGAAGGACGATTGATTCAGGTCCTCAGGGATTGGTGCCCAACATTCCCGGGCTATTTTCTTTACTACCCAAGCCGTAGAAATCAGCCTGCTGCTCTGGCCGCCCTGATAAGCGCCCTGCGACTGTCGGAATAAGGCCCGGCCTGGGCCCCTTTGAAAGTCCGATAAACGGGCTCGTGGGGGGGTTACTGCGCGAGGTCGGCTTCTCGTCGACGATGTGAATGCACCTGCTAACAGCTTGGCTTCGCTCAGATTGCGGACGCTCCTTCCGTGTGTCATTTGTCTTGCGCATTGATACCGAGTACCTCGCCCGCCGGGAAAACTTGAAGGATGACGCGCAGTTGACGGAGAAAACTCTGCGCCTGCGCAAGAAAGTGATTGAAACAGATGGTAGGCCCGAATGGACTCGAACCATCGACCTCTTCCGTGTCAAGGAAGCGCTCTAACCAGACTGAGCTACGGGCCTATTCAGAAAAGCGAATGATCAACATTTTATCAGACCATTCACACAGGTTAGGCGTTTCCGGTGATTTCTAGTACTGCCCTTCGGCCTATCGAAGCGAAGCGCCACACGCCATTAACGGCGCCAATTGTGACAGCTGCACTGTGCGTGGTGACTGAAGTCACGGCATGCAGGTTTCCGTGATGCCACAGTAGTGCAAGAGGTCGCGCGCGGACAGGCACATCTCTCAGCGTCACTCCGTCTTCCGCGTTGACCTATTTTCCAGGTTCGACCGCTCCTTGACACCAGGTACTGGAACTCATCTTTCCGGTCGAACTGCAGCCAGAGGAGGCCCAAGTGCATACCGATCGTGAAGTCGTTGTTCTCAGTGCTGTCCGTGCTCCCATCGGAAGATACGGCGGCTCGCTCAAAGATATGCCCATGTCAGAACTGGGAGGCATAGTGACGCGCGAATCCATCACGCGCGCCGGAATCGCTCCCGCCGATGTGGAACACGTGGTGTTCGGAAATGTCATTCACACCGAACCCAAAGACATGTATCTGTCCCGGGTGGCGGCAATCCGCGCGGGCATTCCCGTGGAGACCCCTGCCCTAACGTTGAACCGCCTGTGTGGCAGCGGCCTGCAAGCCATCGTCTCGGCAGCACAGTGCATTTGGATGGGCGATGCCAAGATCACTCTCGGCGGTGGCGCGGAAAGCATGAGCCGTGCGCCGTACTGGCTGACCGGGCTTCGTTGGGGCCAGCGCATGAATGATGCGCCGGCACTCGACATCATGGTCAATGCCTTGACCGATCCCTTCGAGAAAGTGCATATGGGGGTCAGCGTCGAGGCCATTGCGAAGAAGTGGGGCATCACGCGCGAAGACCAGGACGCGCTCGCCGTGCAAAGCCATAAGCGGGCGGCGAACGCGGTGCAGAGTTGCTTCTTCAAGAGCCAGATCGTTCCCATCGAGATCAAGGACAAGAAAAACACCGTGATCTTCGAGAAGGACGAGGGACCACGGGCAGACACCACCCTCGAAGGGCTCGCAAAACTGAAGCCCGCATTCAGCAAAGACGGGACAGTCACCGCCGGAAATGCCTCGAGCATCAACGACGGCGCTGCTGCAGTCGTACTTGCCGACCGCAAGACAGCCGAAGAACGCGGGTTGAAGCCGATTGCTCGCTTGATTGATTACGCGATTGTCGGAGTTGAGCCAGGATTTATGGGAATCGGGCCGGTCCCGGCCGTGCAGAAGGTCCTCAAGCAGACAGGAATGAAGATCGAGGACTTCGATGTGTTCGAAGTTAACGAAGCATTTGCTGTCCAGGCACTCGCGGTAGCTCGGGAACTCAGACTGCCTGCGGAAAGGACAAACCCCAACGGCAGCGGAATCTCGCTGGGACATCCGGTGGGAGCGACGGGCGCAATCATCACCGTGAAACTGGTGCATGAACTGAAGCGTATCGGCGGACGATATGGCATAGCCACGCTTTGCATCGGTGGTGGTCAAGGGATCGCGGCGATTTTTGAAAATCTGAATTGATATCTGAGGAGAAGGTCATGGCAACCGAAGTAGTATTTCAGAAAGAAATCTCGCAGTTAAAACCTCTCCAGGGCAAAGTTGCCCTGGTGACCGGTGCCGCTCGCGGCATCGGGCGCGCGATCGCCGTCGAACTGGCAAATCGGGGCGCGTCGGTCGCAATCAACTTCCGCTCAAGTTTGAGCGGGGCGGAAACACTCCGGGAAGAGCTTCGCGGACTCGGGGTACAAGCTACGATCTATCAGGGCGACCTCTCGAACAACGAAGAAGCGCGCCGGGTCGTGAAGGATGTGATCGACTTTTATCAGAAGCTTGACATCCTGGTAAACAACGCGGCGATCACATGCGACAAGTCGCTTCGCAAAATGAGCGATGCTGATTGGGTTAAAGTCATTGACAATAACCTGAATGCGCCGTTCTACACCATCAGCGCCGCACTGCCGGGAATGATTGAGCGAAAGTTCGGCCGCATCGTGAACATCAGTTCGATGACCGGACAAACTCCCAACTTTGGCCAAGCGAACTATGCTGCCGCCAAGGCGGGATTGTTTGGCTTCACCAAAGTGGTGGCGCTGGAAATGGCGAAGTACAACATCACAGCCAACGTAGTTTCTCCGGGGTACACGGCGACCGAGATGCTGGCGACGATTCCCACCGAGATTCTGGACCAGGTCAAAGCCAAGATTCCGATGGGACGTTTGGCTAAGCCCGAAGAGATCGCAAAGGCTGCCGCCTTCCTGATCACCGATGGCGACTACATCACGGGTCAGCAGATCGCCGTAAATGGCGGCATGTACATGTAATTTGGCAAGACATTCAACATTCCGCCGGCGAGTCTTCCAAGGCTCGCCGGTTTTTTCTTGGGAACTGAAGCGCAGCAAGGCAGATGAAAAGCCCCGCGGCTCTTGCGAACCCACGGGGCTTCGGAGGCACCAGGTTTGGCTGCCTTCTATTCCGATCGTTTCCCTAACCACTCATCCATAAACGGCCATGTGACCTTGCTTGCAGAACTACCTACCATGATGCCGATGTGTCCTCCATGAATATAGTGAAGCGTCTTGTCCTTGCTGCTCACCATGTCGACGATCGGCCTCGACATGCAAGGAGGCGTGATATGGTCGGCATCGGCAATGATAGTGAGGAGATTGGCCTTGATTTTGGCGACGTCGACACGCTCGCCGCGCAGGAACCATTCACCTCTGAGAAGGCGATTGTTGCGATAGAGATCTACAACAAGTTGGCGGAAGGCACCACCAGCCAAGGGGATATTGTCGGTGACCCAGGTGTTCATTGCCTGCCAGGCAGTGACCGCATTGGGATTATCCAGATTGTCCCATAGGCGCAGGTAGTTGCCGATGTAGTTCTCGACCGGCTTCAGTGCTTTGGCGCCGTAATCCATCATCTCTCCCGGCATGTTGCCGAACATGTCGAGCACGCCATCCACATTGAAGTTTGGCTCTTTGATCCAACGCGCGAACGTCATCTCCTCGTTGGAAAAATCCAGCGGCGCGGTCAAAAGGATCAGATTCCGTAGGCCGTCGTCACCCCGAAGGGCCGCGTACGAAGTCGCAAGGATGGCCCCGATACACCATCCCAACATGCTAAATTCGTCGCATCCGGTGAACGATTTTAGCTTGCGGATAGCCCGCGGAAGATAGTCAAGCGCATAATCGTCGAACCTGAGGTGCTTGTCTTCCAGACCCGGAATGCCCCAGTCCAATAGATAGAGGTCGTAACCGTGATGGAGCATGTACTGGACGTAACTATTCTCCGGACGGAGATCAAGTATGGACGGTCGATTCATCAGCGCAAATACGAGAATTAGAGGAATCCGGTGGCGCTTTTCCTCCGGCAGAACTGGCGTGTAACGGTAAAGCTTGGTTTTGTTGAGGCTCCAGATTAACTGCCTTGGAGTTTGATCAATCTTGATTTTGGTGGTTACAGCGTGGCTGAACGAGAGCAACTTTTGCTGCATAGCGGCAAGTTGCTGGTTCGCGCCGTCGAGATCAATGGGACTGCCCACTTGGGCCATGGTTACCGTGCCCCCTTCCTCCCCGCACGTCTCGTCGGGGCGCGCCTGGCGGCGGGCTTCGTCAACGCAGCCTCGATCCGATCCAGTTTCGCATCCATGTCGTCCAGGCGCAATTCAACATTGGTGAGTCGGCCCGCCACTGAGATGACATCGGCTTTCGATGGCATATTCAGCTGGGCCAGTGTTTGCAGCATCGCTTTCTCAACGGTCTCGCGGAATGGCGCAGACATCGTGAGACAGCTTTCGAGCAGGGATCCACTGGTCTTGGCATAAGCGTCCGTATTGACGACGTCAATCATGGCTTTCGCGCACGCGTCAAGGTAAGTGTCCCGCATCTGGCGCAGGGACTCAAAGGGATCAAACTGCTTGCCATTGGTGGCTTGTTGCTCTGCCATGGGAGGCTCCTTGAGAAGAGAAATCAGCGGAGAGCGACGAAGGCTTGCAAGCCACGAGACTCTCCGCAGGAAAGTGGCCTGAATCCGGCTTCGCCTGCGAAGTCCAGTATAGCAACCCGGCTATTGAATAACCGTGTGCAACGGCTTGGAGGCGATATCGAGCATTGCTTTCTGGGTCTCGATCAGAGTATCCAGGCCGTTCTGAAAAGCCTCTGCCGCAGGCGTATTGGCAAAGCGGAATTGCTGCTTCACAGCATCATAGGCAGTCTTCTGCTGCTCCGCAACAAAATCGAGGGCTTTCTTTTGCGCTGCAATGGTCTGGTCAACGGTCTGCTGAACCAGGCTGGTGAATCCCTCCGTCGCTTTTCCATAGGACGTGCCCCGCTCTTTGGTGAGGTTCACGGCCTGCTGGCTCTGCTCAACGACCAGATCAATCGCGCCCTTTTGGGTTTCCACGATTTTGTCGAAGGCCTGAGCATACAGATCGAACATGAAGGTGCCGGGGGTCTGGGGAAACGCTTTCGTGGCTTTCTTGAAGTTTTCCAACAGATCGGCATTCTGCTGAGCTGCGAAGTCCAGGGACTTCTTCTGGAACTCGGCAATGCGCTCAACGCTGCGAGTGAAGAAAGGAAAGAAGCTTTCGATCGCTTCATTCTTCTCTACAGTTTTGGTTGACTTCTTAGTGGCACTCATGATCTGCTCCTCTGGAGAATAAATTCCATGCTGCATTACTTGCTGCACTGCAGCAATCATAGCGCAATGACCAGGAATGTCAAGTGGTAAATGAAAGAAATTCGCCGGGCCGCAAATCCATTGTTATCAGGAAGTACGAGAATCGCCGTCTCTATGACACTACCAACAGTCGCTACGTCAATCTCGACGAAGTAGCCCAGGTGGTAAGAGATGGATACGACGTCAAGGTTGTGGATGCTGCCAGCGGCGAAGACCTGACACGACTGATTTTGACGCAAATTATCGTGGAAAACGCTAAGGATCCGGGTTCAACATTTCCCCTCGATGTGTTGCGCGAGATGGTGGTCGCATCCGGCAAGGCCACTCAAGAGAGCACTCTGAAGTATATGAAGTCAATGTTCGATATGTATCAGAACGCTTTTCGCGCAATGGCTCCGCCAATGACTCCATTCGAGTTCATGACGCGAACGGGTGCCGCTGCCACCGTTCCGCCCAGCCCGCGCACGAATGCGTCCCCACCCAGCAGTGAGGATAATGTCGACGAGCTAAGGCAACGGGTGCACGAACTGGAAGACATCGTGTCAAGGCTCGACAAAGAAAAGAGAAGTAAGAGCGCGACGAAAAATCGACGGAAAATTTAAGTCTGCCAGATACGTTCCGCGAAAAGCCCGAGCTAGTCACATTCATTAGTGATCCAACGCACAAACTTTCTCTCCTGCTCGCAGTACGCTGGTGGAGATCCCAGGCCCCCGCTGTCTCGTCCGAGGCAGGTGGCGCGATCCAATTCAAAAAGAGGAACAGGTCATGGCAACCGAGATCGCAATTCCACCCGAAGTCGAGAAGGCATCTGTTCGCGCAGCGCTCGTTTCCTATGATACCGGCTATGAACACAGCATTGAGCACCTGGCCGAAGTGCGCCGGATCGTGCAGGAAGAGCACGAGGCCTTCTTTGCTGCCTCCGTTCCACCGACACAAGCATTACGAGGCATCCTGCTGGATTTGAAAGCCAGCTAGAAGTGGTACCCTCCCCCGCAGATCAGCACTTCTCCGGTCACGTAATCGGAGAGTGGCGAACAGAAGAATAGAACTGCGCTCGCGGCTTCGTCCGGCGTACCAAGCCTGCCTAGAGGACATGCCTGCTTCACGGAATCCAGCAGCGCCTGCTGCACACCGATTTTGATCTGATGTCCGTGCATTTCGATGCTTGAATCCGGGCCGGTTAGGGGTTGCACGAGTCGAGTCTCAATCAACCCGAACCCGACCGCATTCACGTTGACGTTGTAGCGGCCCCACTCTTTGGCCATCGTCTTCGTCAAGCCAGTCACGCCCGCTTTGCCGGATGAATAGCCGGCCTGCCCGGCATTGCCTTCGGTGCCCGCGATCGATGTGATATTCACAACTTTGCGCATGACGCGTGTGCCCGCGGCGATCTCCTTCTTGGCAGCCTCGCGAATATAAGTGGATGCCGCGCGAAGGATCCGGAACGGCACGACGAGGTGAATGTCGAGCATCGCCTGAAACTGTTCATCGGTCGTCTTTTGGATGACTGTGTCCCAGCTGTAACCGGCATTGTTCACAATGATGTCGACGGCTCCGAATGCGTCGAGCGTGGCCTTAACCAGCTTGTCCGGAAACATGGGATCGGTGAGATCGCCGGCCAAACGCTCGACCTGACAGCCTTCGGCACGGAGCCCGCAACGGGTTTCGCAAAGGGCTGAATCATCCAGGTCATTCACCATTACGGCCGCGCCCGCTTTTGCTAGCTTTGTGGCAATGGCACGACCAATACCACGACCGGCGCCGCTTACCAGCGCCGTCTTCCCTTCAAGAGTAAAACTCATGAGATTTACCTCTAGGTTTGCAATCAGACCGCATTACTGCTGCAGTGCAACATAGAAATGCTGCAATGCATTAAACCACACTTGAACGCCGGAATACAACCCGACTACATATCGAACTGGAGGTAAGCGAGCGACTGCATTCTTCATGATCCCGTGTCTGCCGCGACTCGCTCAGGCGGCTAGAACCTCAGCTAAATTTTCGAAAAGTGTCGTCTCCAATGTGTACGGTTTCATTACAACTGTGTCAGCAAGACAGGGACGCAGTTTCCGGCACATTATTCGATGGAAATGCTTTTCATAGAACTCAGCATCGGCTTTCATCGTCCAAAGGCTAATAGCGATTGCACGGTCTTCGTTGGCCCGCTCGGGAAAAAAGGACAATATCTCCACGAAGCCAGTCTGCTGATGAAGTAATGGCACGATCTCGTGCTGCACCACCTTCAAGAATTCACTCTTTTTTCGTTGTTTGATTTTAAATTCGGCGATG
>Ga0070735_10004086_pt1 | contig 12433 bp, 7 predicted proteins | sample Coa_R1_FD_66443 | JGI IMG/M metagenome (GOLD analysis project Ga0070735, IMG submission 66443) | Surface soil microbial communities from Centralia Pennsylvania, which are recovering from an underground coalmine fire - Coalmine... | ecosystem: Environmental > Terrestrial > Soil > Unclassified ... | reverse complement strand
AATTCAATGGCCTTCTCGAGTTGCGGGTCGTGTCCCTCGACCACCAAATCTGGGCGCTGCGGCACGACAAAGTCAGGATCGACGCCGTGATTTTCGACGGCCCACGATCCGCCGTTTTCCCACGAATAGAATCCCGCGGATGGAGCAGTCACGAATCCTCCGTCGCGCAACGGCGCGCCACGATTGATGCCAACCAGTCCGCCCCAAGTCCGCGTCCCTACAATCGGCCCAATTTTCTCGAAGCGAAAGAGCCACGGGAACAAATCTCCGCCGGAGCCCGACAACTCGTTGACGAGCATCACCTTCGGCCCGTAAATAGCGACCGGCGGGTAGGGAACGTCCTTGCCATCGCGGCTCGAAATCACCGCGAGCAGCGAGCGCTTGAGTTTTTCGGTGTAGAAATCGGGAATCTGCCCTCCAGCGTTGAAACGCTCGTCCACGATCATTCCGTCTTTATCGAGCTGCCCAGTGAGCTCCTTGTCGAAGGCAATGATGCCAGGGATGCTCGTGTCTGGAACATGCATATAACCCACGCGTCCGCCGGTCGCCTCCGCAACCCTACGGCGGTTCGACTCAACCCAATCGAAATAGCGCAGATTGGTTTCGTTCCCGATCGGTTTCACGGTGATTTCCCATGCGCCATCAGCGCTAGGCTTGTTGTTGATTTTCAGCGTGACCAGTTTTCCCGCGAGGCCCTGAAAATACGAATAAACGTCCTGGGCCGCGCGAACTTCCTGGCCGTTCACCGCAATCAAAAAATCACCGGCTTTCACTTTTATCCCAGGCTCGGTTAGCGGCGAACGCGTGTCGTCGTTCCAGTTCTCACCGGAATAGATTTTCGCGATGCGATAGAAGCCGCCGTCCGGCTCAAAATCAGCGCCCAACATGCCCACGCCTACGTGGGGCTTTCCTGGTTGATCGCCGCCACCGACATAGGTGTGCGACGTACTCAGCTCCGCGATGAGCTCGCCAATCAGGTAATTCAAATCGCTGCGATGCGCCACCCAGGGAAGGAGCGCTTCATACCGAGCGCCGATTTTCTCCCAATCGTGGCCGGTCATGTCCGGATCCCAGTAGAAATCGCGCTCGAGCCGCCAGGCTTCATGGTAGATCTGGCGCCATTCTTCTCGCGGATCGATCTTCACTTGCATTCCGCTCAAATCGAGTTTGCCGGCGCCTACTTTGGCTTTGCCTGGAACCGCATCAGTGATGCCGAGGATCGGCCCCGCCTTGTAAAGAACTTTCGAGCCGTCTTTGTTCATGTCGTAGCTTTCGATGCCTTCGAGCAGAACCTTATCCTCGCGTTTCGTTACGTCATAGACGTGAAGTACGTTCTTTGGGCCTTGATCCGGCGTGCCAAATTGGCGCGCCTCTTGCGGCGCAGCGAGGTAAAAGAATTTCTCTTTACGCGCCGCAAGGTTGCTCAGAATGCTCGCCCCGATGGGAACAGGGACGACGCGATTGCCAATGCCCTCAAGATCGATTTGGATGGGCTTGACGGCTTCGGTCTTTTTTTCCTCCTTTTGTTCGTCTGGTTTTTGCTCGCTCGCCTTTGCGGTATCCGCTTTTTTGTCGTCTTTCTTCTTCTCGTCTTTTTTCTCGTCGGCGCTTTTTTCCTCGTCGCTTTCCGGTTTGAATGGTGAAGCCTCGTCGGCCTTTAAGGTGACCGCGAACACGCCATCTGTCGAGTAGTAGTTGTAGCGCTGGTCAAGCTGGCCGATGCTCGGGTAGAAATAGCGAGTGGAGAAAAAATAGAGGTACTTACCGTTGTCATCGAAGACGGGGCTGTTGTCGCTGTAGAAGCCGTTGGAGACTTCCGTAATCTTTTTATTAGCGAGCGAATAGAGGAACACGTCGTTGGCGCCGCGGCGATGAGGCTTGGAATAGGTCAGCCAAAGACTATCAGGAGACCAGGAAGCATCCCCGATAATCCCGTAGTCAGAAGTGTCAACCAGAACGGGTTTCTTGTCGTCGAGGCTGACGTACCAAAGTTGATTGGATTTATCCGCGTACAAAAGTTTCTTGCTGTCAGGGGACCACGAAGGGCCATAGCGATAAATTTTTCCGTCCGTGGTGACGCGAGTCTCATCGCCGCCCATCTGCGGGCGTGTGTAGACTTCGTATTCGCCGGTTTTGTCCGAGAGATACGCGATCCACTTGCCATCGGGCGACCAGACGGGACCGAGCTCGTGGATGCTGGAGTGCTCTGTCGTCAGTGTCCGCACACTGCCGTGCTCGGCCGGAACGGTGAAGACGTTGCCGCGGGATTCGACGACCGCACGTGCGCCAGAAGGAGAGATCGCTGCGCTGCCGACGGTTGCGCCGACGCTCTTGAACTCAGGGCGGGCTTCGGTGTCTTCCGCGCGTACAACGATCGGGAGATTGCGCGTTTCGCCGCTGCCAAGATTGTATTCATACAGCAAACCACCGTTTTCGTAAACGATGGCGTCAGGACCCAGACTTGGCCACTTGACGTCGTACTCCTGATAGTCCGTGAGCTTTTTGGTTTGCTTCGAGGCGAGGTCATAGCTATAGAGATTCATAATGCCGTCGCGGTCGCTGATGAAATAAATCGCGTTGCCGTGCCACATCGGGAACATGTCCATCCCCGCGCTTTTCGGCAATTCTTCATACGTATTCTTTTTCAGGTCATAAATGGCGATGGGCAGGCTCCAGCCGCCGCGGTAGCGCTTCCAGGTGCGAAATTCCTGCGAGGTTTCGAGATAAGCGATTTTTGTGCCGTCGGGAGAGAACGAAGTGAGGTCTCCGCGAGGCACAGGAAGCGCGTGGGCCGTGCCACCTTGTGGTGAGACCAGGTAAAGCCGCGTCGCTCGACCCAGATTCGTGCTGAACCTGTCGGAGCGGAACAGAATGTTTTTGCCGTCGGGAGTCCAGCCGAGAACGATATCGTTCGAAGGATGAAACGTCAGCCGCTTCGGCTCGCCACCCTCGGCAGAGATAACGTAAACGTCCGGATTGCCATCGTATTCGCCGGTGAAGGCGATCCACTTACCGTCGGGAGAAAACTTCGGATAAAGCTCGTCTCCGACATGCGACGTAAGTCGCCGGGCTGCGCCGCCTTCGCGCGAGGCGATCCACAAGTCGCCCGCGTAAGCGAAGACCACTCTCTCTTTCGAGATGTCCGCGAATCGGAGAAGGCGGGTGGGGCCGGAAGGAACCTGGTCAGCCGCCGCGACTGATTGAGCTCTGGCTGGGGCTGCGTAGAGGCACGCGATTGTAACGACGGCCAGCCACAGTAATGCGTTGAGACGATTCGCGCTTCGATTCATTTTGGACGTCCTTGAAGACAGAGATTTGCCCCGTTCCGGTTACATAGATGGACGTGCCTCGCCGCAAATCGTTTCGCCGGGACCACGCATTTCCGTGGCGCATAGCTCCCTACGTCGCGCCACGCCTTCCGGAAGAATTTCAAATTGGTATGACACAAGAGCGCTTGCGCGCTCCATGCCTGTCCTTGCAGGCGTGATATCATCATCCGGCAAGCCTGTGTCCGCCAAGCAAAATCTATCTTCGCCTCGCCCGCGAGGCCTCCTCGTTTTGTGCCAACTACTGGGACTCGCGCTGCTGCTTTTGCCGTCGTGCACGCATGCAGAGTCCCTTGACGATGCGGCGCACGAACTCGCCATGAAAGTTTGTCTCGCGCCGCACAGGCAGGCGATAAAGGTCCGCTGGCAGGAATCCCCCGGCTCCTCAGAATATTTGTCCGAGTCGCGTAGAAAAGTGTTTCTGGACCAAATCGCCGCTTGCGGAATGGAGGCGGCAGAAAATTCGGACGCTCCGATTTTAACCGTCACAATACAGGTCACTCCGTCGAAGGCCCTCCTGTTCGCCAATTCCGCGGAGGCCGTGAACGGCCCTCCAATTTACGTCGTCGAGATTCCACGCGCTTCGTTGTTAGTCCCAAGAGACGCAGTGCCAACGCCTCAGCTTAGGCGAGAACTCGTGTGGCAGCAGGAAAAGCCAATTCAAAGCGCTATCGAGTGGCAGGACCCAGCCGCGCAGGAGCGATTTCTTTTCTTGCTGAGCGATGGCCTGTTTCTGCGTTTTCATTTTGAAAACAACGCGTGGAAGTGGATGGATTCTGCGGAATTGCCCGCAGCCGGGCGCCGCTCACGCTCCGAAGAAACAACTCTCTTCTACAGTCACCCGAAAGAGCGAGTTGAACTGGTGCTCGGCAAAAAGGTGTGCGAGATCACCTTAAATGCGTATGTTTCGTTTACATGCGGAGGCGCCGAGCTGGGGGAAAGAACCGCCAAGCTCTCGTCTAGCTGCACGGAATCTCCTCGCTATCTCTTAGCGGGTAGCGGCGACTATACGCAAGCCGATCGAATCAGTTTGGCGGTGGCCGAGGTTGCCGCTCCGGCTGACGAGAACTATTCAGGTTCGCTGGACATGCCCGGGCCCGTCCTCGATGTCAGCGTGGCGGAAAATTCGAAATCAGCAACTGCGGTGGTCAAGAATCTTTCAACAGGGAACTATGAGGTTTATCGAATCACGGCTGCTTGCAGCAATTAGCGTTTTGTTGGTCCTCGCGCAACTCCTCTTGCCTTCGCCGCTGCCGGCCGCGACGCGCCCGAGGTATGGCGGAACTCTGCGCGTGGAGCTGCATGCCGCCGGCGTGTCGCTTAATCCCCGTGAGTGGCACGTGGGTTCGCTTGAGGCTGCCACGAATGAAAAGCTTGCAGAGTTGATCTTCGAACGCTTAGTGGCTCTCGACAATTACGGCAGGTTTCAGCCCGTACTTGCTACGGAGTGGTCGCACGATGGCTCGAACAAGCGCTGGCGGTTTGTACTTCGCGCGGCCGTTAGATTTTCCGACGGTCCGACGCTCACCTCTGAAGACGTCGTCGCAGCGCTCCAGCCCTTGCTTCCGTCGACCGAGCAAATCTCTGCGTCTGGCGGTGTCGTGGTAATTCAGTCAAGCATTCCGGTACCGGACTTGCTCGAACAGCTTGCCTCCGGCCGCTACTTTGTCTATCGCGTGACGGCAAGCGGAGCTCTCACGGGAACTGGGCCGTTTGTTTTTGCAGCGGCTCCAGCAGGTGCTGGGCCGAGCGGAGAGAAAAATTCCACTCCATCGCGAACCGAACCTACGAGCGGCGCAGCTTCGCGAACCGGCGGCACACATCTCTTCTTTCGCGCGAACGAGGAGGCTTGGTCTGGCCGTCCATTTGTCGACGGCATCGACGTCACGCTCGGCGTGCCCCCACTGCGCTCGATGTTTGATTTGCAACTGGGGAAAGCCGATTTAGTCGAGCTGTCGCCCGATCTCATTCCCCGCGCCCGGCAAGCCAACTTGCGTGTCTGGGTTTCCGACCCGCTCACACTTTACGGCCTGCGTTTTGACGATGCCCAGGCCGCCGCTTCGGATATCCGCCTCCGTGAAGCTCTTTCCATTTCTCTGGACCGCGGCGCCATGGCCAACGTGTTGCTCCAGAAGCAAGCCGAACCTGCGGCAGCCCTTTTGCCGCAGTGGCTCTCGGGATATGCTTTCCTCTTCAACGTGGATGCCAACCTCGAACGCGCGAAGGAATTACGCCGCGGGCTTCCTGCGAATGAAGCTTCCGGCGCAGAGCCGCTGCGCTTGCGAGTCGATCCGGCCGGTGATTTGGCAAAACTTCTCGGAGAGCGTGTGGCCGTGAACGCCCGTCAAGCCTCGATCCTCGTCCAAATCATGGCCCGGCCAGTCGCGCGCCCAGGCGCTGCGTCGCCGCTACCCCCTAATGCTCCTCCCGGAGTACACCTGTTTGCATGGCACTATTCGTCCCTTTCACCTCGCGCCGAACTCGATTCCCTGTTTGCGGCATATAATCTGAGCGAGCCTCCCGAGATGAATGCCGCAGGCACGGATCACGAGCAAGTCTACGCGCGCGAGCGTCGCGTTCTGAACGATCGGCGCGTGTTGCCGCTAATTCTCCAAGCGGAGGCCGTAGGGCTCAGCCCAACCGTGCGTGATTGGATGCCCGCCCGCTGGGGCGAATGGCACCTCGCTGATGTATGGCTCGAGACTCCCGAGCCCGCCGTCGCCGATTCTTCAAACACTTCAAGTCCTGCGAGCCAAACTTCTCCCCAGCCGCGGGCTGCCGCCCCCGGAGCAAAGGCATGAGCTTTCGTACAAAACTATTCCTAGTTTTCTTGATCACCGTGCTTGCTTCAGTTTCGCTGGTAGCCTATGGCGTAACGCACTACACGCAAGCCGCGTTCGAAGAATCCGACGCCCAGCGCAGCGAAGCGCTCGTGGCTCAGTTCAACAAAGAATATGCGCAGCGTGGCGAGGAAATTGTCCGGCAGGTGAAAGACATCACCGACGCTCAGATTACCCTAAATGTGGCCATTGATCTGGCCAGACCCCGGCCGGACTTCTCTCTGTATGTTCACGATGCAGCAGGAGCGGCGCAGGATCACGGGCTGGACTTTGTGGAATTCGTAAGTTGGGACGGCACACTCATCTCTTCCGCGCAATATCCGGCGCGCGTTGGCTACAAGAACGACTGGGTTACCTCGAGCAAGAATTGGAGCGACTCGGCGCCTTTCCTGCGTAAAGAAGAGCTGCCTGACGGAGTGGCGCTTTCGCTCACCGTAGTCCGCACTTTGGCCGGTGGAAACGATAAGGACATGTACATCATTGGCGGGAAGCGGCTCGACCAAAATTTTCTCGCCTCCCTCGTTCCTCCGGCAGGGACACGCGCGCTGCTCTACACCAATCTGGAGCCGGGCTTCGTATCCTCGGGGCTCACGGACGTAAACGGGCCGTTCGAACAAGCGGATCGGTTGCGGCCGCTTATCGAAGATATTCAAAAGCAGCCGAAGCCGCTCGTTCGAACCATCGATTGGACGGAAAACGCGGCCGACGCCGAGTCCTTTCATGCCCTTCCGCTGATGGGCCGCAACAACGAACTCCTCGCTGTACTTTTGCTCGGCAGTTCACGCAAGGAGCTCGTGCTGCTGACGCGCCACATCTTGCAGATCGCCGCAGCAGTTGCGGGTGCCGCTCTGTTGATCGGTTTACTCATCAGCTTTTGGGTTTCAGCCAGAATCACGCGGCCCCTCGAAGAATTGACGGAAGGCGCGCGCGAAGTCGCCTCCGGCCGTTGGGACACGGTCATCGATCTCCGTGGCCGCGATGAGATCGGACAACTCGCCTCCGCCTTCAATGAAATGACCCAAACGCTCACGGCGCAGCGCGACCAGCTTGTCCAGACCGAGCGCGTTGCCGCGTGGCGCGAGCTTGCGCGCCGCCTTGCCCACGAACTTCGCAACCCGCTCTTCCCGCTGCAAATTACCGTCGAAAATTTGCAGAAAGCCCGCCAACTGGACGCCAAGCAATTCCTCGAAGTCTTCAACGAGTCCACCGCCACATTGAAAGCCGAGCTTGCCAATCTCAACACCATCGTCGGCCGCTTCAGCGATTTTTCCAAAATGCCCGCGCCACACTTCACACGCGTCAACGTGAACGAAGCTCTTCGCAATGCCGTCCGTCTGTTCGAACCCCAATTCAACGCCGTGGGCAAGCCTCCCATCATCCCAGAATATTTTCTCACCGAGCCGCTGCCCGAAATCGACGCCGACGCCGACCTGCTCCACCGCGCCTTCCAAAATCTAGTGCTCAATGCTCTCGACGCCATGCCCGCCGGCGGCACGCTCACCATGCGCACCACTGAGCACGACGGCCACGTTCGAATCGAAGTGGCCGACACAGGCAAAGGTCTTACGCCTGAAGAATGCGCCCGGCTGTTCACCCCCTATTACACGACCAAGGTGCAGGGCACCGGCCTGGGCCTCGCGATCATTCAGTCGGTCATCAGCGATCATCACGGAACCATTTCCGTCTCGAGCGACGAAGGCCGCGGGACAACATTCCGCATCGAGCTGCCGCAGCGACAGTCCACGCATCCACCGGCCCCGGCCGAAGAACCGCCAACCGAGAAAAAACCGCCGCAGAGCTTCACCGTGGCCGCCTCCGACTGACGCACCTATGCAACTCATCTACAAAAGGACAACATTTGCCTCGCAAAGCCCACCTCCTGCTCGTTGACGACGACCCCAACACGCTGGCTTCTCTTTCCCGGGCGTTTCGCCTCGCCGGTCATGAAGCCACGGTGTGCGACAACGCGCCCCGCGCTCTCGAGCTTTTGCGCACTGAATCTTTCGACCTGATTCTGTCCGACGTAGTCATGCCCGGCAAAAGCGGCATCGAGCTGCTCGAAGACCTGAAACAAGCCGGCGTGAAAACGCCCATCGTTCTCATCTCCGGCCAAGCGAATGTCGAAATGGCCGTCAAAGCAACGAAGCTGGGGGCTCTCGACTTTTTGGAGAAACCGCTCTCAACCGACAAGCTCCTCGTCACCGTCGAAAACGCTCTCCGCCTCTCGCGCCTCGAAGACGAAAACCGAGAGCTGCGCCACCGCCTCGGAAAGCACGAGCTAGTCGGATCCGGCCCTGCGATGAAAAAGCTGATCGCCCAGATTGACCGCGTCGCCCCCAGCGAAACCCGTGTCTGCATTCTCGGTGAAACGGGCACCGGCAAGGAACTCGTCGCGCGAGCGATTCATGAAAAATCACAGCGCCGCGAGAACGCCTTCGTCACCCTAAATTGCGCGGCCGTTCCCGCCGAACTCATCGAATCGGAACTCTTCGGCCACGAGAAAGGCGCTTTCACCGGCGCCGCCGCAAAGCATCTCGGCAAATTCGAACAAGCCGAAGGTGGCACGCTCTTCCTCGACGAAATTGGCGACATGCCCGTCTCCATGCAAGCCAAGCTCCTGCGCGTCCTCGAAGAAGGCGAGGTCGAGCGCGTCGGCGGGGATAAGCCGATTCGCGTCAACGTCCGCGTTCTCGTTGCCACTCACCGAAATCTCGAAGATTTGGTCAAGCAGAATGCCTTCCGCCGCGATCTCTTTCACCGCATCTACGTTTTTCCGCTCACGCTGCCGCCGTTGCGCGAGCGTCCCGAAGATTTCGCCGAGCTCGTCGCGCACTTCGCCCGCCAGGTCGCCGCGCAAAACGGCTGGAAAGAAAAGCTCTTTGCAGCAGACGCAATTGCCGAGCTGCACCGCTACGCCTGGCCCGGCAACGTTCGCGAACTGCGCAACGTAGTCGAGCGCCTCGTGCTTCTTTCCACCGAAGATTCCATCACCGCCGCCGATGTTCGCCTTGTTCTTCCCGCCGAAGACTCCAGCGCTGCTTCCGCCGTAGCCGGAGCAGCAGCAACAGGCACGCTCGCCGAACGCACCGAAGCCTTCGAAAAAGAAGTCCTCCTCGCCGAAATCAAACGCCACAATTTCCACATGACCAACGTCGCCCGCGCCCTCGGCCTCGAGCGCAGCCACCTCTACAAAAAGTGCCAGCAACTAGGAATCGATCTGCAATCCCTCCGCAAACCGGATTGATCAAGCGACCGCCTGCTATCTTTACCGCGCGCCCCATACCAGCTCCTTTGTAGGTGCGGGGCTTGCTCCGCCCCTTCGCTGCCAATCGAGCCCCCAGCATTTGTTCGTAAAATGCTGAAAACGAGACAAATATAGTGCTTGACATAAAATAGCGAAAAGTAATATGGTATTCGCAGATTGCAATAAGTGGGCTCCTCCATGACTCTCGGCAACAAACTCCGTTCTCTCCGGTCCGTTGAAGGCTCCTTGCGCGGTCTGGGCCGTCCGATGACCCAGCAGGAATTGGCAAAGGCCATGAAAAAAGAAGTAGGCCGCGGCCTTAGCCAAGCCTACCTCTCGCAAATTGAGAGCGGCACGCGCCCGCACCTCACGCACAGCACGCGCACCCTGCTGGCGCGATTCTTCCGCGTTTATCCCGGTTTTCTGGTGGACGATCCGGAAGGCTACACACCCGAACTGCAATCCGCACTGCGCGCCGTTGACGCCAAAATCGATTCCTGGCTCTATGCCGGCGCCGAACAATTTGCCGCCGATCCCGAACTCCGCCGCGCCTTTCTGGCCATCGCGGAGCACGAAGATTCGCGCCGTGCTCTTTTGCTCCTGGCGGAAATTCTTCGCACGCCCGGTTTGGCGGATCGTCTCGGGGAAGTTTTGCATTCGGGCAAGCAGCACGGCAGCGGACATCCGCCGCCTCCAAGTTCGGTGAGTACGAGTTCGTTGAATAACTGACCCAGAAGGGTCCGCGTCTCGAATTCCAGTCCACGCAGCGGGGTGCTGCGTTTCGAGGTGTCTTATGACCTGGTCTGACTTCTATCTGCTCTGTTTCCTGGTCGGCTTCTCGCTGAGCGTTCTTTCGTTCCTTGCGGGTGCGGTCCACCTCCACTTGCCGTTCAAAATGCACTTGCCGTTCCACGGCGCGCATCACGCCGGAGCGGGCGCTTCCCACGGAGGTCTTCGAGGCAGCGCGCATATTTCCTGGTTCAACGCTTCGTCGGCGATGGCATTCCTGGCGTGGTTTGGCGGCACAGGCTATTTGCTTTCCCGGCATTCGCACCTGCTCGCGCTCGTCAGCCTGCTGATCGCCACTTTCGCCGGTCTTGTGGCGGGATGGGTGGTTTTTCGCTTCATGGTGAAACTCGTCAGTTCGACCGACGCACCCATGAAGAGCGAAGACTACCGCATGGAGGGCTCACTCGGGACTCTCAGCATGCCCATCCGCCAGAACGGCACCGGCGAAATCATTTTCTCGCTCGCCGGAGTGCGGCGCTGTGCCGGCGCGCGCGCTGATGATGGCGAAGCCATCGAGAAAGGCGCGGAAGTCGTCATCGAGCGCTACGAAAAGGGAATTGCCTACGTAAAAAGGTGGGAAGAGTTCTCGAAGTAAAAGTTTTCTCGGACTGACGTTCCTCAAGAGCAGTCCGGAGCGGTCGAAAAGGAGGCTTTATGTTCGGGTTGCCAAACGAAGTGGTCATCATCGCCGGGCTTCTCGTTCTTGGACTTTTGATGATCATGATTGTGGTTGCCAAGATGTATCGAAAAGTCGGGCCAAACGAAGCTTTGATCCGCTACGGTATGGGCGGCACGGAGGTCTACTGCGGAAAAGGCGCCTTAATCTTTCCGATGGTGCAGACCAGCCGGGATCTCTCGCTGGAGTTAATGTCCTTCGATGTCGCCCCGCAACAGAGTCTGTACACCAAGCAGGGCGTCGCCGTAACCGTCGAAGCCGTTGCGCAAATCAAGGTGAAGAACGACAAGGAATCCATACTGACCGCTGCCGAGCAGTTCCTTACCAAGCGGCCCGAGCAGCGCGAAGCCTTGATTCGCCTGGTGATGGAAGGCCATCTCCGCGGAATCATCGGCCAGCTCACTGTCGAGCAAATCGTTAAAGAGCCGGAAATGGTCGGCGACCGCATGCGCTCCACATGCGCCGACGACATGAGCAAGATGGGACTGGAAGTCATCAGCTTCACCATCAAGGAAGTCCGCGACAAAAACGACTACATCACCAACATGGGGCGGCCAGATGTCGCGCGCATCAAGCGCGACGCGGAAGTAGCCGCAGCCGAAGCCGACCGCGACATCGCGATCAAGCGCGCCGAAGCTACCCGCGCCGCGGCCGTTGCCAAAGCGCAAGCCGATCAGGAGCGCGTCGCCGCCGAAACTGCCTCCATGGCCAAGCAAGCCGAGGCACAACGCGACCTGGACATCAAGAAAGCCAACTACCTCGAAATGTCCAAGAAGGCGCAAGCCACAGCCGACAAAGCCTATGAAATCGAAACCAACGTTATGCAACAGAAGGTGGTGGAAGAGTCCGTGCGCGTACAGCAAGTCGAGCGCGAGGCCCAGGTGAAGGTACAGGAAGCCGAGATCACCCGCCGCGAAAAGGAACTCATCGCCACCGTGTTGAAGCAGGCGGAGATCGAGCGTCAGCGCATCGAAACGATTGCCAATGCGGAACGTCAGCGTTTAATCAGTGAAGCCGAAGGTCGCGCCTCCTCCATTCGTGCGCAGGGCGAAGCCGAAGCCGAAATCATCTTCAAGAAGGGTGAGGCGGAAGCCAAAGCCATGAACGTGAAAGCCGAAGCGTTTCAGGAATACAACCAGGCCGCGGTGATCGACAAACTCATCAGCAGTTTGCCGGAAGTCGTCCGCGCTCTTTCCGAGCCGCTCGGCAAGGTCGACAAAGTCACCATCGTCTCCACCGGTAACGGCGACGCCGCCGGCGCTTACAAGCTCACCGGCGACATCACGAAAATCGCCGCGCAAGTGCCGGCGCTCTTCGAAGCCCTCTCCGGCATGCAGGTGTCGGATCTCCTCAGCAAGGTGCGGCTCATCGGCGATAAGGCGCCGAAACCAGAGAAGCCAGCAGCGCCCGCGTCCAAAGCATAACGTTCGCTTCCGTCCTCGGTGGGCTCGAAAGAGCCCACCGGGACGCTAGGTAGCAGTTGGGGGACGGCCATGACGTGGAAAGACGAACTTTTGATCTTGTGGATCTTCAGCACCGTGGTGATTTCATTCGCCGC
>Ga0070735_10004085_pt1 | contig 12433 bp, 8 predicted proteins | sample Coa_R1_FD_66443 | JGI IMG/M metagenome (GOLD analysis project Ga0070735, IMG submission 66443) | Surface soil microbial communities from Centralia Pennsylvania, which are recovering from an underground coalmine fire - Coalmine... | ecosystem: Environmental > Terrestrial > Soil > Unclassified ... | reverse complement strand
TTTCTGAGCACGCTGTATCTGGCGACGACGGCGCCGGTGATTGTGGCGCCTGCGATGAACGTGAACATGTGGCAGCACCCGGCGACGCAGGCGAATATCGAGACGCTGGCGAGCCGCAATGTGCGGATCGTGAGCCCGGAGAGCGGATATCTGGCGTGCGGGATGACGGGAGCGGGACGGCTGGCGGATGTCGATCTCATCGTCGAAGCAGTGCTGAGCGTTCTGCATTACCGCAACGATCTGGCCGGAGAAACGGTGCTGGTGACGGCGGGGGGGACGCGCGAGGCGCTGGATCCGGTGCGGTTCCTGGGCAATCGCTCGAGCGGCAAGATGGGATACGCGATTGCGGAAGCAGCGCAGAAGCGGGGAGCGAGAGTGATTCTGGTGACGGCTCCAACGGCGCTGCGTGCTCCGGCGGACTGCGAAGTGGTTCCGGTGACGACCACCGAAGACATGCGCCAGGCGGTGTTGAGCCGGCTGGATCAGGCGACGATTGTGATCAAGTCGGCAGCGGTGGCCGATTATCGGCCGAAGGTGCAGGCGGATCAGAAGCTGCGGCGCGGCGGAACGCTGACGATGGAGTTCGAGGCGACGGAAGACATCCTGCGCGAGGTGGTGGAGCGGCGGCGACCGGGGATGCTGGTGGTCGGATTTGCGGCGGAGACGGACGACGTGCTGGCGCACGGACGCGAGAAGCTGATGCGCAAGGGCGCCGACGCCATTGTGCTGAACGATGTTTCGCGTGAAGGCGTGGGGTTCGATTCGGATCGCAATGCGGTGACGTTTCTGACGCGGGACCGCTCGATCGAGATGCCGGAGATGACGAAGCGCGATCTGGCGGACCATCTGCTCGATGAAATTCTGGCGCTGCGGCGGCCGCGGCATCTGGTGGCGGAAGCCGATACCGACCGAATCGTCAGCGGAGAGTGACGTTGGCGAGCCGGCTTTCTCCTGAAACCGAAGAGGCAGTGCGGGCGCGGATTGCGTATTTTCGCGATCTGGGCGTCTTCGATTTTTACCGCCGGGAGTGCGCCGCATCGCTTCGCGGGGTCGAGGCGAGTATCGAATCAAAAGAAGAGAATCTGTCCGCTGCTGAGGCGGAACTTGTGGAGAGCTCATCGATGCTGAAGGCCGCTGTTCTGCCTGTGATTGAAACGCCTGCCCTACCGGTTGCGGAAGAGGACAAGGAGGCGGCGCTCGCGGCGATTCGCGAAGATCTGGGCGAGTGCACGCGATGCGCGCTGGCGAAGGGGCGCAACCATGTGGTGTTTGGCGAGGGCGATGCGAATGCGCGGCTGATGTTTGTGGGCGAGGGTCCGGGAGCTGACGAAGATGCGCAGGGGAGACCCTTTGTGGGGCGTGCCGGGCAGTTGCTGAACAACATGATTGCGGCGATGGGCCTGCGGCGCGAGCAGGTGTACATCGCAAACATCGTGAAGTGCCGGCCTCCGCAGAACCGCGTGCCGGAGCCCGACGAAGCGAATACCTGCTCGCCGTTTTTGTTCCGGCAGATCGACGTGATCCGGCCGGAGGTGATTGTGGCGCTGGGGTCGACGGCGGCCACGTATCTGCTGGGGGGCAAGAGTCCGCTAAGCGCGCTGCGCGGGCGTCTGCATCAGGCGCGGGGGGCGAAGCTGATCGTGACCTATCACCCCGCGTATCTGCTGCGCGATCCGCGGCAGAAGAAGGAAGCCTGGGCGGATCTGCAGCTGGCGATGGCCGAGCTGGGGCTGAAGAAGGCCGAGAAGCCGGTGGAGTAAGCGCCGGGAGACGCGGCGCTCGAGCGCGCCGGTTCTGGTACGCTCCGAACAGGAATGCCTGCTTATTGCGATGTGGCTGTGCCGGTTCCGCTGGACCGCGTGTTTACGTACGCGGTGGGCGAGGTGGTTCCGGTGGTCGGCGGACGCGTGCTGGTGCCTTTCCGCAATGAGAAGCTGGCGGGTTTGGTGGTGAAGGTGCACGATGAGCCACCCGGCGTCGAAACCAAGTCCCTGCTGAATGTCCTCGACACGGAACCGGTGCTGTCGCCGCAGTTGCTGGAACTGGGGCGGTGGATCGCGCAGTACTATTTGGCTCCTGTGGGCGAGGTGCTGCGCTCGATGCTGCCGCTGACGAGCGAAGTGCGGCGGAAGGTGTTGTTCCGGATCGGGGATGCGGGGCGGCAGGCGCTGGCCGCGGGCGCGGAGCAGGGCTCTTCACGGCGATCGCGGCTTTCAGCCGGGGAGCAGGACCTGGAATATGCGGTGCTGAATGCGCTGATGTCCGGTGAGACGCTGAGCCTGGGGAAGATTCGGTCTGCAATGGGCGCGAGCGCAGAAGCGGAAGTACTGCGGCGGCTGCTGCAGGGAATGATTCGCAAAAAATGGATTGTGCGCGAAACGGCAGCCGAGACACGCGATGCGAAGCGGACGGTGCGCTATGCGGTGCTGGTCGAAGACACGCGGCTGCCGAAACTGAATGAGAATCAGCAGGCGATCCTGGCCGAGCTGGCGGGGGCCGAAGGGCAGCTTCCGGTGGCGGAATTGCGGCGGCTGGATGTGCCCGCATCGACCCTGGCAACGCTGGTGAAACGGGAACTGGTGCGCATCGAGGAGCGGCCCGCGGATTTTCATCTGACCAGCCTGCACGCGATGGCACACGTTGAGCATGAGCTGAACGCGGTGCAGTGCGGGGCGCTGCAGCGCATCAGCGAGGCTGTGGCGGCGGGGGAGTTTCGTCCGTTTCTGCTGTACGGCGTGACGGGATCGGGAAAGACGGCGGTGTATCTGGCGGCGATGCGGCGCACGCTGGATGCGGGGAAGACGGCGATCCTGCTGGTTCCGGAGATTGGGCTGACTCCGGCGATGGCGGCGCAGCTGCATCATGCGTTCGGATCGGAGGTGGCGCTGCTGCACTCGGCGCTGACGCCGGAGGAACGCGGCGAGCAGTGGCACAGGATCCGGCGGGGCGAAGCGCGCGTGGTGGTGGGAACGCGGTCCGCAATTTTTGCGCCGGTGGAGAGTCTGGGGCTGATCGTGGTGGATGAGGAACACGACGGCAGCTACAAACAGGAGTCGATGCCGCGGTATCACGCGCGCGACGTGGCGGTGATGCGGGCGAAGCTGGCAGGGGCGACGGTGGTGCTGGGCTCGGCTACGCCGTCGCTGGAGACGTGGCACAACGCGGAGCAGGGGAAGTACGAGCGCATCGAGATGCGGGGGCGGGTGCAGGAGCGGCCGCTGCCCGAAGTCGAGCTGGTGGACATGCGCAGGGAGTTCGAAGAAACCGGCGAGGAGCAGCTGTTTGCGCGGACGCTGACGGAGGAGACGAAGGAGACGCTGGAGCGCGGCGAACAGGCGATCATTCTGCTGAACCGGCGCGGGTACTCGTATGTTGTGATCTGCCGGGCGTGCGGCGAGAAGCTGGAATGCGAGAACTGCTCGATCGCCCTGACCTATCACAAGCCGGTGGGCCCGGGGGAGGGGCAGGCGGCGGGGCATCGGCTGGAATGCCACTATTGCGGTTACAAAAGGACGGTTCCGAAGCACTGCCCGAAATGCGAAAGCGAGTACTTGTACTTTCTGGGAGCGGGATCGCAGCAGGGCGAGGAACGGCTGCAGGAGATCTTTCCGGGAGCGCGCATCGGGCGCATGGATCGCGATACGGTGCGGGGACGCAGCGACATGGAGAGACTGCTGCTGCGGCTGCATTCGGGGGAGATCAATTTGCTGGTGGGAACGCAGATGATCGCCAAGGGGCACGATATTCACGGCGTGACGCTGGTGGGGGTGGTGGGCTGCGATCATGCGCTGGGGATGCCGGATTTCCGCGCGGCGGAGCGGGTGTTTCAACTGCTGACGCAGGTATCAGGACGCGCGGGCCGAGGCGACCGGCCGGGGCGGGTCATCGTACAGACCTATCATCCGGAGCACTACGCGGTTCAGCTTGCGGCGAAGCATGACTTTGAGGCGTTTGCGGAGAGGGAGATGCGGTTCAGGCGGGTGATGCATTATCCGCCGTACGCGGCACTGGCCAATGTGCTGTTGCAGAGCCCGCGGCTGGAAGAGGCCGCGGGCTGGGCTTCGACGCTGGGGCAATGGTGCCGGAACACGATGCTGAGCGGCGTGCGGGTCCTGGGCCCGGCGAGCGCGCCCATCGCGAAGATCAAGCGCACGTACCGCTTCCACCTGGTGATGAAGGCGGAGAGCCGCAAGGCGCTGCAGCAGGCGCTGCGCGCGATGCTGGCGCATGCGGAGGAGGCGGGGATCCCGCGCGCGAATCTGGCGGTGGATGTGGACGCCGTGAACCTGATGTAGCGGAGGCCGGGACGGTGGAGTTTCTGGACGAAGGGACGGTGCGGGCGCTGCTGACGTATGAGGCGCTGATTCCGGCGGTGCAGCAGGCGCTGATCGGATTATCGGCGGGGACAATCCAGCAGCCGGTGCGCAGCGTGATGCGCGTTGCGGAGCATGAGGGAATCCTGGGGCTGATGCCGGCGTCAGATGGTGAATTGATTGGCGTGAAGCTGGTGACGATTTATGAGCGGAACGCGACGGAGCCGACGCATCAGGCGGTGATCCAGTTGTTCAGCGCGAGGACCGGCGAGCCGCTGGTGGCGATGGATGGCAGGCTGATCACGGAAATGCGCACTGCGGCGGTGTCGGCGGTGGCGGTGCGGTTGCTGGCGAGGCGCGATGCGCGCGTGCTGGCGATTCTGGGCAGCGGCGTTCAGGCGCGGTCGCATGTGCAGGCGCTGCCGATGGTTCGGGCGTTCGAGGAAGTGAGGGTCTGGAGCCGCACGGCGGAGCATGCGCGGCAATTCGCCCGGGAATTCGGGGCAACGGCGATGGAGACGGCTGAGGCGGCGCTTCGCGGGGCCGATGTTGTGGTGAGTGCGACGGGCACGCACAAGCCGCTGGTTCGCGGAGCGTGGCTGGCGAGAGGCGCAGTGGTGTGCGCAGTGGGCGCGGTGGGGCCCGACAAGCGCGAACTGGACGATGCGGCGATGCAGGGAACGATTGTGGTGGAGTCCAGAGAAGCGGCGACGCGGGAGTCGGGCGATCTGATCGGATCGGGTGCGGCGGCGGGCGCGGAAATCGGCGAGTTGCTGGCCGGCACACAGAAACTGCCGGAGAGGGACTCCTGGATCGTGTTCAAGTCGCTGGGCGTGGGAGCGACGGATCTGGCGGCGGCGCGGATCGTGTGGGAGCGGTACCGGGCGCTGAGAGCCTGAGGGATTCCGTTTCCATGCGGGTCTTGCTGCGCAAGCCCGCGGGTTCGAGGCGGGAACTCGGAGGCGTGATCCTTTGATGTAAGCGAATTCACGATATTGCGCTTGACGAAGTCTTCGCGCCCGACCTATTGTAATTCGCACCTTCCCCCAAAAAGACCACCAGCAGACCCCGGCTGTTCACAACTACGGCCACGCATCTTTGTGCGCGACTTCAAAGTCGCTGCGCCGATGCAGCTTCACACCGCGGAGGGGCCATGGCGATAGCATTCGCACGATGTCACGTCACAGTGTGGCTCGCGCTCCTCGCGGCGCAGGCGGCAGGCGCGCAGCTGGTTGCCCCGCAAAATGCGGCGAAGATGCCGGATGCCGCTCCATTTCTGGCCGAGAAGAAAGTAGCGATCGTGGTCGGAATCAGCGACTATCCGGTGGAAAGCGGATTCCCGAAGCTGCAGTTCGCGGCGAAGGACGCTCAGGACATGGCCGCTGCGCTGGTGAAGGAAGGGTATCAGGTGCAGCTGCTCACCGATCAGCACGCGATGAGGAGCAGCATCCGCAAAGCACTGGAGCAGGCGCAGGTGAATCTGAGCCAGGGAGCATCGGGCGCGAGCGGAGGCACGATTCTTTTCGCGTTCTCCGGACACGGAGGAGAAACGGCAGCGGCAGGAGGCACTCCGCGGCAATACCTGGTGACGTATGACGCGACGGCAGAAGATCCGGAGCCGGGATATCCGCTCAAGGACATTGTGACCGCGCTGCAGAATTCAGGCGCAACGCACCGGATGATGTTTCTCGACGCGTGCCGGGATGAGACCGGCGCAGCCAGCAAGGGAGCACCGGCGCTGACGAGTTTTCATCAACTGATGTCGGCGCAGGGCATGAAAATTCTGTTCTCGACAGCTCCGGGCCAGCAGAGTTATGAGGACGCGAAAGACCAGAACGGCTACTTCACGCATTACCTGCTGCAGGGGCTGGCGGGAAAAGCCGCAACACCTGACGGGCTGATCACGTTCGATGGGCTCGCGAAGTGGGTAAGCCAGTCCATGCGCTCCGATGAGGGCGTCTATCAAACTCCGTACTGGAATCAGAATGCCAGCGGGGATTTTTACCTTGCAGGAGGGCTGGTCAGGAAGGAAGCGCTGGTCATTGGAGTGGACCGTTATCCGGGGCACTCGCTCAACAGCGCCATCGGGGGCGCAAAGCAGGTCAATGCGCAGCTGAATCTGGCCGGCTTCAACACGACCTACCTGGAAAACCCGAGCATCGCGGATATCGAGGCGAAGCTAATCGCCTTTGGCAGGGACATGAGCCCGCGGGACGTTGCGCTGGTCTATTTCGCGGGCAGCGGCGGCATCGCGACGGGCATGCCGTTTTTGATGGCTGCCGACGCGAATCTGCCGGATCATGCCACGGACGGGCGATGGGAAAAAGCGCCAGCCGGGGCTGTGACGGTGGCGGAGGTGATGGATACGGTCGGGCGCAATCACCCGGGCCCGAATCTTTATCTGCTGGATGTAGGCCTGGCGCGCGCCAGCTCGGCTGAGAAGTTCAACCTGGCGCTGCTCAAGCGCGATCATTCGCTGGTGATGTTCTGTTGCAGGCCGGGTCAGGAGCCAGCCCGCACCGCGAACGGCTCTCTTTTTTCGCAGGTGTTTGTGTCGGTTTTGAAACAGCCCAATTTGTCGGCTGGATATGCGGCTTCGAAAATCATGTCGGCGGTCTTCGAACAAACGAATGGCGAGGAATACGCGATTGAAGTCCCGATGTTGCCGGATCGGGTGTATCTCACGCCATCCAGGTAACCCCGGACGCAGCGATTTGCTGCCGGGCCCGAGCGAGGAGAACAGTGATGAGGAAGCATTGGCTGTGGACAGCATGCATGGCCGTAGCGTTGCCCGTTTCGGTTGCTGCTCAGAATGCAGTGACGACGAGCGGCAACAAAGCAGACGCAAGCGCTCCGGACACGCACATTCGGAGCAATTCTCTAACGAATTCGACCGATCAGAAGATTGCGCCGCCCCCGAGCAAGGGTGGTCCAACGGCGAAGGGGCCGTATGGCACGTGTACCGTTCACGTGGATAACGGCACGGGTTATATCGTGCAGTTCTACTTCAACGGGAGCCTGGCGGGTGTGATGGGACCGTGGGGAGATCTGTATCCGAACATAACGCCGGGAAAGGCGGAGCTCTATGCTCGCGCAGTTTTCGATGATGGCACGGTGCTGACGTTCGGGCCGCGTGAGTTTCTGTGCTCCGGGACGGATTTGCACTGGACGTTAACGCCTTAAAGCGGAGCCTCTGGGCACGCGGGAAAGGGCGCCGAGGCGCCCTTTTTCATTGTGGCTGCAGGTTTCTATCGCACTACGGCGGGAATGGCGACGTTCAGCCAGCCGAGCAACAAGCCAGGAGCGCAGCCGAAGAGAACCACCAGAGCAGCGATGATCCAGAGCGTCATGTGCGTCAGGGCAGGGATGCGGAGTGGCGCTGCGGTGGTGGTGCTCTCTTCTGCGACGTAGGCCTGCTTGAGAACGCGCAGGTAGTAGTAGAGGGATACGGCGCTCATGGCGATGGCGAGCAGGACGAGCCAGAGGAGTCCGAAGTGGGGCTCAGCGTCGAGGGTCGCGGCAAAGATGTAGAACTTGCCGAAGAATCCGGAGAGCGGCGGGATTCCGGCGAGCGACAAGAGGAAGATGAGCAGACAGAAAGCCAGGCCGGGTGCACGTTTGCTGAGGCCGCGGAGGTCTTCGAGCCGGTCCACGCCCTGGCTCTCGAGGGCTCCGAGAACGCCGAAGGCGCCGAGCGAGGCGAGTGCGTAAGTGACGACGTAGTAGACGAGCGCGCTGAGTCCCTGAGGGGTGCGGTCGATGAGGCCGAGCAGCATGTAGCCGGCGTGTCCGATGGCGGAGTAGGCGAGCAGGCGGCGGACACTGCTCTGCGCGATGGCGGCCAGGTTGCCGAGAACCATGGAGAGCGCGGAGGCGATGCAGAGGACGGGGACCCATCCCGGCGTATAGCCGTGGGCAACGCCGCTGCCGGGCGCGGTGGCGAGGCCGATGAGCGCGACCTGAGCAAAGATGAAGAAGCTGGCGACCTTGGAGCTGGAGGCGATGAATCCGGCGCTGACGGTGGGCGCACCCTGGTAGGCGTCCGGCGCCCAGAGGTGGAAAGGCGCAGCGGCAACTTTGAATCCAAAGCCGATGACCACCATAACGATGGCGATCAGAAGCAGCGGATCAAGATGGGGTGCGTTGAGCGCGGCGGCGATGCGGGGCAGTTCGATGGATCCGGAGAGGCCGTAGAGGAGGCTCATGCCGAAGAGGAGGAATCCGGCGGACATGCCGCCGAAGAGGAAGTATTTGAGGGCAGCTTCGGCAGACTGGCGGCTGCTCTTGTCGAATCCGGCGAGGATGTACAGGGAGAGGGAGAGGAACTCCAGCGCGACGAAGATGAGCAGGAGATTCTGCGTGGCGACCAGGAACATCATGGCCACGGTGGCGAAGAGGATGATGGCGATGTATTCGCCGACGTGGAGGGTGAAGCGCGCCGAGGTGGAGAGCACGACGGTGAACACGGCCAGCACGAGCACGGCGATCTGGATGAGGCGCACCGCGGGCGTGAGCACCAGCATGGAATCGGGAAGAGCGGTGAGCGTGCCGGGATGCTGCAGCAGCGCGATTCCGGCGATGCAGCCGATGCAGGCGACGAGCGCGGCGACGCGGAAGCGAACAGCGATGGCGGAACGGCGCAGGACGGTGAGGTCCAGCATGAGAGCGAGCAGGCCGGCGAGGGCCACGGCGATCTCGGGCCGGGTGATGCGCAGCAGGTCAGAGTAGCTGATCATCGCCACGCTCCTGTGCGCAGGCCGTGGAAGAGCGGGGAGTTGAGGGTGGGGAGGATCAGATCGGTGAGCACGCGCGGGTAAAGGCCGACGGCCAGGGTGGTGGCGAGCAGCAAAATCGCGCCGCATTTTTCAGGCAGCGTGATGGGCGGCAGCGGGTGATCGTGCGCGGCGGCGGGCGTGGGTTCACCGAAGAAGGCTTTGGTGAGCGCGCGCCAGGTAAAGGCGATGCCGACCAGGATACCGATGCCGGCGACGATGGCGGTCCACGGGATGCTGTGCCACGCGCCGACGAGGACCTGGAATTCCGCGATGAATCCGCTGAAGCCGGGCATGCCGATGGAGGCTACGCTGGCCAGGATGAAGGTGACCGCTGCGAAGGGGATGACGCGGGCGAGGCCCATCGGCTCCAGCTGGGCGAAGTCGCGCGTATGCGTGCGGTCGTAAACCATGCGGCCGACAACGGCGAAGAGCAGTCCGGCGATGATGCCGTGGGAGAACATCTGGAAGACGGCGCCATCGAGGCCGATCTGGGTGAGGGTCATGAGTCCCAGAAGGACGAAGCCCATGTGGGAAACGCTGGAGTAGCCGATGACGAATTTGAAGTCGCGCTGCACAAGGGCGACGCTGGCTCCGTAAACGATGCCGATGACGGCAAGCACGGCGAAGACATCACGCCAGGAGCCGAGGCCGAGGAAGTGGAAACCCCATGGGTCGAGGCCGCGGGGGAAGAGCATCATGGCGACGCGGAGGCATCCGTAGGCGCCGAGCTTCATGACGACGCCGGCGAGCAGCATGGAGGCGGCCGTGGGTGCGGCGGCGTGTCCGGTAGGCGCCCAGGTGTGGAAGGGCCACATGCCGGCGAGGACGGCGAATCCGACGAAGACCATCGGGAAAGCAGCCATCTGGAAGTGCGTGGAGAAGGGAACCTGCGAGAGCGTTTCCAGGCTGAGGGAGTGGCCGGGGGAGAGCGTCCAGACGGCGGCCATGCCAGCGAGGACGAGGGCGGATCCGGCAAAGGAGTAGATGGCCAGCTTCATCGCGGCGTATTCGCGGGCTGCGCCGGGATTCGCGCCGCCGGCAGCTTCCCGCGGCACCGATCCCCAGATAGCAATGAGGAAGTATTTCGGGATGATGGCGATTTCGTAGAAGACGAAGAGCAGAAAGAGATCGAAGCTGAGGAAGACACCGTAGACGCCGCCGATGAGGACCAGGTAGAAGGCGAAGAATTCCTGGGTGCGGTGCTCGATGTTCCACGAGAAGAGAATGCCGGCGATGGCGGCGATGCCGGTGAGCAGCAGCACCGTCATGCTGATGCCGTCGGCGGCGAGGTGGTATTCGATGCCGAGCTGCGGGATCCACGGGATGCGCGCCACGGTGAGGAGTTCTCCGGGCTGCCAGTGGATCAGGGCGACGATCGTGAGGGCGAAGCCGGTCACCGCGGTGAGCAGAGCCACGATGCGAGCCAGCTGCTTCGAGGGCGCGAACCGCGCAGCGGCGGCGCCGAGAAAGGAGAGGTAGATCGTCCAGGCGAGCATCAGAAGCCAACTCCCGTGGCCCACTGGGCGATGGTGGCGTGAATCATGCCGGTGATGAGCTGCGGATAGAGTCCGAGCACGAACATCAGCGCGATGGCGGGCGCGAGGGTCAGGCGCTCCGCTGTGGTCAGGTCAGGCATGGATTGCCAGCGCGGGTTGACGGGGCCGGAGAAGACTTTCTGAATGACGGTGAGCAGGAAGACTGCGGTCATCAGCAGACCGAGTACGGAGACCACGGTTGCCCAGGTGGCGAGGGGGAACGACCCTTTGAAGATGAGGAACTCGCCGGGGAATCCGCTGAGTCCGGGAAGTCCGAGCGAGGCGAAGATGGTGATGCCCATGAGCCCGGCGAAAACGGGAGTCACCCGGCGCAGGCCGCCGAATTCCTCAACGCCACGCAGGCCGCCGGTGCGGCGCTCGAGCAGAGCGATGGTCCAGAAGAGCAGGGCGGCAGTGAGGGCGTGGCTGAAGATCTGCAGCAGGACGCCGGTGAGGGCAGCGGCTTTTTCAGGCGACAGCCGCATTTCGGTGAGCTGCGTGGCGGCACAGACGCCGAGCACGCAATAGCCGAGGTGGTTCACTGAGGAATAGGCGAAGGTGCGCTTCAGGTCCTTCTGGACCCATGCGGCAAAAGCGGGCAACACGATACTGGCGACCGCGAGGATGAGAAGCGGCGTGCGCGCCTGCTGCATCTGCTCGGGAAAGATGGGGAGCAGGATGCGGAGGAATCCGTAGATGCCCATCTTGGACATGGCGCCGGTGAGGACCATCGTGGCTTCGCTGGGGGCTTCCGCATAGGCAGCGGGCAGCCAGGTGTGGAAGGGTACGACGGGGGTTTTGACCGCGAATCCCAGAAAAGCGGCCCAGAAGAGAAGCTGGGCGATGTGCGCGTTGGTGCCGGGCCAGTGCAAATTGGCCAGAGCGGGCGTGAGCTGTCCGGCCTGGGCGAGGCGGGTGAGGTCGAGGAAATCGAAGCGGCCGGTGGCAAGGAAAATGGCGAGAAACGCCAGCAGCAGAGCGATGCTGCCGACCATGGTGTAGAGGAAAAACTGCATGGAAGCGCGGGCGCGGCCGGAGCCTCCGTAGAGGCGAATGAGGAAGAAGGCGGGGATGAGGCTGAGCTCCCAGAAGATGAACCAATGGACGAAGTTCAGGGCGGTAAATGTGCCAATCAGGCCAGCTTCGAGGAAGAGGACGAGGGCGCAAAACACCGGGGTCAGCTTCTGATTGGACCAGGAAGCGACCAGCGACATCAGCGTGACAATGGCGGCGAGGGTGATCATGAGGACGCCGAGGCCGTCCACGCCGGTGTGGTAGGCGATGCCGAGCGAGGGAGCCCACTGGTGGAAGTCCTGGAACTGCATGCCGAAGCGGGCGGGCTCGAAGACGCGCCAGATGAGCAGGGCCATGATCAACGTTGCAGCAGCGACGGCCAGGGACAGGGCCCGAGCGGCGGTGCGCGCGCGGCTGAGCGCCAGAACCGCGAGGCCACCGACGAGGGGAAACAGCGTGAGGATAGTGATCATCCGCGAAGTCCCCAGAGGAGCAGAATGCCGAGGACGACGAGGGCCAGCGCGATAACGCGGAGGTAATTCTGCACGCGGCCGTTTTGCAGGCGCGCGAAGAGGCGTCCGCCGAAGGAAAGCTCGCGGCAGCCCAGGTCGAAGCCGCCGTTGACGAGGTACTTGTCGAGCGAGAAATCAAACCAGCCGATGCCGGTGACGATCCACGAGACCAGGCAGACGGCTCCACCCCAGATCCAGCGGTCGAGCCAGGCGGAGAACGCCGAGGCGAAGCGGGTGAGGCGGATGAAGGTCGCGCCGTAGAACTCGTCGACGTAGAGGCGATT
>Ga0070735_10004084_pt1 | contig 12437 bp, 7 predicted proteins | sample Coa_R1_FD_66443 | JGI IMG/M metagenome (GOLD analysis project Ga0070735, IMG submission 66443) | Surface soil microbial communities from Centralia Pennsylvania, which are recovering from an underground coalmine fire - Coalmine... | ecosystem: Environmental > Terrestrial > Soil > Unclassified ... | reverse complement strand
GATCCGAGTCCGACTGGGACACGGCCCCCTGGGCCACGAGCTTCTCCGAGCGCTCCCGCTCGAGCTGCGCGGTGCGGTCGTTCGCGCGCGCTTGCGTGAGCTGGGCGGTGAGCTGCTCGACGTCCTTGCGCGCCGCGGAGAGCGCCGCCTGCGCGCCGGCCAGCTCCGAGCGCGCGGTCGCGACGGCGCTCGTGTTGGAGGCGAGCGTGATCGGCACGCTCGGGTCCTCCGCGGCGAGCTGCGCTTGCGCTTGGGCGAGCTGCGCCTTGGCCTGGGCCACGGCGATCTCGAGGTCCGCCGGGTCGATCAGGGCCAGGATGTCCCCTTCCTTGACGGACTGGTTCTCGGTGACGGAGACGGCGGTGACGGTGCCGCTGATGCGCGGGCTCACGTTGCTGATCGATCCGTCGACCTGGGCATCGTCGGTGTCCTCGAAGTGGCGGACGTGGGAGTGGTAGGCAAACGCTCCCGCGCCGGCGACGAGGACGACGCCGGCGAGAATGAGGCGGCGGCGTGACGCGGGGGCGACCGGGGTCGCGGTGTCGGTCATGGGGATGGAGCTGGCCATCTTATTCGACTCGTGATTCCTACGATGCGCAGCCGTACCGTGTCGTTGTGGGCTTGCCCCCGCTTGCCCCCGAGCGCCGCCGGCCCCAAGCTGCCCGCGTCGCGATGGCGGTCGAGCGCAGCTGGTTCCTCGTTCACGACGGGGGGGTCGTCGTCCGACGGGAGGGCGATGGATGGGTCCTGCCGGGGGACGAGGACGCGGCTCGGGTCGGCGTCTCTGCCGAGCAGGCGCACCCGCTGGGTCACCTCGCCGGGGTTCCCGCGTTCGCCGCGGCGGTCGGGTCCGACGCCGTGGTCGAGGCGCCGCTCGAGTTCCGCGCGCTCCGGGACTTGTACCTCTCCACCGGCGAGGCGATGGCCGCCATGGCTGGCCGGGCGGTGCAGATCGTCCAGTGGGAGGCGACGCACCGCTTCTGCGGCCGTTGCGCCACCCCCAACGAGCGGGTACCGGGCGAATGGTGCATGCGGTGCCCCTCGTGCAGGCTCGACGCGTACCCGCGGATTGCCCCGGCGATCATCGTGCTCGTGCGTCGGGGGAACGAGGCGCTCCTGGCCCGTGGTTCGCGATTTCCGCTCCCCTTTTACAGCACCCTGGCGGGCTTCGCGGAGCCGGGCGAATCTCTCGAGGAGGCCCTGGTGAGGGAGGTGCGAGAGGAGGCGGGCATCGACGTCGGCGGCATCCGCTACTTCGGGAGCCAGCCGTGGCCCTTCCCGCATTCGCTGATGGTCGGCTTCTTCGCCGACTGGCACCGCGGCGAGCTATGCCCCGACGGGACGGAGATCCTCGACGCCCAGTGGTTCCGGGCGGACGCGCTCCCTACGATTCCGCCGCGCATCAGCATCGCGCGCCGCCTCATCGACGCGTGGATCGAGGAGGTGGGCGGGCGGTGATGCGCGGGGGCGCCCGCGCCCGCTACTCCCCCAGCACCTCCCGCGCGATCCTCAAGATCTGAATCTCGTCCGTCCCGCCGCCGATCTGCAGGAGCTTCGCGTCGCGCGCGAGCATCTCGACGACGCCGTCCTGCATGTATCCCGCGCCGCCCTTGAGCTGGACCGCGTCGAGGGCCACCTCGGTCGTCACCCGGGCGCAATAGAGCTTCGACGCGCTCGCCTCTTCGACCGAGAGCGCCACGCCGAGGCGTTCGGCCTCGAGCTGCCGCATGAGCAGCGCGTGTACGAGGCTCCGCGCGGTGTACATCTTCGCGATCTTCTCTTGCACTAGCTGGAACGACGCGATGGGCTTGCCCCACTGCGTCCGCTCCTTCGCGTAGCGGACGCTCTCGTCGAGGCATCGGTCCACGATGCCCAGGCACATCGGCGTCATCCCGAAGCGTTCGCCCTTCAGCGACGACCGCGCGGCGTCGCGAGCCCCGCGCCGCTCGGCCCCGCCGAGGAGCCGGTCTTCGGGTACGAACACCGCGTCGAGGAAGACCTCGCCGGTCGGCGACGAGTGCATCCCCATCTTCTTCAGCGGCTTGCCGGTCGTAAGGCCGTCGTCGCCGCGCTCCACGACGAACGCGGCGACCTCGCCGTCGTCGTCGGCCCGGGCGTAGACGACGAACACGTCCGCCGCGGGGGCGTTGGTGATGAACGTCTTCGAACCGGAGAGCCGCCATCCCCCGTCGACCTTGCGCGCGACGGTCGCCATCGAGCCGAACGCGTCGCTGCCTGCGCCCGGCTCGGTGAGCGCCCAGGCCCCGATCTTGTCGAGCTTCATCACCGGCAGGGCGAAGCGCGCCCGTTGCGTGGCGGTCCCCCGCGACAGGATCGCCCCTCCGCAGAGCCCCAGCGACGCACCGAAGGCGAGCGCGAAGCCGGGGCAGCACCGCGAGAGCTCCATCATCACGAGCGCCATGATGGGCCCCTCCGACGTCCGGGGCGCGGCGGCCGCGACGCCCGACGCGGCCCCCTTGGCGAACGCGCCCTCGACCATCTCGGCCAGGCCGAAGGCCTGCCCGAACTCTCGCATGAGATCGTACGGCGACGCCTCGCCCCCTTCGAGCCGAGGCACGTTCGGGGCGAGCCGCTGCGAACACCAGGCGCGTAGCACCCGTTGCGCGGTCTTGTGCTCCTGCGTGAAGTCCAGCAAGGGAGGGCCCTAGGGGGACGATATCCCGCGCCGCCGGCCGTGGTAAGCAGGCTCGGTGGACCTCGATCGCATCGACCTCGGACGCGTGCCGCCCGAAGTGCTCTCGATCTGCCAGCACCTTCAGGCGAAGGGGAAGCGCGCTTGGATCGTGGGCGGGTGCGTACGCGACCTTTTGCTCGGCCGGGGCGCGAGCGACTGGGACGTCGCCACCGACGCGCGCCCGGACGAGCTTTTGCGCGTCTTCCCCCGCGCCATCCCGACCGGGATCGAGCACGGGACCGTGACCGTGGTCCAGGGCGGCGCCCACTACGAGGTGACGACGCTCCGGGGGGAGGGGACGTACACGGACGGCCGGCGACCCGATTGGGTGTCCTTCGTCGACGACATCGTAGCCGACCTCGCCCGGCGGGACTTCACGGTGAACGCCATGGCGGTCGACCCCGTCGACGGACGGCTCATCGACCCGTTCGACGGCCGAGGCGACCTCACGCGGAGGATCCTTCGCGCGGTCGGCGCGCCGGCGGAGCGCTTCGCCGAGGACGGCCTGCGCGTCCTGCGGGCCGCGCGCTTCGTGGCGACCCTCGAGCTCGCGCTCGATGCGGACACCGAGGCCGCCATCGCCCCGACCCTCGGGACGTACCGGAAGGTGGCGGCCGAGCGGGTCCGCGACGAGTGGGTCAAGACGATGAAGGCCCGCGCGCCCTCACTCGCCTTCGAGGTGATGCGCCGGACGGGCATCCTCGGGGTCACCTGCCCGGAGCTGCTCGGCGGCGTAGGCATGGAGCAGAACAAGTGGCACGCCTACGACGTGTGGCGCCACGGGCTCGAGTGCATGGACGCATGCGCCGGCGACGCGGTCCTGCGGATCGCTGCTCTCTTGCACGACGTGGGCAAGCCCGCGACGCGCGCCTGGTCGGACAAGACGCTGGACTACACGTTCTACGACCACGATCGCGTCGGCGCCGAGATCGCCGCGCCCATCGCCGAACGCCTTCGCTTCTCGAACGACGACCGGGCGCGCATCGTCGCGCTCGTCCGGCACCACCTCTTCCACTACTCGGATCTCGACACCGACGCCGCCGTTCGCCGGTGGCTCCGTCGTGTGGGCAAGGAGCGCCTCGACGACCTTTACGCGCTCAACGCTGCCGACGTCCTCGCCAAGGGCCGCGACCCGCAGGCAGACCTCGACGCCCTCGCCGACCTCAAGGTCCACGTGGCGCGCGTCCTGGCCGAGGGCGCCGCCCTGTCGACGAGGGACCTGCGTGTCAACGGGCACGATCTGATGCGCGAGCTCGGCCTTCGGCCCGGCCCGCTGATCGGCGAGGTCCTCGACGCGCTCCTCGAGGCCGTCATCGCCGATCCGGCCGCCAACGAGCGTGAGGCTTTGCTCGCCCTCGCGCGCGCTGTGTTAGCGTCGCGCCGGTGAGACGAATACTCTCGGCGGCTGCGGCGATCGCCGCCCTGGCATCGGCGTCCGGCGCGCGGGCTCAGGTGGCGCCGGTCGCCCCCGAGGCGGTCCCCGTGGGCGACTGGCAGGTCGCGCCGCTGCTCCAGGTGCGCGCCCGCGGCGAGTACGTCCACGACTTGGATACCGCCGACCGCGGTCTGGTGGTCGAGCGGGTGCGTCTGGGGGTCGACGCCGGCCGGGGCCCGGTCGAGGCGCGCGTGACGTTGCAGGACGCGCGGGCGATCGACGTGGCGGACGACTTGCTGGCCGGCCCTGCCGCCCAGGCCTTCACCGGTGCGTACGAGGCCTGGGGAGAGGTGCACAGCGAGTCGGCCCGGCCGAGCTTCGTTCGGGTGGGCCGGCAGGCGGTCACCTGGGGAGAGGGTCGACTCCTCGGGAGCTCCGACTGGTCGCCGGCGGGCCGATCGCTCGACGCCGTGCGAGGCCACCTCGTGATCGGCGACGGCGCGGTCGAGGCGCTCGCCGCGACGCTCCTCGATCCCGCCGTCCCCGACGCGCTCCGGATGTACGGGCAGCTCCTCGGCCTCCGCGGCCAGTGGACGTTCGACCCCCTCCTGTCGGTGGAGGGGTACGCGCTCGTCCGACTGGCGCAGCAGAACCCCGAGACGACCAGCTTCGAGGGGTCGGTCAAGGGGCAGACGTATACGGGGGCCCTTCGGGTGCACGGCGATGCGCGGCCGTGGAGCTGGGGGGTCGAGGGGGCCTACCAGCTCGGCCACGTGGACGATCTGTTCCCGACTCCCGGCACGGCAGCGCCCCCCATCGCGCGGGCGCGCGGCGCGTGGGCCGCCGCGGGCCACGCCGGGTACACCTTCGAGCGGGTTCTGCTCGTGCCCACGATCCTGGCGAGCGTGTCCTACGCGAGCGGCGACAGCGGAGGGTCCACGTATCGAGCCTTCGACCCGCTGCTGCCCGACGTCCACGTCTGGCAGGGCGCGATGGACCTCTTCGCGTGGTCCAACGAGGCGGAAGCGAGCGGACGCGTCGCGATCGCTCCGTGGACGGACGCCGTCGCCGCTGTCGCCTACAGGTACGCCTGGCTCGCGCAGCCAGGCGGCGCGTGGACCAGCGGATACCTCACGACGATCGGGCGGCTGCCGAACAACACCCGGTCCGGCCTCGGACACGAGATCGACGCCTCGCTGTCGTGGTCACCGTGGGCGTCGGTCGCGCTCCTCGCCGGGTACTCGGTCGTCGCCTTCGGGCCCGGGGCGCGCGCGATCACGGGCAACGACTTCGCCCACCTCGGCTACGCGCAGGCCGAGGTGTCCCTGCCGTAAATGGCGCGAGTTTCTGCGCTAGGGGGTGTCCCTAGTCCGATCTCTCGCTTCGCTCGAGCTGCGGACTTAGTTGGTCCAGCTGCGGTTCGGACCGACGTCCGCGTGGACGAACCGGTCGTCCTTCGTCGGGTAGACGCCGACCCCTCCGCTCCAGCCGAGGTCCCGGATCTCGCGCTCGACCTCGCGCGGCTCGAGCGGCGCGTCCTCGTCGGGCGTCACGATGCGAAAGTCGCATGCGTGGCCGAGCGAGTGCTGGCTGTGCGACGCCACGTGGTGCCCCTTCTTGCGGAGCATTTCGTTGAATTTCGGACTCCGGAAGCCGCTCACGATCTCGATGCGCGCCCCCGGGTGGCGAGCCGCCAGCGCCCGCAGCAGGCCGAGGAGGCGATCGTCGATCGCGTGGCGCGCGCCGGTGACTCGGTCGGCCAGGAGCGCCTCGAAGCGTCCCAGCGCGGGCGATACGGAATCGAGGACTACGTGCTCGCCCGTGTGCACCTGGTCGAGCGTCGCCAGCAGCGGCGGGGAGGGGGGCTCGTCCACCGCGGGGCCCTTCTTCGACGCGAGGCCTGCGCACCGCGAGACGGGCGGCTCCGGCGGCGCCGCCGGAGCCGTGATGGTCGCCGTCGACGTGCAAGCCGCGAACAGCGCCGCCCACTTCGCGTCCGGCTTCACGAGCGCCAAGCTTAGTCGCCGGCGCGCTCGAGGGCGACTTCTTGCCCCCGAAGAGGCGCCGCCGGAGGTAGCCTGCGCCGCATGCCGACCCGCCACGAGGAAGGGACGCTTGCGCGGCGCGCGCGCCCCGAGCCGGGATCTCCGCCGCTCTATTTCAGCTCGGACGTTCCCGAGGGGCGGACCGCGGCGGTCGTGGGGCTCGTCCACGGCTACGCGGAGTACGCGGCTCGCTACGCGCATGTCATCGCGGCCTGGGCGGAGCGCGGCATCGCCACCGTCACCATCGACCTGCGCGGCCACGGCCACGCCGGCGGACCCCGTGGCCACTGCGATCGGTTCGCGGACTACCTCGACGACGCGGCGGAGCTCGTCCCGCTGATCGGGGAGGCGGCGCCGGGCGCGCCTGCGTTTCTCTTCGGCCACAGCCTGGGCGGCCTGATCGCGGCGTCGGTCGCCATCACTGCGCCGTCGCCCTGGCGAGGGGTCGTCCTCAGCGCGCCGTTCCTCGGCCTGGCTCTCGAGGTCGCGGTGACGACCCGCTTGATGGGCCGCGTCGCCTCCCGGGTCCTGCCGAGGCTCGGGCAGCGGAGCGGCCTTCGCGGGGCCGACCTGACGCACGACGAGGCGCGCGCACGCGCCTACGACGAGGATCCCCTGGTGTTCAAGAGCGTCACGTCGCGCTGGTTCGTCGAGACGGGCAAGGCGCAGAAGCGCGCGATGGCGCGCGCGCCGTCGCTGACCATGCCCCTCTACGTCGTCATGGGCCTCGACGATCGCGTGGCAGACGTGCGCACCGCCCGGCGCTTCTTCGAGGCCGCTGCAAGCGGCGACAAGACGTGGGACGGGTGCGAAGGTCTCTACCACGAGGTCCTGAACGAGCCGCAGTGGCGACCGATCGCCGATCGGCTCGCCGATTGGATCCTCGCGCGGGCACGCTAGTACACCCGGCCGCTCTTACTCGCTCCGCCAGCGCCCCGGGACGAGCGTCGACGCGAAGCGCGCGGGCTGGACGATGCCTTGATCGCGCATCGCCCGTTCGGCGTCGGCGACGAGCCGTGTCCCCTCGTCGCCGCCCAGCAAGCACCCGAGCTGGTGGCGGGCGGCGGTCGCGTACCCCGCCATGTCCGCGGTGTGCGCGCGATCGATCGCGGACCGCAGCTCCGCGGCGGCCGTGGCCCGGTCGCCCGCTGCGTTCGAGGCCCCGGCGCGGAGGATCGCGGCGAACGGGGCGCTCCACTTCATGCCCTCGCGCTCGAGCTTGTGCGCGAGCTTGCGGACCTCGCCGAGGCGCCTCGAGCGATACGCCGGTTCCGCCTCGATCGAGGCGATCGCGCAGCGGCCGCGCAAGAAGGCCGTCTGCACGCGCATGTGCTGAACCGTCAGGATGAGGCTCCGTCCGAGCGCCTTGGCGTCCTGCTCCATCCGGGCATACGCCTTCGCGCCGTCCCCGACGTAGAGCTCGATCTCCCCCTCGCCGTAGAGGCGGTGCCAGTGTTGCAGCGTGTAACGCTCGTTGGGCCACAGCGCCATGGCCTCGTCGACGGCGGCACGGGCGCCCTGGGGGTCGTCCTTCACGAGCCAGAGGATCGCGAGCGAACCGTCCCGGAGCTGGACGAGCGTGTGCCGATCGCCGCGCTGCTCCGCGTCGGCCACGACGGCGTCCATGCGCTCGGAGAGCTCGCGGTGTCGGCCGAGGAAGTTGAGCGACCAGCAAGCGAAGACTCGCGCCGTCGTCTGCCACCCGGCGCGGTGATCGTGGAACGAGACGTTCAGCGTCGAGGCGTCGAGCGCCTCCAGCGCCTTCTTCCACTCGCCCCGCAGGTAGACGCTCACGCCATGGTTGCCGTCGAAAAAAGCCTGGGCGGGCCGGTCGGTCGTCTCCTTCTCGGCGAGCCCCCCGGCCAGCGCGACGAGGCTGCGCTCGAGCGCGCTGGGATTGCCGCCGATGCCCGCCTGGTTGCTCGACTCGACGACCGCGGCGCGCATGATCTGGAAGCCGTCGCCGAACCGCAGGGCCAGGAGCAAGCTGCGCGCCGACATGCAGGTCGCGATGAAGACGTTCGTGAACGCGAGCCCGATCGCCGCGGCGAACGCGGCGTCGACCCGCGCGCGCTCGATCGATAGGGCGAGGTTGGGCGGGCGATTCGGGTGTTTGAAGCCGCTCTTCGACAGGATGGCGATCCGGATGCGATACACCAGCAGCCAGAACAGCGCGGCGAGCGTGGAGCCCGGCGCCTTCAGGCCCACGGCCCCGAGGGCGCGGTGAAGGACGGAGGTGCCCTCCATCAGGCGGCCGGCGGAGAGGAGCTCGATCGCCGCGCATCGCTCGAGCTCGGCCCGCTCGAGCGCGGGCGCGCCGTCGGCCGCCTCGAGGTACACCCGCGCGGCCTCCTCGCCGCGTCCTGCCCACTCGAGCACCATCGCGAGGCGGGTGCGGACTCTGCGCGTCTCGTCCGCCGACGCCTGCATCGTGTCGAGCGCCATCCGGAAGAGGCGCACGGCCTGGTCGAAGGCGAGCTTCGCGAAGGCCTCTTCGGCGGCGCGCTCCGCGTAGACGGCCGCGCGAGCCTCGTCGCCCGCGGCGAGCAGGTGCATCGCGACGGCCTCGGCGTCGGCGCCGGGGGCCCCCTCGAGCGCGTGGGCGAGGCGCCCGTGGTGCTCTCGAAGGCTCACGTCCGAGAGCTGCGACACGATCGTCTCGCGGAAGCGGTCGTGGGACGTCTCGATGACCTCCTTGCCGTCGCGCAGCCCCGTGCGGACGAACCGGCGCGCGCGGACGATGGCGATGGCGTCGTCCACGCTCCCGGTCAGCCCCGCGGCGTCGGCGACGACGGGCACGGGGAGCGGTCGCCCGCTGACCGCGACGATCTCGAGCATTCTCCGCACGGGCTCGGGGAGCCGGTCGAGGCGGCGCGCGACCATCTGGCCGAGCGTGAGTACGGCGAGGGTCGCCCCGTCGGCCCGGCCGATGTTGCCCATGTTGCTGCGCACCAGCTCCTCGACGAGGAACGGGCTCCCTCGCGACTCGCGCGCGGCGGCTCGCGCGGTGCGCTGCGCCAGCTCGTCGTCGGCGGACAGAAGCGTGAGGGCGAGGCGCTTCGACTCATCTTGGCTGAGGGGGCCGACGGCGACCTCGCGGGCCTCTGCGCCCTGCGGCCACCGGGTGCGCATTTCCCTCAGGAACGCGCTCGCCTGCGCCTCCTCCTCGCGCTGGGTCATGAGCAGCAGCAAGGGAGGGGCGGCCGGAGGTCGGACGATCTCGAGCAACAGCCCGGCGCTGTCCGTGTCGCCCCACTGGACGTCGTCGATGAAGACGACGAGCGGCCGGTGGGCGGCGATCGTTCCGAGGAGCTGGCGGAGCGCCGCGAACGCGCGCCGGCGCACGAGCTGCGGGTCTTCCCCTTCGCCCTGGGGGAGAGCTCCGATGCTCGCCACGCGACGCAGGACGGGGAACACGCGCGCCAGCGCGCCGATGTCCTTGGGCAGCTCGACGGGCTCGTTGGCGTCCTCCAGGTGGACGAGGTAGCGGCTCAGGGCGTCGACCACGCTGTCGACGGCCTTGTACGGGACCGACTCGCGCTCGTACGCCCGGCCCCGCAGGGCGACCGCCTCGCCCCGCTCGACGAGGCCGTCGAGGAAGTGCTGGGCCACGACGGACTTGCCCATGCCGGAGGCGCCCGCGACACGGACGGTGACGGCCTGGCCCTGGACGACTTGGTCGAACGCGCGTTGGAGCGCCTCGAGCTGCCCCTCGCGTCCGACAAGGGTGGTTCCCTTGGCGATGTTCGCCTCGGGCATGAGGGACGGCGTGGCGGCCGGTCGGACGCTCGGCGACGCGGCGTCGAGGCGACTGAGGATCTCGGGGCCCAGCGGGCGCGTGGTGGGGTTGCGGTCGAGGAGCGCGACGCAGAGGGCGTTGAGGTCGTCGGGGACCCCCTCGACGCACGCGGCGGGCGGGAGCGGGTCGTTGAGCGTCTTGGTCGTCAGGAGATCGATCGCCGACCCCGTGAAGGGCGCGCGACCGACGAGCGCCTCGTAGAGGACGACGCCGACGCTGTACCAGTCGGACGCGGCCGTCGGATCCTCGGCGACCGCCTGCTCCGGCGACATGTACCGGACCGTCCCGACGATCTCGGGAGCTTCCGAGAGGTTCTCGTCGACCACCTTTCCAATCTCGGTGGCGACGCCGAAGTCGAGGATGACGACGCGCCCTTCGGGCGTCACGAGGATGTTGGTGGGCTTGACGTCTCTGTGCAGCTTGCCCGCCGAGTGCAGCGCGAGGAGCCCTTCGACGAGCTGGCGGAGCGAGTGGCGCAGCTTGCTGAAGTCCGCGGGCGAGCGGGTGGGCGCCGGCGAAGGCGGAGGGGCCGCGAGGGCCTCGCCCCCCGCGCCCGGCGTGGCGGTGCCGTCGCGAACCGCCGCCAGCGTGGCGATGTGCGACTTGCTCCGATCGGGCTCGAAGCGCGGGTGAAGCTGGACGTAGGAGAGGAAGTCCGTCCCGTTGACGAGCTCCATCGTGAAGAAGACGTCCGCCCCGCCCGTGACCACAAGCTCATGGAGTCGCACGAGGTTCGGATGGTGGACGTCGGCGAGTGTCCGAAACTCCTGCTTGAATCGATAGAGGGCGGCCGGCGTGAAGTGCAGCAGGCTCTTGAGCGCCACGGGGTGCATGCGCTCGCGGTCGATGGCCTCGTAGACCACGCCCATGCCGCCTTCCCCGATGCGACGTAGGATCTCGTACCGACCGCCCCCGTTGGGAATTCCGTTGGGCTGAGCCGTCCCGGGGCCATCGTTCGCCGTTTGCGTCCCGCTCTCGCGGAGCGCGCGGGTCGTTTCGGGAAGACCGATGCCCATTGTCCCAGATTACGGAATTTTGCAGCTTTAGTGAGCCTCCGGCCGGTGGTTTTTGCCGTTTTTGTCGCTTTGCGTGCGAGCTTGCCATCGAGTGTACGCGCCAGCCGTTTCCGATGGGGCCAGGAGCGGGGCTCGTGGTTCTCAGTAAGGCGCTGCTATTCCGTCGTCGCGCGAACGCACACCCGCCCGACGCCCGGCCGGACCCGTGTCTGACAGGCGAGCCGTCGCCGCCGCGGGTCGTCCCCGAAGATGGCGAGGACCTCCAGCTCGTCCGTCTGCGGAGGTTCGAGCAGGTCGTGACCTTCGAGAACGTCGACTCGACATGTGCCGCAGCTGGCGCTCCGGCACGAAAAAGGGATCGGGGCGAGGCGCTCATCGCACACGTCGAGCAGGCGCCCCCCCTCGGGGCGGTCGACCTCGAGCGGCGGGCCTTCCGGCGAGTCGAAGACGATGGTGGGCAGAGCCCTTCGTCTAGCGCCTTTCGAGGGCGATCGCATGCTCGGCCCGGGGCGCGGCCGCGAAGGCGCGGGCCGTGTCGCCGTGGAAGTGCGGTCGGGGCTGCGACGCGCGCGCGACGAAGGCGAGGCCGGCTGCGGCGGCCACCTCGGAGACGAGTTGGTCGGCGCGGAGCGCCTCGTCGCGCACGGCCGAATCGGCGACCACGAGCGTCACCATCGCACCCTTGCGGCAGACGCGGGCCATCGCGCGCAGGGAGCCGCCGAGCTCGCGGGCCCAGGCCACGCGAGCGCTCGCGGCGTCGAGCGGGGCGTAGTGGCGGCGCGCCCCCATCTCCCGGCGTGCAAGGTCGGCCGCGTCCAGCCCGAGCCAGCGGAGGCGCACCGCGTGATGGGCTAGGTAGTCGTACGTCCCCACGTAAGGCGGTGACGTCACGACCGCGTCGATCGTCGAAGCGGCGACGCTCTGCAGCCGCGTTGCGTCGTCGACCTGGACGCGTGCCGGGGGTGTCGAGGGAGCGACCCGGTCGTCGAGGTCGGTCAGGCGGCGCGCGAGCTCTTGCGCCTTGCGGACGAAGAGCCGCGCCGGGTAACCCCCCGCGATGCGCCTCGCGACCGCGGCGCCGGAGGTGTCCGATGCGCGCAGGCTGACCTTCACGAGGATTCCGCTCAGGACGAGGCGGAGCGCGTCGCGGACGAACGGATCAACGTCCGTGGCGCCCTCGAGGCCCGAGCGGAGCGAGTCGAGCTCCAGAAGCACGTGCGGCGCGAAGAGCGCGGCGTCCGCCGCGGCGTACCGGCGTGTCGCCCCCGCCTTGCGGCGCCGACGCTCGTCCGCCACGGCGGCGATGGCCCGGGCGCCCGCCCCGATCGCGTCCCGCTGGGCGCCGGTCGGTCGCGCCGTCTTGAGCGCCGCGAGCATCACCGCGAGCGGATTCAGATCGGCGCCGACGGCGCGCCGTCCAGCGATCATCGCCTCCACGAGGACCGTGCCGGAGCCGCAGAAGGGATCGAGGACGGTCGTGTTAGGCCCCGACAGCGATGCGACGAGC